>Ga0190271_10000883_pt1 | contig 16062 bp, 14 predicted proteins | sample Popmic356T_FD_133747 | JGI IMG/M metagenome (GOLD analysis project Ga0190271, IMG submission 133747) | Populus adjacent soil microbial communities from riparian zone of Weber River, Utah, USA - 356 T | ecosystem: Environmental > Terrestrial > Soil > Riparian zone | place: USA: Utah | collected...
TATGGCTTTCTGGCTGAGAACGCCGAATTCGCCCGTCGCGTCATTGAGGAGGGCCTGATCTGGATCGGGCCGCCGCCGGAGTCAATCGAGGTCATGGGCTCGAAGCTCCGCTCGAAGACACTGGTCGAGACCGCAGGAGTCCCCACACTCGGCGCCATCGACCTCACCGAGAACGCTGAGGCGGGGGCAGCCGCCGAGGAGCTCGGATACCCCGTGCTGGTGAAGGCGTCAGCCGGGGGTGGGGGTAAGGGGATGAGGATCGTCCGCGAACCCTCGAGCCTGACCGAGGCGATCGAAGGTGCACGAAGGGAGGCGGCCTCGTCCTTTGGCGACGACACCATCTTCCTGGAGCGGTATCTGCAGGCGGCACGTCACATCGAGATCCAGGTGCTTGGAGATGGCCACGGCCGGGTGGTCTCCCTGTTCGAACGGGAGTGCTCGATCCAGAGACGGCATCAGAAGATCATCGAGGAGGCGCCATCACCCGCGATCGACGAGAGCCTGCGCCGTCGCATGGGTGAGACAGCGGTGGCGGCAGCCACGGCCGTGGGGTACGTCGGGGCGGGGACGGTGGAGTTTCTCTTCCAGGACGGCGACTTCCACTTCCTGGAGATGAACACCAGACTCCAGGTGGAGCACCCGGTCACCGAGATGATCACCGGGTTGGACCTCGTGCGTCTCCAGATCGAAATCGCCAATGGTGCCGTGATCGCCATCGAGCCCGTCATCTCCGGGCATGCGATCGAAGCAAGGCTGTACGCCGAGGACCCCAGCCACGACTTTCTCCCGGTCACCGGGATGGTCCACCGATTCGAAGTCCCCGATCTACCCGGATTGCGTGTCGACTCCGGGGTCGAGAACGGTTCCATGGTCTCGGTGTTCTACGACCCAATGCTGGCCAAGATCATCGCCCACGGCGCCACCCGGGACCGCGCAGCCGAGACACTGGCCCATGCGTTGCGCCGGGCGATCCTGCATGGTCCGGTCACCAACCGCGAACTACTGGTTCGGATCCTCGAACACGATGAGTTCCGGTCGGGCGCCTTGGACACACACTTCCTCGAACGACATGACCCGGCGCACCTCGGCCAGCCACTCGCGGACATGGAGACGGAGCGCCTGTCGGCGGTGGCTGCGGCGCTGGCCGACCAGGAGCTCGACAGGGGCCGGTCCCGGGTGCTGAGGTCGATTCCCTCCGGTTGGCGTAATCCGCCCGGCAACTATCAGGAGCGTGTGTATCGAGGCGAACTCGCAACTCACGTGATCCGTTACTCGATCACACCTACGCCAAACGTGGAAGGCCTCGGAGCTATCGACGTCACCGAATGCACACCCGATCGTGTCGAACTCAGCCACGACGGGCTCGACCACACCTTCTCCGTGGCCAGGTACGGCGAGATTCGCCATGTCGACTCCGAGCGCGCACCGGTTCGCCTCGACGCCTTGCCCAGATTCCCCTCGCCCAAGGCAGTCGAGACGCCCGGGTCGCTGCATGCGCCGATGCCGGGGCGGGTGGTCAGGGTCGAGGCGCGGGTCGGTGACAGCGTCAGAGCCGGTCAGGTGCTCGTGGTGCTCGAGGCGATGAAGATGGAACACACCCTCCGAGCGCCTCATGACGGGATCCTGGACGAGGTCGATTGCTCCCCTGGCGATCAGGTCGAAGCCGGTGCGGTGCTGGTCGTGATCGGACAGCCGTCAACCATCGGTTGACGCGAGCTCATCGTCAACCTAAGGTTGACGCGATGAGCGAACCCCCGCAACTGGAGCAGCTGGTTGACCTCGTCGAGGTCAATGTCCCGGAAGGAACGCGGCTCGACCAACTCGCCGAGGCCGTCGGAGTCGCCGAAGGGCTCAATGTGTTGGCCGACCAACTCATCGGCCACTTTGTAGACCGGGCCCGGGACTCCGGAGCTTCCTGGGCCGAAATTGGTGGTGCCCTTGGGGTGAGCAAGCAGGCGGTGCAGAAGAGATTCGTCGCGAGGCGCGTTCCGAGGGAGAGCCAGGGCATGTTCACGAGATTCGACGACGATGCGCGCTCCGTCGCCATGGAGGCCGTGGAACACGCTCGCGGAGCCGGGCACGACCATATACAACCCGGGCATATCGTTCTGGCACTGATCGAAGATCCACAAGGCCTGCCTGCCACGACAATCGAGTCGCAGGGCGTGTCCCTGGAGCAAGTGAGAGAGTCGATGCGCGCCGTCCTGGGACCGGCGCAGGGGCGGGTAGCGGGTCACCTGCCGTTCACCGCCGACGCAAAGAAGGTGCTCGAGCTCTCCCTTCGAGAGGCGATCCGAACTAGATCGCGAGTCATTCGCCCGGGGCACCTAATGCTCGGCGTGCTCCGTGATCAGAAATCTCCCGAGGCGATGTGTCTCGCCGGACTCGGCGTCGATCGCAAGAAGATCGAAAAGGCCGTCGCCGAATCCGATGGAGAATGACAGTTCAGTCGCAGGCCATCGTGGCCTCCGGACCCGGCAGATATACAACGTCAACCCCGCCTGCTGATGCGGTCAATGTCGGCTCCGGGCCAGGCGTCATGATCAGCTCGAGATCGAGGAGACCATCCACAATCGCCGCATCCCACTCCTCCGGCACCCCGCTCCCCTCGGCCCGATGCCAATGGACGGTATTGATCTCCCCGAGAAAGTCGACGCCGCAGGCGGGGTCGATCGTCAGTGGCGGGCTCGGGAACCCCGGTTCGATCATATGGGGCATCGGGGTGAGCTCACGTAACGCCGCGGCCTCGGCTGGAACCACGTCCCCTTCCTCCGGGACACTCCCCGGAACCCGCAGATCGGTGGCGATCTCGACCCGCGCTCCGGACCCCCCGTACCCATCCTGAGCGGTGAGCTGGAACGGAGGCGCAGGGAGACGATCCCGCTCAACTGCGACCAGGTAGGTGCGAGGAACCCAATCAGCAGTGCAACCCATCTCCTGAGTGATCGTGGGGACCACGACATACACCAGGCTGCCGTCGACAATGACGTCGTCGAGACGGGTCCGGGGGCAGGAGCCACTGTGACCGATCACCAGGGAGAGCACCACCTGCTTCTCGAAGTCGACCACGGGTGGATCTTCCTTCAATCCGAGCTGATCCCACATCGCGCTCATATCCGCAGGGTTGGCAAGGATCCGGGGAAACTCGGTATCGGGCATGGTGTCAGCCTCACCGAGGTACGCCCATCCATCGCCGCCCTCGAGCTGCGGACCTTCTGCAGGCATCGTCGCCGGGTCCTGCCCACTGATGCAGACCGGCGCGTCCCCGACAACCTCCGACACCGCGACGATGCTCTCCGGGGTGAGCCGACCCACCCAGATCTCGATGAATCCCTGAACCTCGTAAATGCTTGCCGTTTCCATCCCATCGGGGAGACGGCTTTGGAGATCCCGGGAGAGCTTCTCCAGTTCGCCCGCGGTGTAGGGCATGTTCACGGCAACCACGCCGACACCGGGAAACTCGCTCTGCAAAACCGCCTGATGTGCTTCGACGTCGGCGTCGTCGAACCCGACACCGATCCAGCCATTGTGGGCCCGATCGATCCAAACATCCCGAAAGCCGTCGAGGGTCTGGGCGAACACTCGCACTTCGTCGATAGGCATCTCATTTCCGACATAGATGGGGGTGTCGGCGTACCAGTCCTCGGGGGCGTACGGCGTGTCGATGTCCTCGCAGGACAGCACCTCCACCGCGGGTCGCGCAGTGGAAGGGGTGGTGCTCGGCTCTGGCTCGACCCCCGCCGGAGGCTGGGCGCAGGCAGCGACGGTCAGAAGCAACACGACAACTGCAGCGACTCGGTTCGGTTGCCTCACGATTGTTCGACGCCGGTCGATCTGCTCGCGGTTCCCTAGAACGCCGCCAGCACCTGCAGAACCTCATCGATGTCGGCCTGCGTTTGGTCGGCATTGACCTGGAACCGGATCTCCTCGTCGCCCTTGGGCACCACCGGGTAGTTGAGACCGGTGGCGAGGATGCCGTTGTCATGGAGATGCCGGACCAGGGCGATGGTCCGCTCGGTGTCCCTGATCATGAGCGGCACCACGGGATGGGGGCCGGGGATCGTCTCCAGACCCAGGTCGACGAGCCCGTTCTCGAATCTGGCGGTCATAGCTGCAAGATGGCTCAACAAGGACCTGCCGTCGTCGGAATCGACGACGGACACAGCCGCAATGGCAGCGGCCGCCTCACCCACGGTGATCGGGTTGGAGTAGATGTACATCGGCGCCTTTTCCCGCAGGAAGTCGGACAGACTCCGGCTTCCGGTCACGTATCCCCCGTTGACCCCAAAAGCCTTGCCCAGCGTGCCGATCAGGACGTCCACCTGGCCCGATCCGGACACCTCCTCGGTGCCCCGACCTGTTTCCCCGAAGGCTCCCACCCCGTGGGAGTCGTCGACCACCACAACAATGTTCTCCTCGAACGCGTCGTCATAGGCCCGGGCGACTTCCATGAGCGCCGAGAGATCGGCGTAGTCGCCGCGCATCGAGAACACCCCGTCTGTTACGACGATCGCTCGCGACGCCCCCGTCGTCCGAGCAAGCAGCGTGTCGAGTGCAGCGAAGTCGAGGTGGGGATAGACCTCTCTCGAAGCCGGGCGGGAGAGACGAAGGGCATTGATGATGCAGTTGTGATTCAGCTCGTCGCTGAGCACCACGGTGTCTGGGGTGATCAGCGAAGTCAGGCTCGAGACCACGGCGGCATAAGCCGAGGAGAAAATCATCGACGATGGACGCCCGTGAAAAGAAGCCAGCCGTTGCTCGAGATCGAGATGGGTCCGATACGTGCCCGAGATGAACCGCACGGCTCCCGGCCCGGCGCCGAACTCCTTAATCGCCGACTCCTCGGCTTTGATCAGCGCCGGGTGCCGCGAGAGGCCGAGGTAGCCGTTGGAGTTCATCCTGATGAATCGCCGCTCATCTCCTTCGAGGAGATAGCGGGGACCGTGCCGGTCGTGCTCGGGCTCGATGCCCACGATCACGGCCTCGGATCCCTTGGCAGTCCCTGATTGGCGCAGGGCCGACACCTCGCCGGCCATGGTGGCGTCGAGTCGATCGTGGGGCATGGGGTGGGTCTAGCACACCCCTAGAGTGCCCGGCCATGACTCGTCTCGGTTTCATCGGCCTCGGCACGATGGGTCACGGGATGGCCCTGAACCTGCTCATGGCCGGGAACAGCTTGACCGTCTGGAACCGGACCGCAGGGAAGGGAGTAGATCTCGTCTGTGACATCGCCGCTGATCCGATCGAGCTAGGCAGGGGAAGCGACATCGTCTTCGTCTGTGTGTCGGATACCCCGGACGTAGAGGAGGTGGTGTTCGGCAACAACGGAGTCATCCATGGCCTGGCCCGTGGCGCGGTCATCGTCGACCACTCCACGATCTCGCCCCGTGCCACTCGAGAACTCGCAGCCCGCGCCTCGGACTCGGGTGTGTCCTGGGTGGACGCACCGGTATCCGGTGGGTCGGAGGGCGCCGAGAAGGGGACCCTGGCGGTCATGGCCGGCGGCCTTAGTGAGGCCCTGGAGCGCGCTCGACCCTTCATGGAGGCTTACTCGAAGAAGATCACACATATTGGCGAGGAGCCGGGATCGGGCCAGATGGCCAAAGCGGTCAACCAGGTGCTGGTCGTGCTCAACGAGCTGGCAGCCTCCGAAGCACTGCTGCTGGCGCAGGGGGCTGGCCTAGATCTGGGTACGACTCTGGCGGCGGTCGAAGGCGGGGCAGCGGGCTCGTGGATGCTGTCTAACCGGGGTCCCCAAATGATCGCCCGCGATTGGCGACCGGGATTCACCATCGACCTGCAGCAGAAGGACCTCCGAATCGTTCTCGACACGGCCGACGAATTGGGCATACCGCTGCCCGGGACTTCCCTGGTCTTCCAGCTCTATCGCGCTCTCCAGGCCCAGGATCTCGGCTCCGAAGGCAACCATGCCCTGGTCAAGGCGCTCGAGGAGCTGGCCGGCATCGAGCTGGGGGAATAACCGAATCAGCCCAGGAGGTCTGCTTTGACCCGGGCGACGTGACCGGTGGCCTTGACGTTCCGGTACGCCTTCTCGATCTCGCCGTCGGGGCCAATGACGAACGTCGACCTGATCAGGCCCTCGATCGTCTTCCCATACATCTTCTTCTCACCCCAGGCACCGAGCGAGGTGGCCAGCTCCTTGTCCTGGTCGGAGAGCAGATCGAAGTTGAGGCCCTCCTTCTCCCTGAACTTTGCGTTCTTGGCCGGCGTGTCAGGGCTGACTCCGACTATCTGATAACCCGCCTCGGTGAACTCCTGGTAGCTGTCCCGGAAGTCACACGACTCCGTGGTGCACCCCGGCGTCATGGCGGCCGGATAGAAGAACATGACCAGGCGTTTCCCGGCGAAGTCCTCGGAGCTGACGGTCTCCCCGTCCTGGTTGGGAAGGCTGAAGTCGATGGTCTCGGGCATGACCCGAGGCTACTTCAGGTGCTGTCCCTCGTAATCGACCTCGGCCGCGGCCTTTGCCTCCGGCGACCTGAGGAAGGTCATCCCTCCGGCGAAGAAGCTGAGAGCGGCCGGCAGCCAATAGGACACGATCCGGTAGATGAGCACGGGCGCCACCGTCGTCGCCGCCGGGAAGCCGTAGGCGCTGAGAATGAAGACGAGCCCCGCCTCGGTTACACCGAGCCCGCCAGGGGTGCCCGGGAGCCCTCCGGCGATCGACGCCGCGCCGAAGGCGGCCATGACCTGGAACACATTGACGTCGATCCCGAAGGCGATGAGCACGAGACCGAGTGCGGTGCCCTCGAGGATCAGCCGACACCAGATGTAGGTCTGCGATTCCGGGCCGGGGAGATGGTCGATCACAGTGGTGTCGAGACGCTTGCGAACGGCCTTGGGTAGGAATCGGGAGAGTGACCCCAGCTTCCCGGAGCCAAACATGAGAAGGACGCCGGCGAGGAGCACAAACGGGGCGAGAACGGTCAGGCTGATGGATGCAATCCGGGCTGAATCCTGAGGCCGGGCCAGCAAAAGTCCGACCCCGGTCATCATCAGCAGACCGGCATAGTTGAGGAGGACGGCCCGGACCGCGGCCCCCGTAGTGCCGGGCTCCTCATCCCGGACGGTCCAACCCATCGCCACCGGGGTGATCGCTCCGCCGGCTGGGATGAGCCGGGCCACTCCCGCCCCCACGAGGGCCGCCTTGAATGCCGAGAATGCCTTCAACTGGCCACCGGCCTCTTCCACCGACTCCTTGTAGAGCAACCCGTAGAACCAGCTCGCGGTGATCTGGGCGAGAGCAGCGAGCGCGACCAGACCCCACGCATACGCGTTCATCGCCGGCAGTTCGAAGTTGTTGAGGATGAAGCCGGCGAAACCGGCGTAAACGATCGCGGCAATGACTGCGATCCATGCCACCCGCTTTGGGCTCATGGAGTCAGCAGGTCGTCCGCGCCTTGCGGGAAGTCCCCACCACCCGGATCTGTGTCGAAGATCGCACGCCGCATAGCCGGACGCATCCCCCGCGCGCTGTCGGGGTTGCCTTGCATCCGGCGGGCCATGATGACGATCGAGAGTGCCAACAGGACCAGCGACTCGGTCGCTGGACGACCCATGGCAGTGGAAACGATGGGCAGAAGGCCCCATCCGAGGAAGCCGGCCACACCCCCACCGATCTTCCAGCCGGCCACCGACCAGCCCGTGGTCCAGACCAGCAGCACCGGGTCGAGGGCCAGCAACAAACCAACTGAAGTAGCCAGGCCGCGCCCCGATCGACCCCTCAGGAACACCGACCAGTTGTGACCGACAACGGCCATGAGCCCCACCATCCCGGCGGCGCCTTTCCCAAACCCCATGCCTTGAGCGATCAGAACCGGGAACAATCCCTTGAGGCCGTCGAGCACCCCACCAATCAGCCCCCATTGCCAACCGGCGACGCGGGTCAAGTTGCCGGCGCCGACGTTGCCGCTGCCGACGTCACGCAGATCGACGCCCCGGAGGCGCGCGACGACCTGGGCGAACGGAATCGACCCCAGGAGATAGGCCCCCACCAGCAGGAGAGGCCAGTAGAGAACCCACGGTGAATCTGGCATCTGCGGTGGAAACGCTAGCCAGCCTCCGCTCGCTTCGATAGCCCAACCGGTTCCCCGGATTCGGGTGCCGGCCATTGGTTAACGTCGGTCGCTATGAGCCCGCAACGAGCACAGCCATGCCGATGAAGATCACCTACGCCACGATGTCCACGGACAACGAGGAGATGAACAGGGCTTACGAGGATGCCCTGGAGAGCGTGAAGCCCCGGCTCGGGCAAGACCACGGCGTCGCCGTCGATGGGACGCATCGCAAGGACAGGGATTTCTTCGAGGAGGTGTCGCCCATCGACTCCGGGATTATCGTCGGCCGCTATGCCCAGGCAGTGACCCAGGACGTGGACGACGCCGTGTCTGCCGCCAGGGCCTTCGCACCGGAATGGGAGGCTTGGGGCTGGGAACGCCGGCGAGATCTCATGCTGGCGGCGGCGGATCACATGGACGGCCAGCTCTTCGAGCTCGCTGCCCTCATGTCCTACGAGATCGGGAAGAATCGTCTCGAGTCGCTGGGCGATGTGGCCGAGACCGTCGAGTTCCTCCGCTACTACGCGGGTCAGATCACAGAGCACGAGGGATTCATCACCCCCCTCAGCTCGCACGGTCCCAATGACGCCAACACTTCGGTGTTGCGCCCGTTCGGGGTCTGGGGAGTCATCTCACCGTTCAACTTCCCGATGGCACTCGCCGGCGGCCCTTCCACCGGAGCACTGATCACTGGCAACACAGTGGTCATCAAGCCTTCCAACCAGGGGGCGCTGATGGCCCTCGAGTTCCATCGAGTGATGCTGGAGGCCGGCCTGCCCAAGGAGGCCCTCCATGTCATTACCGGTGGGGACGAGATCGGGGACTACCTGGCCCATCACCCGAAGGTCGACGGGCTCACCTTCACCGGCTCTTATCCGGTGGGCATGTACCTCTACCGGACCGTGAACGAGACGAGACCAAAGCCCGTGGTGTGTGAGATGGGCGGGAAGAACCCGGTCGTGGTGACTTCGAGCGCCGATCTCGACGTGGCCACACAGGGGATTGTCCGGGGTGCATTCGGCCTCAGCGGTCAGAAGTGCAGCGCAACATCGAGGGTGTACGTCGAGGAGGAGGTCTACGACGAGCTGATCGACAAGCTCGTCGAGGCCGCCGGATCCGTTGCGGTCGGCAATCCCCTCGAGCAGAACACGTTCATGGGACCTGTCATCGATGATGCTGCTGTGGAGCGTTTCCAAAAGGCGGTGGACGAGGTGAAAAACAGCGGCGGTGAGGTCCTAGCCGGGGGCGTGGTTCTCACCGAGGGCGAAATGGCGAAGGGGTCCTACGTGGCACCCACTGTGGTCAGCGCCCCTCTGGACTCTTGGGTCTGGAAGGAAGAGCTGTTCGTTCCCTTCGTGGCCGTGACCAAGGTCAAGTCATTGGAAGAAGGGATCGCCCTCTCCAACGACACCGATTTCGGCCTCACCGCCGGGCTCTTCAGTGGCGATGAGACGGAGATCGACACCTGGTTCAAGGAGATCCAGGCAGGTGTCACTTACGTGAACCGGGCGGCTGGCGCCACAACCGGCGCGTGGCCGGACATCAATCCGTTCGGCGGCTGGAAAGGGTCGGGGACATCCGGCACCGGCGGGGGCGGCCCCTGGTACCTGCGCCAGTTTCTCCGGGAACAATCCCGGACCCTGATCAAGAACTGATTCGAGAAGCTCGACTCAGGCTTGCTCGAACCGAAGCTGGAGTCCGTCGGGATCGGCGATCTCGATGACGTTGTCTCCGGCGCTCATCTGAAGATCGAGACTGCTCAGGTGCTGACCCCAGCGCTCCAGGTCGTCCACGACAAAGGTGAGGGCGGCGGGCCGATCTTGGCCCTCCACCAATTCGATCCTTTGCCCCTTCGCCGACTCGATCACCTCGGCCGCAACACCCTGAGTGGGCGTGCGGACATGGGTGAACCCGAGCCCGCCGTAGAAATCGAGCGACTTCTGCAAGGAAGTCACGCCGACACGGACTGTTGTGGCCACTACGCCGCCCGGGGCCCGCGTTGGGCCACCACCGGCGAGCACCTGTTTCGCCTCCTCGATGGTGAACCGGCCAGCTGTCACCTCCCGGCCAACGACCACGCCGTCGAGGCTGCGCCCGGCGGCCTCCAGACGCAACAGATCTCGTAGATCTTCGAGGTCCCTGACGCCGCCCGCGGCAATCACTGGCTGCTCGACTGTGGCCAGAGCCTCGGCCATGATCTGGAAGTTGGGCGGGTCTTCGAGGGCGTCACGACCGGCCTCAGACACGAGGAATGCCACCACACCGGCCGAGGACATCTCGATGAGCACCTCCTCGAGATACCGACCGCTGTTTTGCGTCCAGCCCTTGGTCACGATCTCCTCATCGGAGCGGACGTCGACCGATACGGCGATCTTGTCCGGGTTCTCACGACATAGATCCCAGACCATGTTCTGGTTCTCTATTGCGGCGGTGCCCATGACGATGCGCCAGGCACCCCTCTGGATCAGTCGCTGCGCCTCGCCTTCGGAGCGAATGCCTCCGGCGACCTGTACCGGCACCGGGACCTCGTCGATCAGCCGGTCGATCAACTCACGGTTCCGATAGTCCCCATACGCGGCGGCGTCGAGATCGACGATGTGCATGTAGTCGACGCCCTGCTCCGCCCAATGACGGGCCCGTCTGATCGGATCGTTGTCGAGGGCGATGGCGTCGTCCAGTCGCCCCCGAGGGAGCCGCACCGACAGGCCCCCGAGGATGTTGACCCGGGCGTACAGATCCATCACCGGACGCTAGCAAGACGGCGGTTACTTGGAACCTGACGCTATCCCCAGGGACTCCTCGGCAGCGTCGAGGGTTTGACCGCCGGCAACGACCGGGGCAAACAGGTCGCCATACCGCTGGAGACGGTCCCAGAGGTTGATGATGGTGATATCGCCGTTCGCTAGCTCGCCCAGCTCCTCCCAGGTCAGCGGCACCGAAACAGGCGCACCTGGGCGGGGCCGGACCGAATAGACGGAAGCGACGGTCTGGCCGGAGGCGTTCCGGTTGTGATCGACGAAGACCTTGCCCTTCCGCTTCGGCTTGTCCCATTCCATGGTGAGGGCGTCTGGTTTGGCCGCCGCCAGGTAATTGCCCACCTCACCGACGAAGCGCCGCACCCTCGTGAATTCATGGACCGGCTCGAGCGGGACATAGACGTGGAGCCCCCGCGCACCGGAGAGCTTGGGATAGCCGGCGAGACCGAGCTGGTTGAGAGCTACCTCGAGTAGCCGGCCACCTTCCACGACCTGCTCCCAGGTGGAGCCTTCCGCGGGATCGAAGTCGAAGATGGCGTAGTCGGGGTATTCCAGTCGACCCTCACGGGAGTGGAAGGGATGGGTCTCGATGCATCCCATGTTGGCGAACCACATCAACGCCTCGACACTGTCGGCCACGAGGAAGTCGATGACACCGCCCTGGGAATCAGACACCACAGGAGTCGTTCTCATCCACTCCGGTTGGTGCCCCGGCGCGCGCTTCTCGTAGAACGACGGGCCCTTGATCCCCTCCGGGTAGCGACTCATCGAGATCGGCCGCCCTGCCAGGTGGGGCAGCAGGACGGGCGCCACCGAGGCGTAGTACTGGATCAGGTCGCCCTTGGCATAGCCCTCGTCGGGGAAATAGACCTTGTCCAGATTCGTCAACCGAAGCGGCCGATCGAGCCCCACCGGTTTGAACCCATCGCCTTCCTTGATCGCGCTGATAGGTGCAGGAAAAGGGGCATCCACGGTGGAGACCGGCCGGCCCAAGGCCGTGGAGAGCTCGGTCTCCATCTGCAATCTCGCCTCCTCCCAGATCCGGTCGTGACTGGCGAGGTCCCTGGCCTCCGAGATCAGCACCATGCCAACCCCCGCTTCCTGCGCCGCCTCGACCAGTGGCCCGACTCGAAGAGTCCCCTCCCCATAGGCGATGTGACGGATCTCGCCGCCGGCGCCGAACTCGTTGTCCGAGAACTGAGTCTGAAGCGGGGCGATCATCCAGCCAGGGAACTGACTCTGAATGAAGGAGAACACCGAAACGAAGGCGTCCTTGGAGGTGAGGCCACCCCCGGTCATCGCATGGACATGGGCCCAGTCGACGACGGGGCGAACGAAGGAGTACTCGGAGGCGAGCATTGCGATGTCGCCCAGGCTCCCGAATGACCGATTATTGCCCGCCGTCTCCAGGCCCATCCCGACTCCGAGCGATTCGACCTTGGAGACCACCGAATCGAGCCGAGACCGGATTCGATCCATGAGGACATCCGGTTCCTCTGAGTAGTTGGACCCGAAATGGGCGACGATCACCGGCGCCGTCAATGCCTTGCCCAGCTTCATCGTGTGCTCCAGGGCAGCCAGCGACTGACGCCCACGGTCCTCGTCGGGCAGGGTCAGTCCGGCGAAGTAGGGCGCATGAACCGAGAGCCTGATGTCACGTTCGGCGGCCAGCTCGCCGAATGCCTGACACCTCTTCTCCTTCCAGGGGAAACCATCGACGAAGGGCAGTTCGAGGGCCCGATGACCCTTGGCCACCAGGTCATCGAGGAACTGCTCATCCGGCGCATCCTCAGGGGGCAGGCGCGAGATCCCGAAACGGATGCTGCTCACCAGCGCGAGGCTATCGGGCCGATCGCATTGGGCTGCTCACCATGGCGATCCACTCCAGCGCAACACCCCGGTCATAACCTGACGTCATGTCTCGCGGCCGGCTCGTCACACTGATCGTCCTGGTCGTCGCCGTCGTTGTCGTGGTCGCCGTCTGCAATCGAGACTCGGATCCACCAACCACGACCGAGCTGCCCACGACCCCCACCACCACTCCTGCGGTCACCTCCACTCCGACTGATACGACGACGACGACCGCCCCCGGATCCACGACGACGGTCGCCCCCACTACGAGTGTCTCCGCCGATCAGACGGTGACCGTCCTCCTCTCACCATTCTCGGAAATGGGGCCTGAGTGGACCGAGCAGATCTTTCCCTACGGCGAAGGTGAGGAGTCCCTCGGCACGTCGCCGGGCGGCGACGGCCTGTTGCTCGGGCCGGATTATGGGACCCAGACACCGGACGGCTCATGGTGGTTCCTCGACGCCGCCAGTCTCCGCATCGCCCATTTCGCCGCCGACGGGTCGTATCTCGACCAGGTCGTCATGCCTGAGGACCTGCTGGTCGATGGTCTCTACTTCCAGTACCAGATGCCACAGGGTCTCGACGACGGATCCATCACCGCAGGTGGATTTCCATCGGAGGACACGATGTCACTGCTGCGGATCGCCGACGGCCAGGCGACAGGAGCCACGTTCGAGGGCGCAGTTCCCCTGGTGACGACCGACGGTGAGCTCCTTTACGGGCTCGGCAACGATGGCGCGCCTCATGCCCTCGACCCTGCCCGCCCAGTCCTGGATCCGGTCGACTGGCTGCTGGCCAGAGACGGGAGCCGCTTCATGGTCACTGTGAACGGAGACGAGATCGTGCTCGAGCTACCCGATGCCGGGCTGACCAGGACTCTGCAGATGCGTTACTCGGAGGATCCTGAGGTCGTCGCCCATGGCGCGATCGAGGTTGAGACCGGGGCCGACGGGACGATCTTCCTCGTCGCCTACGGCATACCCGAATCGGACGAGACGCTTGGGATCGGAGGGTTCGTGTCAGTGAGCCCGGACGGGCAGGTCGGTCAGATGGAACCGATCGTCGACCCGTTCAGCCCGTCAGACTCCGGTAGCCCATCACATCTGGGGGTGACGCCGGGCACGTCGACGCCCTGGATCATGGTGGTCTGGGAGGACGGGGTGCACGTCTTCACCAAGACCGGCTAGCGACCACGGGCATTGCGCCCGATCTCGTCCATCGCTTCCGCCAAGGCCGTCATCCTTCCCGGACCGATGACGTCGAAGGTGAGCCGCCTGACCAGGGCGAGATGAGCGGGCGATGCATCCTCGACCACCTTCACCCCGAGATCGGTCAGCCCGGCCTCGGTGCCCCGACGATCGATCTCGCTCGGCGTGCGCTCGATCCACCCCTCTTCCTCCATCCGTCTCACGGCATGAGATAGCCGGCTCGGCGAGAAGCCCACTTCGGCGGCGAGCTCACTCATCCGGAGGGCCCGCGCCGGTGCGCGATGAAGCCGGCTCAGTATCAGATAGTCGTCGTGGCTCATCCCCGACTCGTCGCGGAGCTGGCGATCGAGGGCGCTGAACATCGCTCTCGAGCCACCTGCAAGTCGTGACCAGGCCCTCAATTCGCTTCTGGTCAATGGGCTCGCCACAGCCGGAGCATACCCGGGAATATTTGAGATTTCAATTACCTTGACCTAGTCTCGAAGCCGAATCAGGAGTAAGCAAGATGTCAGTTCATCGTCTCAACCATGCCGTCCTGTACGTCAGGGACGCCGAGCGTTCCGCTCGCTTCTATGAAGAGGTGCTGGGTTTCCGACGTCTGCCGCTCCCCCTTCCCGGCGCCGTGTTCATGCAGGCCGAGGGCTCCAGCAACGATCACGACCTCGGCCTCTTCTCCATCGGCGAAGGGGCCGCCGATTCTCCCGCCGGCCGGCAGTCGGTTGGCCTCTATCACCTCGCCTGGGAGGTCGACACCCTTCAGGACCTGGCCGACATAAGCGACAGGTTGTCGGAGCGGAGCGCCTTGGTCGGAGCGACCGATCACGGCACCACCAAGGCGCTCTACGGCAAGGACCCGGATGGAATCGAGTTCGAGGTCTCCTGGCTGGTTCCCGCCGACCTCATCACCGAGGACGTCGTGATGACTGCCCAGCGACTGGACCTTGCTAAGGAGGTCGAGCGCTACGGAAATGACACCCTGGGCGGCATCGGGATCAGCCGGCCACGGCCCGTGGAGGCATAAGGGCAGCGATGGACACCGCCCTGTGGATCGCCCAGATACTTCTCGCCCTCGCCTTCGGCGCTGCCGGGATCATAAGAGCACGCAGCCGCATGAGAACCTAACGGCGAACATGGGCTGGCCCGGGGACTACTCCTCCGGTTTCGTCAGATTTGTCGCCGTCGCTGAGATACTCGGGGCGCTAGGACTGATACTCCCCGCGGTGACCGGGATCGCTCCCGTTCTCGTCCCGATCGCCGCCTCTGGCCTGGCCATCGATCAGGTCGGTGCGATAATGGTGGTTGCCAGACGGAAAAAACCTCAGCCGATCATCGCCAACGTGGTGCTGATCGCTCTGGCTCTCTTCGTCGCCTGGGGCCGGTTCGGGGACTACCCGCTGTAGTCGGGCTGGGTCAGCTCGGCCGGGCTGTCCGGCACCCGCACCCGGGGGGCGGGATCACTCAGGCCCCCACGGAACACCCAGGCAGCCACCGACAGGGCAACGGCGATCACGAGGGCGACAGGGACGCCGGCGAGAACGACGACCACAACCGTCAGAACGCCGATCTGACCGGCCAAGGCGACCACCCGGCTGGTGGGACGGAGACGCTCTATGCGCCGATGGAGCCGCCCGAGGTCGGTCGGGGTGCGCACGCCGGCAGCGGGAAGGATCGCCAGCCCGCGAAGCAGACCGAACAATGTGACGACTCCCAACGCCAGCCACGGCTCGCCAGTCGCCGCGGCGACGATGACCATCAGATAGATGCTGGCCGACATGACATAGGTGGCCACCCCGACTCCGAGCTGCCAGCCGAAGCCAAGTCCGTAGATCCAGGGGCGGTAGCGATCGAGCCAGGTCCTCTCCACCTGACGTGGGTTGGCCGGGAGTCGGAATCCACCGATGCCGAGGTCGGAGGCAAGGGTGATCAACCCAGCCGCGAGAACGAAAGCGGCCGAACCGGAGGTCGACAAGCCCAAGCCGGCCACGGCCATGGCGCCGAGAGCTGCTACGGCGCCCAGGGTCAACCCACCGAAGACTGACCCCACCACGAACCACGACACGGTGGCCCAGTAACGATGACCCCGACCGGCCTCGGAGAGTGGGGTGATCGAGGAGAGCATCGACACTCCGCACGGGGACCATGTCGACCTGAACGCCGCCACGACCGCGA
>Ga0190271_10000884_pt1 | contig 16058 bp, 10 predicted proteins | sample Popmic356T_FD_133747 | JGI IMG/M metagenome (GOLD analysis project Ga0190271, IMG submission 133747) | Populus adjacent soil microbial communities from riparian zone of Weber River, Utah, USA - 356 T | ecosystem: Environmental > Terrestrial > Soil > Riparian zone | place: USA: Utah | collected...
AGGCGAGAGTCTCGCGGTGCGCGCGTTCGCGCTGCAACGCCATGTGACTGTGCAACGCGTCAAAGACATCGACGTGCGGCCTGGCCGTCTGGCCGGCGCACGCCGTCGTCAGCGTGATCAGTCCCATGCAAACATAGCCGCGCATGCACTCTGCGGATGCTGGAACCAACGCCGTGGATTGTAAAGTTCGCGCTGTCAGCAGACCTCGTGTGAGATCACCGCGGCCGATTACCTACCGAGCGGCGCCGCCAGCACAACCCATCCGCAACGCTCCGGTCTTCCACGTCCACGTGCGGAGAGCCGAGAGCGGGATGCGCACCGTGGAGTGGGCGCGCAGCATAGGCGCGCACTTCCCTCGCGGGAGTGGGTCCGCCGTTCTGTCAGTACGCTCGGGTATGGGATCGAGCGCGTAAGTTCAGGCACGGCGCGCGTTCGCTGTTGTTCTGGCCCTGCGCGCCCAGCCACACTAACAGTAGTACGTGCAACCATGCCGAAGCGGCGGGTCGCTAGCCTCGGGGTAGAGCATGTGGGGCACTTTCTTCAAGGCATATAGCGCCGCCAAGGGCAGCGGCGCTCCGAGCGCCCTCGATCCACTGATCGCGCTCTTGCGCGGCTATCCTCGCAGCGGCGCCTCCGACAAGCTCGAGGCGATCGCACGCGAGATGGCGCGCGTGAGCAGCTTGAAGCGTTGGTTTGGCGCAAACCCGGGCGAGAAATACGCGGTCGCGCTCGTGGCGCTCGATGTCGAGGTGGCAGAAGAGCGCTTTCGCCTGCGGCCAGATTCCCGCCCGCGTCCGCATCAAGAAGACATTCAGCGGCGCTCACTCAAGTACGCCGAGTTTCTTCGACGCACCAAGACCGAGTCCGAGTCGTTCAAAGAGGTCACGAGCGCATTCAAGACCATTCTCGAAGACCCTCACTTCGTGAAGTACCTGAACGAAGAGATCGGGTGGCTGAGCGGCACCTCATGGGCCAAGTGGGCCGTGCGCACGATTCAGCCCGCGATGCTGTCCGGCTTTCTCGCCAAAGACTTACGCGACGAGCTGCGCGAGATGGCGCTCACCGCCTGCTCCGTCCGCAAGCCCTACCTCGAGCAATATCTCGTCGAGCTCTCGATCTACTGTTCGGCCGCCGCGGATCGCGCCGACATCGGCGTCGCCTTCGCGCAGGCCTCGACCGTGTTTGGACCGCTCCTCGGACCACTGCTCGCGCTGCCGAGCGCGGGCTTGGCCGGGGCAGCGACGAGCGGCGGTCGGGCTGTCGCAACACGCATCGGCGGCGTGGTGTTGCGCCGTCAGCTGGTCGAGATCCGGGAAGACGAGAGGCAGCTTGGCGCGCGCAAGGAGAAGGCCAATCTGATGCGCTTTACGCACGCGTGGCTCAAGTACGTGACGCAGGAAGCGGCGACGGACTTCCCCACGCAAGAGGCACTCGAGCGCATCTTTGCGGAATTTGGCGGCAAGCAGGGCTGTCGCAACCTATACGCGCTGTTGTCGGCGATGTAGACCGCGAACACGGGGCCACGGTGCGCGGGACCATGAGCAAGCCATGCGCGCTACAGTAGGCACGGCGTCCGCGGCCCACAACCTCGCACCGCATCGAGCATGATAGTCTGCTGTCATGCCGCTCCAAGCCGAGCAAGCGCGCATCGTGCGCGAGATCGACCGCTATCTGGCCGGCAAGCACGACGCCGACAAACAGTTCGTTGCGAGCAGCTGCCGGCAGGCGGTGCCGCTGACCATGACGTACCGCGAGTTGCTCGCTGCGCTCGAAGCCTACCGCGTGGAGCTGCTCAGGTTGGTCGGTCGTAAGAACGCCAGTCGTTGGTTCTCACACAAGGCCGGCGCTTTCGACACGACTCTACGCGACGCCATCGCGCGCTGCGCGGCACCCGCGGCCGACGAAGCCAAGCTCTCGACGACGACCTCCACCGCAACGCCGGCCACCACCGTCAAAGACTGGAACCGACACGGCGGCGGCCGCGCGTTCGTGGTCAACGGCCGCGGCTTTAGCATCGACAATCCGACGCTCGATCAGATCGGCTTCTTTCTGCGTGAATGCGGCATCACCAGTCAGCCCATCGTCGACTATCTATGTGACTTCGCCAATCAAGACGGCTTTCACGCCATCGGTCACCTGTTCAACCACGTCATGCGTCACGTGAGCCGTCATATACCGTCAACGAGTGGAAGTCGGCATCGCATCGACAGCCGCGTCGATGGCAAAGGCGTGACCCTGCGCGATGAGGTCTCGTACAACGCGTTGATGAACACCGTGAACGACAGCCTCGTGATGGTCACACCCGACTTCAAGTTCGCGCAGACCTACGATCTCGTCGTGACAGGACGTAACGTTCATATCACGAACGTAGTCTACGCGGTCGAAGACACCGGCGGACTGACCGACAGACTCCGAGAACAGGCGCAGCTCGCGACTACGCAGATCGCAAGCACAGTCCTGCCGGAGCAGTAATGCTAGTTGACAGGTAGAGGCGAATCGCTACACCGCGCAAACGCGCCGTGCAGCGAAGCCACGGCCGCCGGCGCGCCCGCTGCCCAGGAGGCACCGCCCATCGGGCACGATTCATGCTCTATGGTTCATGTCTACGACAAGGCATGAGGAGTGAACCATGAAGCGCGCTTGCTTAGTGATACTGACGCTACTGACGAACGGGGCGATGGGTTGCAACGATGTGTCCGACGCCGCGGCGGACCTGACGACTATCACCGTGGGCGCTGACGCGCTGAATGCGATTGAGGTCGAGCGCACGCTGACGCTCGGGCCAGAGCGACTTCCGGCCTGTTTGAACCTCGCGATCACGTTGCCCGCGAGCAACACGACGGTAGCCATGCAGACGACGAATGGTAGTTGCACCTTGAGCGTGGGCCAGCCTGGCTTGGTGTTATTCGATGAGCAGGACATCGAGCATGCGCGCGAGCAGGTCGGCTCATTCGATGTCGACGGCATTCGCAGCGCCAGTGTTGTGTTGGAGAACTTGGAGTTGTCCGACGAAGACGGCGCGCCGCTGGCCCTCGCACAGTATGTCGATGCGATCACTGTGCAGGTGGACGGTCAGGTCTTGTTAGATCAGGTGCAGCCTGCGGTCCTGGAAGGCGACGCGGAGCTCAGCCGACAGCTACCCGACTCGATCGTGGAGAAGCTCAAAGGCTCCGTGAAGACCAATCAAGTCGCCACGGCCGACGTCTCGCTCACGCTGTGGCTGCATGGACCGACGCTCACCAATCTGCCGGGCAAGCTCAAGATGTTGCTCGTGCTGCAACCCAAGCTCGAAGTGAACCTGCTCAAGGCGCTGTAGCAACTCACATCGACCGGAGCCATACGCAGAGGTACGGCGCGAACACGACAGCGCCAACCCCTGCCGCGCCAAGCGCGCTGAGTAAGACTGCACCGGCTGCGACGTCCTTGGCTTTCTCCACGAGCGGATGAAACTCGGGCGATGCGACGTCGCACAGAAACTCGAACGCCGTGTTGATCGCCTCCGCGGTCCAGACGGACACGATCGCGAGGACCAGCGCACACCACTCGAGCCGTGTGATGCCGACGAATAGCCCGCTCGCCATCACGGCGCCGGTCGCGGCCACGTGAATCCACGCGTTGTGCTGCGACGCGAGCATCGTGCGAATGCCACGGCCCGCGTACACGAAGCTTCGCAAGCGTGCGGCGACGGAGAACTTACGGTCGGGCATGTAGCGCTCTGCTCATCACGAGGTGGATGGCCGACGAGGCCATAGGGCGTACGCGAGCGCCGGAAAGAATATCACCAGCTCCGCGAGCGCGACCTGAAATCCACGAGCAGAGAAGAAAGCCCGACCGATCGGCGCCACCGGGATCGGCTGCCACGGCGCAAAATAGCGCGTTCGATCGAACGGCCAGAACAACGCGCAACCGAGCCCCCCATCCGTGAGCGTATCGAGCAGGCCGTGACTCACCAGCACGAGCACCGCGCACGCCGCCGTGCGACCACGCGGCGCACCGAATATGGGACCGAGCAGCCCGACCACACAACCCAGCACGGCCGCGAACAGCAGCGAGTGTGTCGCACCGCGATGTCCCCACGCGTCCGCATAAGCGATGCCGAAGCGAAAGCCGATCACGTCGGCATCCGGAAGCAAGGAAAGACCGGACCAGAAGACCATCGAGGTGACGATCGACGCGAGCGACGAGCGAGCCAGTCGCGTGCGATAGGACCGCGCTGCTGCCATGCCGACCGCGATGTGACCGATGCTTGCCATGCCGAACAGTACTATGCAGCGCTGACGCAGTGTTCGGTTTGCGCACCGAGCGTTATGGAGCTCGGCGACTTTCCGCACGTGACACTGCGTCGCATGGACTTATGTTGGCGTACTGGCCGATTGCTGGCCGGAACGGCCGGGCGCTCATGACTGTTGTTCACGCGTCACCGCAGAGAGGAGCGAGCCGGGAAGTCGAGGACATGACCCGGCTCCTGCTCGAAAACAGCGCAGATCGCGTCGATATCGTCGACTGCGAAGGGCGCTTGGTGGACTCGAATGCCCTCGGTCGACGCAGCTTGCGGACAGAGCAGGCTTCGTTCGGTCGTCCGTGGGAAGCCCTCTGGAACGAGTCGGATCGAGACGCCATTCGCGCAGCACTGGGGCGCGCGAAGCAGGGGTGCGAGGCCACGTTCGAGGCAGCTAGGTTGGCGGTGCAGGCTGCGCCGGGCACGGCGCCCACGAAGGCCACGCACCAGCGCGTGAGCATCGTGCCACTGCGTGACCGCCAGGGCGAGCCCGTGCGCTTCGTCGCTGTATCGCGCGACGATCACGCAACGCACGACGCCAGCGAGACGGGCGACGCCGCGACCCAGCTGCAGCTAAGTGAGGAGCGCCTGCGCCTGGCGATCACGGGTGCCGCGCTGGGCACCTGGCACTGGGATTTTCGCACGGGAAAGCGCACTTGGTCCGATCTCACGTTCGCCCTGTTCGGCCTCGCGCCGCGGCCCGAGATGACTTACGAGCAGTTCCTGGCTGCGATCCACCCGAGCGACCGAGCGCGCATAGTCGACGCGGTGGCCCGCGCGATCCGCGAGCACACCGACTACGAGAGTGAGTATCGGGTCATCTGGCCAGATCAGTCTGTACACTGGATCGCGGCTCGCGCCCGCCCCTACTACGACGAACACGACACGCCGATCCGCTTGGAAGGCGTGGCGCAAGACATCACCGCACGCAAGAACGCCCAGAGCGCGCTGCTTGGAAGCGAAGAGCGTTACCGCCAGCTCGCAGAAGCGATGCCGCACATGGTGTGGCAGCTCGGACGCGACGGCTCGGTGATCTACGCGAATCCGCGCTGGGTCGAGTACTTCGGGCGCACATCCCTGCTGTCCTCGGACTGGCCCGCGGTGGTTCATCCCGACGACCTCACGCGGCTCGCGAATGCGTGGGTGGAGCGAGGTGAGCGCGGCGACGCCGACATCGAGCCCTTTCGCTTGCGCGGCCGCGACGGGCGCTACCGCTGGTTTGCTTGTCGCTCCGTCGCCTTGCGCGACGCCGAGGGCCAGCTCGAATCCATCCTGTCTACCGCCACCGATATCGAGTCGCTAAAGCAGACCGAGCAAGCACTGCGCGAGTCGCGTGCGCGTCTCGATACGGCATTGCGCGCCGCGGGCATGGGCACTTGGATGTGGCAGGTCGACACCGACAAGCTGCAGCCCGATAGCTCGTTAGCACAGCTGCTCAGCTGCTCGCCAAACGAAGCACGCGACCTGACGATGCGTGAATGCCTCGAGCGGACCCATCCCGATGATCGCTCGCTGGTGCGAGCGGCCGCCTTGCGCGCACGCGACCAAGGCGGCGACTTCGACGTGGAGTTTCGTCTGCTCCGCCAGTCCGGCGACTACCTGTGGATCAACTCCAAGGGCCGCGCCGAAGCCGACGCTTCCGGTCGCGTGCTCCAGGTCTTTGGCGCCTGCATGGACGCAACCCAACACCGCCACTTGGAAGAGGAGCTACGTCAAGCACAGAAGATGGAAGCGATCGGGCAGCTCGCGGGCGGCGTCGCCCACGACTTCAACAACCTGCTCATGGTGATTCAAGGTCAGGCGTCGCTGATCGCGGGCCGCCCGGACCTGCCGACCTACGCGGCAGTTGCGATTCGCGATGTCACCGACGCCGCCCAACGCGCAGCCAGTCTGACTGGCCAGCTCTTGGCATTCGGCCGCCGCCACAGGCTGCAGGTCAAGTTGCTCGACCTCAACGAGGTGGTGCAGAACATCGGTCGCATGCTCAAGCGCTTGATCAGCGAGAACGTGGTGCTCGAGATCGTGACCGATCCGCGCTACGTCCCGGTGTGTGCAGACACGAATACGCTCGCTCAAGTGCTGCTCAACTTGGCGCTCAATGCACGCGACGCCATGCCCGCTGGCGGCCGGCTCGTGGTCCGCACGAGCCTCGAAGTGCTCGACGAGCACGCCGCGCAAGCCCTGCCCGAGGGTCGCCCAGGCCGCTGGGCCTGCCTCAGCGTGAGCGATACCGGCGCAGGCATCCCGAGCGACGTATTACCGCACATCTTCGAACCGTTCTTTACGACCAAAGGCGTGGGCAAAGGCACGGGCTTGGGTCTCGCGAGCGTGTACGGCATCGTCAAACAACATCATGGTTTCGTCTCGGTCGAGAGCTCAGTGGGTCAAGGCACGACGTTCAAGACATTTCTGCCGCTACCTACGCGCACGACCGAAGTCGGCTCGCAGCCAGCTCAGCTGCGCGCGGAGCCTGGACGCGGCGAGCTCGTCTTGCTGGTGGAAGACGACGCCCGCGTGCGCGCCACGCTCTCCTCGATCCTCGAACAACACAATTATCGCTGGGTTGCGGCGGACGACGCCGTGCAAGCGCTCGAGCTGTTCGCCGCGCGTGGCGACGAGATCGATCTGCTGCTCACCGATGTCGTCTTGCCGCGTGGCTTGTCGGGCGTGGAGCTGGCCGTACAGCTGCGCTATCAAAACCAGCGACTGCGCGTAATCCTGTGTAGCGGCTACGGCTCGGACCAAGTCGAGCACGACGCGGCAGCGCTCCCAGGCATGACGTTTCTGCAGAAGCCGTATCGCGCCGAAGAACTGCTGACCGTGATGCGCAGCATGCTCGACAAGGCCAGGCCCGCTGCACGGCCCGCTGACGTCAGCGTGCGGTCATAGCGCCAGCAGCTTGCGGGCACGGGACGCGCCGCCGCCCCCGAAACCAAACGGAAGCCAAACGGGAGCCAAACGAGCCCTTGAAGCCCGGGACGCGGGCGCGGCGCGCTCGTCGGGAGCTCGTGCAGGACTGCTTGGACGTCGCCGCCGACAGCGGCAGCGCGCAAGCGGCGTCGGGCAATTCCCTAACGCGTTAGTTCACGAGCCCGGCCGTTTCACGAAAGTGACGGAACATTGCTTGACCTGACGGTCATTGGGCAATATGCCCGGCACTTCGGAACTGATAACGACATTGATTATCACTTTCGGCCGATTCGGGTCATGTCGGACGGCAAGGAGAAAATGATGACGCGGCAGCAGATGACTACTTGGCTTGCGTTGGGGTTCCTGGCGCTTCCCGTGCTGGCTTGTGGCGACGACGATGATCACGACGCCACCGACGGTGACCATCATGGGGCGGCTGGGAGCGGTGGCAAGGCCGGCTCGGCTGGAAGCAGCAAGGCGGGCAGCGGTGGAAGCTCGGGCGGCAAAGCGGGCGCCAGCGGTAGCGCGGGTACGCCTGCGCGTGCCAACGAAACCTACGCGGCGATCGAGAAGGTCACCGACGTCAGGCACACGCAGGCCAACGACTTGCGCGGCCTCACGTACTCCTCGACTGGCAAGATCTGGGCGAGCGGTCACACGGATGTGGACGCAGCCAATCGTCAGCTGGTCCTGGCGCGTTTCAACGCCGACGGCACGCCGGACGAATCATTCGACGAAGACGGCTTCCTGATCAAAGACCTCGGCCCCGGCGACGAGCAGTCGATCGGCTTGGTCGAGCTCAGCAACGGCGACGTCGTGGTTCAAGCGGCGGTCTCGGACAACAAGGGCGGCGCGCCCATTCCCGATACGAGTGCCACTCCGGGCGAAGACGGCAAGCGCACGAACGGCGCGAACGTCGTGCTCGTGCGGTTCACAGCCAAAGGCGAGCTCGTGAAGAGCTTCGGAACCGACGGCATCGCACCAGTCCTGTTCGGTTGGAAAGACTCCGACGACGCGAGCTGGCCTGCACCGACGTACGACTCGAGCAAAGAGATGGAAAACCAGCGCTACTCCGGCCCGGGTTTTCCGACGGACGCAGCCTGGGGCGTGAAGCTCGACAGCAGCGGCGACGACGAGAAGCTGGTCGTCAACGGCTTCGGCCCCGCGCGCAAGGTCAGCGGCGACTCGCAGCGCTACGACAACGACCGCTACGTAGCTCGCCTGCTCGCGAGCACGGGCAAGCCCGATCCAGACTTCAACGGCGGCGAGGCCTTCACGCTGCACACGCAAGAGAAGCTCTCGGACGGCGGACGCCGTGCATTCGTCGACAGCGACGGCACGATCTACAGCTCCGGCTACACGAACTTCGGCACCGATCTCGGCAATCACGTCGTGCTGATCAAGCTCAAGCCAGACGGAACACCCGACGATAGCTTTGGCTTTGGCGAACCTGATCTGCCCGGCGTCGCGATCTTCAATCCGTTCGTAGACAACGGTGGCGTGGCCGAGTGCTACGGCGTCGCCAAGCAAAAGAGCGGCCGCTTGATCACGACCGGCTACGGGCGCGCAACCGCCACAGACAAGACGTCCACCTACGGCTACGCGACGAGCGACGGGCCGGACCTGGTGTCCTTCGCAGTGAAGGCGGATGGCAGCGGCGTCGACACGGCCTGGGGCAACGAAGGCACACGCGCGATTCAGAGCGAAGAGTACAGCCTCGGGGGCACCGAGGATCGCGGCCGCGACCTGATCGCGTTGGAAGATGGTCGCGTTGTACAAGTCGGCCGCTTCGGCACCAGCCCAGCCATCTTCGTGCTCACGCCAGACGGCGAGCTCGACGAAGACCAGGGCGAAAAAGGCATCTTCAGCTACACGCCGTTCGAGACCATGCCATCGCACTTCTTCAGCGTCGCGCTGTCGAAGGACGGCAAACATATCGCCGCCGCCACGAGCAACCACGCAGAGGGCGTCATCCTGGCGATCCTCAAAGTGGCTGACTGACACACGTGACACAACGTTCGCACACGGATAGGTCACGGTAATCTCGACAATCCATGCACCAGGGCTCGGCCATGCCGCGTCCTGGTGCATCGTCATGTTCGCTCCCGCACACGTTCGACGTTTTGTCTTATGCGACCATCTTCGCCACGCACTCGCACGAGCGTCTACATCGTCGGCCTGCTCGCCGTCGCCTGCAGCATGCACTGCACGACCGACCGCCCGCGCGAGCACTACGGCCGCCCGGGCAGCGCGCTGGGCACGAAACCCGATGCGGGCGCGACCTCCGGAGGCGGCGCTGGCGACGCGACTCGCGACGCTGCGGCGGCGGCCGAGGCCGATGCCAGCACCTATGATCCTGTGCCAGAGCACTGCGGTGAGCCCCCGCAGACTGCGGGCGAGTTCAGTCGTGAAGCCTTGCGCAGTGCGAGCGCCGACTGTGCCGTCTGGCACTACTGCGCGTTTCAAAGCCACGCGGTTCGACTCGTCTCTGCAGTAGAAGCCTACGCTCAGGATCGATCGACCTCGCAGCGCTCAGTGGCCCACACACGCGCACGCGAGACCTTCCGCCAGGCCATGCGCGCCTGGTCGCGCGCCGAGCTGTTTCAGTTTGGACCGGCGGCGAGCTCGGCCGAAATCGCCGGCAAAGACACTTATCAAGGCAAGGGGCTGCGCGACCGCATCTATGCGTGGCCCGCGACGGCACGCTGTCGAGTCGAAGAAGAGATCCTGAGACAAACCAGCGACTTCTCGCGTGTGTTGCTCTCCGGGCGCGGCTTGTTCGCCCTCGAGTATGCCCTATTTTACGAGGCTTCCGACACGGCGTGCGCGGCGACCACGCGCACCGCGACCGAGTGGGCCCAGCTGAGCCCCGAGCAGATCGAGGAGCGCAAAGCCGCGTACGCAGTCGCCGTGGCCAACGACATTCGCAGCCAAGTCGACGCGTTGCTCGCCGCCTGGAGCTCGGACGGCGGCGACTTCAGGCAGGTGTTCGTGAGCGCGAGCGGCTATCCGAACGAACAAGAGGCGCTCAACGTACTCGGGTTTGCGCTGATCTACGTCGAGCGCGAAGTCAAAGACTGGAAGGTCGGCATACCGGCTGGCTACACCATGACCGCACCGGTCACCGGTCCCGAGACACCGTTTGCGCGCCTCGGCACCGAAGCCATCCGCGCCAACTTGCGCGGCTTTCGCGCGCTCTACCAAGGCTGCGGCAGCGACGGAACCGGGCTCGGCTTCGACGATTGGTTGGAAGCTGCCGGGCACGGCGAGCTCGCGAGTGAGATCACCGCCGCGTACGACGAGGCCCAGGCCACGCTCGACAGCTTGCCTCGGCTCGACGAGGCGAGTCCCGCACAGCTCGACGGCGCGTACCAAGCACTGCGTACGCTCACATCGCTGCTCAAGAGCGATCTGTTCGGTGCGGGCAGTCCGATCAACCTGAAGCTGCCGGCGACGGTGGAAGGAGACACCGACTGACCGCTGCGGTCGCACCGACTGAGCTGCGGAAACGCAGCGGCGACGCTGCACGGGGCATCGTGCAGACTGCCGTCACGCGCGCTGGTCTGCTCGGTGCGGCGCTGACGCGACCGATCGACGTCGCTTGGCTGGCTGCGTTCCGCGCCGTGTTCGGCAGCTTGCTCGCGATCTCGATGCTGCGCTTCGTCCTGTACGGCTGGGTGGAGCGCTTCTTCATCGCGCCACGCTTTCACTTCAAGTACTGGGGGTTCGCCTGGGTCGAGCCGCTGCCGGGACGCTGGATGCAGTGGCTGTTCGTCGGGCTGGCCGTGCTGGCGTTCGCAGTCGCCATCGGCTGCGCATTTCGACTGAGCGCGCTCTTGTTCGCGGTCGGGCTCAGCTACGTCCAGCTCATCGACGTCACGACCTACCTGAACCACTACTATCTTGCAGCGCTGCTGGCTTGGCTGCTCGCGCTCACACCGGCGAGCCGCATCTGGTCGATCGACGCCTGGCTACGCTCGAAGCGGCACAAGGCGCAGCCGGCAGCGCAGGTACCGGCCGGCGTGTTGTACCTGTTTCGCTGTCAGATCGCGCTCGTGTACACCTTTGCAGGCTTGGCCAAGCTGCAGTCCGACTGGCTCGTCCACGCGCAGCCCCTGCGCATCTGGCTCGGCCAAAACACGCATCTGCCGCTCGTGGGCCCGTCGTTCACAGCTTCATGGGTGCCGCTCGCGCTGAGCTGGGCCGGCTTCTTGTTCGACGCGACTATCGCGTGCTGGCTGCTCTTACCCCGCACCCGACCGTTCGCATACATAGTACTCATCGTCTTCCACCTCCTCACGCGCGTGCTGTTTCCGATCGGTATGTTCCCGGCCATCATGATTGCGGCCGCGCTCGTGTTCTTCTCGCCCAGCTGGCCGCGTAGCCTCAGCCGCGCGTGGCCCCGCAGCTACGGGCGGCAGCCATCGGAGCTACCCATAGCGCCCCCTGCGTCCGCAGTGCCCGAGTCTGCTGCTGCGCTTGGCGTCGCAACCCGCGCGCGCTTGCCGATCGCGCTCGGCATCGGCTACTGCATCATCCAGCTCGCGCTGCCACTGCGGCATCTCTACTACGGTGGCAACGTGCTGTGGCACGAGCAGGGCATGCGCTTCTCCTGGCGCGTGATGGTGCGCGCCAAAGGCGGCGACACGACGTTCATCGTGCGAGATCCGAGTCGCGGACACACCTTCCACATCAGCCCGCGCACGTACCTCACCGACACCCAAGAGAGCGAGATGTCTAGTCAGCCGGATCTGATCCTGCAGCTAGCCCATCACATTCAGAAGGATCTCAGCCAACGCGGACTCAGCAGCCACGCCGCGAACGTGTATGTCGACTCGCGCGTGTCGTTGAATGGTCGGCGCAGTCGACCGCTAGTCGACCCCACCGTCGACTTGGCCAAGGTTCACGACGGCCTGGCGCCCGCGAGCTGGGTCCTGCCTGCACCGGAACAGTCGCCACCACACACTCGCCCGGTCCTATGAGACCGGGACAGATGAACGCTAGCAACGTGAAGCGAAAACCATCGTCCAGCCCAATCTGCCGTGCCGCGGCCGGTGTTCTGTTTGCCGTCGCGTGTTGGTCCAGACAGCACGCCACTGCACAAGCGCCCGAAGCCGGCGCACCGGAAGCCCCACCCGCCCCCGTGACGCCTCCCGATGTCGCGATCCCGCCCGCGCCGGAGTCGCCCGTAGAGGCCGCAGAAGCTGCCGACGCCGCACCACCACCGCCGCCGCCAACCGCGGCAGACGCATCGAGCGCTCCTGCGGCGAGCGCCACGACGCCGGCCGCGGAGGTTCCGCAGCCATCCGCAACAGCGGCCGCTGCCGTGAGCACCACGGCACCAACCGCACCGGAACGGGAGCCAGAACCTCAAGAGGTGATCGTCGTAGGCACGCGCCTGGCGAAGACCGCGGGCGGGGCACACATCGTGAACGAAGCCCAGCTCGAGCGCTTCGAATACGACGACCCGCACGCAGCGCTACAACAAATCCCTGGCGTATACGTGCGCCAAGAGGATGGCATCGGGCTGCGACCGAACATTGCGATCCGCGGCGCCAACCCCGACCGCAGCAAGAAGATCACGCTGATGGAGGATGGGATCTTGTTCGGTCCCGCCCCCTACTCCGCGCCTGCGGCTTACTACTTCCCGTTGCTCACGCGCATGACGAGCATTCGCGTGCTCGAAGGTCCTTCCGCGATCGCCTACGGACCGCAGACCGTCGGCGGTGCGATCGACTTCGTCACTCGGCCGATCCCACGCGCTCCCGTGGCAGCGCTCGACTTGGCCGGCGGCGAGTATGGGTACTTCAAAGCCCATGCGTATGCCGGCACCAGCACCGATCACTTCGGCATGCTGATCGAAGGCGTGCACTTGCACAATCAAGGCTTCAAAGAGCTGCCGAGCGGAGCCGACACGGGCTCCACGCGCAACGAGTGGATGGTCAAGGGCTCGTACATCGTCGATCCCAACGCGCGCGCAACCCACGAGCTCATGGTCAAGCTGACGTACTCGGCCGAGACTTCCAACGAGACCTACCTGGGCTTGACCGATGCCGACTTCCGCAGCGATCCCTACGCGCGCTATCCCGCGAGCGCACTCGATCGCATGGATAATCATCGCAGCTCGCTCGTGCTCAGCCACGTCTTCGACGCGCCAGACGAGCACCTCAAGTGGACGACCAGTGTCTATCGCCACGACTACGCGCGCATCTGGCGCAAGCTGAACCGCTTCCGTGGCGGCGACGTCGCCAGCGTCCTGGCACATCCCACGGATCCGACCAATGCCGAATACCTATCCGTGCTGCGCGGCCAGACCGACAGCTCGACTGGCATGACGGCGCTCTACGTGGGGCCCAACGATCGCACCTTCGTGAGCCAAGGCGTTCAGAGCGTGCTCCAGCTTCGCGAGCTCGCCACCGGGGCGATCAAGCACAACATCGAGCTGGGGCTACGCCTGCACAACGACCTGGTCCTGCGCCGCCACAGCGAAGAAGCGTTCGACATGATCGCGGGAGAGCTCGTGCCCGTAACGAACGAGGCGAGCTCGGTGACGGCGGCCAACGAGGCACGCACGCTCGCTGGCGCAGCACACGTCATGGATGCGATGACGTTGGGCAAGCTCACACTCACCCCCGGTGTGCGGCTCGAGGTGATCGCCTCGGAGCTCGCGGACCGGCTCGCCGAGAGCAAGACCCGTGAGGTGGTAACGGCGGTGATGCCTGGCGTAGGCATGTTCTACTCGCTCCTGCCAGAGCTCGGCGTGCTGGCCGGCGTGTACCGCGGCTTTAGTCCACCGCCGCCCGGCGAGAAGGGCGTCGCGCCCGAATACAGCGTGAACTACGAGGCTGGTGCGCGCTTTACGCCCAAGCACGCTCGCTTCGAGCTGATCGGCTTTCTGAACAACTACAGCAATCTTACGGATATCTGTACATTCTCGAGCGGCTGCCTGAACGACAACCTCGATCGTCAGTTCGACGCGGGCGAAGCGCGCATCTATGGATTCGAGGGCTTCGCGAGCTATAAAGCACAGCTCGACGGGTACACGCTGCCGCTCAGCGCGGCTTACACCTGGACGCACGCCGAGTTCCGCAACGACTTTCAGTCCAGCGATCCGATCTACGGCACGGTCAAGAAGGGCGACGACATCCCGTACGTGCCGCAGCATCAGCTCAACGTGACTGCCGGTCTCGACCTGCGCTGGCTCGCCGTCAACGCGGCCCTCAACTACGTCGCGGCCATGCGCGAGGAAGCTGGCAGCGCTCCGTTCGCGCAATCACTGGTGACCGACGACTTGCTCACCGTGGATGTTGGCGCGAGCTTGCAGCTCCTGCCGCAGCTCGTGCTCTACGCCAACGTGCGCAACGTGACCGACGAGGCTGCGATCGTCTCGCGTCGACCTTACGGGGCCCGGCCCAATGCTCCCCGTTGGGTGCAGGTGGGTCTCAAAGGTAAGCTGGATTGATCGGCACGAGCTCGGTCGCGCGGGCCTGTACACCGCACGCTCCGCAAGCCATCTGACACTCAGCCTCGGCCGAGCGCGGGCCGACTGCGACAGCCGGTACGCCACGTTGTGGTGGTCGTGTCGTACCGACACGCACCGACCGCGTGGAAGTACGTGTCCCTCGCGACGAGCCAGCGTGCTTTGGAACGAGGCACGTGCCTTGCACACGGCTGCCGTGCCGGAGGCTCTCATATGCATCGATACGTGCCTTGTTTGTGTTTAGTGGTGACGTCAGCCCTTCCGTTAGGTTGTAACGAGGCGTCCGAGCGCGCCGACGGTGTGCAGCCCAACGCGCTCGAACCCGAACCATCGTCGCGTGACGACTTCAGTGCGGCGCCCCCGAATGCGCCAGCTCCACCAGCGAGCTGCGGCGATATGAACGGCGGAGGCGATCAGCATGTCGACTTCGGCGCGCTGTTCGCCGCCAAGGTCGCTGAAAAGCCCGCGGTCGAGGAGCGACAAGCGGCGTTGCTGGCCGCCCGCTACGACCTCAGCGACACTCCCTCGCCAACTCTCAAGATGACAGGTGGCCGACCCGTACAGAGCGGAGCACGCGTGCGCCTGCCGGACGAGCAGACCTGGGACTCGCTGGCCGAGCTCTCGCCAGCCGAGATCCGCAAGCGCCACCTCTTCCCGAGCGGCTTCTTGCCGCTGCCTCACCCCAAGCAGCCCGAAGGCGGCATGCTGTTTCCCCAGTCGCAGATCGACGAGGTCCAGCGTCAAACGGCGCGCGACTTGAAGCGCTTCGATCTCGACTTCGACCTGCCCGACCACCTGCTGCCAGACTTCCCGCCGCCCATCTTCCTGACTACACATCCAGAGCTCGGAGACGTGAGCCAGGGCAAGCTGGTCACCACCGACAACTACTACGACCTGTTCAAGTGTTTGCTGAATCCCAAGCAACTCGACGGGCTGCGCTTGCTGCTGACGCCGTTTCCGCAACAGCAGTTCAATAACATCGACGATCGCCGCTCCGAGCGTCCGAGCCTCGGCGTGGCGTGCTTCGACTGCCACAACAACGGTCACACCAATGCCGCCACGCACTTGGTGGGCGACATTCGGCCCCAAGAGCTGCGCCACCGCATCGACACGCCCTCGCTGCGCGGAGTCAACGTTCAGAAGATCTTCGGCTCGCAGCGATCGTTGAGCAGCGTCGAGGACTTTACCGAGTTCGAGCAGCGCGCCGCATACTTCGATGGCGACCCTGTGCTGGCGACGAAAAAAGGTGTCAACCCGCTCGATCGGGGCCTGCAGGTGCAGCACATGGCCGAGTTTCAGAAGCTGCTCGACTTCCCGCCCGCGCCGAAGCTCGACGTCTACGGTCAGCTCGACCCGAAGCTCGCGACGTTGGCGGAGCTGCGAGGCGAG
>Ga0190271_10000885_pt1 | contig 16052 bp, 14 predicted proteins | sample Popmic356T_FD_133747 | JGI IMG/M metagenome (GOLD analysis project Ga0190271, IMG submission 133747) | Populus adjacent soil microbial communities from riparian zone of Weber River, Utah, USA - 356 T | ecosystem: Environmental > Terrestrial > Soil > Riparian zone | place: USA: Utah | collected...
GAGTGCTCGTACATATCCATGACGAGCAGTGGCGCGAACAAGGCCAAAGACTCCTTGTGACTGGCCGCGCTGATCGTGCGCAGGCTGCCCGTGTCCAGCTCATAGCCGAGGATGACCCAACCGCTGCCACCACCGAGCCCCGCGCCCGTCGCACGGAAGTGCTCCTCCCAGCGTGCCGACGACCCGTAAGCCTCCGATAGGGCACGCTCGATCCCGCCAGCGCGCTTACCGTCACCCCCAAGGTTTCCGAAATACTGCTCGTGCAGCAGCTTCGAGCCCCGGAACGTCAGCTCTCGGTCGCGTAGTGCGGTGACGACGAAGGGTGGAGTGTCCTTCGTGATCGACGCCAGCTCCTGCTCGACCCGATTGAGGTTCTTCACCGCGCCAGCGTAGTTGTTCTCGTGGTGGGAGCGAATCATCCGCTCGGAGAGATCCCTCAGTTTCGCTGGGTCGAACGGCAACGGCTTTACGGTGTGGTCGCCACTGAGTGCATTGCTTGCCATGGAGATCGCCTCGGGCTCGGTAGTGGAAGGTGTCGCCGGAACCGGTACTGGTGCAGCTCGTGGTGGCGGTGCCGTCGACTTCACGGCGTGACAGCCCGCGGCTAGCGCAAGCGTCATCATCAAGTCACGCCGACCCATCTTCAGCTCGGTCATTGCTTCCTCCTCGTTGTCGGTGCTGTCGCGTGTACCGCCAACAATGCGTCGAAGAGCATTGAGGCGGCCTCGACGCGCGCCTCGTCGCGCCTGTGCTGCAGGACGATGCCGCCGATCAGTGCGCGAATTCCCTCGGTCTCGGGGTGCAGGTAGCGACCGTCCTTGATGTCGAGGTCGTGCACAATCTCGGCGATGCGCAGCAGACCCGGCTCGGACAGGCCGAAGCACATGCACAGCACCTCGAAGCTGCGCTGCTCTCCCACGTGCGTGAACTCGGCCTCGGGCATGTCGAAGCGCAGCTCCCCGCGCTTGGGCGCATACGAGGCGAGCTCAACGAACTTGAGCTTGGCGTCTGCGTCGACGAAGCGCCGGATGAACCAGGCACAGGCCACGCGATCGACCTTCGCGCCTGCGCGCGTGACCCAGACGCGACCGCGGTAGTCGGCCGCCCGCAGCACCTCTCGCTGAGGGGGAGCACTCGACGGGCTGGTGCGCTGCTCGATGCGCGTCCGCACCACGCTCAGCGCAGCCCGCAGCTCGTCGGCACTGCCGTTTGGGAAGTAGTCGATGCGCGCGACTTCTCGGAGCTGCTCTTCGAGCTTGGCGAGCTCGCCGAGAGCAGCGTCCCGCTCACGCGGCTTCTTGTCGCCGAATACCGCAAGCACGCTCTCAATCTGCGCGTAGTCTTTGGCGCGCGCGTCGCGGAACATACGCTCGATCTCGGCCGTGGTCATGCCCTCGACGGCGGTGGCCTCGAACAACATCGCGTCGCCGCCGCCGTCCACCACCTCACGGCGTGTCCGGGTGAAGTCCTTCCGATCGCGACGATGGAACTTGTCGTGCTGACAGGGAGGAGGCGCTCTGCTTCTCGTAGGCCTCGACCATCTCCCGTTGGAAGCCTCCTTGGCTGCAGACTGCGCCCAAGGAAGCGCGTCTTTCAGGCCCCGGCGAGCAAGAGCTGCGCGTGACTGGATGGGCACGAACCGCCACGATGCCGTGCGCACCGACCACACCCGCGGGGCTGCGGTCCAGACCATCCCGCGATTCAACCGCGTGAAGCGCGCTGATCTGTGCGGCCCGCTCCCGTAAGTACTTGGATAGCCAATCCCCTATGCGCGGCTGATCGAATGCCATCGACGCGCTAAACGCGCACGAACCGCACAAAGATGAACGACTGCTCGCCACCCGCTGGCGTACGATGGCGCTCGATGCGCTCCTCGACAGGTCGGAGCACGTTCTCGAACTCGCCTGCGAGCGAGGTCGCCGAGTAGCGCTGTACGGGCAGACCGCTACAGCGCTCAGGACCGTCCAGCGCGAACGTCCCCAGGATCACGTGACTGCCCGCGCGCGTTCCCTGCTTCAGCGCGGAGCGGTACCCATCGCGAGCGCATTCGTCCGTAAGAAAGTGAAACACGGCGCGATCGTGCCAGACGCCGTACTCTCGTGGCGGCGCCCACTTCGTGATGTCGGCCGCGACGTACTCGAGGTGCACATCCGGCAGTCTACGATGGGTGCTCTCGAACGCTGCTTCGGCGATGTCGAGAAGCGTGACGTCAGCAAACCCTAGCGCCAGCAAGCCATCCACGAAGGTGGAGGCTCCTGCGCCTACATCGACAACTGCTGAGTCCCTGGACACTCCGCAGGAAGCGACGAGGGAAAGCGAGGTCGTGGCCTGCGCCTGAAACCAGCTCACCTCCGTGGGCGCGCGCTTCTGGTAAACGCCGTTCCAATACTCAGATCGCTCGCTCATCAATCACGACTCCATTCACCATTCATGCCGGCAGCAGTAACCTTGTCGAAGTGTGTCAGCCCGAGCACGACAGCCCGAACCTAGCACTCCACGCCCCGGCCGCCTCTTCGCGCGTCTTCTCGCTGAGCAGCCGGCCCGTCTCCATGCCCGTGTCGATTGGCACGAATGTCGGCGTGCCGCGTACACCGTGGCGGTCGGCCACTGCGGCGCTGAAACGCTTTGAAACACCAGGCACGCGGCGCTCAGATCCCGAGCTCTTTGGCACGCCGCCATAGTGTCACACGACTCATCCCAAGCGCCTGCGCCGCGCGGGCCTTGTTGCCACTCGCGCGCTCAATGGCACGCAAGATCCGCTGCGCTTCGGGCGAGATCGCCGCTGCCGTGACGGGCGCCTCGACGCGCGGCTCGCCATCCAACGTGCTCTCGGGAGTCGCGATCTCCGGCGGCAGCTCGGACAGCTCGAGCACCGGGCCCTCGCCGACCACGAACGCGTACTCGAGCACGTTGCGGAGCTCACGCACGTTGCCCGGCCAGTCATGGTGCGCGAGCGCAGCGCGTGCCTCGGTACTCACGCGCGCAACCTTGCGGCGCGAGCGCCCGTTGAGCTCGTCGAGGATCTTCTGCGTGAGCAGCTCGACGTCGCCGTGGCGTGTGCGCAGCGGCGGAAGAAACAGAGGGATCACGCGCAACCGGTACATCAAGTCGGCGCGAAAGCGTCCGGCCTCGACTTCCTTGCGCAGCGCGCGGTGGGTCGCCGCGATGATGCGCACGTCGACGTTCACACTCTCGCGACCGCCGACGGGTAGCACGCTGTGGGTCTCGAGCACGCGCAGCAGCTTTGCCTGCACTTCGAGGGGCAGCTCCGCGATCTCGTCGAGCATCAGCGTGCCGCCGTGCGCCAAACGAAAGTGTCCGGGGTTGTCGCGCACAGCTCCGGTGAAGGATCCACGCACGTGGCCGAACAGCTCACTCTCGAGCAGCGCCGCGGGCATGGCGGCGCAGTTCACGGCATGAAAAGGCCCCCGCACACGTGGCGAGAAGTCGTGGATCGCACGCGCGACCAGCTCCTTGCCGGTCCCGGACTCGCCGCGCACGAGGACGGTCGAGTCACTCGCGCCAACCTTCTGCATCAGGTGTATCAGTCGCTTCATTGCGGCATCGCGCGTCCACATTCTCCCGACGTGCACGTCCTCCTCTCCGCCTCGCAAGTCTTCGAAGAGCAGCACGAAGCCGCCCGGCTTGCCGCTCGTCCGCAGCGGCTCTGCATGCACGCGAACCTCGCCCTCGCCGCACGGCGAAGGGATGGTGGCCTGTACGGTGCGACCAGCAGCGAGCGCCTCTGCGATCGGCCGCTGCGCCGTGCGACCGCAGAACACCTTTGTCGCGAGCACGCCGCGAGGCGGGTTCCCGAGCAGCCGGTCCGCGGCCGGGGTCGCTTCCACGATGCGCAGCTCCCGATCGAGCACGACGAGCGGCCCTCCGCCGAGCTGCTCGAGCGCCAAGAGCACGGGCGAGGTCGCCACCTCCTGATCCTTTCCGCTCGCGCCCGCGGACCGCCTCGCTCGTTTCTGCTCGCTCATACACGTCTCTCCTCGTTGCATCGTCTCATTGCGACGTTTCAAAACGTTTCACGATCGTCTGGAACTCTCTGTTTTCTCGGAAAAAGCTACACGGCACGTGTTTCGCACTGGTCGGGGTCAGAGGCCAGCATGATCTTCCGACAGTTCTACACGCAGACAGCTCCACTTACACCTACCCCCTCGCCGACGAGGACACGCGGCGCGCCGTCCTCATCGACCCCGTCCGTGAAGCACAAGGCGGTGCAGTGATGGATCCCGTAGGTCAACTGTCCTGTGGCGAGTTCGTCAACATCACGCCGGAGGAGCTGCTCTCGCATCTCCCCGCTGCGCGCGTCGTCGACGTGCGTGAGCCATCGGAGTTCTCGGGTCCACTCGGCCACATCCCGGGCGCGGAGCTGGCACCGCTCGCACAACTTACGGTCCGTGCTGCGGCCTGGCCGAAGGAGCATCCGGTCATCCTCGTCTGCCGCAGCGGCACGCGCTCCGCGCGAGGCGCCGCAGAGCTTGCGCAGAACGGCTTCAGGCACGTGCTGAATCTGCGTGGCGGCATGGAGGCGTACGTTGCCGCCTGGCTTCCCATCGAGCGCGGCCCATGACCGTGCTCCCCGTCGCACTCGCACTCTTGGTGGGTCTGTCGCTCGGCGTGCTCGGAGGCGGCGGCTCGATCCTTACGCTTCCCATCTTACTCTACGCCGTGGGAATGGCGCCCAAGCCAGCCATCGCAACATCGCTCTTGATCGTCGCCGGCGCGAGCTTCGTCGCCATGCTCGTGCACGCACACAGAGGGCGCGTCGCGTGGCGAATCGCCGGTTGGTTCGGCGCCGCGTCGACAACGACCGCGTACGCGGCGGGTCGGCTGGCCCACGGCCTCTCCGGATCGCTGCTGCTCGCGGCGTTCACCGGCATCATGCTGCTCACCGGTACCGCGATGCTGCGTCGGACGCCCTCTGGCGCCTCGGGCCATCCGCGTGTCGCGCGGGTCCTCGCCGCCGGGGCGGGCGTCGGCACCGTCACCGGACTCGTCGGAGCGGGCGGCGGCTTTCTCATCGTCCCGGCGCTCACCCTGTTCGCCGGGCTCGACATGCCGCGTGCGGTAGGGACCTCGCTCCTGATCATCACGCTCAACTCCCTCGCGGGCTTCGTCGGCTACCTCGGACACGTAGACCTGTCACTTAACGCAGCAGCCGTGCTGACGATCGCCGCCGCGGTAGGGAGCCTTTTCGGGAGCGCGCTCTCGGGGCGTATCCGGCCGGCGCCTTCGCCGCGGCTTCGCGCTGTTCGTGCTCTCGATGGGTGTCTGGATGGCGGCGCAGCAGCTTCCTTCGCTCGTGGTCGACCCGATCGCTCACGACGCGCGCGTGACGCACCTGTTTGCGGCGCTGCTTGGCGCAGCGATGACCTACCTGTCCCTCCACACTCGCGCTCGCTCGACGTGAGCGCCCTTCCAGAAAGAATGCTCATGTCCCAGCATCTACGTCTCACCCCCCTCCCCAGCGCGCTCGCCAAGCGTGAGGATCGCACAGTGGCACGCCACCTGCTGGATGCCGCGTTCAGCCAGGAAGCACTGCTGCAGCGGGCTGCTGCAAACGGGGAGCAGCGATGACGATGCAAGACTTGGGACTCGCGCTCGCGGGCGGCGCACTCGTCGGGCTCAGCGCCTCGCTCATGCTCATGCTGAATGGGCGCGTCGCTGGCATCAGCGGCATCGTCGGTGGGCTACTCCAGCCCCAGGTGGGGGAGGTCAGCTGGCGCGCCTGGTTCCTCGCGGGGCTGCTCGCAGGCGGTGCCGTGCTGTTCGGGACGCGACCCGAGTCCTTCGCGACGGCGGCTGTACCGAGCGCCGTGATCGTTGTTGCAGGACTCTTCGTCGGTTTCGGCACACGCCTCGGGAGCGGCTGCACGAGCGGGCACGGGGTGTGCGGCATCAGCCGGCTCTCTCGGCGCTCGATCGCCGCCACCCTCACGTTCATGCTTAGCGGCGTCGTCGCCGCGTACGTCGTCCAGCACGTTCTGCTCGCTAGAGGTCCGTCATGAAACGCATGAATCTGGTCGCGTTCGTCAGCGGTGTCCTGTTCGCGCTGGGACTTGGTCTCTCCGGGATGACGCAGCCGAGCAAGGTGATCGCCTTTCTCGACGTATTTGGAGCCTGGGACCCGAGCCTTGCGTTCGTGATGGTTGGCGCGATCGCCGTGCACATGGGCTTCGCGCGGAGCGCCGCCCGACCGGCCGCTCGTCCTCTGCTCGCGGAGCGCTTCCTGCTGCCGACGAGCACGCGCATCGACGCCAAGCTCGTCACGGGCGCCGCGCTGTTCGGCCTCGGCTGGGGTGCCGCGGGGTTTTGTCCCGGCCCCGCCATCGTATCGCTGGTCTCGCTCTCGTGGACCACAGTCCTGTTTGTCGCGGCGATGCTGGCCGGGATGCTGCTCCACACCGCGACGATGGCGCGCCCACGTGCTCGGCTCCCCGCCGCGCCGAGTGGAGCACCGCGAAGCGCCTCGCCCCTGACGATACCTCGCACGGCAGCACCTCAAGGAGACAACCAATGATCTTTCGTCAGCTCTTCGAGCCCCTCTCGAGCACATACACATACCTCATCGGCTGCGAGGAGACCGGCTCCGCCGTCCTGATCGACCCGGTCGTGAACGCAATCGAGCGCGACCTCGACGTGCTCTCGAAGCTACGGCTGCGCCTCGATCTCACCATCGATACGCACGTACACGCCGACCACATCACCAGCGCGCTTCACCTCAAGCAGCGCACTGGCAGTAAGATCGCCGCACCAGCTCTCGAGCGTCTCTCCTGTGCAGACGTTCAAATCGAGGACGGCCGGCCGCTGCGCGTCGGAAGCATCGAGCTCGCGCCCATCCATACGCCAGGCCACACGGACACGCACTTTGCCTACGTCTGGGCCAACAAGGTGTTCACGGGCGACGCACTGCTCATCGACGGCTGCGGTCGCACGGACTTTCAGAACGGGGACTCGGCCGCGCTCTACAGCAGTGTGCGCGAGCGTCTCTTTACACTGCCAGACGATCATCTCGTGTACCCGGGTCACGACTACAACCAGCGGCGCGTTTCGACGATCGCGCAGGAGCGCAGCCGTAACCCACGCCTCGGCGGGGAGCGTACGCTCGAGGAGTTCATCCAGCTGATGGCTGATCTGAAGCTGCCCTACCCGAAGTTCATCGACCATGCCGTGCCCGGGAACAAACGCTGCGGCGTGTGTCCGACCGACCTCGACGAGCGTCTGCAAGCCTACTGCAAGCAGATGGAGCACACGCCTCAGGGGTAGTCACTCGTCAACGTCGATTCGTCTCGGTGCGCCGTCGAACACGGAGAGGGCCAGCGCCAGTCCTGCGGCGGCGAACGGCATGAGGAGTGGGCTCAACAGCCCCACCGTGATGGGCGCCACGTAGAAGAAGCAGCGCAGGCTCCAGCTGTAAAGCGCTCCGCCTCGTTGCACGTAGCTGACCGCCAGTCCCTCGCGGGATCTTCGCTCTGCGCTGCCGACGGGCAATGACATCGCGAAACCGGCGTGATGGTAGTAGCGCATCGCGGTCGCCGAACAGACGAACGCGGCGCACAGCGCGAGCACCAGCCCGACCTCGAGGACGACGCCAATGGAGAGTGGACGCTTCGTCAAGTCGCCGGCAGCGTGGTGCGACACAACCAGGTTGATCGAGCCCATGAGCACGAGAGCAGCGGTCGAGGCCGTGATGGTCGCGGACATGAGCGAGTTTCGAAGCGCCTGGACAGCGAGAATCTCGGAGCCTGGCTGCTTCGAGAGTGCACGCACCCACTCGCCTCGCAGCACGCTGTGCGCGGTGCGTGCGGTCCGTGAGGGGTCGCGACCTGCCGCGCGCGCGACGCGCAGCTCGTAGCCGCCAACGATCGAGGCGCTCAGCACCAGTGCAATCCATAGCCACCCTTCGGTCATCGCACGCTCACCGCCCACTCGTGTTGCAGGACTACCAAAGTAATGGACCTCGACCGGTGAACTATGCGCGCGCTATCGCTCCGTCCCGCGACGAGGCCGCGAAGCACGGGCTGATGAGCTCGAGCACAGTCGAGAAGTCCAGCCGGTCGAGGGCGGCTCGGATAAGACTCATCTTGTGCGAACCGAGTGCGGCTTCGAGCGGCCCCGCGAGGGTTGTAAACACCGCCAGCGCCTCCAGCTTCTGATCACGGAGGTGGCCGCACAGCAGCTCGAGTCCGCCACGGTCAAGCTCGGCGCCGGCTTCACTCCCCAGTGACACCTCTCTCCCGCCGGTGCCTCCTAGATAGACTCGCGATCCGTCGCACAGGCGCACCAGTCTCGAATCCAGCTCAGCAGCGGCTACCCTGGCGCGCTCGAGGTCGCCCAAATGAAGCGCTCCCTCCATTTCGCGAGCAACCGATGCGAGCTCAAGTGCCCCAAGGTTACCCGCCATCCCGCGCATTCTGTGCAGCCAGTTCAGCAGACCCGGCACCTTATCCGGTGCGACGTCGAGCACGTGCTCGCGGCGCGCCTCGTCGAGTTCCTCGACGAGGCGGCGAAGGAGTCGGCTGAACAAAGTAAGGTCACCCGAGACACGAAGCGAGGCATCTGCACCATCGATCCCCTCGAGCTCGGGCCAGTTCGGCCGGTCAGGAAGTTGCTGGGTGCGTTCGCGGATTTCGACGGGTGTCCCGCGCGCGGCCGCGACGTGCGCCCGCACGCGACTGATCAGGACCTCGGGGTCGTATGGCTTTGTGATGTAGTCGTTCATGCCGGCTGCCAGAGCACGCTCTTGCTCACTTGCTAGCGCGCCGGCAGTCAGCGCGAGGATCGGCAGGGTCGCGAAGCCGGCATTCGCTCGGATGCGCCGCGTGGCGGCGATGCCATCCTCGCCTGGCATTTGCACATCCATCAGCACGACGTCAAAAGCGCTGCCGGTTGCGAGCACGCGTTCGACAGCGTGGGCGCCGTCGAACGCCAGCTCGACGCGCGCTCCCTCCAAATTGAGGATGCGGCGGGCGATATCGCGGTTTACCTCGCTGTCGTCTACCACCAGCACCACCACATCAGAAAGGCGTTCGCCAGCCTCGGAATGCGGCGGTGCGATAGCGCCAGTGGTGGTTCCTTCCCGCGCCATCGTGGCTCGCAGAACTGCTTCGACGAGCGTTCCAGCCGTGAGCGGCTTCTGAGCCCACGCATCGGTCAACGCGGCCTGTGACGGTTCTCGCAACTCGCTGATGTCGCGCAGGGTCGTGACAACTGTGAGGGGCGGCTCGAAGCTCTCGCTTGCGAGCGTGGCGTGCAGCGCTGCCAGGCTTTGCGCCTCCATCCCCCCCAGCTCCGAGTCGAGAATCAAGACGCGAATCGGCTGGCCCGACCTCGCACGTCGCAACACCGTATGAGCTACCTGCTGACCTGACTCCGCCACTTCGGCCTTCCAGCCGAGCTGCTCGACGCACCCTGTCAGTGCAAGACGCTGTGCTTCGTGATCGTCAGCGACCAGGACCGAGAGCTCTGCCGGAGCGTGCGCCGCCAGCTGCACCGTTCCGGTGCGTGCGAACGGGATCTCGCACCAGAATGTACTGCCGGTGCCGAGCGTCGTCTGCACGCCGACCTCGCCTTCCATCAAGGACACGAGCTGCTTGACGATGGAGAGACCGAGCCCGGTCCCATCGCTGCGTCCCCGATCTCGTCGCTCGGCTTGGGCGAAGGTATGGAACAGTTGCGCAAGAAAACTAGGTTCAATACCTGGCCCGGTGTCTTGCACTTCGAAGCGAAGTACAAGCCTCTCGTCCCGGGCCGGGCCTTGACGAACGGCGAGGCGAACACTGCCTTCGCACGTGTACTTGATCGCGTTGCCCACCAGGTTGGTCAGCACTTGCATCATGCGGAGGCGGTCACCGAGGAGCACCGCAGTGACGTCGCAATCCGAGGTATCGAGCACCAGTTCGAGCACTTTCCCCGTACTATACGCGCTCATGAACTTCGCAATGTCGGTCAACAACTCCGCCAGGCCGAACGGCTCCATCTCCAGGTTCAGCTGACGCGCCTCGATCTTCGACAGATCCAGAACATCGTTCACCATGCGCAGCAGTGTCTGGGTGGATCGCTGGAGCGTGTCTAGCAGGTCACGCTGCTCAGCGGAAAGTGGCGTCCGAGAGAGGAGATACGTAAGTCCGGTTAGGGCGCCGATCGGCGTGCGGATCTCATGACTCATGTTCGCCAGGAAGAGCGTCTTGGCCCGGCTCGCCGACTCGGCTTGCTCGGATCGCTGCGCGAGGAGCTCGTTGAACGTCAGGAGCGTGCGTTCGTGCTGTTTCTGCGTGCTGAGGTTGGTGACTACCCCGAGATAGCCAAAAATCTGACCACTGTCATCCCGCATTGACGTCACGGCGATCAACACGGGCACGTGCTCGCCATCGTGGCGGACATAGGTCCACTCGTTCACGTCGGGACGCCCGGAGCGGGCCTTGATGACGAAGACATCGAACGGTGCTGCGATGACGGTGTTAAGCTCCCGTTCGAGCTGCTCGCGCCGGGCGTCCACTTCGCTTGCAAGGTGCAAGGCGTACGGGGTTGCTCGTCCGACCAGGTCGTCCGCCGCATACCCAAGCAGTTCCTCGGCCGCTCTGTTGAACAGCGTGATTGTTCCGTCACAGGTGGTCGCGATGATCGCAGAGCCGGCGTGCGCTAGGATCGCGCGCTGCGTGGCTTCCGTACTGCGCAGCGCGAGCTCGACTGTACGCCGCTCCGTGATGTCCCAGTTCACCCCGATCATACGGGTGGCACGACTGGACCGATCGCGCTCGATTACGCCGTAGGCGTCGATATGACGAATCTCGCCACCTTCGCGGACGATGCGAAACGTTGATCGATAGTCACCGAGGCCGGACACCGCTGACTGGAGCGCCCGTTCGACCATCTCCAGATCCTCGCCATGGACAGCGGACCTGAACATCTCGTAGAGACCGCTCGAGGAGTCAGGCCTCGTCCCGTAGATGTGATGCATCGTCTGGTCCCACACGAGTCCACCGGTTTCAATGTCCCATTCCCAAACACCAATCCTGGCCGCGGAGGTGGCGAGATTGAGCCGGTCGGAGACGCGCCGAAGCTGCGCGGCCGCTTCCTCCCTACCGGTCGTGTCCTGGAGAGTCCCGACGAGCCGCTCGGCTTTCCCAGCCGCCCCCACGAGAACCTCGGCGCGAGCAACGGTTGTGCGCTTTGCGCCGTCAGCGCGAAGTGCGGTCAGCTCGAGCTCGTAAGGCTCGCTGGTCGCCAGACTGTGCTCGATCGCAGCACCTAGCCGCGCCCAGGACTCTTCGGTAAACAGCTCTACTTGATCGCGGTAATCTGGCGCGCTCTCCGTACGTTCCAGGCCGAAGATCCTGAACAGCTCGTCCGACCAGTGGACATGCCCCGTTTCGACATCGAAGTCCCAGCTGCCCACGCTGGTGATTCGCTGGGCTGTCTGCAGCTGAGCCGTGGAGATGCGCAGGAGCTCGTTCGAGCGTCGCAGCTCCTCTGTCCGTGTTGAAACACGCTCCTCTAGCTCTTGATTGCGCCGCGCGGCGTCCGCCTGCGCACTCTCGAGACGTCGCAGGTAGCGACACGCCAGTACCGCCAGCACCAGGGCCAGCGCAAAAACCTGTGCAGCGATGGTGTTGGGATTTGCGAGGCGGAGCTCGGCGATCAGCTCTGGCCCCGGCGCGAGCTCTACGAGCCAGCGTCGGCCGAACACGTCGAGACTGTGTCTTCCGACATGGGTTTCCTCGCGCCGGTGCCCCGGTGTGACGAACAGCGTCACAGGCGGCCCTACATCCGAGGCATCTGCAAGGCGCATGGTGAGCTCGCCCCGCAGGAAGTCGAAGCTATCGAGCACCCTCTGCAGGGAAAGCGGCGCGTAGACCCAACCGAACGTACTAGCTTCGCGCTCTGCCGCAGTGGACGGATTTTGCCCCGCTCGATAGACAGGCAAAAACAGCAGAAAGCCGGTCTTGTTGACAGATGTCAGCTGTACCAACTGGACCGGGCCCGAAATCGTCGCTTGCCCCGTTCGTATCGCGTCGAGGGCCGCCGCACGACGCGTCGGTTCCGAAGCCACGTCGAGTCCGACCGCCGCGGCGTTCTGCTCGATCGGCTCGACATACTGAATGACGAAGCGATCGCCCTGGTGCGGTCGCAGTGTGCGCAGGGCGAACCCGGGCCAGCCGTCACGCTGGGCTTCCTCGATAAAAGCGCGTTCGCTGTGCTCCGACACCCTACGGATGAGCCCATAACCGAGCGCTCCCGGGAACTCCTGCTCGATTTCCCTGGAGCGAGCGTAGTCTCGGAAGCGCGCGCGAGAGATTGACTCGCCTCCCGCGCCGATGATCGCGCCGCGCGCACCGCGTAGCCCGTAGCCATAGATGCGGAGGACGGCGCTCAGCGCGGCGAGGGCACGCTCGGAACGCGATGACACTCTGGCCTGGATGAGTTGGTCGTTCACTCTCTGCTGGTTACCGCGCGCTAGCGCCGCAACCAGCAGACCAACGAGAAGCAGCCCAGCCAAGATCAGCCTGTTCCGCCGGCGCGAGTGGAGGTTCACGGCTGAGCGATCATGCTCCACGTGTGTCCTTCTGCGGCGCGCTCCACGCGATCACGGCCGTTCCTCTTGGCCGAGTACAGCGCGTCGTCACTGGCTTTCACCAGTGCTTGCGCAACGGTCGACGAGGTCACCTTGCCAGCGGCTTTCAGCAGATCCCCGGCACCGACACAGGCGGCCCCGATGCTCAGGGTCACGTTGCCGGACTGCAGGGAGCCGCGGTGCTCGAGCGCTGCCGCTGCCACCCCTTGCCGAATGCGTTGCGCGACGTGGAGTGCTCCTTCGAGCGCTGTGTCCACCAGCAGAAGTGCGAACTCCTCTCCCCCGTAGCGCGCCGCCACGTCCGACGGACGCCGCGCCGCTCGCTCGATGCATTTTGCAACGGCCTGAAGACATCGATCTCCCGCTGGATGTCCGTACGCATCGTTGTAGAGCTTGAAGTAGTCCACATCGAGCATCAGAAGGGAGATGGGAGACCCTGCGCGCAGCGCGCGAGCACACTCGACCGCTAGCGTGTTGTCCATCGTTCGTCGGTTTGCCAGGGACGTGAGCGAATCCGTGGCAGCGAGACGGCGCAACTGGTCGAGCTGATACTTGAGCTTGAGATGCAGGACCACGCGCAGCTGCACGCGCGGCGCACTGATCGGCTTGGGTATGAAATCTGCCGCTCCAACCGACAAGGCCTGTGTCTCGAAGCGGATGTCATCGTGCGCAGTGACGAAGATCACCGGGATATCGAGCATGGACTCCACTGCTTTTACGCGGCGACAGAACTGAAAGCCACTCTCTCCCGGCATATCGCCGTCGAGCAAGATCAGGTCCGGCCTGCGCGCTTGCATCAACGTATAGGCATCTGCGGCAGTGGTCGCGAAGCGAACGTCCGTGTAGGCCTCTAGAGCTCTACGGACCAAGTGTATGGCAGACGGATCGTCATCGACGATGAGAAGGCTGGACTGCTCGATCGTCGTGAGCGTGTCCACGCCCATGTTCCGCCTCCCCTGTGAGTTGCCCCGATACCATGACCATATCGCGACCTCTGATGCGCTAGCGATCCCATTCGGGAGGAGAATCTCACCTCGAGGGGCTTTTGGTGCGCGCGGCGCGCTCACCCGAAGCGCGTCGGTCGCAGGGCGGCTCGAGTGCGACTCGGGTTGGTGCACAAGAAGTACACCGCCTTCGAAACCTCATCGCTACGCCCTTACGGCCACCCCCGAGGAGGACCGTACGTGTAAGCTCAGCCCCGTAGGACATCTGATGGAGATCGTGCCCCAACCAGTCGTCATTTCTTGCGGTAGGGCCAAGCAGCCACCGCCCCCAAAGGGAGCACCAGACTGCGCGCAAGAAATGCGCCGGCCAAGGCTGCACGCGAAGAACATCCGCTAGCCCGCCCCCGATTCAATTCTATCGTGCTCCGCTCCAGTCGAGAATTCGGCCAACACCGCGGCATAGACAGACGCGTTCCCTGCCACGTGCTCCCGCATTTCATGGGCCTACCTGGCGCTCCCACCAGGAGTCGAACCTGGGACCTTTCGCTTAGGAAGCGACTGCTCTGTCCATCTGAGCTATGGGAGCCAACGGGCCCAGGTCTACGATACGACTCGGGATCCGGCAACGATAACGACGAGCGACAGGGCCTGCATCGGCAAAAACGGCGGCTATCCCCTGCGGTTCGGGCCCAAACAGACGCGTTCCCGCCCCCGAGCAGGCTCATGACCACGATGCGCACGATCGGCCTGCTGGACGGCATGAGCTGGGAGTCGTCGGCTCACTACTACCGCATCGTCAACGAGCGCACGCGCAGCAAGCTGGGCGGACTGCACTCCGCGCGCTGCTTGCTGCTGTCGGTCGACTTCGCAGAGGTCGAGCGTATGCAGGCCGAAGGCCGCTGGGAGGACGCGGGCGAGCTGCTCCTGCCGAGCGCGGCGATGTGCGAGAGCGTGCTACGAGGAGCTGTGCGTCGGGCAGGCTAGCGAGCTCGCAGCAGACGTACCTGCGCGCGCTCGAAGAGCTGGTCGCGCTCGGTGCACAAGGGGTGGTGCTCGGCTGTACCGAGCTGATGCTCCTGGTCGGGCCGGCGCGGGTCGACGTTCCGCTCTTCGACACCACGACCCTGCACGCCGAGGCGGCCGTGGACTACGCACTTGGCGAGAGCGGCCTGGCTGCCGCTCAGCGATGAACCGGGACGATGTCACTCGCGCTGCGTGGGTCGATCTCGTAGTGGTCGTCGAACTGGCTGCTGAAGCCCGTCACGGTGAGCTTCTGTCCGGTTCGCAGCGCCGCGACGTCGATGCCTGTCTGCAGGTTGATGAAGATGTGCACCACTCCGCTCGCGTCGCGCAGGTCGAACTTGTAGCCGTACGGGAGGTCGCTCGCGGGAGCCTGCTCGAGCTTGCCGGTGACGGTGACCAGCAGGCCTTCGGTCGCCTCGCTCACCTCCACCGCGCTGACTCGGCTTGGGTGGATACGAAAGCCCCAGCCGCACGCGCTGACGTCTTCTGAAGCGCCAGGTACGAGGATGAGTAGGCCGTAGCTGTCTTGCAGCGTGCCGGTCACGCGGACCTCTCGGCGCGGTGTCAGACCGAGGTCGGTCTGCAGACTGACGTAGATACCGGCCGTGCGGTCCTGGATCGCAAAGCCCTTGTCGAAGAAGCTGGACTCGAAGGCGCCCGAGGGGGTGGTGACGGTGCCCTCGAGCGTGACGACGGTGCCGAGCGGCAGCGCGCGCGCCTCGGCGATGGACAGCGCGTGCTGCGCGGGCGGCTGTGCGCTCGCCTGGCGTACGGACAGGCAGACAGGGAACAACAGCAGGGCGAACAGCAGACGTACGACCACCGGGACTGTCACTACGACATTGTTGGCTCTCATCGCCGCGGCTCCTTGGCTCGACGCGAGGGAGCGCAAGGCGCGGCCCCTGTGGCCGCGCTGAGCACACTCCCCCACGTTCGTTGCGAGCCTCGCAGGGTTTCGGTCCGGCGCCAGCGGGACTTGTGGCCGTGCAGCGAGCTGGCTGACCGGCCCCCGCGCACGCGGCTCACTCAATCGTCCCAACAAGCGGACGCCAGCGGCGAGACGTAGCAAGATGCGCTGATGCAGTCGGCTACGACAGCGATGCTCGTGCTCCTGGCCGTCGTGCTGAGCGGCTTTGCAGGGCGCCTGGTGCGCGGGGTCCCGCTCCCGCTGGTGCAGATCGCGTTCGGCGCGGCACTCACCTGGGTCATGGGCAGCGACGTGGCACCGCTGGAGCCCGAGTTTTTCCTGTTCTTTTTTATCCCTCCGCTGCTGTTCGCGGATGCGCGTCGCTACCCGAAGCGCGAGTTCATTCGGCTGTGGCGCCCGATCACCACGCTCGCGCTGGGGCTGGTGGTGTTCACGGTGGTGGGCGCGGGCTTCTTCATCGACTGGCTGGTGCCCACCATTCCGCTGCCGGTCGCGTTTGCGCTGGCGGCCGTGCTCAGTCCCACCGACCCAGTTGCGGTGTCTGCGATGACCGCCAGCACGCCGGTGCCGC
>Ga0190271_10000886_pt1 | contig 16046 bp, 12 predicted proteins | sample Popmic356T_FD_133747 | JGI IMG/M metagenome (GOLD analysis project Ga0190271, IMG submission 133747) | Populus adjacent soil microbial communities from riparian zone of Weber River, Utah, USA - 356 T | ecosystem: Environmental > Terrestrial > Soil > Riparian zone | place: USA: Utah | collected...
GTTATTTTTAAACCTCGCAGGTTTTGGAAACCTGCGAGGTTTTATTTCTGCCCCAAGCAGCACCAACCAAGGTAATTTAAACCTGATGGCAGCGGCAGCCCCAAAGTATGAGGGCTACAGCGAACAGCAGGACTGAATAAACCCAAAGAAACACTGCAGTACCTTTCCAAAAACCTATAAAACATATTATTTCAAATGTGCTAAAATCATTTTTCCACGTTATTTTTAAACCTCGCAGGTTTTTATTTCTGCCCCAAGCAGCACCAAACCCATTTAATTTAAACCTGATGGCAGCGACAGCCCCGAAGAATGAGGGCTATAGCGAACAGCAGGACTGAATAAGCCCAAGAAACACTACAGTACCTTTCCAAAAACCTAATAAAACTTATTGTTTCAAATGTGCTAAAATCATTTTTCCACGTTATTTTTAAACCTCGCAGGTTTTAGAAACCTGCGAGGTTTTTATTTCTACCCAAACAGCACCAGCCAAGGTAATTTAAACCTGATGGCAGCGACAGCCCCGAAGAATGAGGGCTACAGCGAACAGCAGGACTGAATAAGCCCAAGAAACACTACAGTACCTTTTCAAAAACCTAATAAAACTTATTGTTTCAAATGTGCTAAAATCATTTTTCCACGTTATTTTTAAACCTCGCAGGTTTTGGAAACCTGCGAGGTTTTATTTCTGCCCCAAGCACCACCAAACCCATTATTTAAACCTTATTTCAGCGATAGCCCCGATTATGAGGGCTACAGCGAACAGCAGGACTGAATAGACCCAACAAACACTACAGTACCTTTCCAAAAACCCATTAAACTTATTATTTCAAATGTGCTAAAATCATTTTTCCAACGTTGTTTTTAAACCTCATAGGTTTTGGAAACCTGCGGGGTTTGACTAACTTAGCGGCCTAACCAAAAATTCATAAAAATTAGTTTACATGAAAGAAGTTGTTATTGTATCAGCTGTGAGAACCCCTATAGGTAGTTTTGGAGGCTCATTAGCTCAATTTTCCGCTACTCAACTCGGTGGTTTTGCCATTAAAGCAGCCATTGAAAAAGCTGGACTAAAACCAGAACAGATCCAGGAAGTATATATGGGCAATGTTTTATCGGCTAACGTTGGACAAGCACCTGCTACACAGGCTGCAAAATTTGCCGGATTGCCTGATTTACCTGCCACAACTATAAATAAAGTATGTGCTTCGGGCACAAAAGCAATCATGCTTGCCGCACAAAGTATTGCAAATGGCGATAATGAAATTATTGTTGCTGGCGGCATGGAAAGCATGAGCAATGTTCCCTACTACCTGGATAAGGCAAGAAACGGTTATCGCCTGGGCCACGGACAGATTACAGACGGTTTGGTAAAAGATGGCCTTTGGGATGTTTACAACGATTACCACATGGGGTCTGCAGCCGAACTTTGCGCTACCGAATGCCAGATTAGTCGCGAAGAACAGGATAATTTTGCCATCGAATCTTACAAAAGAGCACAAGCCGCACAAACCTCAGGTAAATTTTACGGTGAAATTATAGCCGTTGAGGTTAAAGACCGTAAAGGAGAGGTTACTTTAGTTGATACGGACGATGAGCCCACAGCTGTTAAATTTGATAAAATACCGTCATTAAAACCGGTTTTCAAAAAAGATGGAACTGTAACTGCAGCAAATGCTTCAACTTTAAACGATGGCGCAGCAGCATTGGTTTTAATGAGTGCAGATAAAGCAAAAGAGCTAGGTTTAACACCTTTAGCTAAAATTTTGGGTTATGCTGATGCGCAACAGGCACCAGAATGGTTTACCACTGCACCATCAAAAGCAATTCCCTTAGCTTTACATAAAGCCGGTATCAATATAAAAGATGTAGATTATTTTGAGATCAACGAAGCATTTTCTGTAGTTTCTATCGCAAATAATCAACTTTTAAAGTTAAACGAGAGTCAGGTTAACGTTAACGGTGGTGCCGTTTCCTTAGGTCACCCACTTGGTGCATCGGGCGCCCGGATTGTAGTTACCTTACTTTCGGTTTTGGCGCAAAATAACGGAAAAATCGGCGTAGCCGGAATCTGTAATGGTGGTGGTGGTGCAAGTGCCCTCGTTATCGAGAAATTATAATCTTTGGTTTTGCAGCGTATGGCGTATTTGATTGTATGAAAGTTATCAGATTTTACATCCTTTTAATCATTGGAACACTGAGCTTAAACCTAAAAGCACAGCAATCACCAAACACTTTAAATGTTTTCCAGGATACACTGATTAAAATATCGGCAAGAGTTGTTGCTGCGCAAAACGATGCTCAAAAATTAGAAATAAACGGTGGTTTTGTAAAAACATTGGTTGATGCTTTAAAAGTCTCCAATTCTTTTTCTTATCCTTTCGATTCGCTTAAAAATGTATCTGTAATTAAATCACCAGATCAGGCTTTTAGAATTTTAAGTTGGTATGTACTGCTCGAAAACGGTACATACCGCTATTATGGCGCCGTCCAGATGAATACAAAAAGCGGCCCGTTGAAACTTTACCCCTTAATCGATCAAACCGATAATCTTGGCGATCCCAACGTCATTACCAATAATCAGAAATGGTTTGGTGCCAGGTATTATGAAATTGTTCCGGTAACCAGTGGAAACCGATTGCCTTATTATATACTTTTAGGCTGGAAGGGTAATACCCAAATAACGACCAAAAAGGTAATCGATATTCTTTCTTTCGATAAGGATAACCTCACTTTTGGCGCTCCCGTTTTTGATGGCAAAGAACTAAAAGGAAAAAACAGGATCATATTTGAGTATGCCAAATCAAATGCAATGACTTTAAAAACGGATCTGAAAGCAGGCATGATTGTATTTGACCATCTTGCTTCTTTTGATCCTGAAATTAAGGGAAAGTTTGAATATTATGGATCAGACGGCACTTTTGATGGCTTTAAAATTATCGGCGGAAGGCTGAAATTGCAAGAAGATATTACGCTTAACAATGATCCAAATTCGAGTGATGAGCTTTATGCAGACCCAAAGAAAAATGTTAAACCCATCAGAAAGTTTTAATTCTTAACAAACCATTTACCTTACTCCTTACTTAAAAATTTGTGAGTTTGGCAATCGCTCACTATATTGCGCCCTGCTAACTAGCTTAAACAACACACAAATTCTGAATTCATAAACTAAAACCAACAAATGTTTTATGCAAACATCTAATGAAACCATTAGTATTGACCATGATAAGGAACTAGACCTCCACTTAACCAGTCAAGGGGTTTCTCCAGAAAAATTATTTAGCCATCCGGTTGGCCTTTTTGTACTCTTTTTTACTGAAATGTGGGAGAGATTCAGTTATTACGGAATGCGGGCCATTTTGGTTTTGTTCCTGATTAGCGATTTGAGCAAAAACGGTTGGGGTTGGCCAAGGCCTGAAGCCTTACAACTTTATGCTATTTATACCGGTTTGGTATATTTTACACCAATACTTGGTGGTTTAATTGCCGATAGATTTACAGGTTATAGAAAAGCGGTGATTATCGGTGCTTTTATCATGACCCTCGGTCACGCCGCAATGGCCCTTGAAGGGGTTAGCACCAATTTTTTCTATGTTGGTTTGCTTTTATTAATTATTGGTAACGGATTTTTTAAACCAAATATTTCTTCAATTGTAGGTAAACTTTACCCTCCTATTAGCGATAAAAAAGATAGTGCTTATGCCATATTTTACATGGGTATCAATTCTGGTGCATTTATCGGGATGTTGATGTGCGGTTATATCGGCGAAAAAGTAGGCTGGCATTATGGTTTCGGCTTAGCCGGTGTATTTATGCTTTTCGGAATGCTACAGTTTTATTTCGCACAAAAAATATTTGGGGTAATCGGTTCGGCAGTTGATAAAACTAAAGCGGTAGAAAAAGCAGATCCAACGGTAGAAGAAATTCCTAAAAAAGTTAGAAGTCAACGTTTATGGGTAATCGCCATTTTGTCTATTTTTACCATTTTCTTCTGGATGGTATTTGAACAGGCAGGCGGATCGATGACGATTTTCGCAAAAGATTATACCTTAAGAAACTTAACAGGAGGAGCAGCTACAACCTTTAAATGGGTAGATGCCATCCTGACCATATTTCCATTGGTAGCCGTAACTTTTGTGCTGTTTTCACTAGCGGGCAAAATTTTCAAGAAATATCCGGCAACTATTTTATTTACGTTATTGAGTTTTGCCATTATCTGGGTATTGGCCATCTGGAAAGTAAGCAGAGAAATGGGCTCGGTAAGTACCGAAGTTCCGGCTTCCTGGTTTAGTGTATTAAACTCATTCTTTATCGTATCACTGGCGCCTATCGTTTCCAAAATATGGGAAACCAAATTTAACCCAAGCGGGCCTGTAAAATTTGGTTTCGGTTTAATTTTTGTAGGCATCGGTTTCGCAGGCTTAGCTTATGGCGGTTCGTCTATTCCACAAGGAGCCACTTCAGCACAAGTAAGTTTATTCTGGTTAATTTTTGCCTATTTCTTCCATACTGTTGGCGAGTTATGTATCTCTCCCGTTGGACTATCGTATGTAAGTAAGCTTGCACCTTCGAACCTTGTGGGTTTAATGTTTGGTGTATTTTTTACCTGTACTGCCATTGGTAACTACCTGGCCGGAGCTACAGGATCATTAATTGACAAAATAAGCGCCGCTTATTCAATTTCCACTTTCTTCCTAATATTCACCATAATACCAATTGTAGCAGGTTTAATTATGTTTGCCATAAGCCCTATTCTGCGCAAATGGATGCACGGTGTTCACTAATAAAAAAAATAACTTTTACCCAAAAGCCCGATTTTCATCGGGCTTTTAATTTTTAAACCTATTTAATGGAAAAAACAGTTTCAATAGAAGAGATTCAGAATTTTGAAGGAAAATACCCGAAACAACTCTGGCATTTATCGCTGGTAGAAATGTGGGAGCGTTTCTGTTTTTATGGAATGCGTGGGGTATTGGCGTTCTTTATGGTAGAACAACTGGGTTTAAGCGACCAAAAATCTAACCTGCAGTACGGTGCTATACAAGCCTTTGTTTATGCTTTCACTTTTATAGGTGGTATTTTTGCCGATAAGATTTTAGGATTCAGAAAATCTCTTTTTTGGGGTGGAACTTTAATGATTATTGGAAACTTAATCCTGGCTTTCTCCCCACACGATTTATTTTATATAGGCATTACCCTATCTATTATCGGAACCGGTTTTTTTAAACCCAATGTTTCATCAATGGTTGGCGAATTATACCACGAGAAAGATAATCGAAGAGATGCAGGATACGGACTTTTTTATGCAGGTATTAATGTAGGTGGCTTACTGGGTGGTGCCATGTGTATTTATCTGGGTAAATATTACAACTGGCATTTATGTTTCTTATCTGCCGCCCTGGTAATGATGTTTGGTTTGGGTACTTTCATTTTTACCAAAAAACACTTAGGTCCTATCGGGAGTTCACCATTACTGCACCTTAAAAAATCAAAACAGCAGCTATGGGAAATAACCGTTTATGCGGGTTCGATACTATGCATCCCATTGATTTATATCATGGTAAAAAACACGGCCTTTACCGATTATTTCATGTACACCATAGGCGTTGTTGCCTTGGTTTATTTCCTATACGAAACCTTTAAAATAAAAGATAAAAAAGCACAATATAAACTATTGGCGGCATTCGTTTTTATCTTCTGTTACTTCATTTTTATGGCCATATCTGAACAGAGTGGTGGTTCGCTTTCATTATTTGCGAAAGATAACCTGGATCATAAAATCCTCTTTTTCAACATCGACCCTAATGTGGTAAACAATAGTGTTAACTCGTTTTTTGTTATTGTTTTTAGTCCGATTGTTGGCATTTTATGGCTTGGCTTATACAAACGTAAAATAGAGCCCAATACCGTGGTAAAATTTGGAATCGGTTTTCTTTTACTGGCTTTGAGTTTTTATGTTTTTTATGCCACAAGGTTCTTCGCCAATGTACAGGGCATTAGCTCGTTAAATGTATTTACGCTAGCTTATTTATTGTTAACCCTTGGCGAGCTTTGTTTGGGGCCAATTGGGATGTCGATTATCACGAAACTCTCGCCAAAGAAAATGTTCGGTATGATGATGGGACTTTGGTTTTTATCAAGTGCTTTTGGACAATTGGCTGCCGGAAAACTGGGTGCAGAAATGTCGAGTATCGACAATGCTTCACTACCAACTAAATTAATGGCTTATACCGAAGGTTACAAAGCATTGGCCTTATATTCTTTAATTGCAGGTTTGGCATTGATTATTTTTTCGCAGCTGGTTAAAAAGTTAATGCAGGAAGTACGGTAATAGTTCTTTGTCATTCTGAACGTAGTGAAGAACCCGAAGGCTCTGCGGAGCAAATCTTTTTATATCGTAAAAGTGAAAATAAAAGAGTCTTCGACTACGCTCAGACTGACAATGCTTTAAGAAGCATATTCAATAAGATTTGGAAAGGAACGGACTGGAGTTCTTGGCATCTTCAGTCCCGCCATTCGCTATAGTCCCTCTTTTCAATCGGGCGCTACCGCTGCTGTCGGGTTTAGGAACAACGGTTCAGTGACTTAAAATCTAATTCTGCGCAGATCTGAAAAATCAGCGGGAAACAATATGGTCTAAGATATATTGAGGAATAATGGCATTAAATAGATCCTGAAACAAGTTCAGGATGACTACCGCGGGGGATAAATCACGTGGAATTCATGAAAATTCATAACGGTTTCATATTTAATATTTACTTTCGCAGTTTAAAAGCAATTGCCAACTACAAATATCAAATACAAAGGCCAAAAGCTTATATTATTTAATAAACCACAACAAACGTGTCAGATAGTTTAGTCATCATTCCAACCTACAACGAGAAGGAAAACATTGAAAAAATCATTAGAAAGGTTTTTTCTTTAACACAACCTTTTCATGTTTTAATTATTGATGATGGTTCTCCTGATGGAACTGCTGAAATTGTAAAATCGCTGCAAAAAGAATACGAAGGGCATTTATTTATTGAAGAGCGTGCGGGTAAACAAGGTTTAGGCACAGCATATATTTATGGCTTTAACTGGGCATTACAACATGATTATGCCTACATATTTGAAATGGATGCCGATTTCTCTCACAACCCGGATGATCTGGCTCGCTTACGCGAAGCCTGTGTAGATGGTGCAGATGTAGCCATTGGCTCCAGGTACGTTAAGGGTGTAAATGTAGTAAACTGGCCAATGGGCAGGGTTCTAATGTCATATTTTGCTTCAATGTATGTGCGTATGATTACCCGGATCAACATTCAGGATGCTACGGCTGGTTTTAAATGTTACCGTAAAATTGTACTGGAAACCATTCCATTAAATAAAATTAAGTTTGTTGGTTATGCGTTTCAGATCGAAATGAAATTCACCGCCATTAAATTTGGCTTTAAAGTAGTGGAAGTTCCCATCATCTTCACCGACCGTACCGAAGGAACATCAAAAATGAGTACCCGTATTTTCAGAGAAGCTTTTTTAGGTGTAATCCAGATGAAAGTTTGGAGCTGGTTTAGAAGTTATAAAAGGGAGTCAGGAGGCGGGAGTCCTAAGTCAGGAGTCCTAAGTCCTAAGTCTTAAATCCACATCGCCTGGTTCTATTGACTTCCGACTAAGGACTACAGACTTAGGACTAATAAATTAAGACTTCCCTTGAGATTCCCTGATCATTGCGCCAAAGTCCTGTCCTTTGTCCATGGCTTTAACGGTCATTACAATTCTTTTAGTACGGGTAGGTTCAGTTTTAGCCTGGTTAATCCAGTTGATATAATAGTTCTGATGCGATTTAGGCTGTTTTAAAAAATTTTGGATTAAATGTTCTTCTTCTGACAAGCAGATTTCCAGGTCTTCAGGCATTTCGATTTTAAAATCTTTATCTTCTTCCAAATAAAGTTCAACGCTTGCTCCGGCTTCTTTTTTTAATTTTTTACGGACTTCGCCCTTTAAGGCAATAATAAAATCACCCTCTCCCATTGGCATGGCTGCCATACCATTAATCTCCAACTGATCTATTTTCCCTTTTACCCTGAAACTCTTTTTACAATCTGGTTTAATTTCGTTGGCCAAAGCAGCCGGAATAAACACATAACTCCAGCCTGTTTTCTCACCCATGGTTTCGAAACGCTCTATTTCTGCTTTAAAGTGTATCATGGTTTAAATATAGAAATTATGATAAAGAAAAGCCATTAACGATACAATCGTAGAATTATCATGCACGCGTTGGAAACGCGCGCAAGCGGAATTTAAGGAAAATATAAGCTTAAATGAACTTCTATTTCTTATATGGTAAATAAGTTTTTAAAATTGATGTAGAAAAGATTCTTCGCTGTACTCAGAATGACAGATTTAAATAAAAAAGTTATCATTCGACTACGCTCTAAATGGTGATTCAGCACCTAATTCCATTGCACTACCAGTATATCTAAAACAATTCTTCAGAAGAATAAAATCATGATTCGGCTCAAAAAAAGCCAAATCATGAGCCGATTAGCAAGATTAATCGGCTCATGATGTTAAGAATGCATTTTGAAATTTATAACAATTGAGCTTTTATTGTTTTGATCATATAAGGGTTAAGGAACATATAGCTATCGGATGAAGCAATGCAGAATGGAGAGATCTATCGCGATAGATTTCTCGACTACACTACGTTCCGCTCGAAATGACGATGAAACGATTTAAATCGCTATCGGGTTCATCTGAATATCCAATTTGGCGAACTTTAGAACCTCAATGCTCTGGAAGCCAAAATCTTCTACCACTTTACCTAAAATAAGGTAACAGCCCTTTCCTTTAAAAGGATACATGGGGGTGGTATTGGGAAAATGGGTAGTATCAAAAAAATCGCCGTTTGCATCTAAAAAAGTGCCGAACCACATTTTGGTATTTTTAATAGTATGTACTGTTTTTTCACAAACATAGTTCCCTACCATCCTTACCGTTTTACCCAAATGTTTGTGCATATCTGCTGCCATAGTATCGCCTCGATAAGGTGTTTTCAGAAAATCGAACATTTTATAATTGAGCGGATAACCCAATAACTCTAGTTCTGTGTAAGCATTTTCGAGTTCGGAATCGGCTAATGCCGGGAGTTGATAGGTTTTGTAACTTAACTTGAAAAGCTCCGCATGGTTTACCTTTTTCTGTTTAAAGCCAAGGTAATTGTGTACATCCCAAAGCAGAGTTTTACGGTCTTTCCCGGTAAAACGTAATGCCCCTAACCGGATTAAGATAATTACCTGTTCAAGGGAAATGCAGGTTCTTTTCACAAAATCTTCAAGATCGAGGTACTGTCCGTTTGCTTTACGTTCTAACGGGATGGTCCTGATATTTTTTTCTTCCAATCCCTGAATTCCGATAAAACCCAAGTAGGCATCTTTGCCTGTTATGGTTACCACTTCATCGCTATGGTTAACACAAGGTAAATGCACCCTGCCGCCAGTTTTTTGCAGTTCGTGCACGTAAACCCATCGACTGTAAAAACCACCATAGTTATTGAGTACAGCGACCATAAATTCCATAGGGTAATACGTTTTAAGGTAAAGGCTCTGGTAACTTTCAACGGCAAAAGAAGCTGAATGCGCTTTTGAAAAACTGTAGCCGGCAAAAGAAGAAATCTGTCGCCATACTTCGTTAACCAACTCTTCTGAATGTCCCTGGCGCCGGGCCGAAACCTTAAATTTGTTCACCAATTCATCAAAAGCCAATTTAGATCGGTATTTACCACTCATGGCCTTGCGCAACACATCGGCATCGGCCAGATCTAAGCCTGCAAAATAATGGCAAACTTTGATCACATCTTCCTGATACACCATTACGCCATAGGTTTCGCTAAGCCGCTCTTTCATCACCTCGCAGAGGTACACCACTTTATCGGGCGCATGGTAACGCTCGATATACGATTTCATCATACCAGAACTGGCCACCCCGGGACGGATGATCGAACTGGCGGCCACCAGGGTAAGGTAGTTATCGCATTTCAGCTTTTTAAGCAATTGCCGCATGGCTGGCGATTCGATGTAAAAACACCCTATGGGCTGCCCTTCTTTAAGGATATTGTTTAGTTTTTGATCTTTTTTAAAAGCTGGAAAATCGTGGATATCAATATCTCTTCCTTTATTCTTTTTGACCAATTGCACGGCCTCACGGATGTGTCCGATACCCCGCTGACTTAAAATATCGAATTTTTCATAACCTATGGCTTCTGCCTCATACATATCCCATTGCACTGTTGGAAACCCTTTTGGCGGCATATCCAATGCGGTATAATAGGTAATTGGTTCTTCTGAAATCAAAATCCCTCCTGCATGGATAGAACGTTGATTGGGCATACTTTTCATATAGCGGTGCACGGCTAAAAGCTTCTGGTAAGTAGTATTAAGCAAATTTTCCCGCTCTTTAGTGGGATCGGTAAAACTGTCTATTTCGCCTTTGGGCAAACCTAAAACCTTACCAATCTCCCTGATGATTGCCCGGTCTTTGAAAGTGCTCATGGTACCCAAAAAAGCAACATGCCATTTAGGATAGCGTTCAAAAATATAACGCTGTATCACTTCTCTTTCATCCCATGAAAAATCGATATCAAAATCTGGTGGGCTTGTTCGTTTTTCGTGTAAAAACCGTTCGAAATACAGATCGAGATCAATCGGATCTACATCGGTAATGCGCAAACAATAGGCTACAATACTATTGGCGCCCGAGCCACGGCCTACGTGATAAAAACCTCGCTCATACATTGCATAATGTACGATATCATAGGTAATGAGGAAATAGGCACAGAAATTTTTAAGTTCGATAATCCGCAGTTCTTTTTCCAAACGCTTAAGGGCTTCTTCATTATTTTCGACATAACGATATCTAAGTCCTTCTTCGGCCAGCTCCCGAAGCATTTTTTTATCTCCTTCGAAATCTCCTGTATAAAAAAACTTGTTTTTGGAGGTAGGTACATTGCCATCCTCAAAATAAACACTTAAATCGCAGCTATTGATCAGCTTTTGCGTATTTTGGACAATAAAAGGGTATTGTTCAAACTGCTGTGTAAGTTCGGCTTCAGGAATCAGAAATTCATCGGGATCGCATTTTTGTTCCTCAGCTACTTTACTTAAAAGCGTATTGAGTTCTATAGCCCTTAAATATTCGTGTAGCCGATAAGTAATTTTGTCGCCCACCGTAACAGGATGCCACACCAGCAGTTTTTCTTTCTGGCCCAAAAGCGGATGTTTGTATAAAAGATTCAGCTGTTTTCCACGCACACCTATATATTCATTTTCTTTTAACGTTTGATTAAAAGTTTTATGAAAAGGATAAATAATGTATACATTTTCCATTTGGGGAGGAACCTCTGGCAATGGAAGGTTGTAGATGTTGTGGTGACTTAAAAATTCATTCAGCTCCCGCATGCCTTCTCTGTTTTTGGCAATGCCTACGTATAACAGCTTGTTATCGATTCGAAATTCGATTCCGGCAACAGGTTTAATCTGATAAGGAATATTGCCCCTGTGTATTTCGTCGGCTTCTTTGGCAATGCCTTGCTTATAACACTCGCGAATAAACTCTACTGCACCGGTTGAGTTGTTAATATCGGTAAGAACCATTTGATGGATCCCTAAACTCCGTGCAGTAGCAATCAGTTGATCAATGCTCTGCGTACCATATTTCAGGCTGTAAGAAGAATGAACATTCAAAAACATAACTACTCGTAAGATTTGGTACCTGTTATTCCTTTTTCGCTCATAAAACTTCTGATTTTCGAACGTTTCCTTACTTCCGGCTCTTCTTCTGTTTGGTTTTCGATTAAAATTTTCTTTTTACGGGGATTGTATTTAATTATTTTTCCTTTTTCATCGCGGGGTGGTTGAGTAACAATAGAGGCTTTTACTACGGCTTCGGCACCATAACTGTTACGCACCTTATCCATGGCCTGGCAAAGACTATATTCTTCTTCGGCGATATCATATAAACCAATCTGTTCGTAACCACTCACCAGGTGCGAAAGTTTTACGCCCACCAAGCGCAGCAACATCCGTTTTGAATATACCTTTTCGAACAGGCTATGTGCTTTGCTAATCAGAAATGAATCAAGCGAGGTATAAGGAATTCGCTCCTGCTGGGTAACGGTTTCGAAATTGGTGTAACGCACAGTTACCGTAATGCAGGCAGTTAGTTTTTTCTGATTACGCAGTTGAAAGGTTAGTCCGCTAACCATTCCGGTTATAATAGCCTTCAATTTAGCCATATCCATGGTATCACTTTCGAACGTGGCCTGTGTACCGATTGATTTTCTTTCGCGGTAAGGCACCACCGGCGAAAGATCGATCCCGTTTGCTTTTTGCCACAAACTTAAACCATGTTGCCCTAAAATTTTAAACATGAGCTGTTGTGGAATCTGCGTAAGCGTAAGGATTTCACGAACACCCATTTCGCTTAATTTTTTATAGGTAGCATGGCCAATACCCGGAATTTTATGAATAGCCAGGGGATCAAGAAAGGGCCGCAATTCAGGAAAAGTAACCTGCCGTTCGCCACCGGGTTTAGATTCGTTGGTGGCTATTTTGGCTACGGTTTTATTGATCGACAAACCAAAAGAAATGGGCAATTTCATCTCTTTAATAAGGGTTTGCCTGAGTTCTGATGCGAATTTCATACAGCCAAAAAAGCGATCCATACCCGTCATATCGATATAATGCTCATCAATACTGGCTTTTTCGAAAAGAGGAACTTTATCGGCAATAATCTCAGTAATCTCGTGCGATGCTTTGGAATATTCCTCCATATCGCCTTTTAAAAATATAGCCTGGGGGCACAGTAATTTTGCCGTCCTGCCGGGCATCGCAGAATGTATGCCGTACTGACGTGCCTCGTAACTGCACGAAGCTACCACTCCCCTATCGCCGCCACCACCGATAATTACGGGTTTACCCAACAACCTGGGATTTTTTCTGATTTCTACAGACACAAAAAATGCATCCTGATCCATATGAATAATCTGCCTTTCTTTATCCATTCTTGTATTATAAGGGGATGATTTAAATCAAAATTACTAATATTTTTAGCTTAATAAAGATTTTAAGTATATTAATTCCTAACAATACACTAACAATTTTAGTTTTTTATTTAATACAACAGCGAGCTAGAATGTTATAAGACTACTAACATGTTTGATATTCGCGAGAAAACCATCACGATCGTTGGTTAATAAGTACCCAGACTCACGAACATATAAGAAGCACTAAAATAATACAGTGGAACGTGGGAATACAATCAACTCAGAGAGTTAATAAAAACTTTTGTCTGTTTTAAAATGTTAAACTAGTAATAAACATTTATCCTATGGAAACTAAAGACAATAAAAACACGGACAAAAAAAATCATAAAAATGAAGGAAGCTCAAAAGGAAAGGCTTCCTTCGATCAAAACGGACAGGGTTCTTCAGAAAAATTTGGTCAGGCAGGCTCTACACCTAATGAATCAGGAGAGAGTGGGCCTGGTACTGTAGATAAAAGCAAAAAAGCTTAGAAAGATAAAAGAGTATTATACTCTTTTATCTTTCGTAAATACTCATCTTTTCAGCTAGTTCTATAATGCTTTTTATTTTCAACTTTTGAAAAAGTCTCAATTTATATGTACTTACGGTACCCATTTGAAGCTTTAACTGATTAGAAATTTCCAATACGCCAATACCTTTTGTTAAAAGTTCTGCCACTTCAAGTTCTCTGCCTGAAAGTTTAGTAAAAGGATTATCGGCATCATTACCTAATATGCTGTTGAACATATTCTCTTTAACATTTCGGCTTGAGTAGCGGCTACCAGCTAAAATTGTAGTAATTGCAGTCACAATCTCCGATTCTTCAGCATTTTTGGTCAGGTAACCAGAAGCACCCGATTTTAAATAAGGAACAGCATAAATATTTTCATTTAAAGAAGAAAATACCAGGATTTTAGCATTGGGCTGCACCAACTTAATTTGGTCGATTACCTTAAGGTTGTTACCTCCGGGCAAGTTTACATCAATTATGATTAAACTTGGTGATTTTTCTACTTCTACAAGCGCCTGCTCTAAAGTAGATGCATGAATGATTTCAACACCAGGCCAAAAGTCTGATATTAAACCTTTTAATCCACGCCGGATGATTTCATGATCATCAGCGATGAGTACGGTGAAAGTACTTACGGCATTTTTTGTTTTCATTATAATTAAGGATATTGCGCAAGTTAGTAAAAAGTTATTTTTTTACGCAATTGTAGCTAATTTTTCGGTAAAAAATGTAAATATTATTATACACAATTCAGTAATTTTGTTAATAAAACATAAGGGTTGCCAATATAATGTTTGACTGAATGGACGAATATGATTAGAAAATCTCATGAATTCCACACCTATAACCTATTAATAGCCAACTGAGAAATCGTAAGTATAACAGCAACTGTTAACGGTCAAAATAGTATTACCAAATGTCATAATACTATAATTTAATACCAAAGCTCTTAAACCTGTAGTCAATGCGAAGATATTGTGGCAATTTTAATAGGCAAGCAGTAATGATACCTCGAACGCCTAATCAAATTGCACAGCTGTTACTATTGTCAAACTATCGACTTGAGCAACACCCGATGACGCTATATGATCAGCAACACAGAAGAATTTTAAGCACCAAACTTCAGATGAAAAAAGAATGGTGATGGGTTGCCCCCTATTCTATTGGTAATGATTACTGAGAATTTGTAAAAGAATGATTAGAGCTTAGCCCGGATACGACTGAGTGTTTCCAGCCTGATGGCCAGAAAAGATGCAATGTGTTTTAAAGAAACGCGGTTTATCAGGTCAGGGAAAGAAGCCAGGAATCGTTTATATCTTTTTTCAGCAGAAGAAATTCTACAAAGATAAGCACGCTCCTCTGCCGAGCGGTAATATAACTCCATCATTTTCCTGCCTACAATGTTGGCTTCAGTGAAGTTTTCAAACAGGTAATCTGATAAAACATGCGGAATAGCAATTAAATCTACATCTTCCAATGCCTGCAAATACTCTTCCGAATCGCCTTCCCCCCATAAATTACGTATCGTTCCTACCACTTCGTTTTCTTTTGAAATCCAGGTGGTAATTTCCGTGCTTCCATCTTTTATAAATCCCCTTACCACCCCTTTTACAATCAAAAACAAGAATTTATTGCGGTCAACTGGCGAAAGCAGGTATTTATTCTTCTTATAACTAATGGGAAATGTATGTTGGTTAATGCGCCTTTCTATTTCATCATTTAGTGGATGAAACTTTTTAAAAACATCAATTAAAGGTGAAAAATTATTGTATTCCTTCCACCTCTCCTCATCAGACAAGTTAACTGCGATCATAAAAATTACTGCTTGGATAGACGATCCTCGCTTTTAAATAAGAGAATTATTACGTAATAATAAGAACATTGATTTTAAAAAAGAAGTTTTATTTATTAATAATTTAAAAACGGCTTAAAACTCCTTTTCAACGCCAAGACCAAATAAAGCAAAGTCATATTTAACCGGATCTAAAGGATCAAACGCTCTTAAATGGGTGGTTAGTTCTACGGCGGTTAACCAATCCGTTTGCTTCCGGTTAATGAGACCGAGCAAGCGCCCAACCCTGTCTACGTGCACGTCACATGGGCAAATCAGATCTTTAGGGTTTAGCGTATTCCAGATCCCAAAATCGACACCTTTATTATCAGTTCTTACCATCCACCTTAAAAACATGTTCAAGCGTTTGCAGGTCGATTTTTGTTGCGGCGAAGAGATATGTTTCCTGGTACGGTGCGGAAAATCTTCCAAGGAGAAGAAATAGGACCTGAAATGGTTCAATGCCTGCTCTATTGAAAAATTAAGATCGGCGGTGTAACAAACTTCAGAAGAAACCTCTATGCTTCGCTCTGTTGAAGAAATCTCCAGGTATTCCGCTCTATAAATATCCTGTTTGGGAATAAAAGCCTGCTCCAGGCTTTCGAAATTTTCATAATGCTGTTTAAAAAACGAAATAAAATAAA
>Ga0190271_10000887_pt1 | contig 16040 bp, 13 predicted proteins | sample Popmic356T_FD_133747 | JGI IMG/M metagenome (GOLD analysis project Ga0190271, IMG submission 133747) | Populus adjacent soil microbial communities from riparian zone of Weber River, Utah, USA - 356 T | ecosystem: Environmental > Terrestrial > Soil > Riparian zone | place: USA: Utah | collected...
CGCGGCCGCTGTCCGCTCCTTGCACGAATCGCCGCAGTTGCGGACGAAGCTTGGGGAGGCGGGTCGAGATCGGATGGTCCGGGAGGGCTCCTGGGAGCGTCAAGTGGACCGCACCTACGAGAAGCTCACCGAGATCGGCGCCCAATCGAGGGTGCGATGACCGAGGACATCTTCAAGCCGGCGGACCGCTCGGTGGCCGATGACCTGAGCCCCGTGTGGAGGATGCTGGCCAAGGGGACCAGTGAGCCGGTGGTACGCGCCCTTCCGCAGCCCGATCGTTCGTGGCAGTCGGTGCTGGCCGAAGGCGTGACCGCGGCGGCCGCGTCGGGCAGGACTCTCGTGATCCCGGTGGAGAAGCCCTTCGCCCGGGCGGTCCTCTCGCTGCTGGCCAACCGGAAATGGAGCATGGTCAAGACTCCTTCGGTCGGGAAGATCAAGGACGAGTTGCATCGCTTGGGGGCGCGAGTGGACAGCTCGTTCGCACTATGGCCATCGGCGCGAACGCCGAGGATTGCCTTTCCGGAGGGTCGCACACGGCTCGTGCACTGGGCGCAGCGCTCCGGCGTCCTCGGCGGTGGCGGCAACCGACTTTGGGCCCGCAGCGCCGCCCGCTCACCACTTTTCACCCCATTTGCGATGTTGATGGCGCCAGGAGTCGCCTTGGTGGTCGAGGTGAGGCGGCAGGCCGATGCTTGACCTGTTGATGGCCCGCGCCGGCGACGAATGGTCTCGCTGGTTCCCAGGGGAGGCGGCGCCCGGCCTGTCTCCGATGCTTCTCGCGGGAGGTCCCGCCCATCGCGACCGGATTTCGGTCCTGATCTTCCCGGACGGCGCCGGTTCGCCACGAGTCATCATGAAGATCGGTTTCACCCCGCGCGAAGGTGAGTTCCTGACGTCCGAGTTCGAAGCGATGGACCTGTTATGGCCGCAGTTGCCGGGCAAATTGCAGAGCTCGATGCCTCGAGCCCTCGACCTGCATCGAAACGGGGGAGTCACCGCTCTGGCCGCCGGGGTAGTCACCGGGAATCGCCTGCTGGTTCCCGGGCTGACGGGTGACGTGCCGCCCAGGGCGCGGGACATCATGGACTCCTTCTTTCGGCGCAGCTTTTCCTTCGCCCGGGCCCTCGCTGACGCCACGAGCTCGCCGTCGCCCAAGGACAGCGGGCCCCTTGCTGACATTGCCCACGAATTCGCTGAAAGGTTCCTCGCCGACAAGCCGGATTTCCGGAGCCGGGTCGAAGACTTCGCGCGTGCCATCCAGGCGACCACGATCGAATGGCGTCCGGCCTGGCAGCACCAGGATGTGGCGGTCGGAAACGTCCTCGAAGACGGGGAGGACCTCCGATTCGTCGATTGGGAGCACGCTGGCGGTGACTGTGTCCCATGGTTCGACATTGCCTTCGCCCCTGTTGTGACGAGCCACTTGGCTCGAAGGGTCGACCGCATTCCGTCGATTGAGACTGCCGCCCTCGGTGTGCTCGGTGGGGAAACCGCAATCGGCGCCGTCCTTCGTGAGAGGATGGAGGAGATCTGGGACTATCCCCTGCCTCTCTCGTGGGGGGTGACGTTGACGGCGATGGAAGGAGCCATGCGACGTCTCGACGATGGCCGCGATGGCTCGCCCGAATGGGTCGAGCTGGTTCGGCTGATGATGTGCGACGACACATTCCGGAGCAAGGTCGATTGGCTGGTGCCCGAGTGGTGACACGCGGTGAACGGCCGTTCCGTGTCGGTCATCTCACCACGGTCGATCTGAGTCTTCGCTTCCTGGTCCGTCCCCAGCTCCTTGCCGTCATCGAAGAAGGAGGGGAGGCACTGGGGATCAGCGCTCCGGGGCCATGGGTGGACGAGCTCGAGGCCGCCGGGATAAGACACGTCCCTCTCAGCGCCTCCACCAGAGGCATGAGTCTCGGCAACGACTTGAAGGCGATCCTCCAGCTCTGGCGGGTGCTGCGTGAAGAGAAGATCACGGTGCTCCACACCCACAACCCCAAACCCGGGATCTACGGGAGGGTCCTGGGCCGTCTCGCTGGTGTCCCTCTCGTGGTCAACACCATGCACGGGCTGTACGCCACCGAAGACGACGCCCCGCTCAAACGTGCGGTCGTCTACTCACTCGAGGCCGTCGCCGCCCGGTTCTCCGACGTGGAACTGCATCAGAACGAGGAAGATCTCGAATTCTGCCGCCGGACCCGGATCCTGCCCGCTCGGAAGGGCCGTCTCCTCGGGAACGGCGTGGACCTCAGCAGGTTCGACCGGAGCAACGTCGATCCCTCTGCCCGTAAGCGACTCCGCGCTGAATTCGGTGCCGGAGAGCGGGACGTGGTGATAGGGATGGTTGGGCGCCTCGTTGCTGAGAAGGGCTATCCCGAGCTCTTCGAGGCGGCGACCAAGCTGGGTGAGGGCTACGTCGTGGTGGTGGTGGGCCCTGACGACCCGGAGAAGTCCGACGCTCTTCCCCCCGAGGCCGTGGCCAATGCCAAGAAAGCCGGGGTGCGATTCCTCGGCATGCGCACCGACATGGAGGACCTCTACTCGGCGATGGATCTCTTCGTCCTCCCCTCCCATCGGGAGGGGTTCCCAAGGGCTGCCATGGAGGCAGCCGCCATGGGCCTGCCGGTCATCGCCACTGACATTCGTGGCTGTCGCCAGGTCGTCGACGACGGGGTGAACGGGCTGCTCGTCCCTGTGCTCGACCCGGTGAGGCTGGGTGAGGCGATAAGGAAGGTGGGGGATGATCCCACGTCGAGGGAGAAGATGGCTGAGGCCAGCGCCCGCATTGCCCGGGAGAGATTCGACGAGGACGAGGTGGTCCGGATCGTCATGGACGCCTACCGCGACGGGTTGAAGGCGAAGGGCATCGGCCATCTCATGCCGGCCGGCATGATCGACCCGCCACCGCGGCTCGAGATACGCAAAGGGGTGCCCCGCGACGCTCGGGCGTTGGCGCAACTACATGCCACCGAGATCGCCACCGGGTTCCTGCCGATGCTGGGTCCTGGCTTCATGAAGGTGCTCTACCAGGCACTCATCGATTGGAAGGGCTCGATCGTTCTCGTCGTTGATGACGGCGGCGGGCCGGTCGGTTTCACCGTCGGAGTGGAGGACGTTGGCGAGTTCTACTCCCACTTCTACAAGCGGCACGGGTGGCGGGCCGGTCTGGCCGCCCTGCCCCGCCTGATCAGACCGAGCAACATGCGACGGGCCTGGGAGACGTTTCGCTACGGGCAGGACCAGGTCGACGTCCCGGCCGAGCTGCTCTCAATGGTCGTGGCGCCCCGAGCCCGAGGAAAGGGCATCTCGGTGATGCTTGGTGCGCGGCTCCTCGAGGAGCTGACCGAGCGGGGCGCCCAAGCGGTGAAGGTGACGGTCGGATCGGAGAACGAGACAGCAATCGGTGCCTACCGGAAGATGGGGTTCAAAGACACCGAGCGGATCCAGGTTCATGCCGGCGAGAGCTCGGAGGTCCTCGTTTGGCGACCCTGATCGTCGCCGGCCTGGTCAGCCTGGCCTGGTGCGCCTTCGCGATCTGGCTCGGTCCCCGCATCGGCTATGTCGACCGGCCCGACGATCCCACTCTGAAGGCCCACGAGCGGCCGGCCGTTCCCTTGGGCGGCGTCGGCATCTTTCTCGGGGTGAACTTGGCCGCTTCCATCCGGGGAGAGCTAGAGCTCGGCCTCCTGCTCGCATCGACGATGGTCCTCATCCTGGGGCTGGTCGACGACCGGCGTGGGGTCGATCCGAAGGTGAGGCTCGTGGTCGAGGTCCTGGCCGCGGTGGTGCTGATCCTGAATGTTGCCGGGAACCCGGGAGTCGTCTTTCTCCTCCTCGGGATGGCGCTGGTGGTGTTTGCCATCAACAGCGTCAATCTGTTCGACGGGCTCGACGGCCTGGTCGGGTCGGTCGCGTTGGTAACCGCTTTGGGTTTGGCCGTCCTCGCCCAGGGAAGGGGCCTCGATTTCGTGACGCCGCTCGAGCTCGCCGCGGCGCTGGCGGGTTTCCTGGTCTTGAACTGGAACCCGGCCCGTGTCTTCCTGGGTGACGCTGGTTCCTATTTCATCGGGCTCTACTTCGCCCATCTCATCATCGACACGACAAACGGCGGGGCCGTGCAACTGGTGCTTACCGCCGGCGTGCTGGGAGTGTTCGCCATAGACATGTTGGTGACACTCATGAGGCGTCGCCTCAATCATCGTCCCCTCTTCATCGGCGACCGCAGCCACATCTACGACCAACTGCACGACCGGGGATTCGGCGTCAAGGCTATCGCCCTGATCGCGGCCGGGACGCAGGCGGTGTTGCTGGCGCTGGTGATCGCGGCCGAACGATTATTGGGCGCCGGATGGGCCCTGATCGTCCTGATCGCCCTCCTCCTCGCCCTTCTCGCCGGGCTGGCCCGTCTTGGGTTCCTGAGGGTGGACCAACCGCGTACCTAATGCACAGCGTCACGCATATGTGACGCCCTGCATTGAGAATGATCGAGGCTGCCGAGGGTCCAAACGTTATGCAATACGTCACGGATATGTGACGCCCTGCATTAGGTTGCCGCGCGGATCCCCTACTCGGTGACGCTCGGGAGTGCGGTCCTCGAGGGGCCGCGGCGGACGAGCTCGTCGACGGCTTCGTCGATCGTCTGGTCCGTGGCTTCGTCCTCTTGGGCTGCCTTCTTCTTGCGGCCCTTCTTGGTCTCGTCCCAGGCCAGGCCGGCGATGAGCATGAAGAACAAGGGCAACACCTGCACCCGTTGCCGGGCGAGCAGGCCGAGGTTGAGGATGGCGCTGAAGCCGATGATGAAGCCACCTGTGTAGAAGAAGCACATCATCAGATACGGCTTCTCGCGCAATCGTCTCTTGTTCCTCCACATCGCAGGGAAGTTCCAAATGGTGATGGCGAGTAGGGCCGTCCCCTCCAGGGCGCTGATCAGAGCCTGGGCGTTGCCTGCTTCATAGATCAGCGGCCGGAAGAGCACCTTGATGATGGCTCCCGGCAGCTGAGCTGGGCTGCCCACTGCGCCGCCGTCGACCTGCGACCCACCGGTGGCAGTCTGATCGGACACGTCAGAGAGGAACTGCTCCGGGTCGGTGGTCCCACCGCCGCCGTCGACGGTGACGCCGAAGGTGCTGGAGAAGGTGAGGATCGACACGGCCGCTCCGGCCACACAAACCAGGATCATCACGGCCCGCTTTGCCGATCCCGCGTACTTCTTGGGCGCCTTGCCGAACAGGGCGGCGAGCGCGATGGCGATTCCCAGCACCGCGGCTACGTGGGACCGGATGCTGGCGGCGAAATAGAGGCCGGGTGCGATCAGGAAGATGGCGCTGAACTGATAGAACTTGAGCAGCCGGGATGCCCCGTATGACGCCAGACCGAGGAAGAAGACCATCAGGGCGTCCTTGCCGATGCTCGACGGCCAGAAGATGAGGCTGGGGGCGAAAAACACGGCCAAGCCGTACATCTTGAGCTGATAACCGGCCAGCCAATGACGCCCGGCCAGGAAGAAGAGCAGAAGGCCGGCGAAGGCGATCGTGGAGAAGATGATGAACCCTCCGAGCATGCTCGGGGTGTAGGGGGCATAGATGAAGCCGGTTACGATCTCGGTGAAGGCGGTACCGGGTTGACCCGAGGACGAAACCGGCACCTGCATGCCCCGCCACACCTGGGCGAAGATGCCGCCCCACATGTGGTAGCTGTAGGAGTCACCGGTCTGATAGAGGACTGTCACCATCCAGTAACGCCCGAATCCGCCGATCAACTTGGCGATGGCCGCCCACATGATCATGGTCGGCAACCAGTCCCGGTCTTCTCTCGTGGCGACAGCCTTGCCGATGAAGTTCGCGGCAATCAGGACGATGACCGAGATCAGCACGCCCTCGAAGATGGCCACCCCATCGGTGACTACTTCGTCCTCCAGCTGCGCAAGGAACGGAGCGTGCAATGCGAGCAGGGCGGTCATCACAAGAGCTCCAGATCACTGATGGCGAGATCCCATGAGGCCATTGAGGTGACGTCGATGTCCAGATCTCGCAACGGGCGTGCCATCAGGGTGAGTGCCGTCACTCCCGGCACGGGGACGAGACCGGTCCGGATGGCGGCGGTTCGCTCGGGTGACCCCGGGGAGAACCATGCGGCGAGATAGCCGGATCGGGATTTGCGGCCGGCCTGTCGCAACGCAGCCCTCGGGCTCGGCCCGTAGACGTCGGCCACAATCAGCTCGCGGCGTCCCTTGCGAACATTCGGCCTGACGACCGCGGTCGAGTCTCCCGAATCGACCCGGAAGTAGCGGGCCGTCGGATGTGAGCCGAACCGCCAGCGGAGGTAGGCCTCGTTCCTCGGGGTTCGTAGACCCCGAGGGGCCCTGTCGGTGACGTCGAGGGGGATCGCCGGCTTTGGATCGGCGAGGAAATTCTCCGGCTCGGTGCTGTTGGCGGAGCCACGATCGGTGGCCAGGCGCGGCGAAGGGCGTGCCAATACGCCAATCATCCCGATTTCTGTCCACCCCATGGAGAGATACCCCGCACCCGATTTCTCGTTGGGTGTATTGAACACCAGATCGACGTCTTTGGCTACCGCTAATTCCAAAGTTTCTTCGGTGAGCCTCCGAAAGATGCCCCGACGCTGGTAATCGGGGTGTGTCGCGGTGTCGACAGCACGGACACAGCGAAGGGTGGTGCCCCCGGGTGCGACGAGGTCCCAACGCATGAAGGCACGCAGACCGACGATGCGGTCGTCGGTCTCGGCGACTACGGCCAAGGACCGGCCGAAGGGGTTGTCGAAATGCTTCCAGGCGAACAGCTCAGGGGTGCGTCGCAGTAGCGGTGGCTCTCCGAGCGCGGCCCGCATCAGGTCGAGCACCGGCACGACATCGCTCTCTTCGAGCTGTCTGGTGGTGATCGTGTCAGCCACGGACGACCTGTCGGTAGATGTCCTCGGTGGCCTGGACCATCGGCTCCAACCCGTACTCCTTCTCCACCATGTCCTGGGCGGCCTGCCCGAGGCGCTCGGCGAGGAACGGATCGTTGAGCAACTTCTCGATCCCGGCCGCGAGCGCCTTGGGCTCGTTGGGCTCGACGAGGATGCCCGTCTCGCCATCCTTGACGATGCCGGGCACACCCCCGGCGGCTGCCGCGACGACGGGTCGGCCAAGTGCCATCGCTTCGAGGATCGCCACCGGCAACCCTTCGACAGTCGAAGGGTTGACGAAGATGTCGGCCGCGGCCACGAAGCCAAGGGCGTCCGGGCGGCGGCCCATGAATCGGAGATGGTCCTCGAGCCCGGCTTCGATGGCGCGGTTCCGGACGCGGTCTAGATCGCCGGGGTACTTCTCGCCGCCGATGGATACGAACCTGACCGAGGGCATGCGTTGATGGAGATGGGCCACTGCGTCGATCAGAACATCGTGTCCCTTCCCGGGGCGGATGTTGCCGACGTGGGCCACCAGCGGATCGGACGAGGACAGTCGCAGCTCCTGGCGGGCGGCTGCGACATCATCGGGCTCGATGCGGACCGCCACTCCGTTGGGAATGACCACCGGTGGTTGGCCGGGCCAGCCGCTCACCGATCCGGCGACGGCCCCGGATACCGCCGTCGCCACGGCGTTTCGTCCGTAGGTGAGCCGGTTCATTGTGCGGGTGATGGGCCGATAGGAGTCGGCCATGTTGTGCTCGGTGTAGACGACGGGGACCGGCGAGACCAGACGCGCAACGATGCCCATCGTCGGAAGATGAGCGTGGATCAGATCGACGTCCAGATCCTTGACCAAGCCGCGCAGCCGACCAAGGGTGGGCGGTGTGAGACCTCGCTCGCCTCCGATCATGTGCACGTCGATGCCCTGATCCTCGAGCACGCCTACGAGTTGGTCTTTCCAGGGGAGGACGTAGGCGACCGTGTAGTCGAACGAGTCACGGTCCCAGAACCGGGATCCCTCTGAGATCAGCTTCTCCGCCCCCCCGATGCCGAGGCCCTTGATCAGGATCAGGACCCGAATCGTCTCCGAGGCCAGAGCTCTAGCCACGATCGGCGGAGAGCAACTCCGCCATGCCCTCCTCGAAGCTCACTTCGGTCTTCCAACCGAGCTTCTCCTCGATGCGGGCCGCCGAGACATAGGACGGGGGCACGTCGCCTGGTCGAGGCTGCCCGTAGGTCACCTCGGTGGGGAAGCGCTCGGTCACGACGTCGGCCAGCTGCTTGATCGAGATCATCTCGGGAGAGACCACGTTGAGGGCGATACCCCTCACCTCGCTCTTGGCGGCGGCGACGAAGGCCCTGGCGATGTCGCGGGCATGTGTGAACTGGCGGCCCTGTGACCCGTCGCCCTGGATGGTAATCGGCTCACCCTTGCGGGCTTTCTCGATGAAGATCTCGAAAACTGAGTTGGGTCGCATCCCTAGGCCGTACGCGGTGCCGAGGCGAAGGGCGACCACCGGCACGTCACGAAGTCGGTCAGCCGCAATGAGCATGCGCTCGCCGGCGAGCTTGGTGATGTTGTAAGGGTGGTCGGGCTCGCAGGGGTGCTTCTCGTCGACCGGCTCGTAAACCGGCTCGCCGTAGACCTCCCAGGTCGACGCATACACCACTCGGGCGCCGGCCGCTTCGGCGGCGAGCGCGATGTTGGTGCTCCCGGTCACGTTGACCGATGCGGCCAACTCCGGATTGGTTGCGGCGAGATATACGTCGCCGATGGCGCCGATGTGAACGATGACATCGTGGCCCCGAACGGCGTCGGTCAACGCCTCGAGGTCTAGAAAGTCGCCGACGACCGATTCGACGCCTGGCTCGGCGGATTCTTTCTGGTCATAACCGGTGACCTCGAATCCGTCCCCGAACAATGATCTGGAGACGTGCGTGCCTATGAAACCCGCAGACCCCGTCACCAATGCCTTCATGGTGAGTCCTCCCTCTGATACCCCACTGAGGTTGGGAAGAATAACACGGAGCGTGATCTTGGCTCAAGAGGCGAGGCTTTCCATGTCCTCCCAGTCCAATCGCGATCATGCAAAATCCAGAAATCGAAAAAAATCGAATTACGCGCTGGTAACCAGCACGCTGAGTGGTTAAGGTATCGAACGGGTCGGGGCGTTTCATAACGCTTCGGCTGGGTTGGGGGACAATCGCATTCAGTCGGTCGCTCCCTGACTGGATTCTTGGGAGGCATTACGGATGCTGCCGAGGTGGCTGCTGGCCGCCGCGCACATCCGTCTGGGACAAAAGAGGGCGGATGCCGTGATCAAGCGGTTTACCGGGAAGTTTGGGGCTAGTTCAATTGGGGCACGGGCAGCGACACTGCTCGCTCAGCTTCGTGCCGACATCTCGTTCGCATTCGTGGACGCGATGGTCATCACCGTGGCGTATCTGTCGGCGCTCGGCGTCATGTCACTCGACGGCGGGCTCGCCGGCGTCTGGTGGACCAGGGTGCTCGTGGCGCTGCCGGTCATCATCGCAGTCCATCTCTTGGCCAATGTGGCGATGGGCGCCTATGGCCATGTCTGGGAGTTCGCCAGCATCAGCGAGGCACGCCGGGTCATCGCCGCCACCTTTTGGGCATCGGCGGTATTGATCCTCATCACACTCGGTTTGGGTGACTTCGAGCTGATCGAAGGAACCGGCGACCGGGCGGTGCCACTGTCGGTCTTGGTACTGGGGTCGATGATCTCGCTCGGCTTCCTCGGTGCGGTCCGCTTCCGGTCCCGTCTCTTCTCTTTCCACCGTGGTCTCAGGCTCGACGCTCGTGACCGTGTCCTCATCCTCGGCACCAGCAAACGCGCCGCAGATCTCGCCCGCTACACCGGCCCGTACGAGGTCGACGTCGTCGGGTTCGTCAGCTCCGGGCCCACCCCGAAGGGACGGCGCCTCGCCAACCTTCCGATCGTCGGCGAGCTGGAGGACATCGCCTCGCTGGTGACCACGTTGAACGTCCAGCAGGTGATCGTCGCCTCTGAGGGCGCCAGTGTCCTCGCCCGCCGCTTGGTCGACCTCTGCGTCGATATCGACGTCCGGCTCCGGATCGTCCCTGATCTCGACGAGCTGCTCACCGGATATGACGGCGGTCCCGACATCAGGGACCTGGAGATCGAGGACCTCTTGCTCCGTCCGTCGGTCACCACCGATCTCGTGGCAGTGGAGTCGATCATCTATGGCAAGACGGTGTTGGTCACGGGAGCCGGCGGCTCGATCGGATCCGAGATCGTGAACCAGGTGCTGCGCTTCATGCCGGGCAAGGTCATCGCCATGGATCACGACGAGACCCATATCCACGACAACATGGTGAAGTGGGATGCGCCAGCCGGCACCGAATTGATCCCCGCTCTCTGCGACATCCGGGACAAGAAGAAGCTCAGGGCCCTCATCGCCAAGTACGAGCCTCAGGTCGTCTATCACGCGGCGGCCCACAAGCACGTGCCCATCCTCGAGGAATGGCCGGAGGAGGCGGTCAAGACCAACATCGTGGGCACCAACAATCTCCTCAAGGTGGTCCGTGGCACGGAGATCGAGAGATTCGTCCTCATCTCCACCGATAAGACGGTCGACCCCAAGGGCGTCATGGGGGCATCGAAGCGGATGGCGGAGATGCTGGTGCAGTCGGCCGCCAACACCGACATCGGCGGGTGCATCTACTCATCGGTCCGGTTCGGCAACGTTCTGGGCAGCCGCGGGAGCGTGGTCCCGACCTTTATGGAGCAAATCCGCGCCGGCGGCCCGGTGACCATCACCGACGAGCGCATGACCCGCTACTTCATGACTATCGCCGAAGCCGTTCAGCTAGTGCTCCAAGCCTCGGCCCTGGCCGAGCGTGGAGAGGTGTTCGTCCTCGATATGGGACAGCCGGTTCGCATCATCGACCTGGCTCATCGAATGATCCGTCTGGGCGGCCTGGTGCCCGGCCGGGACATCGAAGTCAAGGTGGTGGGTGCCCGTCCCGGAGAGAAGCTTGTGGAGGAGCTAGCCCACGGTCCGCTGTTGAGTAGCTCCCACCCTCAGATCAACATTGCCGAGAACAAGGTTCCAGGCCCGGACCTGCTGAAGCACAGCGTCCGGCAGTTGAAGCAGATGTCCACCACAGGTGGAAGACGGGAACTCAAAGAGTTCCTGCTGGCCCTCGCCAATCGCGAATGGCCAAACGATGAGACCATCGATTTGAGAGAAACGAACGAGGTGACGCAGTGGACATGACAACTATTCGAGGTATCGCCAAGGCGAGGTGGTGGATTCTTGTTGCCGCCGCCATCCTGGCATACGTGGTCTCCGGCGAGCTGGCCGAATACCGCAATCAGAATCTGCCGGCCTTCGAATCGGTGACATCGGTCACCTTCATCGAGGATCCCCAGGCCCTGGAGCGCGAGGACTTCGAGACGTTCCTGGAAGGCGAGTTCGCCCGAGCGACCGATGTCAACTCCGGTGTCCTCGACGAGACCCCGGGTGCGTTCATTCCTTGGCTCCTCGCTGAGATCGACCTGGAGAACGACCAGAACCAGCTTCTATTCATCGGTCGGGGCAACACCCAGCAAGCGGCTGATGATCTTGCCTTCTCCATGCGTGAGAACTATCTCGCCAACTCGACCATCGGTGCCGGTCTGACTCAGGCACAACAGGATCTGGAGGATCTGGCCGGACAGATCAACACGCTTCGCCAGGAGACCCAAGACCTGCAGGCAGCCTCCCCCCTTAGTGCGGAGGAACTGGCGCAGCAGACGCAGCGGGCCGCCCTGGAGGGCCAGATCGCTGCCCTCCGCGGTCACTACGGGACCCTGACCACCCAGCAGATGAATCCTGAGCTGGTGCTGCGGACGCCGGAGTCGATCGACGCTGAGATGGCCAGGACCCTGGAGCATCTGACCTTCCTCGAGGCTCAGCTCTCCACCCTTCCGCCGCCTCCGGATCCGGCCTTGGCTGCCACCCAGAACGAGGAGCTGCTCTTGAAGCAACTCGAATTGTCGAACCTCGAGACGAGGTGGCAGGAGCGATACAACACTGCTCGCAGCCTCGAATCCCTGGCCAACTTCAGCGACATCGATCCTCAGCCTGTGACCCTCGACGCCGCATCGACCTCGAGCAATCAGATGCTCGCAGTCGTCGGTGCCTTGGGCGCCGCCCTGATCGGCCTGGTCGCCATCGAACGGGGTCGCGGCATGCTGTGGTCAGCCAAGGATCTCGATGAGGGCCCTCCGGTTCTCGTCGAGCTGCCGGCGCGGCCGATGGCTGTGTTCCATCACCCGACCAACCAGCCCTGGTACCTGGAGACACCGGGTGGGCGACGCAAGGCAGCCATTCAGATGCTGCGAAGCCAGCTCGACCAGTACGACAACGCCGTGTTCGCCCTCCAAGGCAGCGGGGTGTTCAGGGAGGACGTACGGGAGTTGACCTCCGACGTTGCAGTCGCAGTTGCAGTGTCGGGCCGGAGCGTGTTGCTCATCGACGGCTCGTTCGAGAAGGGCAACCGCATGGTGGAGTGGGGACCTCAGAACGGCCCCACGCTCGCCAGCATGCTGCACGGTGACGTGTCGGAGCGCGAAGAGCTCGTCTCCGAGTTCAAGACCACTCTCCTCTCGACTCCCGAGGTGGTCCATGGCCTCCATGCGATCCGGTCGGGCAACGGGAAGCGTGACGCCGCGGACGAGCTCTCCGGATACCGTTTCGAGATCCTGCTCGAGGTTGCTCGGGAGCTGTTCGACATCGTCCTGATCTCAGGTGGCAATCTGGGAGAGGCCGCCTCGCACGTGTTGGCGCAGCGGGTCGACGACGTGATCCTGGTGGCTTCGGCGGGACACACCGTGACCCGTTCGCTGGAGGCCGCCGATCGCGACTTCTCGATCCGTCGAGCCACGCTGCTGGGAGTCGTGTTGATCCGCCGCCGTCGCTCTCGCGTGGTCAGGTCGGGATCAACGGGATTCCGCGCCTGGCTGTGGAAGACGATCGACGGGTTCTCCGAGGGGAAGGCCGAGAAGGCAGACGCCGGAGACGAGGTCGACGGCGAAGATCCCGATGGCGGAGACCCCGACGGCCTCATGGACATGGAAGGTGCCCATGTCCGAGTTGAAAAGTAGGACTGCTGTCTCAGGTGTCGGGGGCGGCGTCGTGCCGCCTCCGACGAGCCTGCAGCGAACTGCCCGGGAGGCTGCCCGCAAGGCATCCAAAGCCGCGTTCGCTGCGGCAGACCTCTTCCTTGGCGACTGGCCCGGCCCTCGCATCCTGATCTATCACCAGATCGGGGCAAGATCCGCACGCCAGATGGACCTATCGCCACAGATGTTCCGGGGCCACGTCAAGTGGTTGCTGGACCATGGCCGGATCGTCGGCTTCGGTGACGCCCTCTCTGCGGCCGACGATCCGGAATCAAACCGTCAGTTCGTCCTCACTTTCGACGACGGCTACGCCGACTTCTATGAGAACGGATTCCCACTTCTGCGGGAGCAAGGGATTCCGTTCACCCTGTACCTGACCAGCGGGCATATCGAAAACGGTGACCTGCTTCACCCTGGGGACCGACCCCTGAACTGGGACCAGGTCGACGAGATGCTCGCGTCGGGCCTCGTGACTCTCGGAGCTCACACCCACACGCACCCCGATCTTCGGGGCATGCCCGTGGATCGGGTCGAGCACGAGATCGGTGAGTCCAATCGCCTCATCGAGCTTCGCACCGGACAGACTCCGCGGCATTTCGCCTATCCGAAGGGCTACTGGGACGCGGCTGCTGAGACCGTGATTCGTGATCAGTACGAGACAGCAGTTCTCGGCGCCGGCTCACCTGTGAGTAGCGGGACAGACTCCCATAGGATCGGTCGGGTCCCGGTCCAGCAGTCGGACGGGCACTATTTCTTCACGCGCAAGGTTTTGCGCGGTATGCGGTTAGAGGAGCGGGTGAGGGGCCTGATCAAGGGCTACCGGAACCCGCCGGGATGAGCGGGAGGGGCTCAGAAGGGTATATGGGGCTATGAAACAGATTGGAAAGTTGCGCCTGCTCATTGGGCTCGGCTTCGTGGCGACGTTGTTGCTCGGGCCGGCCTTGGGAGCAGTCGCCCAAACACATCGGGTCAGCGTGGTGGCGCAGACGCCATACGAAGCGCCCGAGATCGATGAGGTCGACCCGCCGAGCTGGCTGGCTCCGCTCCAGCCGATCGCGGCTCTGCCCCTCTGGGGTCAAGCTGCGGTCCTCTCGGCTGGCGTGGCAGGCCTGTTCTTCGTCGTGCCAATGGTGTTCCGCTGGGTTTGGAAGCTCGGACCCGATGACGACGATGAAGAGACCGGCGACGATCTGTGAAACGAGTCGGACCGGGATCGGCGACGTCGTCTGATCTCTGGTCGGCGACACCGAAACCACCGGTCCAGCCTGACTCTCCTCGCGTGACTGATTCCGGGTCTGCCTCGACCCTGAGAATCGCCCTCATCCACGATCAGATCTATCCGTACTTCAAGGGCGGCGTAGAGAAGCGCCTGTCTGATTACGCCAGGGAACTCGAAAGACGCGGTCACGAGGTTCACCTGGTTGGGACGAAGCGCTGGGACGGGCCGGATGTCTTCGTCGAGAATGGCATCTTCTACAGCGGGATTCGGTCTGTGGCGAATCCGCACAATCGAGATGGGCGGAGGTCGATTTGGCAGGCGATTCAGTTTGCCTACGGCCTGACACGCCGGATCCGCAGCGAGTCTTACGATGTGATCGACCTGCAGTCGACCGCCCCACTGGCGTGCCTGTTTGGCCTCATCGTGGCCCGCCGTCGGCAGATCCCAGCGGTTGTGACCTGGATCGAGATGTGGGGACCCTATTGGCGGGAGTATCTCGGCCCGGTCGGGGTGATCGGTCAGTTCGTGGATTGGCTCGTCGCCAAACTGGCTGACTCGAATGCGACGATCTCGCACCAGACACGGGCCAGGATGGAAGCAAGGGGGATCGACGCCGATGCATTCCTTCCGTGCGGGCTCGACATCGAGCGGTTCCGATCTATCCCCGGAAGCGATGATTCGTCTGACATCATTTGCGTGAGCCGACTAGTGCGTCACAAGAACATCGAGTTCCTGATCGATGCACTGTCGGCCCTCCGAGACAATGGAGTGACGCCTCACACTGTGATCGTGGGTGACGGTCCGGAACATGACGTGCTCGTCGAGAAGGCCCGGTCAGCCGGACTCGACAACGTGACCTTCAGGACGGACGTGGATTCGGAGGCAGAGCTGGTCGGCATGCTCAAGGCAAGCAAAATCTTCGCCCTGCCGTCGATACGAGAGGGATTCGGGTTGGCAGTCGTCGAAGCGGCCGCCTGTGGCCTTCCCACCGTCCTGGTGGAGCATCGAGACAACGCAGCCAGTGAGCTCGTGCACCCGGATCTGGTAGTGACATCGACCCCGGAGGCGTTTGCTGCGAAGCTCGGGCAGCTTCTAAATGACACCGACTTCCAGGCCAAGATGGCCAAGCACGCAGCGGACTCGGTGCACGTTCATGCGCTGCGGCCGATCGTCGATGAGGCTGAGAAGTTCTACGCCGCGATCCTTCATTCAGATCGCTAGCGGCGAGCTCCTAGCCGGCCCCCACGAACGCGATCTGATCTCCGTTGGGCGACCAAGAAGGTCCGGTACCTTCGGTGAGCCAGACGGGATTGGAGCCGTCGGCTCCCATGATGTAGATGCCGTCGGCGCCGGTGAAGACGATTTGGTCTCCGTTGGGCGACCAGTTGGGCTCGAGGCCGTCGGTGAGCCAGGTCGCCGTCTGAGCCGGTTCGGGTGGCGTTACGTAGATGCCGTCGGCGCCGGTGAAGACGATTTGGTCTCCGTTGGGGGACAAGGCGGGGCCGGTGCCTTCGGTGAGCCAGACGGGATTGGAGCCGTCGGCGCCCATGATGTAGATGCCGTCGGCGCCGGTGAAGACGATCTGGTCTCCGTTGGGCGACCAGTTGGGCTCGGCGCCATCGGTGAGCCACGTTGCCGTCTGAGCCGGTTCGGGTGGCGTTACGTAGATGCCGTCGGCGCCGGTGAAGACGATTTGGTCTCCGTTGGGCGACCAGTTGGGCTCGCCTCCATCCGTGAGCCATGTCGCTTCGGACCCGGCCACGGAC
>Ga0190271_10000888_pt1 | contig 16032 bp, 11 predicted proteins | sample Popmic356T_FD_133747 | JGI IMG/M metagenome (GOLD analysis project Ga0190271, IMG submission 133747) | Populus adjacent soil microbial communities from riparian zone of Weber River, Utah, USA - 356 T | ecosystem: Environmental > Terrestrial > Soil > Riparian zone | place: USA: Utah | collected...
GCGGGGGCCGCCCCGTCGCTGCGCAGCAGCTTGGCGCTCTGCGCGCGCTCGACCTCCTCGAGCAGTGAGGCAAACGCACGATCGGCGGCTGCACACAGCTCGGGGTGGAGGTCTCGGTTGAGGATGTCGCGCCCAAACATGATCTGGTAGCGACCCGGCCGTGAGGCCGCGAAGCTCACGTACGCCTCACCGAGCGCCTGGAAGCGCCCGTAAGGGTCGTGAGCGGCTTGCTCGAGGTGGGTCTCGATCTCGGTGCGCAGATCGTCGAAACCGCGCGCTGCGACCGCCGCCAGGAGCGTGTCTTTGTCGGCAAAGTGTCGGTAGGGGGCGCCAGACGAGACCCCTGCGATGCGAGCGGCTGCGCGAACGGTCCAGCTATTGGGACCTTCGCTCTCCAGCAGCTCCTGAGCGACACGAATCATCGCCTCACGCAGATCTGGGTGGTGGTACTGGTCGCCCTTCTTGACCGCTCGGACTTCTTCTTGTGCCGTTGTGTCACCCATGTGGGTGCTCTTAGCACATCGATCTGGATTTAGAGTGGAGCGGTAGAAGATATAGGCATGCGGAAATACGTCTCCTACCTCTGCGCAGACGTTCAGCATGTCATCTTGCGCGAAGCACTAAAAACCCTGCAGTTAGGTCACTTCTACGCTGCCCACGAGCTGCTCGAAGAGCTCTTCAAAGGTAGCACCGGAGAGGGTCGATTATTGTTCCACGGGCTCGCACAAATTGCCGCAGCGCATCATCAGCTGACGCTGGGGCGGGGTCGCGCGGCGGTCCGCACCTGGCACAAGGCCCGGCTCAAGCTCGCGCGCGTCGACATGCTGTCGCCCACGTTCGCCGCCGCCATGGACGCCTTCTACGCCGGACTCGGCATCGACCTGGAGGGGCCGCGCTTCATCGACGTGGGCGCCCTCGGGCCGCCTCAGTCGTTTCCGCTGCCGCTCGAGGAGAGCGACCAGACGCCGAGCGCGTAGCGGCCGACTGCTCCGTCCGCCTGCCGCACGTCGAGCAACAGGATGTCGGCGTGCTCGCTGGGGTCGTCGTGGCCCGCGAACTTCACGGTGAGCTTGGCCGAGCCGTTGACCGGCACGCTCTCGGGGGGCGTGGCGAGCGCGAAGCCCTGGTCGCCAAAGCGCAGCGTCGCGTTGGTGATCTCCAGCGCCGCGCTGCAGCGGTTGGTGAGCACGAAGCTGTCGTCGTGAGACTTGCCCGACTCGACGATGCGCGTGATCTCCGCGACCGGCGCGATCTGCAGGCAGTCGAGCCCCTGTGGGGGCAGCGGGATCAGGCTGACCATCGGCTTCACCGTCGAGCTGTCGACCGCGTCGGCGTACAGCGCATCGAGCGGCAGCGAGTGCTGGCGCGCACTGCGCGAGACCAGCCGCAAGCGGTCGCCCATGTTGGCGTCGACCTTGGTGCTGAAGCTGCCGTTGCCGCGTGCGCGCACCGTGAGCGGCGTGGCGCTCGGGTCGTCGAGGTTGACGATCCAGAGCTCGCTGTTGGGCGCGACCGCGCCAGCATTGCCGGTGAGGGGTACCTCGACCGTACGGACCGACGGATCCACCTCCGTCGACAGCGGCGTCACGGTCGGAATCCCGAAGATGAGACCGCCGTTGGGGGTCGGCAGGTAGTCGGGTGGCTCGGGCGTAGGGGTGCCCACACACGCGCTCACGCACGCCACCAGGAGGGCCCAGCGGCGGGTACAGAAGCGCAAAAGAGCGTGCGTGGACATCGCGTTACTCCGCCAAACGAAAGCCGGTCGAAGCGCGCGGGGGTGGCGCGCGCAAGAGAAGCCAAGGGGGCACGCGGCTCTGCGTGCCGGTCGTGATCAAGGCGCGGTGAGCTTCAGGCAGTCGGGGTCACACCCGTTGTCGGGCGGGCATACTCCGTCCGGCTCAATGTAGATCGTGGGGCAGATTTGGGGGCGGCAGTCGATCGGGTCGCTGCCGCTGCAGGCGCCGGGCGCCTCGCACTTGCCGTTATCCGGGTAGCGGATCGCATCGCAGGCGGGGCGCTTGCTGCAGTCGACCGGGTCGGTGTACTCGCAGCCCACCGCGGCCTCGCACTTGCCGTTCTGCGCATAAGCGATCTCGATGCACGCCACGCCGCCGACCTTGCAGTCGACCGGGTCGCTGGCCTCGCAGCCCTTGGCGGCCTCGCACTTGCCGTTGGTCCCGTAGGCGATCAGCACGCAGGCCACGCCGCCGCCGAGCTTGCAGTCGACCGGGTCGTTGGCCTCGCAGCCCTTGGCGGCCTCGCACTTGCCGTTGGTCTCGTAGGCGATGTCGATGCACACGACGCCGGAGTCGGGCGCGCAGTCGACCGGGTCGTTGATCTCGCAGCCCGGGGTGGCCTGGCACTTGCCATCGGTGGGGTAGAGGATCTTGGTGCAAAGCGGACCCGAGCTGGGCTTGCAGTCGACAGGGTCGCTCGATTCACAGCCCTTGTCTGCCTGGCACACGCCGTTCGTGGCGTACGCGATCGGGTCGCAGGTCACGCCGGTGTTGGCCTTGCAGTCGACCGGGTCGCTGCCTTCGCAGCCCTGGGCGGCCTCACACTTGCCGTTGGTCGCGTACGCGATGGCCGTGCACACGACGCCCACGCTGCCGTCGCTGCCGCCACCCTTCTGACAGTCTTCGTCCTGGGAAGGTCCGCAGGGATCCTTCAGGTCGCACTTGCCGTCGGCGGGCTTGAAGATCGCGGCGCACGCGATGGCGCCGGCGTCGGTCGGCTGCGGCGGCGTCTGACAGTCTGCGTCCTGGACCTTGCTGCACGGGTTGCTGGTGTCGCACTTGCCGTCCGGCAGGCTCCAGATCAGCGTGCACACGGTGCCGCCGCCAGCGTCGCTCTGGGTCGGCGCCTGACAGTCTTCGTCCTGCACCTTGCCGCACGGGTCCTTGGGGTCGCAGTAGCCGTCGGCCGGACTCCAGAACTCGGCGCACACGACGTCGCTGCCGTTGCTGACGGTACAGTCGTCGCGGTCCCCCTGCGGACACCAGCAGTCACACTCGCCGTCGCCGTACCACTTGTGGATCGCGCACAGGTCCTTGCTGGGCTGGCTCGCCAGCGCGGTGTCGGGGCTGCTGGCCTGGTTCGGGTTCTGGTAACCCTTGCGCGCCTCTTGTTTCAGCGTGCCCGTGTCGGCGCCGCCCGTGTCGTTCGCGCAGGCGCCGGCCAGGCCGAGCGCCAGCACGCAGGTCAGGGAAGTTAGGTTTCGCATGATCGCTCTCCGCAGGGATGGGTAGACATTTCCTCACCAGTGCAGCGCGCGTGCCATTGCCTGGTCGATTGGTATTGTGAAGTTAAGCCGTACGTTTAGGACGCATTTCGGTGTTAGAAGAGTGTTCCAAACTGTTCCATCATGAGCCGTTTTCGGCGGGCGATGCGGCACAACAGGAGCACGAGCACGTTTGGCGGCTCCCCACTACCGCGGCGCGCAGGCGCTTCATTCCCGGCTGCGCGAGGCGCGGCCGGGCTCGATGTGTTCCATATTGTTCCATGCTGAGCCCTGTGGGACGCTCCGGCGTGTCGCTACCGTCCGGCTCCGTGCTCGCCTTTCGTTACCGTTTGGGCGCACCGCTCGGACGGGGCGGCGCCGCGCAGGCGTACGCCGCCGAGGACTTGCTCGAGCACAGCGAGGTCGCGCTCAAGCTGCTGCATCCGGCGCAGCCTCCGGCCGAGCTGCGCCGCGAGTTCGAGCGCCTGCGCGGCCTCGCGCACCCGCACCTGACGCGGGTGTACGACTTCGCGATCACCAGCGTGGGCGGGCAGCGCCGGGCGCTGTACACGGCACAGCTGGTGCGGGGCGGCGACCTGCGCGGCTTCGTGCACGAGCGCGGCTTCGCGGCGGCCCTGCCTGCGCTGGGCGACGTGCTCGACGCGCTGCACCTCTTGCACCGGCTCGGCCTGCGGCACGGTGACGTCAAGCCCGAGAACGTGCTGGTCGACGAGCGCGGGCGCGCGGTGCTGATCGACCTCGGCTGTGCGGCGCCGCTCGGTCAGGCTGCGCTCACGCTGTCGGGCACACCCGGCTACATGGCGCCCGAGCTGAGCCAGGGCCTCGTGGCCGACGAACGCGCGGACCTGTTTGCGTTTGGCGTCATGCTGCGCGAGCTCGCCGGCCCTCTGCTCGGCGCGCCGCCCGCGCCCGGGCAGAGCGCGCGCGTCGACTCTTCGCTCGCGCGCCCGAGGGCGCGCTTCGACTCTTTGCTCGCGCGCCCAAAGGCGCGCTTCGACGCGAAGTTGCTGGCCAGGCTGACCGCAGAGCTGCCGCGCGATCGACCGAGCTCGGCGCGCGAGGTGCTCACCTTGCTCGGCGACCCACGAGACGTCGAGCTGTCGACGCGCGGTCGTGCAGCGCGCTGTCTGGGCCGCGAGGCCGAGCTCGCCGTGGCCGAGGCGGCGCTGCTGCAGGCGGCGCGCGGCGACAGCGGTCCGCGCGCCGTCTGGGTCGAAGGCAGCGCAGGCGTGGGGCGCTCGCGCTTCTTGCGCGAGCTGTGCTTTTCGCTGGCCTGCGCCGAGCTCGATCTGCTCGAGGCGGGCAACGTCGGCGACGCGCCGCTGCGCGACGCGCTGGCACGTCGCAGCGGTGGCGGCGCGCCCGGCTTCGAGGCGCTGCTCGAGCAACTCGACGACGAAGCGCTGTCGACCAGGGGCTCTGCGCTGGTGCTGGACGACGCGCAACGGCTGAGCGCGGAGGCGCGCCTCGAGCTCGAGGTCGTGCTGCGCTCGCTGCCACGACAGGGCCGGCTGGTCGCGCTGGTAACCTCGACCGAGCCGCCGCCCGCGCTCCCGCCCGCAGGCCTGCTGCACCTCAAGCTGGCACCGCTCGGGAGCGCGTCGCTCGCCGAGTGGAGCGCGGGCGTGCTCGACGGAGCGCGCGTCGCCGAGCTCGCGCGCTTCACCGGTGGCTACCCGCGCTACGTGGAGCGCACGCTGGCCGCGCTGACCGCGGGCCGCTTGCGCGAGGCAGAGCTGGGCGCCGCCAGCGGCGACGCGCTGGACGCGCAGAGCGCGCGGGCGCTCGCTGCCTCGCTGGTCGGGCTGAGCGCCGACGAGCAGCGCGCGCTGCTCGAGGTCGCCTTGCTGGCCACGACCACAGGTCCCGCGCCGGAGGCCCTGTTCGAGCGCGAGCTCGTCGTCGCGCGCGGCGCTGCGCTCGCGCTGGTGCGTGAGGCGGACCGCGCGCCGATCCTGGCCAGCCTCGATCGCGACCTGGTACAGCACGCGTACGCGCGCGCGGCGCGTGTGCTGGCTGGCGAGCGCGAGCCCGCCGCACTGGCGCAGGCCATCGAGTACTTCGCGCGCGCCGACAGGCCCCGCGACGCGGGCGCGCTGCTGGCCGAGCACCGGGCCCTCGCGCTGCGAGCGCCGCGCGTGTTTGCGGCGCGGCTGGCTCCGTGCGCGGACCTGCTCGGCGCTGCAGAGCGGGTGTTTGTGGCGCGCCTCTTGCGGCTGGCAGGCGAGTCGGCGCGCGCGCTCCAGCAGCTGGCGCGGGCGCGGCGTGCCGGCAGCTCGCTTGCGCTGTGCTCCGAGGCGGTCGAGGTCTATCTGGCGCTCGGTCGACCCAGGCGCGCGGAGCGCTACCTCGAGCGCTGCGCGGAGCTGCCTGCAGAGGAGCACGCGGAGCTCGCGGCGCGCGTGCTGGTACGTCGCGGCAGCTACGCGCGCGCGGCAGAGCTTGCCAGCCAGGCGCTCGCTGGCGAGCTCGAGACGCCCGAGCGGGCGCGCTTGCTCGAGGCGCTGGCGCTCTCGCAGGCGTACCTGGTCGAGTACGCGGCGGCGCGCGAGAACGTGGAGCGCGCGTTCTCGCTGCACGCGCTCGACGACGTGCGCGCGCAGGCGCGTTGCCTCTCGCTGCGCGGCTTCATCTTGCTGCGCGCGGGCGCCACGGCCGAGGCGGCAGCCGCGTACGCGCGCGCGCTCGCACTGGCCGAGCCGAGCGGTCTGGTCGACCTGGGACTCAACGCGCTGTCGAACCTGGGCAATGCGCGACAGTCGCTCGGGCAGTGGGGCAGTGCGCTCGACACCTACGAGCGTGCGCTGCGCCTGGCCAGCGCCCTCGGGCGCGCGGCCAGCGTGCGCTCGCTGCGCGCCAACCTCGCCAACCTGGCGCTGGAGCTGGGCACGTTCGAGCGGGCAGAGAGCGAGCTCGACGCGCTCGCCGAGCTGCCCGACGGGGACGCCTCGGCGGCGCTCTCGCTGTCGCTTGCCCTGTACCGGGCAGAGCTTTTGTTGCTGACCGGGGAACCACGGCGCGCCCGCGAGCTGCTCGACCAGATCCTGCTGGGCGCCATCCCGCAGCGCGAGCAGGTGGAGGCGCGCGTGCTGCGCCTGGCCGCGCTGCTCGCGCTCGACGTACGGAGCGCGCTCGGCGCCGCGCGCCAAGAGCTGCCGAGCGATACCGAGTCGCTGCCGCTCGACCTGGTCGCGCGTGTGGTGGAGGTGGAGGCGCGCGCGCTCGCGGTCGAGGGCGCCGCCCGCCAGGGCATCGCCAAGCTGGAGCGTGCGCTCGAGCGTGTGCGCAGCGGCGACGACCAGGCGCTCCTGGCACGGCTCGAGACCACGCTGGCCGCGCTGTGCCGCGAGCTGTCGGCGAGCTCGCTCGCCAGCGAGCACGAGGCGCGCGCGCGGGCGCGCTGGGAGCGCATCGCGCTCGACCTGCCACCGACCTTGCGCGACGCTTTTTGGGCGCACCCGCATCGCGCCCAGCTGGCGCGCGCGCAGGGCGCAGGCGTCGGCATGGTGCAGAGCGGCCGCGCGACGCTCAGTCTGTCGCGCGTGCGCGAGCTCAATCGGCGCATCGGCGCGCTGCATCAGCGCGACCAGGTGCTGGTGTTCGCGCTCGACGCGGCGATCGAGCTGACGGGCGCCGAGCGCGGGTTCGTGCTGCTGTACCAGCCGGCCGGCGAGGGCGCACCGCGCAGCTTCAGCGTCGCTGCGGCGCAGCACATGGAGGGCGCGCGTGTGCGCAAGAGCGACTGGAAGTGGAGTCGCTCGATCGCCGAGCGGGTGATCCGGCAGGGCGAGCCCGTGCTCACGGTCGACGCCGGCAGCGACCCACGCTTCGCGCGTCAGGCTTCGGTTCACGCCATGCAGCTCAAGTCGGTGCTGTGTGCGCCGATCCGGGGTCACAGCGAGGTGCTCGGCGCGCTCTACCTGGACAACCGGCTGGCGCGTGCGCGCTTCGTGCCCGAAGACGTGGAGCTGTTGCTGACGTTTGCCGACCAGGTGGCGATCGCGCTGGCGCACGCCGAGCTGGTGCTCGCGCTGGAGACCAAGGCGCGCGAGCTCGTGCGCGAGAAACGCAAGGTGGAGCAGCTGGCGCGCGGTCAGGCCAGCGAGATCGAGCGGCTGGCGGACGAGCTGAGCGCGCACAAGGCGACGCTGGCCACGCGCTACGACTACCAGGACATCGTGGGGCGCAGCGAGCCCATGCGCCGCGTGCTGGGCGTGCTCGACCGTGTGATCGACACCGACCTGAGTGTGCTCGTGCAGGGCGAGAGCGGCACCGGCAAGGAGCTGGTGGCGCGCGCGCTGCACCGCAACGGTCCACGCAAGGACAAGCCCTTCGTCGGCATCAACTGCGCGGCGCTGCCGGAGCCGCTGCTGGAGAGCGAGCTGTTCGGGCACGTGAAGGGCGCCTTCACCGGCGCCAGCAGTGCGCGCGAGGGACTGTTCGTCAGTGCCCGGGGCGGCACGCTGTTCCTCGACGAGCTGGGCGAGCTGCCGCTGTCGATGCAGGCCAAGCTGCTGCGCGTGCTGAACGACGGCGAGGTGCGGCCGGTGGGCGCCACCAGGAGTCAGACCGTCGACGTGCGGCTGGTCTGTGCGACCAACCAGAACCTCAAGCAGCGCGTCGCCGAGGGCAGCTTTCGTGAAGACCTGTACTACCGCGTGGGCGTGGTCGAGCTGACGCTGCCGCCGCTGCGCGAGCGACACGAAGACATCGTGCAGATCGCCGAGGCCGTGTTGCGCAGACGCGCGGCCGAGACGGGAGAGCCGGTGCACAAGCTGGCTGCCGACGCGGTGCGTGCGCTGCTCTCGCACGCCTGGCCAGGCAACGTGCGCGAGCTGCAAAACACGCTGCTGCGCGCGACGGTGATGGCGACTGGCGGCGTGATTCGCAGCGAGGACCTGGCGCTCGCGCCGCACGGCACACGCGTCCGGGGCACAGCCGTCGCCACGACGCGCGGCGAGTACGCGCAGAAGGAAGCCGAGCGTCTGTTGTCGGTGCTGACCGCCGAGCGCTGGAACGTGAGCAAGGTCGCCAAGAGCTTGGGAATCCCGCGCAACACGCTATATCGAAAGCTCGCCCGCCATGGCATTCAGAGAGAGGGAGAGTGAGCCGATGACAGACAGCGCAGGCAAGTCCGGAGACTCAGGTGCACCGTCGCAGCCGCTGGGCATCGTGCCCATGGGCTGGGTCTCGCAGATGGACATGCACTTCGTCAGCATCGCCGAGAGCGAGGTCGTCGCGGAGCTCACGGTGTCCGAAAAACACTACCAGCCGATGGGCATCGTGCACGGCGGAGTGTACTGCAGCATGGTCGAGACGGTCTGTTCGGTGGGCGCGCACCTGCACGCCAGCAAGCTCGGGCTGATGGTGGTCGGCGTCGACAACCAGACCAGCTTCCTCAAGGCGACGCGCACGGGCAACCTGCGCGCGAGCGCGCGGCCGCTGGTCACCGGACGGCGCACGCAGCTCTGGGAAGCCAACATCCACGACGGTGAGGGAAAGCTGATCGCGACGGGGAGGGTGAGGCTGGTGTGTTTGGAGCCAACGTCGAACCTGGCTGGGCAGGTCGCGGGCAATCTGGGGAAGTAGCCCGCTCGAGCGAGAGCGGAGACGAGAGCGAGCACGAAGGACGAGGACGAGGACGAGTACGTAGACGAGTACATGCACGAGGACGGTGACGCGCACGCGCACGTGCACGCGTACGACGGGCTGGTCGCCTGCTTGTCCGTCGACTAGAGCCTGGGTGTCCGCTCTTTCTCTGCGCTGCTCGCCACGGGCTAGCCCGAAGTAGAAACGCAGAGGGCAAAGCCGAACTCGTCCTCCTACACGTGCGCGTGCGCGTGCGCGTCCTCGTGCATGTACTCGTCTACGTCCTCGTGAACGTCCTCGTCCTCGTCCTCGTGAACGTCCTCGTCTTCTTGCGCCACCCCGAAGCACCGGAGGGGGAGTGGGTTAGATGCCCTTTGCCTTGACCAGCTCGGCCAGCGGGCGAGTGCAGCGCGCTCCGACCTGCGTGATCACCTCGGCGGCGCAGATCGCTCCGATCCGCGCTGCATCGCCGGGCCCGTAGCCGTGCGTGAAGCCGTACAAGAACCCGCCTGCGAACAGATCGCCTGCTCCGGTGGTGTCGAGCACGCGCTCGACCGGGTCGGCTGCGACGACGAAGCGCTCGTCGTTGGCCAGCACGACTGCGCCTTGTGCGCCGCGCGTGAGCACCGCGACCTCGCAGCGGCCGCGCACGGCGGACAGCGCCTGGTCGAAATTGTCGGCCTCGGTGAGCGAGCGGACCTCGTCTTCGTTGGCGAACAGGATGTCGACGTGGTCCTCGATCAGGCGCTTGAACTCGGCGCGGTGGCGGTCGACGCAGAACGCATCCGACAGCGAGAGCGCGACCCGTCCGCCGTGCTTGTGCGCCAGGTTGGCGGCCTTGAGCATGGCCTCCTTGGCGCGCGGCGGATCCCACAAGTAGCCCTCGAGGAAGACCACCTTGCTGCGGGCGATCAGGGCTTCGTCGATGTCTTCGGGCCCAAGCTCGATGCAGGCGCCGAGATACGTGTTCAGGGTGCGCTGGCCGTCCGGGGTCACCAGGATGAGGCAGCGCGCGGTGGACGGGCCGCTCTCGGACTTGCGCGAGGCAAACTCGACGCCTGCGGCGCGGATGTCGTGGCTGAACACCTGGCCGAGCTGGTCGGAGCGCACCTTGCCGATGTAGCCGGCCGCGCCACCGAGCGAGCTGATGGCCGCCATGCTGTTGGCGACCGAGCCTCCGCTGACCTCGATGGCCGGTCCCATTAGCTCGTACAGGCTGTCGGCCGTGCTGGCGTCGATCAGCGCCATGCCGCCCTTGTGCAGCGCCAGACGCGCAAGTTGTTCGTCCGTCGTGTGTGCGAGGACGTCGACGATGGCGTTGCCGATGCCGGTCACGTCCAGTTGTTGAGACATACGGAGCCCTTTCGCTACAGCCACCGAGTTCAAGCGGAAGAGCTCGCTCCGGTCAACCCGAACGGCGCGCGCGCAGCGAGGAGATCAGCAGAGCGGGCTCGCTGAGCGGGGCTTCGCAGGCAAAGTCGCGGCAAATGTAGACCGCTGGGTCACGGTTTGCGGCCGTCTTGCCTGCCAGCAGCGGCAGCGTGCTGGCGCCCTCGGGCGGGGGCTCGCGACCCTCGCCGTGGGCCAGGATGCGGTTGGGCAGAAAGACCTGTGCCGTCGCGCGGGCCAGCGCCTGGGTGCGCGGATCGTCGGCGGCGCCCACCAGGGCGACCTCGACCGGGCCCGCGTCGAGCAGGTCGACCACGGCGAGCATGCTGGCGAACGCGCGCGGAGCCCGCGGCAGCACGGCGCCGGAGCGCTCGACCGTGCGCTCTGCCGCCGCGCGCAAGTCGTCGCGCGCGAAGTGGTACGACAGGCGCGCGCACAGCTCGGCGGCGATCGCGCTCGCGTTGGGCAGCGCGTCGTCCTGGCTGTCGCGTGAGCGCGCGATCAGCGCCTCGTGATCGCGCGCGGTGTGGAAAAAGCCTCCCTCGTGGTCGGCAAAGTCGCGCAGCATGCGCTCGCACAGCGCGAGCGCGCGCTCGAGCGCGCCCTGTGGCCCGCCGCTCTCGTAGAAATCGATCAGCGCCACGCCCAGGTAGGCGTAGTCCTCGAGGTACGCATCCAGGTGCACACGTTCGCCGCGCGCCGTGCGGTACAGCCCACCGTCGGGCCGCACGAAGCGCGCGAACAGGTCGGTCACGGCGCGCTCTGCGGCGTCTCGATAACGCGCCACGTCGAGCACACGCGCGGCCTCTGCGAGTGCGCCGATCAACAGCGCGTTCCAGCTGACCAGGATCTTGTCGTCGAGCAGCGGCGGCTCGCGCTGTAGGCGCGCTTGATAGACGCGTTGTCGCGCCTCATCGAGCTCGGCCTGCAGGCTCGCGAGCTGTGCCGGGCTGTCGCCGAGGCCCAGCTCGCGCGCCACTTCCGCGAGCGGTCGGGGTGTCCACAACACGTTGCTGTGTTCCCAGTTGCCCTCGGGCAGCACGCCGTAATACGCGCAAAAAACGCCGGCGATGCGCGGCTCGAGCAGGTCGCTCAGCTCGGCCTGGCTGAACACGAAGAACTTGCCCTCGACGCCTTCGCTGTCGGCATCGGTCGCGCTGTAAAAGCCGCCCTCCGGCGACTGCAGCTCGCGGATGGTGTAGTCGAGCGTCTCCATCGCCACGCGCCGATAGTCGGCGTGACCCGTCACCTGGAACGCCTCGACGTACACGCGTGCGAGCTGCGCGTTGTCGTAGAGCATCTTTTCGAAGTGCGGCACGTGCCAGCGCTCGTCGGTCGAGTAGCGCGCGAAGCCGCCGGCCACGTGATCGTACATGCCGCCGCGGCGCATGCCGTCCAGCGTGCCGCGCGCCATCGCGAGCGCACGCGCGTCGCCGCTGCTCGCGTGCTCGCGCAGCAAGAGGCGCAGCAGCGGCGCAGGTGGAAACTTGGGCGCGCCGCCGAAGCCACCCCAGCGTTCGTCGTACACAGTCGAAAGCTGCTGGACGAGCTGTCCGATCAGCGCGCGCGAGACGGGAGCCGGTGCCACCTGGGACAGCTGCGCGCGCACCGCAGAGGTGAGCTCACCGGCTTGTTGCTCGATGCCGGCGCGATCGTCGCGCCACACCTCGGCCACGCGCGACAACAAGTCGCCAAAACCTGGCTTGCCGTAGCGCGTCTCGGGCGGAAAGTACGTGCCCGCAAAAAACGGCCGCTGGTCGGGCGTGAGAAACACGGTCATGGGCCAGCCGCCCTGGCCGGTCATCGCGACGGTGGCCGCCATGTAGATGTCGTCGAGGTCAGGGCGCTCTTCGCGATCGACCTTGATGCACACGTAGTGCGCGTTCATCAGCGCGGCGATCGCCTCGTTTTCGAACGACTCGCGCTCCATCACGTGGCACCAGTGGCACGCTGCGTAGCCGATGCTGAGCAGCAGCGGCTTGTCCTCGTGTGCGGCGCGCGCGAGCGCCTCGGGTCCCCACGGGTACCAATCCACGGGGTTGTGCGCGTGCTGGAGCAGGTACGGGCTCGTCTCGCGGGCGAGCCGATTCGCTTTTTCGGCCGGCATTCCGACGGTGTACCATGCGAAGACTGCAATCTTGCATCTCTGCTGGGAAGCTCCTACTCCTCGGCAACTCAGGAGGAGTACCCGTGACTCGTCTCTCCCGTCAGGTCGTGCTGCTCTCACTGCTCGCCGCGTTGCTGGGCGCGGCCACGCTTGTGCCCGAGGTGGCCTCGGCGCAGGTCGGAGGCTCCCGCATGCACATCGGCGCGGGCCTCGCGCTCGACTTCGCCGGCGAGGTCGAATTCGAGCGTCCCCAAAACCTCACGCGCGGCGGCGACGACCTCGACGCGACGTTTGGTCTTCGCGGCCACCTCGATTATCAGCTGCACAAGTTCATCAGCTTGGGCGGCATGGCGCGCATGTCGTGGTGGGAGCCCGACTACTCGGTGGCGATCGACCGCAGCTTCTTGTTCGACCTCGGACCGCGGCTGATCGGTCACTACGACTGGCGCGACTTCCGCTTCTACGGAGGCATCTCGCCCGGCCTCACCATCAGCGCCATGGGCGACGACGGCATCGGCGTGGACAACCCGGCCGCCGGCTTCACCCTGTCGCTCACCCTCGCGGGCATGGAGTGGTGGTTCAGCCGCAAGGTGGGCCTGTTCGTCGAGCTGGGCTGGGTGGGTCACTGGTTCGAGCACGACAGCGACGTCGGGGCCGGTGACCTCGAGGTGGACCTGTCGCAGGGCCTGTTCGAGTTCGGCTTCGTGTTCGGGGTGTGAAGCCACGTTTCGGGGCTGGAAGGTCACTCCCGGGCGCACGCCCGGCGCACCGGCGGCGTCGCGGGTAGATACCGGTCGGATACGCGATCGCATTTTTCGCCGGGCCCTCTATGATGGTTCCGATGGCCGTACGCCCGCTCTTGGTTGCCAGCGCCTTGCTCAGCTTGTGCGCGAGCTCCCCCGCTTACGCCTATTGTCACACCCACACGCTGGACCCGCCCGCTAGCTCCTGTCCCGAGGAGTGTACAGAGGCGGGCCTGCCGCTCGCTTGGTCCACGCCCGACCTGACCTACTCGTTCAACGAGCGCCTGTTTCCCGGCCTGTCCGAGGCCCAGCTGCGCGACATCATCGCGGCCTCGTTCCAGACCTGGGAAAACGTGCGCTGCAACAACGAGGTGGTCGGACTCGACATCCGGGCGCGCTCGGCGACCACCCCGCTCGAGCTGGGCCCCAAAAAGCTGGAGCCCAACGAGAACGTGATCGTCCACTTCGACGCCAAGGCGTGGGCCGCGCAGGACCTGCCGGCGCGTGCGTTCGCCATCACCGCGGTCTGGTTCGACTCCAACAACGGGGACATCCTCGGCGCCGACATGATGTTCAACGGTGGCATGGACCCGTTTGGCGAGTGCTCGCCCGAGGGCTGCAAGTTCGGCGAGCCCAGCACCGACCTGCGCAACGTCGCCACCCACGAGGCGGGGCACTTTCTCGGCCTCTCGCACAGCGACGTGCCCAACTCGACCATGTGGTGCGACGCCGATCCCCAGGAGACCAGCAAGCGCAGCCTGAGCCCCGACGACATCCAGGGGCTGTGCGCCATCTACCCGCCTGGCAGCGCGTTCTTGAGCAACGGTGACGACTCGTCCGACGACTCGTGTGGCGTGGCCAAGGCTGGGCAGTCCTCCGCCACCGGCCTCAGCAGCGCGCTGCTGGTGGGCCTCGCGCTGTGTCTCGAGGGGCGCCGCCGACGGCGGTCCGGCGCCCGCTCGCGCGGCTAGCGACCAGCTGCTTCGCGAGGCCTGTTTCGCGAGCGCGCGGACCACCGCGCGGTTGGGCCACAGGTCACGCAACATTGGCGCAAACGCCGTACATCCGGCACCATGGCCCCGTGTTTCAGCTGATCCTCCCCTTCCAGCTCGACCTGCCATTCGAGGCAGTCCCTTCGCCCGTGCGCGCGGGTGGGAGCAAGGCGCAGCGGCTCGAGCGTGGGCCGCGTCCCAAGCGCGTGCGCCGCGATCGTGATCGCTGCAGTCTTTCGCTGGATCTCTCGCAACAACTGCGCATGAACAGTGTGTTCGAGCTCGACTGCGCACGCGGGCGCAGCAGTGTGCGGTTCGAGCCGGGGGACCTGTGACCGAGGCGTTTTGTTCGCAGATCTCGCTCTCGGCGGGCGAGCCGTTGGCCGGCTCGGCGGTCGCCAACACCGACCGCTGGATCGCCATCGAGCACCCGGTCGCGTGGGGCCCGATCGGCCTCGAAGACAGCGCGCTACCCGAAGCTGTGCTCACACTGCTCGGCGATCTGGCGCGCCGGTTTCCTCGCCTGCGCGTGCAGCTGGTCCGGCCCGAGCGCGCACGCGAGCGCCAAAGCACACGCGTGTGGTTTGCCGAGTGCGGCGACCAGCCCGCGCTGTACGCGCTCGAGCTGCCAAACCTCGAGGCCTTTGGCCAGCTCGCGCTGGACGCGTGGCTGCGCGGCGAGGGGCCGCCCCCGGGCGCCCGCGAGAGCCAGCCGCTGTACCTGGTGTGTGTGCACGGCAAGCGCGATCGTTGCTGCGCGCTGCTCGGGCTGCCGGTCTACCGCGCGCTGGCCGGGCTGGTTGGCGAGCGCGTGCTGCAGACCACCCACCTCGGCGGGCATCGTTTTGCCGCCACGCTGCTCACGCTGCCCGCCGGCATCTGTTACGGCCGCGTGCTGCCCGACGAAGCTGCGCCGCTGGTCGCTGCGACCGAGGCCGCGCGGCTGCACGACCTGTCCCGCGTACGGGGCCGCGTGGCGTACGGCAGCGAAGCCCAGGCGGCCGAGGTGACGCTGCGCGAGCGGCTCGGCGAGACACGCGCCGACGCGCTCACGCTGCTCTCCAGCGCGCGCGCTGAAGACGGCACCTTCGTGGTGCGCTTTGCCGAGCGTGCGACCGGCACCGAGCATCAGGTGCAGCTGGCGCGCGAGGCCATGCCGCCGATGCCCCAGAGCTGCGGCGCAGCGCCCAAGCCCGCCAAGCGCCTGGTCTCGCTGCAGGCACCCGAGTAGCTCAGAACTCGTACACGACCTGGTCGAGCGCGTCGTTCACCCGCACCTCGAGCTCGGCGCGCTTGGTGCGCGTCTCGATCAGCTTCGTGGTCAGCTCGGCGCCGCGCGCGTCGAGCTGCTTGAGGCGCTCGAACAGCCGCGTGCGCAGGTCCTTGGCGCTGGCCAGCTTCTCGATCGCCTTGAGGTTCTTGCGCGCCTCGCTGGCCGCCGCACTGACCTCGGCCTGCTCGCGTTCGTCGTTGCCGATCGACGTGTCCAGCTTGGCGAGCTCGGCGCTCAGCGCGAGCGCGCTCCTGAGCGGCTCGTTTTTGGGGTCGGACGCGGCCGGTCCGGTCAGCCACAGCGCGGCCGCCTGGCCCACCCGCGGGTCGACGATGGACAGCTCGAGCTCGCTCGGCGTGCGCTCGAACACGGCCAGCTCGACTGCGCCGTGCGCGGGCACGGCCACGGGCAGCAGCGCCTTGTCGGGTGCGAGCTCGCTGCCCTCGGGTGGACTGACCAGCTCGGCTAACGCCCAGCGCGCGTGGCGCACGTACACCTTGGTTGCTGTTGTACCTCCGTTGCGCAAGCGGTAGAGCGTCCTGCGCAGCGAGAAGCGGCGCACCGTGATCAGGCCGCGCCGCACGCGCACCAGCGAGCCGCTCTCTTCGCTCCAGTGCTCGGACGGCTCCACCACGATCGACTTGTCGAGCGAGAAGGGCACGAACGTCTGCGCGTCGCGCGGCAGCGTGTCCACCAGA
>Ga0190271_10000889_pt1 | contig 16027 bp, 16 predicted proteins | sample Popmic356T_FD_133747 | JGI IMG/M metagenome (GOLD analysis project Ga0190271, IMG submission 133747) | Populus adjacent soil microbial communities from riparian zone of Weber River, Utah, USA - 356 T | ecosystem: Environmental > Terrestrial > Soil > Riparian zone | place: USA: Utah | collected...
GGTCCTCGCCTACGGCCGCGAGCGGGGGATCCCGGTCACCTTCCGCGCCGGCGGCACCAGCCTCAACGGCCAGGGCCAGAGCGACGGCATCCTGGTCGACGTGCGGCGCCACTTCGGCGGCGTCGCGGTCGAGGACGGCGGGGCGCTGGCGCGGGTCAAGCCCGGCACCGTGCTCGGCCACGCCAACCGCGTCCTCGCCCCGCACGGGCGCAAGCTCGGTCCCGACCCGGCCAGCACCGACATCGCCTGCGTCGGCGGCGTCGTCGCCAACAACTCCGGCGGGATGCGCTGCGGCACCGCCAGGGACTCCTACTCGACCGTGCGCGCGCTGACCCTGGTCCTGCCCTCGGGGACCGTGATCGACACCGCCGCCCCCGGCGCCGCCGAGCGCTTCGCCGAGGCGGAGCCCGAGCTGGCGGCGGGCCTGGCCGCGATCCGCGACGAGATCCGCGCCGACGCCGAGCTGAGCGCGCGCATCCGCCGCAAGTTCGCGATCAAGAACACGACCGGCTACCGGCTCTGCGCCTTCCTCGACGCCGAGGAGCCGCTGGAGATCTTCCGCCGCCTCGTCGTCGGCTCCGAGGGCACGCTCGCCTTCGTCGCCGAGGCGGTCTTCGAGACGGTGCCGCTGCCGGCCCGCACGACCACCGCCTGGGTTCACTTCCCGGACATCGACCAGGCGATCGACCCGGTCCGCGAGCTGGTCGACGCCGGCGCCAGCGCGGTCGAGCTGATGGTCGCCCCGGCCCTGATCACCGCCGCCTGGAACATGGTCGGCGCCCCGCAGGAGTGGAAAGAGCTGCCGCCGGAGTCGGCGGTGCTGCTGGTCGAGTTCGGCGCCGAGGACGATGCCGCGCTCGACGCTTACGTCGCCGCCGCCGAAGAGATCTTCGCCGCCCGCGAGATCATCCGCCCGGTCGAGTTCACCCGCGAGGCGGAGGGGATCGAGCTGGCCTGGCGCGTGCGCGAGGGCCTGCACGGGCTGATCGGCAAGCTGCGGCTGCCCGGCACGGCGCTGATCGTCGAGGACGTCTGCGTGCCGCCGGAGCGGATCGCCGAGGGCGCCCGCGACCTGCAGGCGCTGCTCGGCGAGCACGGCTTCCTGCCCGGCGTCGCCGGCCACGCCTCCGCCGGCAACCTCCACTTCATGCTGACCCCGGACTTCGCCAAGCAGGAGGATCTCGACCGCTACGAGGCTTTCATGTCCGGCCTGGTCGAGCTGATCGTCGACAAGTACGACGGCTCGCTCAAGGCCGAGCACGGGACCGGGATCAACATGGCCCCTTATGTAGAGCGCGAGTGGGGGGAGAAGGCGACCGAGCTGATGTGGCGGGTGAAGCGGCTGGCCGACCCCGATGGCGTGCTCGCGCCGGGCGTTCTCCTCAACCGCGACCCCGATGTCCACTTGCGCAACCTGAAGACGACGCCGCCGATCGAGGAGTCGGCGACGACCTGCGTCGAGTGCGGCTTCTGCGAGCCGGTCTGCCCCAGCCGCAACCTGACGACGACGCCGCGGCAGCGGATCGTGCTGCGGCGGGAGATGGCGCGGCAGCCCACCGGCTCGCCCGTGCAGCGGGCGCTGCTGGAGGAGTTCGAGTACGAGGCGCTGGAGACCTGCGCCGCCGACGGTTCCTGCCAGCTCGCCTGCCCGGTCGGGATCGACACCGGCCTCTTCGTCAAGGAAATGCGCAAGGCCCGCCACACCGAGCGGGCCGAACGGGCGGCGCTGGCGACGGCGAAGCGCTGGGGCACCGTGGAGGGCGCCTCCCGCGCCGCCCTCCGCCTCGGCGGCCCGCTGGCGCGCCGCTCCGAGCGCGGCAAGGCCCTGCCGCGCCCAGCCCCCGGCAAGCTGCCGCCGACGATCCACACGGGCGCCGCCGCCGTCTACGTCCCCTCCTGCACCAACCGCATCTTCGGCGCCCCCAAACCGGCCGATGGGCTGATTTCCCCCGGCAGGGGTGGCAATTCGGCCCATCGGGCCTGGGTTGTGGAGGCGCTGGCCGAGGTCTCGGCGCGGGCGGGGTTGCCGGTGTGGGTTCCCGAGGACGTGGTGGGCTCGTGTTGCGGGTTGCCCTGGAGCTCGAAAGGGTTCGGCGAGGCGCACCGGCAGAAGGCGAACGAGATGGTCGAGCGGCTCTGGAAGTGGAGCGGGGAGGGGGCGCTGCCGATCGTCGTCGACGCCGCCTCCTGCACCCAGGGCATCGCCGAGCCCGGGGCCGGTGTCCTCGACGAGGCCAACGCCGAGCGCCTCGCCAAGCTCGAGATCCTCGATTCCGTGACCTGGGCCAACGATCGCCTGTTGCCTTGGCTCGAGGTCGGCGAGAAGGTCGGCCGGGCCACCGTCCACCCGACCTGCGCGACGCGCCACATGGGCCTCGCCCACCGGCTGGAGGACCTCGCCGCCGCCCTCGCCGACGAGGTCCATGTCGCCCCCTCGGCGACCTGCTGCGGCTTCGCCGGCGACCGCGGCATCTCCCACCCCGAGTTGACCGCCGCCGCGACCCGGCCGCAGGCGGAAGAGCTGGCCGGCCAGGACTTCGACGCCCGCCTCGCCAACAACCGCACCTGCGAGATCGGCCTCGAGCGCGCCACCGGCGAGCCGTATGAGTCAGTGATCCTGCTGCTCGAGCGGCTGACCCGAGCGTCCTGAGTCGGGGGGAGAGAACGCGGCACCCCTCGCCTTGGGTGGGGCATGCCGACCCTCTCCAGGTTTTACGGAATCACGATCACGATGTACTTCCGTGAGGGATCCCACGGGTCTCGTCCTCACTTTCATGTCTCTTACGCCGAGGCCCGCGCTTCATTTGACGCTCTGGATCTGACTCGTCTCGCGGGAAGAGTGCCGTTGCGGGTCGAACGCATCGTCCGCGAGTGGGCCCAGATGCACCGAGCCGAGTTGCTGGCGAACTGGGAGCGCGCTCGCTGCGGGCGCAAGCTGCACGCGATCGAGCCGCTGAAATGAGTTGTCTACAATAAACATCATGCTCGCCCTTCCGCCTAGCCTGATCGAGGCCGTTCCACTTGATGACTACAGGGTCCATCTGCGATTCGCCGACGGGCTTGCGGCCGATGTGGATCTTTCCTATCTGGTGGGGTGTGGAGAAGTCTTCGAGCCTTTGCGCGACATCGAGTACTTCCGCAAGCTGAAGGTCGACGATTGCGGCGACACGATCGCCTGGCCGAACGAAGCCGACATCGCGCCGGAGACTCTCTACGACCATGTGCAGCGCGCCGAGTACGAGAAGCGGCGCGCGCTGAGCGCTAGCTCTTAGCCGCATCGACGCTCTTCGCGTCGAGGTCGCGGATCAGCGCCGCGGTCGTGGCGTCCTTCTCCATGCGGCGGTCGAGCAGGGGGTTGACCAGGCCGCGAAGAGCGGAGACGTAGCGCCACCACTTGGGCACGAAGACGCGGGGCGCGCGTTCTTCGATGCCGCGGACCAGGCCCGCGCCCGCCTCGTCCGGGGTGATCCGCTTCAGCAGGAAGTCGGGGCTGAGATCGCGGATCCGGCCCGCGTCCTCCTGGTCGAAGGCGTCCTGGACGAGCTTGGTGTCCACCCAGCCGAAGTAGGCGACGCTGGCGCTCGCTCCGTGCGGCGCCAGCTCGACCCGCAGGGCGCGGCCGAGGGCCTCGACCCCGGCCTTGGCGACGGCGTAGGGGCTGTTGCCCATGCCGTTGGCGAAGGCGTAGACAGAGGAGACGACAACCATCTGCCCTTGGCGCTCGACGATCTGCGGCATCGCCGCGCGGGCGGTGCGCCAGACTCCGAGCATGTCGACCTCGAAAACCCGTTCCCATTCCTCGCCGGAGATTCCTCGCGCGGTCGCGAACTGCTTTTGCGCGATGCCGGCGTTGGCGACGGCGACGTCGAGCCCGCCAAGCTTCTCCACCACTTCGGCAACGGCGGCGAACATCGCGTTCTGGTCGCTGACGTCGGCGCCGACCCCGATCGCCCGCGGCCCGATCCGCTCGGCCGCCTCCCTCGCCTCCTCGGCGCTGAGGTCGAGCACCGCGACGGACGCGCCGCGTAGGTGCAGCTGCCGCGCCGTCTCGAATCCGATCCCGCGCGCCGCGCCGGTGACCAGCGCGACTTTGCCGTTGAGGTCGTAGCGGGGCATCGGCCGGGGAGGGTAGCGGGGCGCACGCCGCGTTCGTGCGCTGGAGATGCGCCGGTTACGGGTCGCGCCGTTGCGCCGCCTCGACCTCTGCCACCACGGCGGCGATCGCCGCGTCGCGGTCCATGCGGCGGTCGAGCAGTGGGTTGAGCAGGCCGCGCAGAGCGGAGATGTAGCGCCACTCCCAGGGCGCGAAGGCCCGCGGCGCCCGCTCCTCGACCGCCTGCACGATCGTCGTCCCGGCCCGCGCCGGCGCGATCCGCCGCAGCAGGAAGGGGGGCAGGATTTCGCTGAGGATGCGCCCCCCGCGGCCCTCGTCGCGGCGGTCGAGCGAGTCCCGGACCAGGTCGGTTTCGACCCAGCCGAAGTAGACGACGCTGGCGCTCGCTCCAAGCGGTGCCAACTCGGCCCGCAGCGCCCGCCCGAGCGCCTCGACCCCGGCCTTGGAGACCGCGTAGGGGCTGGCCAGGAGGCCGTTGGCGAAGCTGTAGATGGAGCCGATGAAGACGAGCTGCCCGCGCCGCTCGGAGATCTGGGGCAGCGCCGCGCGGGCCGTGTGCCAGGCGCCGATCAGGTTGACGTCGACGACCCGCTTCCACTCCTCGCCGGGCATCGTCCGCGCCGTCGTCACCGTCGGCGGCGCGATCCCGGCGTTGGCGACGGCGAGGTCGAGCGCCCCAAACCGATCGACGACCGCGGCGACGGCGGCCAGCGTCCCGCCCTCGTCGGTGACGTCGGCGCCGACCCCGAAGGCCCGCGGCCCGATCCGCTCGGCCGCCTCCCTCGCCTCCTCGGCGCTGAGGTCGAGCACCGCCACCGAGGCCCCGCGCAGGTGCAGCTGCCGTGCCGTCTCGAAGCCGATCCCGCGCGCCGCGCCGGTGACCAGCGCGACTTTGCCGTTGAGGTCGTAGCGGGGCATCGGCCGGGAAAGTACAGCCCCCGGTTGTCGCTTGTAGCCCACAGGGCGACAAAAGACAACCGGTTAGGCTGCGCCTCGTGGGCGATCCGGACGCCACCTACGCCGCTTTCGCCGCCGCGCGCGGCCTCGAACCGGTGCCGGCGCTCGGGCTCGGCGCCTTGACGCCGCTGCTGGTCGAGTCCAAGCACTGCCAGGTCGAGCCCGCCGCTCGCGGCCGGCTCAACGGCGAGGTCGACGGCGTCGTCGGCCACCTCGCCTACACCCGCAACAGGACCTTCCGCTTCAACGTCGCCCTGGTCGAGGTCCCCGGCTCCACCGCGCTGGCGCCGCGGCTCTTCTGCATCCGCCGCGGCCGCGGCACTCGCGACGACGAGTTCTACGGCTTCGAGGCGCGCCACTCGAAGCTCTGGACCGAGAGCACGGCGCTGAACGACCGCTACACGATCTCCACCAGTCCCTTCCAGGACCCGAACTGGATGCGGCAGCTCTTCTCGCCGGCGCTGGTCGACTACCTGGCGACCGTGCCCCCGGCCGACTTCTCCTTCGAGCTCGCCTACGGGGCCCTGCTCGGCAGCGTCGAGGACGATGACCCCGGCGCCGACGGCCTGGGGGCGCTCTGCGAGGCGACCGCCCACGTCGCCACGCGGATCGCCCGGGAGTGCGGGGAGTAGCCGATGCAGATCAATCGCACCGGCATCGGGTTGATCGGCCTCTTCGGGCTGCTGGGACTGGCGCTGTGCATCGGGCCGGCGCTGCTCGGGGCCGACCTCGAGACCTCGCTGATCGTCGCCTCGACCGGCGCCATCTTCGTCCTCGTCGCCGCCGGCCTCGCCTGGTACGCGCGCCACACCGGGGCCAAGGCCGCGCATCAGGACTGGATCTTCCAGAACGGGATCAAGGGGAGCGCGACCATCCTCGAGGTCGGCAACTCGCACACCACCGTCAACGAGATGCCGCTGATGAAGCTGAAGCTCGAGCTCGACGTCCCCGGCGTCGGCCGCAGCCAGGTCACGCGCCGCGAAGTGATGCCGGTATTCACCGCCAACCGCATGGACGCGGGCCTGGTTCTCCCCGCTTACGCGAATCCAAAGGACGCGGCGGACTTCGTCCTCGTCTGGTGAGCCCGCGCCTCTAGGGCGGCCCCGCCCCTCCTAGAATCGCTTGCTCGTGCCCGGATTCGATCCAGTCGACCCCAAGCAGTCCTTCCCCGAGCTGGAGGAGCGGGTGCTTGCCCGCTGGCGCGACGGCGACGTCTTCGAGCGCTCGCTCGCGAACCGCGAGGGGGCCGAGGTCTGGAGCTTCTACGAGGGACCGCCGACCGCCAACGGCCGCCCCGGCTCCCACCACGTCCTCGCCCGTGCCTTCAAGGACGTCTACCCGCGCTACAAGACGATGTGCGGCTACCGGGTGCCGCGCAAAGCCGGCTGGGACTGCCACGGCCTGCCGGTCGAGCTCGAGGTCGAAAAGCAGCTCGGGATCGCTTCCAAGCAGGAGATCGAGGAGTTCGGGATCGCCGCGTTCAACCAGCGCTGCCGCGAATCGGTCTTCGAGTACGTCGAGGAGTGGAACCGGCTGACCGAGCGGATCGGCTTCTGGATCGACCTCGACGACCCCTACGTCACCCTCGAGGACGACTACATCGAGTCGGTCTGGTGGTCGCTGCGCAAGCTCTGGGACGACGACCGCCTCTACGAGGGCCACAAGGTCGTGCCCTACTGCCCGCGCTGCGGCACCGCCCTCTCCTCGCATGAGGTCGCGCAGGGATACAAGGACGTCGAGGACCCCTCCATATACGTGCGCTTCCCGCTGCTCGACGGGGATGGCGGCGAGGCGGGCGAGTCGCTGCTGGTCTGGACGACGACGCCCTGGACCCTGCCCGGCAACGTCGCCGTCGCTCTGGCGCCGAAGGTGACCTACGTGCGGGCGAGCGTCGAGGGCGAGACCCTGATCCTGGCCGAGCCGCTGGTCGAGAAGGTACTGGGGGAGGGCGTCGAGATCCTCGACCGTTTCCCCGGCGCCGACCTCGTCGACCGCCGCTATCGCGGCCCCGTCTTCGAGCTCGCCGACGGCGGCCCCGCCGCCGATGGGCCGAAAACCCGCGCTGTAGGTGGCATATCGGCCCGTCGACCGGTGTTCAGCGTCCTCGCCGGGGACTTCGTCACCACCGAGGACGGCACCGGGCTCGTCCACATCGCGCCCGCGTTCGGCGAAGACGACTACGCGGCCGCCGCGGCCAGCGGGCTCTTCGACCCGACCCAGGCCGCCACCCTCTACAACCCGGTCGGCCTCGACGGCAAGTTCGACCAGCGCGTCAGCGGCTTCGCCGGGCGCTTCGTCAAGGACCCCGAGGTGACGGCGGCGCTGATCGCCGACCTCGAGCGCCGCGGCTTGCTCTTCCGTGAGCAGGTCTACGAGCACGCCTACCCACACTGCTGGCGCTGCGCCACGCCGCTCCTCTACTACGCCAAGTCGAGCTGGTACGTCGCCACCTCGCAGGCCCGCGAGCAGCTGCTCGCCAACAACGAGGCGATCGGCTGGCATCCCGAGCACATCAAGCACGGGCGCTTCGGCAAGTGGCTGGAGAACAACGTCGACTGGGCGCTCTCGCGCGACCGCTACTGGGGCACGCCGCTGCCGATCTGGGAGTGCCGGGGAGAGGACTGCGACGGTCGCTTCTGCGCCGGCTCGGTCGCCGAGCTGCGCGAGCGCTCCGGCGGCCCCGTCCCCACCGACCTCCACCGGCCCTACATCGACGAGGTGACGGTCGCCTGCGAGCGGTGCGGAGGCGAGATGCGCCGGGTCGAGTCGGTGATCGACACCTGGTACGACAGCGGCGCGATGCCCTTCGCCCAGTTCCACTACCCGTTCGAGAACGAGGCGGAGTTCGAGCAGAGCTTCCCGGCCGACTACATCTGCGAGGCGATCGACCAGACCCGCGGCTGGTTCTACACGCTGCTGGCCGAGTCGACGCTGCTGTTCGGGGAGTCCAGCTACCGCAACTGCGTCTGCCTCGGCCTCATCCAGGACACCGAGGGGCTGAAGATGTCGAAGACCCGCGGCAACGTGGTCGACCCCTGGGAGGTCCTCTCCGCCCACGGCGCCGACGCCTTCCGCTGGTACTACCTGACCGCGCAGCAGCCCTGGTCGGGTTACCGCTTCTCGCTCGAGACGGTCGGCGAGTCGGTGCGTCAGTTCCTGCTCACCCTCTGGAACACCTACTCGTTCTGGGTCCTCTACGCCAACGCCGAGGACCTCGGGCCGATCGACTTCCCGGGCGCGCCGGTAGCCGCCAACGACCTCGACCGCTGGGCCCTCTCGCGCCTGCAGGCGACGACCGCGACCGTGCGCGAGCGCATGGACGAGTTCGACTGCACCGCTGCCGGCCGCGCCGTCGCCGAGTACGTCGAGGAGCTCTCCAACTGGTACGTGCGCCTCTCCCGCCGCCGCTTCTGGGACGGCGATCGCGCCGCCTTCGCCACCCTGCGCCACTGCCTGCTGGAGACGGCGGCGCTGCTGGCTCCTTTCACCCCCTTCCTCGCCGACGAGATCCACCTCAACCTCGCCGGCGGCACTCTGGGTCAGACCGGCGAGCGCCACGACTCGGTCCACCTGCGCGACTACCCGCAGGTCGACCCCGCGCTGGCCGACCCGGAGCTGGAGACGGCGATGGAGGCGGTGCGGCTGACGGTCGAGCTGGGCCGCGCCGCCCGCGCTCGCGCCAAGGCCAAGGTGCGCCAGCCGCTGCGCCGCGCCGTGATCGTCGCCAACGAGGCCGAGCGGGCGGCGATCGAAGCCCGCGCCGGCCTCGTCACCGCCGAGCTCAACGTCAAGGAGCTCGACTTCGTCAGCGACGAGAGCGAGCTGGTCAGCTACACGGCCAAGCCCAACTACCGTGCCCTCGGCCCCCGCTTCGGCAAGCGGATGCCACAGGTCGCCGCCGCTGTCGCCGCGCTCGACGCCGCCCATGTGGCGACGGTGATGGCCGACGGCGGCGAGATCGGGATCAACGTCGAGGGCGACGAGCACACCCTCGGCCCCGAAGAGGTCACCCTCGCCCTGGAGCCGCTGGATGGCTACGAGGTCGAGGCCGGCGCCGGCCACGCCGTCGCCCTGCAGCTCGAGCTCGACGACGAGCTGCGCCGCGAGGGCCTCGCCCGCGAGATCGTGCACGCCGTCCAGATCGCCCGCAAAGAGGCCGGCCTGGAGATCGTCGACCGCATCGCGCTGAGGCTCGGCGGCGACGAAGAGCTGCTCGCCGCCGCCCGTGCCCACGAGGGATACCTGGCCGGCGAGGTCCTCGCCACTGCGGTCGCCTACGAGGGCGCGGCCGAGGGCAGCACCGCCAAGATCGACGGCCACGAGCTGACGATCGCGGTCCGGCGCGCTACTTGAACTTGTAGATGAGAACGAAGCGGCGCGGGTTCTTGCAGCGGATCTCCGCGTAGCTGCGGGAGCTCTTGCTGCGGCAGGTGATCTCCTGGCCGTTGATCTTGAGCTCGAGGGGGCTGGGCAGACTGCCTTTGGCCCGTTCGTACTCTTTCAGCGCCCGGTCGGTTGACCGCGCGAACGAGCACTTCGTCGCTGGGATCGCGGGCGGGTAGTTGCCCGCGTTCACCTCCCAGCCTTGAGAGGTGCCGCAGGGCCGGACTTCATTGGTGGCCGCGGCGGCGGGTGAAGCAAGGAGGCCGCAGAGGGCCGCCACCAGCAGGGCGATCGACAGCGACCGCCGCATCAGTCGCCGGCGGCCTCGCCGATGATGAAGTCGGTTTTGGCCGAGTCCGAGAACTTCACCCAGCAGTGCTCGGGGGCGGCGCCGGCGACCTCGACCAGCGCCTGTTCGATCCGCTTGGCGATCTCCGCCTTCTGCTCGTCGGAGCGGCCCTCGAACCAGTGGACCTGTACGAAAGGCATGGGTGGGGAGGGAGCGGCGCCGCCTAGGCGAGCGCCGGCTCCAGCTCGGCCTCGAGGCGGCGCTTCGGCATCGCCCCGACGACTTTCTTGGCGATCGCCCCGTCCTTGAAGAGGATCATGGTCGGGATCGAGAGCACCTCGTACTGAGCCGCGGTCTGCTGGTTCTCGTCGACGTTGATGCTGACGATCTTGAGGTCGTCGCGCTCGCCGTCGATCTCCTCGAGGACCGGGTGGACGACACGGCACGGACCGCACCAGGGAGCCCAGAAGTCGACGAGCACGGGTCCGTCGGCATCGAGGACGTCGGCTTTGAAGGTGGCGTCGGTTACGTCGGTCAGTTTCCCAGTCACTGGATATCGGTCTCCCGGAATCGAGGTTCTTAGCTCAATACTTCAGAAAGTATAGCGGCGCTGTCCAGGCGGCACGAACCGCCGGTCAGGCATGCTGTCGATGTTATGACCAACGCCGAGATCGCTGCCGCCCTCGACGAGCTGGGAGTTCTCTACGAGCTCGACGGCGCGGTCAAATACAGGGTCCAGGCCTACGGCACCGCGGCGACGGCGATCCGCGAGAGCCCGGTCTCGGTCGCCGAGCTCGCCGCCGCCGGCCGCGCGACCGAGGTCCCCGGCGTCGGCAAGACCCTGGCGGAAAAGATCGACGCCCTGCTGGCGACCGGCGAGATCCCCGCCGCGGTGAAGCTGAAGGCGAAGTTCCCGGCGACGCTGATCGAGGTCACCCGCGTCCCCGGCGTCGGCGCCAAAACGGCACGGCGGCTGTTCGAGGAGCTCGGCATCGCCTCGATGGAGGACCTGAAGAAGGCGGCCGAGGCCGAACAGATCCGCGAGATCAAGGGCCTCGGGCCGAAGGCCGAGGAAAACGTGCTGGCCGCGCTCGAGCGCCTCGGCGAGCCCGGCGAGGGCCCCGGCCGGCTGCTGCTCTCCAAGGTCCGCCCGATCGCCGAGGAGCTGGCGGCGGCGCTGCGCGAGCACCCCGCCGCCAACCGGGTCGAGGTCGCCGGCTCGGTCCGGCGCTGGGCCGAGACCTGCAAGGACATCGACCTGATCGCCACCGCCGACGAGCCGGCGGCACTGTCCGAGCACCTCGCCTCGCACCCGCTGATCGCCGCCGCCGGCACCCCGGGCCCGAACGGCGTCCGGGCGCAGACCCACAACGGCGTCTCGGTCGACCTGCGGATCGTCGCCCCGGCCGCCTTCGGCAACCTGCTGCAGCACTTCACCGGCTCCCAGGCCCACAACATCCAGTTGCGCGAAGAGGCGGTGGCCCGCGGGCTCTCGGTCTCCGAGCATGGGATCAAGGAGACCGAGGGCGGCAAGGTCGAGCTCTGCGCGACCGAGGAGGCGGTCTACGAGCGTCTCGGCTACGCCTACATCGAGCCGGAGCTGCGCGAGGGTCGCGGCGAGCTGAAGGCGGCGCGGGAGCGGGAGCTGCCGCGGCTGATCTCGCTCGACGACATCAAGGGCGACCTGCACTCCCACACCACCCTCTCCGACGGCCGCAACACGGTCGCCGAGATGGCCGCGGCCGCCCGCGAGCGCGGCTACGCCTACCTGGCGATCACCGACCACTCGGCCAGCCACGGCTTCGGCGATCACGTCACCGCCGAGCGGCTCTGGGAGCGGATCGAGGAGATCGCCGCCTGGAACAAGGGCAAACGCGGCTTCCGCCTGCTCGCCGGCTCGGAGATCAACATCGGCCTCGACGGCACCCTCGACTACCCGGACGACCTGGTCGCGGCCCTCGACTGGGTCGTCGCCAGCGTCCACACCTCCTTCTCGGTCTCGGCCAAGGAGATGACCGCGCGCGTCCTCGAGGCGATCGAGAACCCGCAGGTCAACTGCATCGGCCACCTGACCGGGCGGCTGATCGGCCGCCGCGAGCCCTACGGGATCGACGTCGAGGCGGTGGCCGAGGCGGCCGCCCGCACCGGCACGATGATCGAGATCAACGGCAACCCCAACCGCCGCGACCTCTCCGACCGCCATGCCCGCCTCGCCGCGGACGCCGGCGTCACGATCGTCCTCAACACCGACGCCCACGGCGTCGACACCCTCGACAACATGGCCTACGCCGTCGCCACCGCCCGCCGCGCCTGGCTGACCAAAGCCGACGTCGCGAATACCCGCGGCTGGCCCGAGTTCAAGAGGCTGGCCGGCGTTCGTCGATGACCTGACCCACCCATGGTGGGGTCAAGTCATCGAGTTCAGGCGCGGCGGAGGCGGTCGCTGCGCAGGCCCGGCGTCCGCACCAGCTCGACCGGCTTCAGGGCCGAGGTCGGGACGACGTAGAACTTGACGCCGTCGCGCTGCTCGACCCCGAGCACCGCCGCCTCGCGGGTGTGCCAGGCGAGCGAGACGATCAGCGCGTAGCCGGCACCGATCGCGGCGACGCCGGGAAAGAAGAGGCCGAGGCCGCCGGCGACGATCGCGGTCACGGCGATCGGCCAGAGCCGGCCGGCGCTGATCCGGGCCGGGCTCTCCTGCGGCAGCGAGGTCGCGGTGCGGGCGCGCGAGAGGACGTCGCGGACGGCGCCCGCCGCGCGGCTGGGACGGCCCAGGTAGACGCCGACCCCGAGCGAGACCAGCCACCAGGCGACGGCGACCAGGATCGTGTTCTCGGCGCCGCCACGATCGGCGCCGATCGCCGTGATCGCCCCCAGCACGGTCGCCTCGGCGCCGGTGATGAAGACGGTGACTCGCAGCAGGTCGGTGTAGGGCACGGCTACTCCGCCAGTCGCTCGAGGATCGCCAGCCAGCCCGCCGGACCGTCGACGATCAGGTCGGAGTCCTCGGGCAGCTCCGGCGGCGCCTCCGGGGAGACGACGCCGACGCAGACCGCGCTCGTCAGCTCGCCTGACTGCCGCAGCTCGCGCAGGCGACGGAAGGCGTCGAGGTCGGTGCGGTCGTCGCCGGCGTAGGCGGCGCGGTCGAGCGCCTCGCCAGCGAGCAGGGAGGCGACCGCCGCGTCCTTGCCGCCACCGCCGACCGGGCGCAGCTCCAGCACCTTGCGTCCCCAGCGTGGTTCGAGGCCGGCATGGCCCGCCTCGACCGCGATCTCATGGGCGCAGCCCTCGGCGTGGGCCTCGTCGCCGGCGCCACGCCAGTGCAGTGCCTGGATCGGGCCCTTGTCCTCCAGCCGCAGGCCGGCCCCGCGCAGCTTCTCGGGGTCGGCGGCGGCGATGAAGTCGGCCGCCTCGGTCTCGCGCCCGGCCAGGGAAGGATCGGGCCGCGGCGACTCGTCGCCCGGCAGCAGCAGCTCCAGCCCGTGGTTGCCGGCGTAGGCGATGCCGTCGAGCCCGACCAACCGCCGCGCCTCCTCGGCCCGCCGTCCGGAGACGCAGCCGACCAGGCCGTAGCGCTCCCTCAGTCGCCGCAGTGCCTCCCGTGCCGGCGCCGGCACGGCCGCTTCCTCGGCCCGCTCGACGATCGGCGCCAGGGTCCCGTCGACGTCGGTGAGGATCGCCGTCCGCGCGGGATCGGTCCGCAGCGGCTCCAGCGCCGCGGCCCAGGCGCCTTCCCCCGTCTCGAATTCGCGAGGCACGGCATCTAGTATCGCCGCATGTCGTCCAGCTTCGGCGCGATGCCCTCGGACCGGATGCTGAAGCTGGCCGCGATCGGCACTCTGGCCGGCGCCTTCAGCGGCCTCTTCGGCGTCGGCGGCGGCACCGTGATCGTGCCGCTGCTGATCTTCTGGTTCGCCTACGGCGAGCGCCTGGCGACCGGGACCAGCCTCGCCGCGATCGTCCTCATCGGCCTGCTCGGGGCACTCGCCCAGGGCGGCCTCTACGGCAACGTCCACGTCGTCACCGGGCTGCTGCTGGCGATCCCCGCCGTACTCGGAGTGCTGCTTGGGACCGCGATCCAGCAGCGCATTCCCCAGCGCGCCGTCTCCTACCTCTTCGCCGTCCTCTTGGTGGCGATCGCGATCCAGCTGATCCTCTCGTGAACGAGCTGCTGGCAGTCCTGATCGCCGTCGCCGGCGGCCTCGCGGGCGGCCTCGTCGGCGTCGGCGGCGGCGTCCTCTTCGTGCCGGCGCTGACGATCTTCCTCGGCCTCAGCCAGGTCGAGGCCGAGTCGACCTCGCTGCTGATGATCGTCATCGTCGCCCTGGTCGGCGCCTACCGCCAGAACGGCTACGGCAACGTGCGCGTGCGGGAGGCTTTGATCATCGGCGCCCTCTCTCCGCTCGGCGTCCTGATCGGCGTCGCTGTCGCCAACAACGTCTCCGAGCGCGTGCTCCAGCTCTCCTTCGCGGCGCTCGCCCTGTTCATGGCGGCACAGCTGGTGCGCCGTGCCCGCTCCGCGTCCTGAGCGCCCAACCCGCTGCCGAAGGCCAGCGGCACCCACTCCGCTCCGCCGAACCGCCCGCATCGACCACGTCCAGGGTCCTGGCGGCGCGGTCACGCCCATCGTCTACGCTCAAAGCGTGGATTCGCTCACCTGGGAAGGCGACCTGCCGCATCTTCGCTCCCCGGTCCTGGTCTGCGCTTTTCGCGGCTGGAACGACGCCGCCGCGGCCGCCTCGACCGCGCTCGGTGCCATCGCCTCCTCTTTCGACTCGGAGCTGATCGCCAGGGTCGACCCGGAGGACTACTTCGACTTTCAGTCGACGCGGCCGACGATCAGCCTGGAGAACGGGCTGACGCGGCGGATCGACTGGCCCGAGAACAACCTGATCGCGGTCCGGGTGCCGAACGCCGACCGCGACCTCGTCCTCCTCGACGGAACCGAGCCGAACCTGCGCTGGCGCACCTTCTCGGAGACGATCGCCACCGCCGCCGACGCGCTCGGGGTCGAGATGGTGATCACCTTGGGGGCGCTGATCGCCGAGGTGTCCCACACTCTGCCGGTGCCGATCACCGGCCTCGCCTCAGACCAGGAGCTGGTCGAAGAGCTTGAGCTCGAGCGCTCCAGCTACGAGGGCCCGACCGGGATCGTGGGCATCGTCCACGACCTCTGCCGCCAGGGCGGAATCAGCTCGGCCTCGCTCTGGGCGGCGGTGCCGCACTACGTCGCCGCGGTCCCCAACCCGAAAGCGGCCCTGGCGCTGCTGCGCCGGCTCGAGGGACTGACCGGGATCGCCGTCGAGGCCTCCGACCTGGAGGAGGAAACGAGCGACTACGAGGAGCAGATCGGCCGCGCCATCGCCGCCAACCCGGAGATCGAGGAGCTGGTCGCGCGGATCGAGGCCGAGCAGGTCGACCTGCTGACCGAGGAGGGCGAGGACCTTCCCTCCGCCGACACGATCGCAAGAGAGTTCCAGCGGTTCTTACGCCAACGCGGCGACGGCCGTTAGGCCAAGCGCCCGCTAAGACTCCGCGGCCGGGCAGATCAGGCGATAGTCGCACCAGCCGCAGACCGCGGGGGAGGGGCGCGGCTCGAAGTCCTGGCTGAGGATGCCCTCCCCGACCTGCAGCACGGTCCGCTCGACCCGCTCGGCGTCGTCGGGCCTGGTCGGGGCGGGAACCTTCTCGGCGTCGAGCACGTAGTAGTAGCTGCCGCTGCTGGCCTCGACCTCCCAGGCCTCGCGGGCGGCAAGGCGGTAGAGGGCCAGCTGCAGATCGCTCTCCAGCTCGGCCTCGGTGCGGCGCTCGCCGGTCTTGTAGTCGATCAGCTCGTAGTCGCCGTCAGGCAGGCGGTCGACGCGGTCGACGCGGCCGCGCACGTGGTGGTCGCCGACCTTGAAGTCGAACTTGCGCTCGAGCCAGACCGGTTCCCCCTCGGCGACCCGCTCGCGCTCCCAGTAGAGCCGCAGCGCCTCGCGGGCGCGGTCGCGGAACTGCAGCTCGTCGTCGGTCGAGCCGAAGCCGGTTCGCCGCCAGCCGGTCTCGAACAGGTGGGTCAGCTGCCCCAGCCCTTCCTCCTCGTTCTCCGGCGGCTCCTTGTGGAAGCGCTCGAGCACGTTGTGGATGAGGATGCCGAAGCGCTGGTTGATCGTCGGCTCCTGGGGGATGCCGAAGACGCGCGCGAACTTGTACTTCAGCGGGCAGGTCAGGTACAGGCTGAGGTCGGAGGCGGAGAGGCTGAGCATGCCGTCGCCGCGGCGCGGCAGGAAGGCCGCCAAGGA
>Ga0190271_10000890_pt1 | contig 16020 bp, 9 predicted proteins | sample Popmic356T_FD_133747 | JGI IMG/M metagenome (GOLD analysis project Ga0190271, IMG submission 133747) | Populus adjacent soil microbial communities from riparian zone of Weber River, Utah, USA - 356 T | ecosystem: Environmental > Terrestrial > Soil > Riparian zone | place: USA: Utah | collected...
CGCCGCGTTGTAGCGACATGGCACCGCGGCCGGGCGGAGGCCCGGGGCGCCGGTCAGACTCACCTCGAACATCGCGCTCGACATGCATCTGCTGCTTCGGCGGCAACGGTGGACGTTCGACGTGGAGATCCTGCTCGTAGATGTAGGGGTAGTCCGTCTTCGTCACCCACGGCAGCGAGTCGAGCGGCAGACGATAACCGATCGGCGAATCGCCTGGGATCAGGAACAGATGCTCCGGCCGCAGGAACCAGCGTCCACTCTCCCAGTGCCAACCCGGGTTCGACGTCCATCGTCGTCGCAGCGGAAGCACGTATCCGACGATGCGATCGATGCCCTGCTCGAAGATACGGGCAAGGCGTGCGCGCTCCTCTTCGTCGGACAACTTCGACTGCAGCGGATCGACGTTGGTCGGCAGGCGCCGCTCGCGCCACATGTAGTACCAGGCGTCCTCATAGGCTGGCAGCGCAAGTGACGCGTCAACCTCCAGGCGGCCCGCCAACTCGTTCACGAAGCGCTTCGCGTGTTCCTCACCGTGCCCATAGTTGACTGTGTCGTCTGCGAGCAGGCATTCGTCGTTCCAGACCGGCACGCCGTCGCGACGCCACCAGCAGCCCAGCGCCCAGCGCGGAAGCGACTCGCCGGGATACCACTTGCCCTGGCCGCAGAGCAGCACAGCACCTGGAGCAAAGTGCTTCTTCAGCCGCCGGACCAACTCGCCGGCGCGCTCGCGCTTGTGTGGCCCGAGCGCCGCGGTGTTCCATTCGGGGGCGTCCATGTCGTCGATCGACACGAAGGTCGGCTCACCACCCATCGTGAGCCTGACGTCGGCTCTCGAGAGATCTCGATCGACCTGTTCGCCGAGCGCCACGATCTCGGTCCACTCTTTCTCGGTGTACGGGAGGGTCACGCGCGGCGACTCATGGATCCGCCTCACGTGCATCTCGTGCGTGAGGACGGCCTCGCATTCGTCGAGCTCTCCGGTAATCGGCGCGGCGCTGAACGGATCTGGCGTCGCCGCAAGCGGGATGTGTCCCTCGCCGGCGAGCAGCCCCGATGTTGGATCCAGCCCGATCCAGCCCGCGCCGGGGAGGTACACCTCGGCCCACGCATGCAGGTCGGTGAAGTCGGCAGAGGCGCCGCTCGGGCCGTCCAGTGATTTGACGTCGGGCATCAGCTGAATCAGATAGCCCGAGACGAAGCGCGCGGCCAGTCCAAGGTGTCGTAGCGACTGCACCAGCAACCAGCCGGTGTCGCGGCACGACCCACGCGCGAGACGAAGCGTCTCGTCCGGCGTCTGCACGCCAGGCTCGAGGCGAATGACGTACGCAATCTGCTTCGACAACTGCGAGTTGAGATCGACCAGGAAATCGATCGTCCGTCGTGGGCGCCGATCGATCGTCCGGACGAACTCCTGGAGTGGCGCGCCGTCGGCGCTGACCTCGAGGAACGGCGCGAGGTCTTTCTGCAGCCACGGCTCGTAGGTAAACGGGAACTGCTCCGCTGCCGGCTCGAGGAAGAAGTCGAACGGATTGAAGACCGACATCTCCGCGACGAGATCGACTTCCACCAGCAGCTCACGCGCCTTCTCCGGGAACACGACACGCCCGAGGTAATTGCTGTGCGGATCCTGTTGCCAGTTGATGAAGTGCGGTTTGGGCGCGAGGTTGAGCGAGTAGCTGAGGATCGGCGTGCGGCAATGCGGCGCCGGTCGCAGACGAACGACGTGGGGCCCGAGCGCGACGCTGCGATCGTAGCGATAGTGGGTCTTGTGATGGAGCGCGACGTGAATAGCCATGAGCTCTGTCCCTCGATTGTTGATCCCGATTCGACTTCCGGGCTAGGGACAGACTTGTCTGAAGTGCAATAGATCACGACAGAAATGTCGATCACTCCCGACTCCATCCTCTTCTATGCTGATCGTCGGAGCCAGATGGAGACCGATCCGCACAAACCATTGAGACAGGATGTTCGACTCCTGGGAGAACTCCTGGGTGAGACGCTGCGCGAACATGAAGGGGCGCGGCTCCTCGAGACCGTCGAACGCGTCCGGACAGTGGCCAAGACCTCGCGGGCCAGAGCCGATCGCGACTTCCAGGCGCTCGCCACCGAGCTCGGCCAACTGCCGGTTGACGCGGCCATCCCGCTGGCTCGCGCCTTCACGCACTTCCTGAACCTGGCGAACGTCGCCGAACAGCACCATCGAATCAGACGACGACGGGCATACCTTCGCGATCCCGGTTCACGGCCGCAACGAGGATCTCCCGAGGAGACGTTCGCACGGCTGGTGGCCCGCGGCGTCTCGCCCGACGCTCTCCACGACGCCATCTGCGCGCTGCAGATCGAGCTCGTGCTCACCGCGCATCCCACCGAAGTCTCGCGTCGAACGCTGATCCACAAACACAACCGCGTCGCCGCCCTGCTCGCTGAGGGCGACCGGGCCGACCTCACGGTCCCCGAGCGCAGCGAACTGCACGCGGCGCTGCGTCGCGAGATCCTCTCGGCGTGGGTCACGGATGAAGTCCGGCATCAACGGCTCACGCCTATCGACGAAGTCAAAGGCGGTCTCATCGTCTTTGAACAGAGCCTGTGGAATGCGCTGCCGCGTTTTCTCAGAAGCGTCGATCGAGCGCTCACTGTCGCAACGGGAAAGCCCTTGCCGCTCGAGACCTCACCCGTGCGCTTCGGGTCGTGGATTGGCGGCGATCGAGACGGTAATCCCAACGTCACGCCAGACGTCACCAGACGCGCGACGCTGCTGGCGCGGTGGGTCGCAACCGAGCTCTATCTGAAGGAAGTGGTAGCACTGCGCGACGAGCTCTCGATGACTGACGCGACGGCGGCACTGCGCGAGCGTGTCGGAGACGTTCGAGAGCCATACCGCGAGCTGCTGCGCCAGGTGCGCACGCAGTTAACCAGCACACGTACATGGATTGAAAGCTGCCTCGAACCGGGAGCCGATGTTCGGGATTCGGGATTCGGGGTTCGGGATTCGACAGATTTGATTCTCACGCGAGAACAACTGCTCGAACCGCTGCAACTCTGTTACTCCTCACTCGTTGAAACCGGCAGTGCTTTGATCGCCGGTGGACGATTGACGGATGTCCTGCGGCGCGTCGCGACGTTTGGTGTGACGCTCGCGACCATCGACATTCGCCAGGCGTCCGACCGCCACACCGAGGCGCTCGATGCCATCACGCGCGCGCTCGGGCTCGGTTCGTACGCGGAGTGGGACGAGTCGAAGCGGATGCAGTTCCTCATCCGCGAGCTGCCAAACCCGCGGCCGCTGATACCACCCGGGCTGACGACATCGCCGGCCGTCAGCGATGTGCTCGAGACATTCCGCACGATCGCGCAGACGCCCCCCGAATCGCTCGGCAGCTACGTCGTCACGATGACGCATCAGGCGTCAGACGTCCTCGTCGTCGAGCTGCTCCAGAAAGAGATGGGCGCGGAGCGGCCGCTGCGTGTCGTGCCGCTGCTCGAAACGGCTGCCGACCTGCGGCGCGCTCCACAAATCCTCGATCGACTCTTTGCGATCGACTGGTATCGCGCGCGCATCAACGGTCTACAGGAGGTCATGGTCGGCTACTCCGACTCGGCGAAGGACGTCGGACGGCTCAGTGCCGGGTGGGAGTTGTTCAAGGCGCAGGAGGCGATCGTCGACACCTGCCGACGGCATCACGTTCGCCCTGCGCTGTTCCATGGACGCGGCGGCAGTGTCGGCCGCGGCGGTGGGCCCACCTATCTCGCGCTGCAATCGCAGCCGTCGGGAACAGTGGAAGGCCGGCTTCGTGTGACGGAGCAGGGCGAGATGATTCAGGCGCTCTTCGGCCTGCCGGAAATCGCGCAACGCACCCTCGAGGTCTACGCCAGCGGCACGCTCGAATCGTGGCTCGTTCCCTCATCGCCGCCTGTTCAGCATTGGCGGGAGTGCATGGAGCGGTTGTCGAACGACGCCTGCTCCACATACCGCCACATCGTCGCCGAAAACGCCGCGTTCCTCGACTACTTCCACACGTCCACGCCGCAGGCGGAGCTTGCGGAGGTCAACATCGGGAGCCGGCCTGCCCGTCGTCAGTCCGGGGGAGGGCTCGAAGGACTGCGAGCAATCCCCTGGCAGTTCGCCTGGACGCAGACCCGCCTGCTGCTCGCATCGTGGCTCGGGCTCGAAGAAGCGTTCGAACGGGCGTTCGAACGCGGCGAGCTCGAGTTGCTGCAAACGATGTATCGGGAGTGGCCGCACTTTCGATCGGTGGTCGATCTGTTCGAGATGGTGCTGGCAAAAGCCGATGCGCGCATCGCGGCCGAATACGACCGACAGCTGGTACCTGATGCCCTGCGACCGCTGGGCAGCGAACTTCGCGATCGATTGACGCGAGCCGTCGCCGCACTGCTGAAGGTCACCGGCCACACCACTCTGTTGGAAGGAAACCCTGTTTTACGGCGCTCGATCGACGTTCGCAATCCCTATGTGGATCCGATCAACCTGGTGCAGGTCGAAGTCGTCCGCCGGCTTCGACAAGGCGACCACGATCCGCGGCTCCACGACGCATTCGTCGTGACGGTGAACGGCATCGCCGCGGGGATGAGAAATACGGGATAGGGCTCTGGACTCTAGGCTTTGGGGAGATACTTCGCCAGCCAGTCGCCGAGCGGCTTCACGTCGGCCATGACCTTCTTCACGGCCGCGACGGCTTTCCGCGATGCCAGCGTCGGGCCCGGCTCGATCGTGCGTCCAGCGTGGATGTCCTTCATGCGCAACAGATCGATTCGCGGATGATCGGACCTGTAGCCGCGCGGCGCGGAATTGAGCGTTTCATGGGTGCCAACGGTGTAGCCCTTGCGGCGAATCGTGCTGAGGATCTTCGCCAGCTCGCGTCCTGACTTGTCGGCATCGATTGCCGCCCGGAACTTCTGCAGCACGGGCGGCTCGGGTTTATACATCCCAGTTCCTACGTAGAGACCTTCAGCCGACAGGCCGATGTAGGTCCGCAGAACGCCGCTCGCGATGTGCGTCCTGTACGGCCCGCCGTCGCGAGCGAACCGCATGTCGCGATTGATGCGGGAGATGCGCGGAGTGCCGAGCGGATCGAGCTCGCTCACGAGCGCCTTCAGCGGCTCACGACACGCCCGCTCGTAGACATCCTTGTGAGCCTGGAACCAGTCGCGGTTGTTGTTGCGCGCCAGGTTCCGAAAGAACTCGGTCGCCTCCCGCGGAAAGCCAACGAAGCCGTCTGACATGGGACGAATCTTACTCGGAGGACTCGCTTGTGTTTGGTGGTCTTGCAAACGCGCATCCTTCGAAAACCGGCCCTCTCAACGGACAGACGTTGGCCGGAGCCCGCCAACACAAGCGAACTGCAGCGTAGGCTGGCTGGTGCATGATCAGAACGTGCTGCGCACCACACTCCTGGCGTTGAGCCTCGCGATCGCTCTACCCATCACGACCGTCAGCAGCCAGGCGCAACAGGCCCCTACGCCTCCGCCCTCAACTCTGGCCCCCCCGACGCGCGCGGACCTGCTGCGAGGCCAGTACGGCCGCTACCGCGCAAACAACGATTTGCTCTTTTATCACCTCGATATCCGCATCGACCCGGAGAAGAAGGCGATTGCCGGCAAGAACACGATTCGTTTCAGGATGCTCGCCGACGACACCCGCATCCAACTCGATCTCGCCGCCAATCTGAACATCGATCGGATCCTGCTCGGGTCCACGCCTCTGAAGTACGAGCGCGATCTGGGCACCGTCTACGTCGACTTCCCGTCCACGCTGCGCAGCGGTCGTGAGTACACGATCGACTTTCATTACTCGGGTCAGCCAGAGGAACAAGGACGCTTCGGAGGGATGGCGTTCCGCAAGGATGCCGCCGGCAATCACTGGATCACAACCGCCTGCGAGGACGAAGGGGCGAGCGTGTGGTGGCCGAACAAGGATCAATGGCGCGATGAAGTCGAGCGGATGCAGATCAGCGTCTCGATCCCGGGCAACCTGGTCGATGTGTCGAACGGCCGCCTCATGGGCAAGACCGACCTCGGTGACGGGTATACGCGCTGGGACTGGCTGGTTCAGTACCCAATCAACAACTACAACGTCGCACTCAACATCGGCCGCTACGAGCACTTCTCGGACAAGCTTGGCGATCTGCCCCTCGATTTCTACGTGCTGCCCGCCAACATGGAGAAGGCAAAGAAGCAGTTCGCGCAGGCCAGGCCGATGCTCGAAGCGTTTCGCAGCTACTTCGGCGAATACCCGTTCGAGAAGGACGGCTTCAAGCTGATCGAAGTCCCCTATGCCGGCATGGAACACCAGAGCGCGGTGGCGTACGGCAACGGCTTCGTGAACGGCTACCTCGATCGCGACTGGACCGGCATCGGCATCAGCCTCAAGTTCGACTTCATCATCATTCACGAGAGCGGCCACGAGTGGTTCGGCAACGCCGTGTCGGCCGCGGACGTCTCGGACATGTGGATCCACGAAGGATGGACGACGTACCTCGAGAGCCTCTACGTCGAGAAGCTGTTCGGACATGACGAGGCGATCCGATACGTGAACAGCTATAAGCCCAAGGTCCAGAACCGCGAGCCGATCATCACGCAGCGCGGCATCCACCGTCAGCCGCAGCAGGACATGTACTTCAAGGGGACGCTCTTCCTGAACACGCTGCGAAGCGTCGTCAACGACGACTCCGTCTGGTGGGCGCTGGTGCGCGAGTTCTACCAGCAGTTCAAGTATCAGAACATCATGACCGAGGACGTCGTGCGATTCTTCAACGCACGCCTCAAGAGAGACCTGACGCCGATCTTCGATCAGTACCTGCGACGAGCCGCGCTCCCGACGCTGCAGCTCGCCTTCAACGAAGCGGGCAGCATGGCCTACAAGTGGAAGACCGAAGAACGGGCATTCGCGATGCCGGTGCGTATTGGCCGTCCCGACAACTGGACGACGATCGAACCGACGACGGACTGGAAAGTGATGCCGATGCGGCTGTCGAAGGAGGAAGTGGAGGTGGCGACCGACCTCTACTACGTCACCGTCGAGAAGCAGTAACGCAGGATCTCGTTCACAAGCGCGACGTCGCGCTGAGTGCGATACGCAGCTGGAAACGTCGTGAGCCCCCAGCGAGCGTTGTGAATCAACTTGTCGGCGACGCGGCTCTCGATCGACGCGAGCTCGCGTTCCTCCATCCGGCACAAGCGCACCACCTGCTCGTAGACGAGATCGAAACGGCGGCGAGGATCGAGCTCGTTATCGTAGGACTCGTCGAAGACATCTGCGAACGTCTCGAACCCGTAGCTGCGAATCAGCGCCAGCGATCCGGGATTGCCGAGCACGAGCATCGGGTGGAAGTTGGCGAGTGGCTTCACCGACTTCTCCGTGATTCGCGACGGACGCGGACGCATCTCGGTTTCGGTGGCCACGCTGAACCACGACTTGTCGTACTCGACGAGATCAGCTGCGAGCGAACTGTTCCACAGCTCGAGCCGCTTCCACTGGTGCTGCTTCAAGCCCAGCAGGACCTGACCGCGGGCGTCGAGCGCGTCGAGATACGGCGCGAGTTCGGCAATCCTGTCGTCGAATCCAGGGAGCGACCGCGCGAGATCATCGGGAGTAGGCCGCGGCGATTCTCCCTTCCTCTCGTCCGGGTGCCTGAACCCTCCGAACGACACAAACCCCCTGTCCCAGAGCCCGTCGCGCAGCAGGCTGAGGAGGAACAGAATCTTTGCGGCGCGCGCTGTTCGATTGAGCGAGACGAAGCGGCGCTTCCGTCGTGCGGGCCGGGCACGAAATGCCTCGAGCCGCGCCTGAAAGACGTCTTCGCCGTCGCGCTCGTAGTGGGAGAACGCAAACCAGACCCAGTAGTCGTGATTCAACACGGCAACGGGCGAATCGAACCCGATCGAAGCGCAATACGCTCGATAGTCCTGTTCGAACTGTCGATCCTGCGTGAGGTAGACCGCCCTCTTCGTTGACGCGCCGAGGCTCCTCAGGGCCTCGTGAAACTCGGTCGTGGTGTGCGGCTTGTGCTTGACGCCTTCCGTGGTGGCATCGAACACAAGCCCTATGGCGCCTTCGGCGATACGGGCGCGATCGCGTTCGGAGATCGCGGCAGCCGGCACGTTCGTAAAGTGACGATCGTTGCCGCAGCTGAAGACAATCAGATCGGGATCCGGCTTCCCGGGGCCCGGCGTGATCACGTCCACGCGATCGTCGTGGATGCCTTCGAACAGATGTCGCCCCGGCGTGGCGACGAGGACGGTGATGGTCCCGCGGCGATCGCGGCTATTGAGCGCCGAATCGCTGGTTCTCGAGGCAGATGAATTCAATCAGTTCCTGGTCCGGCATGAGCCGCTGGTTCACCCGGACAGTCCATGGACGCGTATAGAGCTTCGAATCGTCCACTGTGATGTCGATTTCCATCCGTCCGTAGCTCACGCGTCGGACTCGTTCAGTGAGCTTCGCCATGTCGCTCAATGGTGTCCCGATGATATCGAGCCAACCGCCGTCTCTCATCCCCGTGGTTTCGACAACGAGTGTGTCGCCATCCCACTTGCCGACCGAGTATCCGTACCACCAGGGCTGCGGATCGTTGTTCGGCAGCGCACGCCCATCGGTGAATATCTGGCGGACTCCCGAGCTGGCTTCGTACAGGATCACGAGAAGCCCGGGCGTCTGAACGAACTTCCTCGGCGCCCCTTGCGTGTGGAACTGGACGACACCCATCGGGAGGCAGTGCGCTTCGGGATTGTCCTTGCTGTTGCCGGCTTGCCGCTCCTTCAGAAGCGCTGCGCCTTCAGGCTTGAGCGGAAGACCTTCCTTGATGTTCTGCCCGACATCACGGAAACCGGCGAGCGGCGGACCTGCAGGTGCAGTAGCGGAGGCGCCCTGATTCGCGGCGTTTCCGCCCTGCCAGACGCCAGAGAGATCCGGCTTGCCATCTGGCGTTCTCGGCACTGGCCCGTTGAGATCGGGCTCGCCCTTCGCATTCACCGGAACGCCTTGCGGCACGCGCACGTCCCACTGCGCCATGAGTGACGGAGACGCAGCGACCGCCGCGATCAGCACACCCGCCTGGATGAACGACCTCACATCAGCCTCCGATATCTCACGAAGATGCGCCTCAGAGTATCATCGGCGGCGCGACGATTTGGAGGTCATCATGAGCGGCAGGCTGTCTGCACTTCTCGCGGCGTTGGCAATTGTCGGGATCACTCTTCCCGCCAGCGCGCATCATTCGTTTGCCGCCGAGTTCGACCGCGATAAGCCGATCACCCTCACCGGCACGGTGACCAAACTCGAGTGGACGAATCCCCACGCGCGCATCTACATCGACGTGAAGGACGACAAGGGGAAGGTGATCAACTGGGACTGCGAGCTCGGTCCTCCCAACGGGTTGATGCGTCGCGGCTGGAACAGAAATTCGCTGCGGCAGGGACACGTCGTCACGATCAACGGGTTCCTCTCGAAGACGGCGGCTCACGTGGCCAACGCCAGGACGGTCAAGCTGGCTGACGGTCGCGAGGTGTTTGCCGGCTCGTCTTTCGATGCCGGTCCGACGGAAGGCGACGGCCCGGCGAAGTAGAGGCAGGGCGTCCGCCAGGCCGCCTCTCGTTTCGGCACGAAACTGCACACGAAAAGTCACAATTCGGGCACGTCGATCCCCCGCTAAAGGGGTGTCTGGCTGCAGCTTCTCTGTCGATAACAGATCCAGCTTGTCGACTGAGAAAGTGACTCCGAAACGAAAATCGGGAGCTGGCACCGGCGACTTGACTGCGGTCGAAGGAGCACTACAGCTCCTCGCCCGCGCGATCCGCCAGTTCCATACTTACCCGGCCACGAGCCCGATGTGTGTGGACGCCGTCATGGCGTGCCACGACGCGCTGAAGTCGATCCACAATCGCGACCGCGTCGCGTCACGCGTCGGCCCGCACGTTCTCATCGTCGAAGAGATGGAGATCGGCGCCGGCACCGTCGTTGAGCAAGAGCTGACGCGGCGGTTGTTCAAGCTTCGCGTGGCAGCCCTCGAGATCGAGTGCGGCGCCACGCCGCGCGATCTCTCGCGCTTCTGCATCGACCTCGTCGAATCCGAAGATCCGCAGACAGGCGAGGTCACCTTCGCCGAGAAGCTGGCCGAGCACGGCGTCGGCGCGATCATTCCGGAGATGGCGCAACGACCGGTCGTCATGGACGTGGGCGTGCCGCAGCCGCATGCCGCGGAACTCCTGACGCACGAGCGCCGCAGACAGGCAGAGATGGCGCAGCCCGACGCGCCAGTCAGTTATCTGTATCCGCCCGACCGCGGCTGGGTGAGAACCGATCCCGCACAAGGGCTGTCACAGGTGTCGCTCCTCGACCTCGTCGTGCTCGTCGACGATCCGGGCGAGATCGCGACGATGCTGGTGCGCCTGACCGACGATGACCTGAGTGGTCCGGATGCAAAGCAGACGGCACTCGAACGGAAATACAGCGACGTCACGCGACTGTTCTCGGCGCTCGATCCGCGACTGGCGGGAGTGATGTTCGGCAAGCTCGCCAGAGCCGTGCTGAACCTCGACACCGACCGGCGCAACAACCTGCTGCAGCGGACCATTCTTCCCGGGCTGCTCGACGGCGACGCGAACGGCAAAGTCCTGCGCGACTTTCCGGACATGGATCTCGCAGAGTCGATCTGCCTGCTGCTCGACCTCGAGACCGCGGCGCCTGAAATGCTGTCGGCCGCGCTCAATCGACTCGACGTCTCGACGGAGCGCCGTGAGGCCCTCGTTCCACTGATCGAACAGCGAATGCGCACCGCCAACGGCGGAGCGCCGACCGATGTCAGCCTCGGCTCGTCCGGTGTTGAACGCCACGCACGCGAGTTGATTCGTATCGACGCCGCACGCGAGACCGACTTCTCCGAATTCGCCGCGTTCGACCTCTCGATGGACGCCCAAGCCGAATTGGCCATCGTCGAGGTGCGCGCGGGAATTGCGGCAACGGATATACCGATGGCCCAGTTGCTCTGCGCGACGCAACTGGTGCGCATCGAGCGTAATCCGGGGCTGGTCGAAGCATTTCTGCGGCGCGCGCTGGATTTGCTGGCCACGCTGGAACGCGCCGGGCGATGGAACGATCTGATCGAATCAGTCGAAGGCTACGGCCGCCTGGGCGAAGAGTTGCGGACTCGGCGGCCCGACGTCACCGATGTGATCTCGAAAGCGATGGGCGACTACTGCACGCCGACGCGTCTGCTCGCACTTGCGACGCTTTACGAGCGCGATGACGAAGGGCGGGCGATCGCACAGCGGATGCTAACGGCGCTCGGACCGTGGCTCGTGCCCGGCCTCGTGGAGCTGATGAATCGATCGGCGCACGAGGCAAGAGCTCGCGCACTCGTGCCGTTGATGTGCGAGATGGCACCGAATCTGGCCTCGGCACTCGCCGCCGAGCTCGATTCTTGCGGTGCCACGGCTGCGCGAGTGATCGTCAAGATCCTGGGCTTCGCAGGCGCGGGACAGGAAGTCGTCGTGGGCCGACTCTCAGAGCATCAGGACGGACAGGTTGCGCGTGAAGCGGTGCGCGCGCTCGCACGAATCGGAACGCCGACGGCAGCCGCAATTGTTGCGCGTCAGATCCGCGAGGCGCGTGGCGATGGACACAGCGCGGCTGAAGATGCGCTCTGGCACTTCCCGCCTGCACAGACGGCCACGCAGGTGCGTGAGTTGCTGCGATCGCGTGAGTTCGTCCTGAGTCACCCGCAGACAGCGGCGCGCTTGATCGATCGCGCCGGTCAATCACGTGTGCAGGGACTGGACGAGACGCTCACGAAGCTCGAAGGGCTTCGCTTCAGATTCTGGAAACCAAGCCTGGTGCAGGTGGCACTCAAAGCACGCGAGCTCAGAGCCCGATGACGACCCCCACTCCCGCGCCGATTCTCGATCCACTCACCGTTCTCCGCGGGCTTGGCAGTCTTCGCAAGCTGGCCGGGTCGTATCCGGCCGGACACCCGATGATCGGGCAGAAGCTCAAAGAGCTCGAGGACGTGATCGCTGGGCTGCTTCAGGCCAGCAACCCGATTCGCATCGACGTCATCCGGGGCGACGTGTTCCTCGACGGTGTCGCGTCGAGCAGCGAGAACCAGGCCAATCAACAGCTGCTCTCGCAACTGTCCGCGCTTGGCATCGACAGCATTCACATCGTGGAAGGCGTCCAGCGCGACGAGTTGCTGGCCGTTGCCGAATTCCTCTGGCAATACACAGAGTCCGGCGAGTCGATGTCCGCGCAACTGGCGGCGCGCAACGTACAGCACATCAGCCTCGGCCGGCTGCTGCCGCTCGACACGCGATGGCGCGCGCCGCAATGGGCCGATGCGCCGACGGGGCCGCTCGATCCCGACTACGCCGAGTCGCTCACGATGGCGCAGAAGACGTGGGAAGACACCGCCTCCGGCAAACCTCTCGATGTCGTCACGGTTCGCGACCTGGTGCAAATGCTGATTTACAAGGTCGCGCGAAGCAACGCAGCACTCGGCCAGATTCTCGCCGTCAAGCAGTACGAGAACCTGACATACGCACACTCGGTGAACGTGGCGATGCTGAGCCTGCTGCTCGGCAAGCAGGTCGGCCTGGACGAAGCGACGCTGGCGGCTCTCGTCGAAGCGGCGCTGTTGCACGATGTGGGCAAAACGCAGATCCCGCTCGACATCGTGCGCAAGCCCGGCGCACTGGACAAGGCCGAGCGCCGAATGATCGAGGCGCATACGACTCTTGGCGCGGAGATCCTGATCCAGACCGAAGGGCTGCATCCGCTCACACCGACGGTCGCACTCGAACATCATCGCGGCGTGAAAGGTACCGGCTATCCGGATCTTGGCGAGGCGATTCCGCATCCCATGAGCCAGATCGTGTCCGTCGCGGACATCTACGAGGCGATCACCGGCGCGCGAACGTATCAGGCGCCGACGCCACCGGAACGCGCCTGCCTGATCATGGCGCGCATGGCGGGAGAGAAACTCAACACGGGTCTCGTGAAGAAGTTCGTGAACGCGATCACGTTCTTCCCGGTGGGGTCACTTGTCCGCACGAACAGAAACGAGCTTGGGCTCGTCGTGCAGACCAACCATCGCGAGCCGCTGCATCCGGTGCTCGCACTGGTGGACGAGGAAACCTACAAGCCCGCGGGGCAGGTGGATACGTCCGAGCGAGAGTCGTCGGGTGGCTACGCGCGTCACATCACGCAGAGCCTGCCCGCGCCTGATGGACTCGACCTGCGCGAATTCCTCGAACCTGCCAGAGCGGCTTAGCAATTCAACTCTCGTATGCGTAGCCGCCGTCCTTGGTCCTTGGTCCTCGGTCCTTAGTCCCTGGTCCGCCTGTTTGCGTAGCCAGGAACCGTGAACCAGGACGGACTAAGGACGAAGAACAAAGGACCAAGGACGAGACTCTCTTTAGCTGCTTGCCAGCGCCTTCGCGATCGCAGCGCGGAGAGCCGGATCTTCTGGCGTGACCGCACTCGGGAAGAACGCCACAACCTTGCCGTTCTTGTCGACCACGTACTTGCTGAAGTTCCACGCCGGGAGGTTGCCGGTCTCGCCAAGGAATGAGTACACAGGCGACTGATCCGCACCCTTCTTCGTGACGACCTTCTCGAACATCGGGAACGTCACGTCATAGGTCAGCTTGCAGAAGGTGGCGATCTCCTGCGCTGTCCCGGGCTCCTGACCGCCGAAGTCGTTGCTCGGGAAGCCGAGGACGCTGAACCCCTTGCCCTTCATCTCGCGCTGCAATTTCTCGAGCCCCTCGTACTGAGGCGTAAACCCGCACTTGCTCGCGACGTTGACCACCAGGCTCACCTTCCCCTTGTACTGGGCGAGGTTGCCCGGCTTGCCGTCGAGAGCCATGGTCTTGAGGTCGTAAAACGAGGCCACAGCACCTCCCGCGGTGCGCTGCTGCTGAGCCGCAACCGGTGACACGGTGACGATGGCCGCCGCGATGAGCGCTGAGGCCAGGATGACGCCAACTGATTTCCGCATCGCTTTGGTCCTTTGAAGAGAGCCGCCGATGGGGCGGTTTCCAGATATTACGCGAAAATCAGACACGCAGCGTTTCGACAATCGCCGGTTTTTGGCCAAAAATCACCCAAATACGGTACAGCGCCGCGCCCCCGATTGGCCCCAGAATCTGGCATATTGGTGGGTGGCCGGACGCCTATGATCAGACGTGTCTTCACTTGTACGTGGATTCTGTGCGCGGCGCTCATTGCCGCACGCGCGGGGCTGAGCGCTCAAGCCACGAGCGCGCCCGCATCCCCAGCCTCGAATCCCGAATCCCGAATCCCGGATCCGGGGTCCCGCAGCGCGGATCCCGGCCTAAAAGCTGCCATCGACCAGTACTGCGTCACCTGCCATAGCGCCCGTCTCAAGTCGGGCGATCTGGTGCTCGAGAACGCGGACGTCGCGCACCTCGCCAACAACGTCGAGATGTGGGAAAAGGTCGTCCGAAAGCTCCGGGCGGGCGTCATGCCACCGCAAGGCGCTCGTCGACCTGACGACGCGACGATGCACGCGCTGATCGCGTCGCTCGAAACGAGCCTCGACCAGGCTGCCGATGCGCGCCCGAACCCCGGCCGCCCCCTGCTTCATCGGCTCAATCGCGCGGAGTACAAGAACGCGGTCAGAGATCTCCTGGCGCTCGATGTCGACGTGGCGACACTGCTGCCTCCAGACGACTCCGCGTACGGCTTCGACAACATCTCCGACGTGCTTGGCGTGTCGCCCTCACTGCAGGAGCGATATCTCACGGCTGCGGGCAAAATCAGCCGCCTCGCAGTCGGCGATCGCTCGATGCGGCCCGGCAGCGACACCTATCGCGTGCCACAGGATCTGTCGCAGAACCAGCACATCGAAGGTCTTCCACTCGGAACAGTTGGTGGTCTGCAGGTTCGTCACACCTTCCCGCTCGACGCCGAGTACGAGTTCCGCACCCAGCTCTATCGCACGAACCTGAACATCGTTCGCGGGCTGCAGTATCCGAGCGAGTTCGAGATCTCGATCGACGGCCGCCAGGTGCACCACGTCACCATCGGCGGCAGCGACGATCTGGCGGCGATGTTCGACAAACCGACGGACACAGGCGATGTCGTGGAGCTGCGCATGCGCGTGCGCGTGCCCGTGAAGGCGGGGCCACACGAGGTGACCGCCACGTTCATCGAGAACATGGCAGTGAAGGATACGGTGCGGCTGCAGCCCTTCCTGCGGAGCTCCGCCGACAACTTCGACTGGGCAGGCCGGCCGCACATCCAGACATTCACCGTCACCGGCCCCTTCGCCGCCGACGGCACCGGCGACACGGCAAGCCGTCGCGAGATCTTCACCTGCCGTCCGACGAGCTCACGACGCGAGCGCGACTGCGCCACGCAGATCCTGGGTCGCCTCGCTCGCCGCGCGTATCGGCAACCGATCTCGAAAGCGGAGCTCGAGCCGATCCTCGGCTTCTACGATGCGGCACGCAAGAAGGGCACGTTCGAGAACGGCATTCAGCGAGGCCTCGAACGCATCCTCGCGAGCCCGCGCTTCGCGTTCCGCGTCGAACACGATCCTGAGTCGGTCACACCCGGCACACCGTATCGCATCTCGGACGTGGAACTCGCTTCACGGCTGTCCTTCTTTCTGTGGAGCAGCATTCCGGACGACACGTTGCTCGACGTCGCGAGCCGTGGGCGCCTGAAGGATCCTGCAGTGCTCGAGCAGCAGGTGCGGCGCATGCTGGCCGATCCGCGATCGAGTGCGCTCGTCGAGAACTTCGCCGGTCAGTGGCTGCAGCTGCGAAACGTCCGGAGCGTCCTTCCCAACTCAGACGAGTTCCCGGACTTCGACGACAACCTGCGGCAGGCATTCCGCCACGAGACCGAGCTGCTCTTCGAGAGCATCATTCGCGAAGATCGCAACGTCCTCGATCTGCTGCGCGCCGACTACACCTTCGTGAACGAGCGGCTCGCGCGTCACTACGGGATCCCCGGCATCTACGGCAGCCGCTTCCGTCGCG
>Ga0190271_10000891_pt1 | contig 16018 bp, 16 predicted proteins | sample Popmic356T_FD_133747 | JGI IMG/M metagenome (GOLD analysis project Ga0190271, IMG submission 133747) | Populus adjacent soil microbial communities from riparian zone of Weber River, Utah, USA - 356 T | ecosystem: Environmental > Terrestrial > Soil > Riparian zone | place: USA: Utah | collected...
CAAACAGAAAGAAAGAAAAAGTATATAATCATTACTGTGAATTGTTCTAACCTAAGAGCCTCTTGAAATGTAGAATCCAAATCGTAATGAATAAAGAGAACTTCCTGAGGAAATATCCTACAGCACAAGGTAGGTCCGAAGTACTGGTATATCTCTGATAATCCGAAAGATAATACTGTTCCCTGCTGTCAGTATAAGTGAAGATACAATCAGAATAAGCAGACTGAACTAGTAAAACGATTGTACTTTAGCCTAAGTGCATCTAATGTATCATCCTGATTTGTCTACACAACAGTCTTACAGCATCTTAATTATAAGACTAGTGCCTGCCAGAGCTACTAATACACCAACTATGAGGCGTATTTTATCATCATCAAATTTTAATGCGCCGTATAATTACACATTTATAGGTATATTCAAATCGAATTAATTTAGAAGAGATGAAAGATTCCACGATACTATGAATTCTTTTGACTACATATGCTAGTCTTGGTATTATCCTAGTTGTGGTGGCATGTGAAAAGATGAATCGACTCTGTATCCAGTGAATATGGTAAACATGCATCAAAGGTAAACCTAAAGTTACGATCCTTTTTTATTCTATTTAGTTGAAGACTTAATAATACAAAGTTTGTTCTATCCGTGATAACATGCGCAGGGAAATTAAATTTGGAATCATAAGTGCAATAGTTATCATTATAGGTGTAAGTGTATTTTATCTTGCTTCTCCTTTATTCATTTCAACTGAAATTGATGAACCACTGCCAGAAGGAGCAGAATTATCACCACCATCAAATCAACTTCAAGAATTTATTGCAATGAGCGAAGAAGAAAGAATTGAGGCTGGCAATCAGATGGGTGAACAAGAAAGGAATCAAATTATGCTCGAATTCACAAGGATGAATACTAGTATTGATGAATCAATGGCTCAGATTAATCAGTCCTTATTAGAACAGCAGACTTCGCAAACAGGAAACGAAACTAGCAATTTGTTATTGACCGGTTCATTTGTTGGAGTAGGAGATGGGATACATGATGCGCAAGGCATTGCTAAAGTTATTCCAATAGAAAGCGGAAGTAATGTGCTTAGATTGGAGGATTTGGTAGTTACTAATGGACCTGATCTATATGTATATCTCTCAACAGATAAGAGTGCATCAGATTTCGTGAATTTGGGTAGGTTAAAGGCCAACATTGGGAATCAAAACTACGAAGTTCCTGAGGGAACAGACCTGACAAAATATGGTACTGTTCTAATTTGGTGCAAGGCATTTTCAGTGTTATTTGGAAGCGCAGATCTAAAATCTCAATAGAGATAATATAAGAAATAGAACTTTATCTTTACTCTTATCTCACAACTTTTTTAATTTAGACATCCATATACAGCATCATGGGAGCAGTTGGAAAATAATGATAATCTCCTCCATGGAAGACATGTTGTTGGGAATGATCCTAGGCATGGTTGCAAGTCCACTTTTAATGAAATTAATCAGATCCTTGCGACAAAAACGTAAAGTAGATAGGCTGTTAAGAGAAGCTGCTGCCAATTTGCAACGGAAGTAGAGAGATGGCGATCATGAGAATTCTCAAAGATCCATGATGCCTTAGCGTATCAGAGATTTACTTGTTGCATTATCACTACCATTACCATTGTTATAGGATCTGTAACCCTCAGGTATACGTAAAGGCAATACTTAAGAATTAGTGAAAGGTTTATGGCACCAGGAATGTTCGGAATAGAATTCTTCATTGCCTTTGGAATAGGACTGCTTATTCCTGCTGGTGCAATGACATTTTACTATTATGCAGAAAATGATTTAAGAAGAGCATTCCACAAGCTTAAACAAGGAATTTAGCAATATTTCCTTTTTTAAGGATCCGAAGTTCGCGAACTCTTTATTCTAGAACATAATAGTCCATATTAGAATTAGTATTATTTGTACGAAAGTTTGTTGTTGTGTAGCTTGTTTGTAGTAGGTAATAGATAATCTTTGACGGTTCAAGAATTTATTTCAGTATTCAAGGATCTGCTTTTATACCAAAATTCATTTTCTTTCCATGAAATAGATCATGAAGATAAATTGCAATGTATGCATAAGGAATCCTTCAACAACAACAACAGCATTAACTCTTGCAGTAGGAATTTTTTTGTTAACTTCTGCTGCTGCCGCAGCAGCAGCTGTATCCCTTTTGCAACCACAAGTTTTTGCACAACAGGTAACGGAAGAGACAAAACCTGGTTCAGTGTTAAAATTAGCTAGAACGAACGTACCGATAGATATCCCTCTACTGAAGGGATATGAGAATGGCAATGAGATATACTTTATCGCAACAGATGTTTCAGATGAAAAGACAGCTGCTTTCGCCACGAATCTGACAGGCTTTAAAGTAAATTATGCTCCAGCGCTAGCTCAGACTCCAGATTCAACTAGAGCTCAAGCATATGCATTTACTAATGGAGTTGCTAGCGACGGTCCATTTGGATTTCAGATTCCAGTCGTAAATGCTAAGCCAGGAGATGAAGGATATAGTCCATTATGGCAGGTTAATGAAGTCACATGGAATGACAATGCAACTGCCAGAGAATTAAAGTCAGTACAGGAAATTACAACTGCAGAGCAAAATGGAGAGCTTTCTATCAACGACACGGATATAGTTGTTAATCATCCAGCTATTCAATGGCAGAATGGTTCATTGATGGTAAGAGAAGATGCAAATAGCATAAATGATGATACTCCATACATGGGAGGACAAGTGTTGAATATAGACACAGAGAATATGGTTGTAACCATGGTAGCTCACAGAGGATGGGGTCCTGATGGAAAGACTATATACTATATTGTGACCGATGCAACACCTGAGATGCCTGCAAATATGATGGGGGTATCACACACACCTATTAACGAACAATTGGTCGGAACTCCAGTAGCTCCCGGTCTATTCCAGTTTACAAATGGAATAAATGGTTCTGGACCGATGGGATTCCAAGCAGGAATAGGCGAGAGTGCTCCAGGTGATCAAAATTATAGCCCCATGTGGTTTATTTCATTTATAGAATGGAATGACCCCTCACAAGCAAGAGTACTAGAAACTGTGAATGATGTTGCGGAAATGCAGCAGGCAGGGCTGATAACAGTTACTCCAGCTATGGGTGGCATGCATGTGGTTAATTGCCCGTTCTTTGATGCAGAGGCAGTATTTGAACACAGGAGTCAACAGTTTGGTCAGCTGCAGCAGCAGCAGCTGACAACCTGACAGAAAAGTCTACACCAAAATAAGATAAAGACTATTCAGTTCAATTTTTATTTCCCTATCTTTTTCGGTTATTTCAACTTAGGATAATGACTGTTAAAGGCAAACTTGAACAGTTGGAGGTTTATCTTATTAGATAGAAGAAATTATTAGATTTACGACTCAGCAATTAGCCACACTCCAGATTGCTACCTTTGGATCAGATGGACAGGAAGGGATAGCTTTAGGAATTAGGAGCTTTCCTGTTCAAAAATTAGCATTCATTTGTTTTGACTCAGATAAGAGTAAGGCCGAAGAATTTGCACGCAAGATCAAGAATGTGCTTGGACTCCCTATTACGATACACCTAGCAACAAAGGAAAATGTTATCAGAGATACCATGGAAAGAGTGAATGAAATTTTGAATATTGAAGGTAGAAACTTTCAACAGGTCCTAATGAATGTAAGCAGTGGGGATAAGCTAATTGGTTGTGCAGCTCTTTCTGCTGCTTTTATAAATGGAATTAAGGCATTTGGAATGGATTCAACAAAATCAGTTCCTTTGCTAATGCCAGTACTAAAATTAAGCTACAATGAGATAATTTCTACCGCCAAAATAAAGATCCTTAAAACTATAGATGGTATGGGAGGGATGATTAATAGCCTAGAGGAATTAGAACAGGCATCAGGACTTGGCAAGCCTCTTCTGAGCTATCATGTTCAAGGAGGTAAAGATTCAAAAGGTTTGGCTAACCTAGGTTTAGTTGAAGTTGAAAGAGGAGATAGAGGAAAGATGATCATAAATCTTACAACATTGGGAAAGCTTCTTGTGTCTAGTAATACTCTAAATGCAAGTAGCGTTTAACTATCCATTCTCTTCTATTCTATTCTTTGACTAGGGCTTAAGGAATAGTGTATGAAGGTTAAAAAAAGACATTCACAATAGTCTTTAGCTGTTCAAGCATTTCTTTAACCGTTGGAGTATGCCGATATATACTAGAAATAAAATAGTAATACAGTGGTAACACCCCTTATGAAGGTCAAACTATTAGCAACCATTTCTAGTAATTTGAGTTATAACACAAGAAATGCTTTAGTAAAAGGCGCAATAGTTGGTATTATTACTGCAATTATTTATCTTGCTGTTGTCGTAATAACTACTCCTAATCTTCCTCCTAGTATGGCAATTGGCGCTGCATTAAAAGTAAATGGTATCATAATCGTTGGTCTTGCTTTAGGCATTGGAATACAAGTATTCACATCAACTTATAGTAAAGGACTAGGATGTAGATTAGATGAAAGAGGAAAGTATAAGCAACAACAACATAAAGACATCTGGCGTATTTTTCGTATAAGTCGGCGAACTACCAGTTCGGGTGCGGGTGCGGGTGGAGGTACTCTCATGAGCTCATTTCTTTCATTCTTTTCCCTGGTACCTTTAGGATGTTGTGGGAGCTGGCTCTTTATTGTATCTATGTTGCCTTCTGTTTTTGGTGGTACAGTTTCTGTAATACTGATCGAATATTCTACAGTGTTGTCTTACGTCGGTCTTGTAATTGTCGTAGGCTTTGCTGGTCTTTCTGTACTACGACTTAGAAAGGAGCTAATTGAAAGAAGAATGTTAGAATGGACGAATCCAAATCATGAAACAGATGACAACAAGAGCATTAACATAAGTACTTTAGAGAACAATTTAGAAGGTAGAGGCGATGTACGATATTGATTTCCAAAGTGTCAATGAGCAAGATACTAGTCGTAACTCTCATGGTTGTGGTGGGTTTAGGTATAGGAATTACAATTGGTCTATTATTGCCCTATTCTAATACCAATAGTCTTCTTTCTACTTCTATCTCAAGTTCGACAGGAGCACTATCAGCTCAAGAGGAAATAAAGAGTATTGTTCCATTAGATCAGATAGTCAGCGGAGGTCCACCTCCTGATGGAATTCCATCGATAGACAATCCAAAGTTTACGTCAGTAAAAGAGGCTGATAAAATCCTAGAGGACTCTGAATTAGTTGTTGGGCTAAATGTCAATGGAGATATCCGTGCATATCCAGTCCAGATATTGGTCTGGCATGAAATTGTAAATGATAATGTAGGTGGAGTTCCGGTAGCAATAACTTACTGTCCACTATGTTTTACTAACCAAATCTTTAACCGCACCTTACAAGATGGAAATGTTGTAGAGTTTGGAACCTCAGGCAAGCTATATAATAGCAATTTAGTAATGTATGATAGAAATAGCGACTCACTCTGGAGTCAAGGGCTTGCGCAGGGGATAGTAGGCAAATATGCAGGTGTCAATCTGCAAAGGATTCCTTTTGATGTTGCAAATTGGAAGGAATGGAAGGAATTATATCCAGAAAGTAAGGTACTCTCAAGAGATACAGGCTCCAATAGACCTTACGGTGCGGATCCATATGGAGATTACTATACTAATTCAGAAGTACTGTTTCCAATATCAAATCAAGATGACAGACTTGGGCTAAAGGAAATTGTTATAGGCCTAGAAAATAATGGTCAATACAAAGCATACAAACTTCAAGACGTGGAAGACAAGAAGATAATTAATGATGAGATCAATAACAAACCTATCTCACTATTTTCGTCATTCCCTTTTATGGTAAGAGCATTTGATCCCGTTGTTGATGGTCAAGCTTTACAGTACAAATATAATCCTCAGAATAACACCTTTGTAGACTTACAAACAGGAAGTGAATGGAATTTCGAAGGAATAGCAATTAATGGAAAATTGAAAGGGAAAGAGCTTATTCGTTTACCATATGATGAGGGATTTTGGTTTGAGTGGGTAGCATTTCATCCGGAGACAGAGCTATATAATAAACCTTGAATGGGTGAGCTAATGCGGTGGCATTTGATGAGAAAGGTTAATGTTATTATTTGATATATCATGAAGAATGGAAAAATCTTGCAGCTGGAAAATGGCATAAGATCTAACCTTTTATCGGTGATAGTAGTAATGATAGCGCTTGTTTCTGGCATTTTGTTATTCTCACCCAATATCATTTCTCTTAACCAAAGTATCTTAGTAATGGCACAAACTGATGATTCTATAAGTTCATCATTTTCATTATCGAATCTGGTAGAACAGGATTCACCTTATCTTGGAGATCTTTCAGCCCCTATTACCATAATAGATTTTAGTGACTTTCAATGTCATCTATGTGCAAGGCACGTAAAAAATACTGAACCCATAATTAATGAGACATATATACAGACAGGACAGGTAGCCTTAGTTTTCAAACATCTTCCAAATAGAGGATTCGATTCTCTGGGTGCTCATTTAGCTGCTCAATGTACCAATGATCAAGGAAAGTTCTGGCAATTTTATAAGCTATTATATGAGAATCAACAAGCGATTGATTCAGGATGGGTTAGCAAAGATAGCTTGAAAAAGTTTGCATCTCAAATCTCAGGACTAGAAAAGGATCAGTTCAATACTTGTTTTGATTCTCAAACGTATAAGGAATCTATTGATAATGATGTCAAACTTGCACATTCACAGGGTTTTTTTGATACACCTTCTTTTATTGTAGTAGATAGCACCGATGGTTCAGATCCAGAAATAATAAGAGGAGCACAGCCTTTTCCTGCATTCCAATCTGTCATTGAAAAGAAGCTAGATGAATTGAAGAAGTGATTTCACTACCGTTATCATTGAAAGTCGTATTTTCGATACCTACATACGTACTTATAGCTGCAGCGGTAGCGATTCCTTTTTGGATACTCTTTAACGCCTTTGACCAACTTATCTTCTTTGACCCAATTTGGATCTTTTATCTACCAGAAGATGCGATTACAGGATTTATCTTGACTACAATAATTACTATTCTGATAGGCATGTTAGTCAGCATGAATATTTACGTAATAAGGCATTCCAAGCTGAAGATTAGTAGAGGGTCATTATTTTCAGGATCATCATTGAGCATCATATCAGGTGTGTGTAGCAGTTGTTCGTCAGTAGGCTTCCTTTTGATATCTACATTTGGTAGTATTGGTATCATTGCTTCTAATCTGCTTACAATTTACCAGATTCCATTAAGAATAATTTCTGCAGCGATTCTATTTTTTGCATTATACTATATACATAAGAGGATTGTGCAAAGTTGTGTTATGGATTTTAGTACTAACAATATGAAGAATCAGATATCTGAACGAAAGTCTAGGTGATATTTAATACTATGACTTCTCCTTCAAATCATCAGAATAAATCTAACATTAAGAGAAATGATCTGGACTGGTCACAATCAAGAGTTATTTTCATTGCTCCGGAGTTTACTAAATACCAACAACATGCGATAGGTTTCAGAGATCTAGGCATCCAACTTTACGAAGTTCATAAATATGCAAATGGAGTAATCGTACTTGACGAAAATAAACCGTTCTATAAGGCGGAATCCTTTTCTACAATAGCAAGAAAGAATTCCCAATTGAAGCGAGTAAGTGAACAGATAAAGTGCTATTCATTAACAAATAAACTGTAAATGGCGTTGAATAAACATTTTGTATCTTTAATCGGCTACCGGACCGGCAAATAGATATTTGATATAAGTAGGCATGATGCAGCCGTCATTGCAAGTGTATGTCATTTCAAGCGAGCAGTGCCAGTATTTTCTGGTCTCTCTGTAGATGTTCCATCAGGACTTCTCTTATTAGATTGCACGCCCTGATGATCTTGGGGTTGGAAACACTATAGTAGACATTCACTCCATCCTTTCTAGCAATAACAACGCTTCTCTGCCTGAGAATAGCTAGGTGCTGAGAAAGGTGTGCCTGCCTTATGCCAAGCTTCTTAGCTAGAGCTCCGACCGTCATCTCGCTATGTTGCAGCTCGTTTATGATCTTGAGCCTCACAGCATTCGACAGTGTTTTGCATACTTCAGCATGGAGCTCAAAAAGCCTTTCCTGTTTCATAGGTCATCTCTCATATTCATTATATTCGTATATTTGAATATAACCAATGGACACGCCGATCTACTTTCAGAATGACGACCTCTAATATTTAATGATCTAGAAGGCAATGCCAACCACTGTAGTTGTTCCAAAGGCCGTCATTAGAAGGTAAGCACCCTGTCTGATTCTTCAACGAGCTTAAGCATATCCTTCATTGTAGAGATTGGACAAACATCAAATTGCATCTGACGCGACTTGATGCACGTGCCGCAAGCAAGCATGCGACCGTTCAATTGGTTAAACTTTTCAAGCTGTTCCTTAACGTTGAATTTCTCGCTCTTGATGCTTTCAATTTCCACCCCTTGACCAAGAAGGAACACATTGACTTCATGGTCTTCAAGTAGTGCAGTATTTGCAAACCTCAAAGCATTCCATACCAGCTCAGGGTCGGTGTCACTGAAAATAATTCCTATCTTCATTTGATTATGCCACCAGCCTCCTTGTCCAGTAGTCTCCCCATCTATCCTTTCTCTCTCTTAATTCTTTACTGGGCATTTGCATGTTTATCACAGGTTTTGGCGAAGAATAGAAGCTACCTGAGCCATATGCCGCCTTTCCAGACCCTGTTTCAATGAAACACTCTCCAAATCCGTCCCAACTTCTAGTTTCTGTTCCGAGGATTGAAGAGGCTATATTACTTGCCACTATTTCCGCCTGACCAAATGCGAACGTGGCAGCTTTTGGAAGCATCATTCCCGATAGAAGTTTTGCAGCGGCTACATCGCCTATGGCATAAACCTTGTCATGCTTTGTCTGCATTTTCATTGGGTCTACTGGAATCCATCCCGATGCATCGGCAAGATCACTCTCCCTGACAACCTTGGGACTTGTATGCGGGGGCACTGCTATGAGCAGGTCGTACTTTTCTCTAAGACCGTTCTCAAAGAAGACTAACTTCGAGCCGCCTTCTATCGACGATACCTTTGTGTTATTGTGAAAGCCTATCCCTTTTTCACTCAACATAGAAACAACCGCACTGCCGATATCAGGGCCTGCTACCGGCATTGGCAAAGGTTCTGGTGTGAATACCTGTATATCGGATTTGTCACGCAAGCCCTTTCTTCTGAGATAATCGTCTATAAGCATTGCAGCCTCATATGGCGCCGCAGGGCATTTGAAAGGAGTACTCGAGATTATCAATCTTAGCTGACCGCCTTTAAATGATGACAAGGCATCTCTAAGCTTCTTTGCATCTTCAAGCGTGTACATGTGGAAAGCAGATTCAAAACCCGAAACTTTTTCTGGTGCAAGTTCTGCGCCCAGTGCTACGACCAGATAATCATATGCAAACTCTCCTCGACCAGTCTTGACAACACTCCTCTTGGTGGCGTCTATCTCATTTACTTCTGAATTGACGAATTTGATCCCTTTTTGGCTGATCTTCTCTTTTGGAACTCCTACCTCCTGTTCAGTCTTCTCTCCTGTCATTATTCTAAGGAGCGAAAATCCCATGACGAAGGTACTTTCCCTATCTATTATGGTAATGTTAACTTTATCTCCTAAAAGCTCCTTCAAACGACCCGCGGTGGCGAGTCCTCCGCTCCCTCCACCCAGGATAACGACATTCATGCCAATCATATATTCTAATATATGAATATCATGATATATATTTCCTTAGCGTATATTAATAAATCAAAGTAAGTAAATATTTAATATACAATGTACTGATTGGTTATTTGATTTGAACGAACCTAAGCTGTCAATGAATCTTATCAGTAGAGAAGAATTAAAGGAGAAATTAGATCGTGGAGATCAGTTTAAACTAGTGGATGCGTTAGGAGAATGGGCATTTGAAGCTAAACGAATACCTGGCTCTATTAATATTAGTAACATACGGGACGCAAAAAAGATGCTTGACCCCGCCGACGATATTGTTATACATTGTTCCAATCCATTGTGCCCTGCAAGTATAATTGCATATCAAATCCCGAGTGGTTACAAGAAAGTAAGGCGTTATGTAGGTGGATTACAAGATTGGGAGGAAGCAGGATATCCATTAGAAGGAAATCTAGTTGACTAGTCCAAGAAATGCTTTAGGTTATATCTGGTTTATTAACAATAATAGGAGGCTTCAAAGCAGGAAGTGAAACAATCTTACTGCTCTGAATCGGAATTCGTATTTCTCCTATGATTTGGATGTTTGCTGGTCTTGTTGCTTTATGTAAATGATAGGCAGACGGACCTGAAAACGAGTCTCTCCTGGTTTAGAATATACTTGTATGTCTCCTCGGTGCGTCTCATTGATGATCCGATGATTTATACTCAATCCAAGACCAGTACCTTTTCCTGGGTCCTTTGTTGTAAAGAATGGTTCAAAAATCCGTGATTTTATGTCTTCTGGAATGCCTTTACTTCCATTGTCTGCAATTTCTACAAGTATATGATCATTACCCTCATTTTTGGTACGAATTGAAACAGTTCCATGCTCTACTATCCCGTCAATAGCATTATCAATTAGATTTGTCCATACTTGATTTAGCTCGTTTCCAAAGGCATTAACGTGTAGCAAATTAGGATCGTATTCCCGAATTACAGTAATGTCAGCTTTCCTAAGTTTATACTGAAGAATTGTCAGCGTGTTCTCAATTCCCTTATGGATATCTACATCCTGAAGAGGAGCCTGATCCATATACGAATATGATTTAACAGCCGAGACTAAATTACTAATGCGCGTGGTACTGCTCTTGATTTCATAAAGTAATTGATCTACCTTTGTCGTAGCTGTTAGCCATCTCAAGACATCCTTAAGATTTTTATCTACCACACCATTATTTGTCATCTTACGCCCTTTTGAGGGTTGAGCCGAGTTGATAGTTTTGGCGATCTCGTTCAAATCATTTACGGTTATCCCTGCGGTGATTAGATCAGATGCTATCTTCCATCCATCATTAATACCATGAGATCTAAGCCAATAGATGATCTCTTCCTCAATTTCGCTTTGAGTTATAGGATCATCTGTATCAGTATCAGTAGAAGTAGAACTAATATCGAGAGTTTGTCGGGATACAGAAGACGGATCAAGATTTTGAATATTATCCCTTAATCTTGAAATATACGACCATTGTCCAGGAGTTATACCTCTTTCTCCATTCAGCTTCCGTACTAGAGATCTCCACTCTTGAATGGATTCAGATAATTGTGTTACCGATCTATTAGCCGCAGATGCAGGATTATTCAACTCATGTGCAAGACCAGCAGCTAGTCCACCAAGTGCAATGAGCTTTTGGTTATGTTGTAACACTGTCTCTGATGTTTTAAGAAGCTGTGCCATTGAATGCAGAATCTGTCTAGTCAAAGAAGGAGAACTGTACACCATTCGCCAGAATTCGTCTTTATCCCATCTAAGTAGGCGACTTTTTTCAGCAGCAAAAGCAGCACATTCAGGATCTGAACACCCAAGAATGATCGGAAGCTCTCCAAAATGGTCTCCGGCTTCATAGGTGGAGAGAAAAGATTCTTTGGCTCCATCTCTTAGTATGACGTCGACCTTCCCTTCTACAACTGCATAAAAAGCATGCTGGCCTTCAGCAAGTATTTTATCACCTCTGTTAAACCACACCTCTTGCCCTTTTTCTAATGAATTTAACTCCTGTTCGTTCAGCCCTGAAAAGAGCCGTATTTGATGCAGTAGAGCTACTTGATCATGAGTAATTTTGCTACTGTTAGACCTAATGGTCATACTCTACTATTAATATCACTAATTTCTTGGTTATTAGTATTTCATCTGAGTGTCATAGGCAAAGTTAACGCAATCCATCATTTGACATCATTTGACGCTCTTTAAATATTGATGTATTAGCTGAACAGCTAGAGATCCTTCCCCAACACCTGTAGCCACTCTTTTCGTAGAGCCATGACGTACATCTCCAGCAGCGAATATACCAGGCACATTTGTCTCAAGTAAAAATGGGGACCGATCCAGGTACCAGCCTTGAGGACGTTTACGTTCATCATGGATTAAATCCTGGCCGGTCAAAATGAAACCATTTTCATCTCGTTCTATTAATCCAGCAAGTGCCTCCGTATGCGGTACGGCACCAATAAATATGTAGAGCATGGAACAATCCACAGTATGCTGCTCTCCTGTCTGGTTGTTCAATATAGTAACCAATTGTAGCCGATCTTCGCCCTGTACTTCCACAACTTTTGAGTTTAATAATACTTTTATGTTAAATGTCCTGTTTATTTGATTAACAAGATAGTGTGACATACTTTTGGTTAAAGAATCTCCACGAACTACAAGTGTTACTGTTTTCGCATATTTAGAAAAATGAACTGCCGCTTGACCTGCCGAGTTTGCACCTCCAACCATATAGACATCCTCATCACGAGATGATAACGCCTCAACCATGGAAACACTGTAATATACACCAGCTCCAGTTAGTTTATCTATTCCCTTTATATCTTCTAACTTACGATACGATACTCCACATGCAATAAGAAGGGCATGGCAACTTATCTCTTTCCCATCTTTTAAATGAACTATTCTATATGGACCATCGATTCGTAAGCCCGTAACTTCCTGGGGGGTTAGAATCTCGACGCCAAATCGGATTGCTTGTGCAACAGCCCGCCTAGCGAGATTGCTGCCAGTTAGACCAGAAGGAAAGCCAAGATAATTTTCAATATTAGAGCTCATGGCTGCTTGTCCGCCCGGTGCTTGTCTTTCAATTAGTAATATACTGAGACCCTCTGATGCGCCATATACTGCTGCCGCCAATCCGGCTGGTCCTGCTCCTATTATTATCAAATCATAGAAAGGCATCTGTGCTTGAGTCTTTAAACCAATTTTTTCTGCAAGCCCTGAATTTGGTGGCTCATCCATATATGAGCCATCAGGAAAGATGACAAGTGGCAGTTTTAAGGAAGAAGGCAACAGTGTTAATGAAGGTGATCTAATTAAGGACGCAGTATTATCAGTGTCGTTTTCAGGCTGGTTATGATTAATATTAGAAACGGAGGTGGTGGAAATTTGACCATATTCCTCTTCCTTGCTAGTCGAAGTGACGAAAGAGACCAAACGACGGCCTTCTTCTGATTCTATATCTAGCCATTGATAAGGTATGCCATTTCCTGCCAGAAAGTGTTTTACTTCATATGATCTTGGAGACCATCTCATTCCTATGACCTTGATGCCCTCATATGGAGGCTTAAATGAAGTCCACCAATCGTCTAATAAATCATCAAGTACAGGATATAGGTGTTCTTCAGGAGGATCCCATGGTTTCATTAGATAGTAATCAATTTTGGCTTCGTTAATAGATCTTATTGCAGCTTCAGTGTTTGCATATGCCGTAAGTAACACGCGCTTAGCTTCTGGAAAAATGTCTATAGACTGCTCCAGTAATTCCACTCCAGACATCTGAGGCATTCGCTGGTCTACCAAGAGCAATGCCACGGTCTCATTTCGCAGTTTCAATTGCTTCACTAATTCAAGAGCTTTTTGACCAGATTCCGCTTTAAGAATACGAAAGCGTTTGCCATATTGATGCCTTAAATCCCGTTTAATAGCTTGAACCACTTGTGGATCATCATCCACGGTAAGCAAAACTGGTCTCATACACTTATGTCTATGCCTCTTCCATTCCCTACTATTATTTCAAGTTCCAATTTAATTACTTTTAATTCATAATTATGATATTCACATACTCATTTTCCTAGTTTGGAAGGGATTCACGAATAGTAATTATGATATTGAGAAAAGATAAGCAAGTAGCATTGTGAAAAGGCAGATCAGTATACTCATCTTCTTCCTCCCCATGGATAATTCTTGCCATCTTGAGTAGTTTAGGTATGTTGCGATGTTTACTTAGACAATGATACTGCCTACGGTACCTGATTTTGTTGAAGATTTTGATATATCATACGAAAGCTTATCATGGATCCTAGCTATATGGCTCAGTTATGACTCCAATTGCATGTAGTAACATCATTGTGGAGAATAACTAAATCTACAATAGAAACCGTTCTTATCAGAATTATTCCATTCGAATCCGTGATCCTATTTTGCTTATTAGTGGTAGCGGTCTTGTTATGGATGCCTGGGATCCCACTATGCTAAGAGACCTCTCCTCAAATCATACAGTAATTATATTTATAGCCGTGGAGGCGGAAATACAACCGCTGGTACCAAACCATTCTCAATAATCCAATTTACAAATAATACTGCTGGTTTGTTAGATGCTTTGAAAATACAAAAAGCAGATGTTCTTGGGTATTCTATGGGTTTCTTTATATCTCAACAACTTACACTTTTGCATCCAGAAAAAGTTAAAAGGCTCTTACTTTATGCTGCATCATGTGGTGGAAAAGAAAATATACCACAAACCCCAGAAGTTGTAAAAATTGTCTCTGATTTTGCATATAACCGTTCACAGGATGTAGGAAAATTTCTTTCTATCTTGTTCCCGCAATCATGGATCAAATCACATTCTAATAATATATCCATTCCACAATCCAAAGAAATTGTACCACCTGATACACTAAAGCAACAGTTTAATATTGCAGAAGACTGGTTTGCAACGAACTGGAGCGGTGTTTGTGGTCAAATTTCAAAAATATCTGTATCAACGTTTGTCATAACAGGAGGAACTGAGGATATCTCTGCACCTGCGGCTAATTCCTTAATTATTGCACAAAAAATTCCTGGAGCATGGCTTGTACAGATTAAAGGAGCTGGACATGGTTTGATGTATCAGTATCCTGATAAACCCGGCACAGTACTCCCAAACATTTCTTACAATAACCACAATACCATCTAATTGAATCCACTAGTATTCGTTAAAGATAGATTGATCTTTCATTAAAAACGGTAAACGCATCACAAAATGATCAAGAAATGTCACAGAACAGGCTGTAAGAACGAAAGTATAAAAGCGGTACGAGATCGCAGTGGTAACATGTTACTATTCTGAGACCTTGCTTTAATGACTTGATACAATCTGACGTTATCGATAGGCATACTGGAGAGGTTCAAACAACGTAGTCTTTCCTATCGTCCATTTCTAGGGTGACAGTTGCACTAGCAGCTGACATTATCGCTATATTTCTCTACCAAAGTGGTCTATCGCCTTCTCGATATCTTTCTTTTGTGAAACCATTAAATCATCCATTAAGACTTGACGATTTAAGGTTTTGATGTTCTGGTATTAATCTATCTAATACTTTGATAAGGATGTCTCCAACCGTGTCCTCAACTGCAAGCAATCTAATCATGCCTAATGCTAGGATCGCATCCATTTCGTCCATTTCGATACGGCGCGATGGACTGCCGTTCCTTTTGGATACTGTTACCATATAGCCATGAGGCACATTCATAACTGATATTCCTCTCTCCTTCAACAATGCTTTGGCTTCCTCAGTATTCATTTTTCAATTGTACCTGGCCGATTTCCCTTAAAAATACTACGGATAAGAAAATGGCGATTTTCGTCCTACAATGCGGCTGGCATAAACTTTTGAATTGACCGATATCAGCCATCAACCAAGTTTGCAGATGCATCAAGGCGCAGAAGTGGGACATGTCCACCAGTTTCGGATGATAGAAACAGGTGGCTAGTTCAGTCGGAGAGTGATAAGAATCGTTACCTTGTGGTCACAATAGATAAGGACTTTGAATGTTGCACTTGCCCAGACTCTCAGATAAGGGGCAACATATGCAAGCACATCACATCTTCAAAGAGAAAGGATATCATACGCGGTGATAAGGTTCTAGGGGCTTTGCCAGTGAATGGGTTATCCAGGTTAAACTGCTCACTCATCATCGTCGAAATAATACATAATAGTAGAGCCGCTACGAGTATTTATGCACA
>Ga0190271_10000892_pt1 | contig 16012 bp, 8 predicted proteins | sample Popmic356T_FD_133747 | JGI IMG/M metagenome (GOLD analysis project Ga0190271, IMG submission 133747) | Populus adjacent soil microbial communities from riparian zone of Weber River, Utah, USA - 356 T | ecosystem: Environmental > Terrestrial > Soil > Riparian zone | place: USA: Utah | collected...
CGAGCGCGACGACGACGAGTAGGCTGCCTTCGCGCGACCGCGTTGCGTGCGAGAGCTCTTCGGGTAGCGCCTCGCGCAAGGCGCGCCCCGCCGGCGCCGCGATCTCGCCGGCGCGCTCGAGGGGCGATGGCCCGTGAGCTCGCGGCGAAGTTGCAGCCGAGGCGAGGCCTGCCGCGCTGCCGTGCTCCACTGCATTGGGGAACGCTGCTTGAGCCAGCGGCCGCACGGCGGCGGGTAGATCGCGCAGCTGGAAGCTCGGCTCCAGCTCTCGGATGCGCTCGAGCAGCGGCGGATGAGTCGCGAACCATCCGCTGAAAGCACGCGACCGGCCCTCGAACAGCATGTGCGCGACCTCCTCGGTGTCGACCGACACGAGGCGCGCCGAGTAGCCGCCGATCTTCTTCAGGGCGCCGGCGAGGCCCTCCGGCTCGCGCGTGAACTGCACGGCCGACGCGTCGGCGAGCCGCTCGCGCTGCCGCGACACGCCCGCTTTGATGAGCCGCGAGAGCACGATGCCGATGCCGCCGATGATCGTGAGAGCCAACCCGAGCGCCAGTACTGCTGCGATGCCGCCGCCGTTCTTGCGGCCACGGCTCACGCGCGTGTAGCGGATGCTGCGCAGCAGCCAACGCCCGGCGAGCGACAGGACGAGGATCCCGAACGACAAGCCGATCAGCTGTTGGTTGAGCCGCATGTCGCCGTTCAGGACGTGGCTGAACTCATGCGCGATCACGCCTTGCAGCTCGTTGCGGTCTAGGTGCTGGAGCGCTCCGCGTGTGACGGCAATCGCGGCATCGCCGCCCGTGCGGCCGGCTGCAAATGCGTTGATGCCCGCTTCTTGCTCGAGAACGTAGATCTCGGGAACCGGCAGCCCGGAGGCGAGCGCCATCTCCTCGACGACGTTCACGAGACGCCGTACGAGCGGGTCGTTGCCTTCGCCGTTGACGCGCGTCCCGCCGAGCGAGCGCGCGACATGACCACCGCCGCGCGCGAGCGTCGCGGCGCGGGAGAGGCTCGCCAGGACCATGGCGCCGAACGTGCCGATGGCGACGGCGACCACGAGGCCGCCGTGGCCCTCGAGCCACTGCCGCCAGTTCTCGGTGCCGAGGAACAGGGAGTTGTTCTCGGTGTACAAGCGCAGGCCCGCAGCGACGACGGCCGTCGTCGCGAGCGCGACGAGGATGAACGCGAGCAGGAAAATCACGACGAGCGCGCGGCTCGTGCGACGCGACTGCTCCTGACGCGCGAAGAAGTCCACGACGTCGAGCGCCGCGGGCGACTAGCTGAACGACACCTTCGGTACAGCGCGCTTCTCGGGTTGCTCGATCTCGAGATACTCCGCCGTCTTGAAGCCGAAGTTGTTCGCGATCAGATTGCCGGGGAAGTTCTGGCAGGCGTTGTTGTAGCCCAAGACGGCGTCGTTGAACGCTTGGCGAGCGAACGCGACCTTGTTCTCGGTGGACGTCAGCTCCTCTTGGAGTTGCTGCATGTTCTGATTGGCCTTCAAGTCGGGATACGCTTCTGCGAGCGCGAACAGGCGCCCGAGAGTGCCGCCGAGCGTGGTCTCGGCCGCCGCGAGAGCCTTGATGGCGTCGGGATCGGAGGGGTTCGCCGCGGCCTTCTTGAGGCCGGCCGAAGCTGCGTTGCGGGCGTTGATGACGGCCTCCAGCGTGCCGCGCTCGTGACCCATGTAGCCTTTGACGGCCTCGACGAGATTGGGAATCAGGTCGTAGCGGCGCGTGAGCTGGACGTCGATCTGCGAGAAAGCGTTACCCACACGGTTGCGCGAGCTCACGAGATTGTTGTAAATCGAGATCGCGTACAGGACGAGACCCGCGAGGATCACGAGAGTGACGATCGTTCCCATGAACAAGCTCCTTCCCGATTTGGACGCCGCGAGAATACGCCGCCCACGGGCCGCGCGCTATCGGGAAGCCCTTGTCAGGGCTCTGTTTGTGATGCTCGTCGCGCTTCCCGCTCGCGCAGATTGGGTCGGCGACGCCATCGACCTCATGGGCACGCGCGTTTCGGTCGAGCTCTGGGCCGACGACGAGGCTCGAGGGCGCGAGCTGGTTGCCGAGATCATGCGCGAATACCACCGCGTCGACGACGCGATGAGCACCTACAAGCCGACCAGCGAGATCTCGCTCGTGAACGCTCGCGCGGCCGACGCGCCGATGGTGATCGGCGACGAGCTGTTCAGGCTCGTCGAACGCTCGCTCGAGCTCTCCGTCGCGAGCGGCGGCGCTTTCGACATCACGTACGACAGCGTCGGCTATCTCTACGACTTCCGCGCGCATCAGCGCCCGACCGATAGCGAGATCGCCGCGCATCTGAACGCCGTGGATTACCGCCACGTCGTGCTCGATCGCGAGCGGCACACGATCTTCTTCAAGACGCACGGCGTGCGAATCAACCTCGGCGGCATCGCGAAGGGTTACGTCGTCGAGCGGGCCGCTGCGATGCTGCGCGCGCGCGGCGTCGAGCACGCGCTGCTGAACGCCGGCGGCGACACGCGCGTCATCGGCGACCGCCGCGGCCAGCCGTGGATCGTCGGAATTCGTCATCCGCGCGTCGCCGACGAGGTCGTGACGCGGTTGCCGCTCGTCGACGAAGCGATCTCGACCTCGGGCGACTACGAGCGGTTCTTCGAGGAGAACGGCCGCCGCTATCACCACATCATCAACCCGGCGACGGGGCGCCCGACGGAGGGCATTTTGACGGTCACCGTCATCGGCCCCGACGGCACCATGACCGACGGCCTCGACACGGCGATCTTCGTGCTCGGCGTCGAGAAGGGCCTACAGCTGATCGAGGCTTACCCCGAATACGAAACCATCATCGTCGACGCGACGGGCAAGGTCTCGTACTCGAAAGGGCTCATGGCGCCGAACTAGGCGAGCTCTCGCCAGCCTTCGCGGTCGATCGGCGTGACCTTGCTCGCGTTCTCGCCGGCGAAGAATCGGCGCATCCGAAGAGCCGCACGCAGCTTCGCGGTGCGGACATAGCTCTGATAGAACAGATCCTTCAGCGCTTCGACGAGCACGGCGGCCTCGTCGGGGCTGATCGTCGGCGGATCGCCGTCGTCGGCGAACAGCACGGCGTCGACGGTGCTCGTGGTGACCGCGTCGACCTCGCAAACGCGCAGCACCTCGTGCAGCGTGTCGCGCCAGCGTGGCTTCATCGTGGCGCCCAGCGTCCGCAGCGCCGTGCGCGTCGTGCGCCGGCACATCGTCGCGAACGCGTTGTGCGCGCCGAGCGAATAGCAATCGAGCGTCTCGCGCAGGAGCTGCTCGATGGTGTCGGGCAGGTAGGCGTACTGAAAGCGTTCGCGGACGCGCTCGACCTCGACGAGGTTCGGCGCGAGCTCGATGCGCTCGTCGCCGATCGTTCGGACGGCGGCCCGCAGGAATCGCGGCTCGTTGCAGGCTGCGCAGCGAAACAACAGGCCGGCATGCTTGGGCCGCGTTTGCGCGAGCACCTCGAACGCAGGGTTCGCGACGGGCAGCAGCTGGGCGTGCGTTCCGCAGTGCGGGCAGACGCGCGCTATCGGCTCCGTCTGCTCGAAGCCATTGTTCTTGTTTACATAAATCGCCACGGGCGGGCCTTTTCTTTTGAGTGTAGCAGCCCCGCCTGTACGCAGCGCTAGTTAAGTTTCTTGTAGCGAATCCGGTGCGGTTGGTCGGCGTCCTGGCCCTTGCGCCGCTTCAAGTCCTCGGCGTAATCGGCATAGTTTCCTTGGAAGAACACGACCTCGCTGTCGCCCTCGAACGCCAGAATGTGGGTCGCAATGCGGTCGAGGAACCAGCGATCGTGCGAGATCACGACGGCGCTGCCGGGGAAGTTCAGGAGTGCGTCCTCGAGCGCCCGCAGTGTTTCGACGTCGAGGTCGTTCGTCGGCTCGTCGAGCAGCAGGAGGTTGCCGCCGGAGGCGAGCAGCTTTGCGAGATGGACCCGGTTGCGCTCGCCGCCCGAGAGCAAGCCCACCTTCTTCTGTTGGTCCGTGCCGCGGAAATTGAAGCGGCCGACGTACGCGCGCGACGGCGTCTCGTAGGTGCCGATTCGCATGATGTCCAGGCCGTGGCTGATCTCGTCCCAAACGGTCTTGTCGTTGTTCAGCGAGTCCCGGCTCTGATCGACGTAGGCGAGCTGCACCGAGTTGCCGGTGCGAATCGTGCCGGCGCCGGGCTTGTCTTGTCCCGCCATCATCCGGAACAGCGTCGTCTTGCCGGCGCCGTTCGGGCCGATGACGCCGACGATGCCGCCCGGCGGCAGGCTGAACGAGAGGTTCTCGAACAGCACCCGGTCGCCGAACGACTTGGCGATCTTGTCGGCCTCGATGACGAGATCGCCGAGCCGCGGCCCCGGCGGAATGTAGATCTCGTTCGTCTCGTTGCGCGTCTGAAATTCCTTCGACGTGAGCTCCTCGAAGCGCGCGAGGCGCGCCTTGGCTTTCGCGCGCCGCGCGCCGGGATTCGTGCGGACCCACTCGAGCTCGGTCTTGATGGTGCGTTGTCGCGCGACTTCCTGTTTCTCCTCGAGTTTGAGGCGCTGGTCCTTCTGCTCGAGCCACGAGCTGTAGTTGCCCTGCCACGGAATGCCGTGGCCGCGATCGAGCTCGAGGATCCAGCCTGCGACGTTGTCGAGGAAATAGCGGTCGTGCGTGACCGCGATGACGGTGCCCGGAAAATCCTTGAGGAAACGCTCGAGCCACGCGACGGACTCGGCGTCCAAATGGTTCGTCGGCTCGTCGAGCAGCAGCATGTCCGGGTTCGACAAGAGCAAGCGGCATAGCGCGACGCGGCGCCGCTCGCCGCCCGAGAGCGACGTCACGCTCGCGTCCCAGGGCGGCAGGCGCAGCGCATCGGCCGCGATCTCGAGCTTGCGCTCGAGCTCCCAGCCGCCGGCCGCGTCGATGGCGTCTTGGAGCTTGCCTTGCTCCTCGAGCAGCTTGTTCATCTCGTCGTCTTCCATCGGCTCGGCGAACTTGTCGCTGATCTCGTTGAAGCGCTTGATGAGCTTCATTTGATCCGCGACGCCTTCCTCGACGATGGCGCGGACGTTCTTGGCGGGATCGAGCGCGGGCTCCTGCGTCAGGAAACCGATCTTGATGCCCGGCTGCGGCCGAGCCTCGCCTTCGAATTCCGTGTCGACGCCCGCCATGATCTTCAGCAACGTCGATTTGCCCGAGCCGTTCACGCCGAGCACGCCGATCTTGGCGCCCGGGAAGAAGCTCAAGGAGATGTCGCGCAGGATGTAACGCTTCGGCGGAACGACCTTGCCGACACGGTTCATCGTGAAAATGTACTGGGCCATGCGTCTTGCGGTTGCGGGCGGGGCAGGGATTATCGGCGCCCCGCTAGGCCTCGGCAACCGCTCCTGCGTTGCTCAGAGCCTGCCGAACAACCGTAGCTCGGCGGTGTCGATGTCGCGACGCAGGCTGGCGAGCTGGCTCTCCGTTCGCGCCACCACGAACTGAACCGCCGCCGCGCGCGTGAAGAACCACGTGGCCGCGAGGTCGTAGGACTCGTCGTCGACGAAGTCGCCGTCCGAGCGCGCCAAGCCGATCCGGAAGCCGAGCCGATCGGTCGGAAAGAGCTCTCCGCCGATCGAGTAGGTCACGCGTTCGTCGGGTATCGCGAGCGAGCCCGTGAATGGGCCAGCAATCGAGAATGGGGCCACGCTTACCGCGCCGATGATACCTCGCAGTCCCGTCGTCGCCGGTGCCGGCGGCAGGAGGGTTCCCGGCGGGAGCGTGAGCACCAGCGAGTCGTAGCTCGCAGTTACATCGGCGCCGGAAACTCGGCCCGAGATCGAGTAGCCGAGCCGAGAGCCCTGCCGAACGTGCAGCGCGCCGATGCTCCAGTCGTCGGTGTCGATCTGCGTGGCCGCGCTGCCGGACAAGCACAGCGACGTAACGCAGGTGATCGTCAGCTGCGTCGTTTGGCGTGTCGCGCCCGCCGCGAGATCGAGTGAAGTCGATTCGCCGAAGTAGCGCCCACCGAACAGCTGATAGTCATCGGTCGTCGTGCCTTGTCGCGACTCCGGCGAGCTCGGTTCTCGGTCGGTATCCGCGTCCCGGTAGCCTGCTCCGACGTACCAGCCCGAGGCAGACCATACGTAGCGGCCACCGATCGCGTAGCCCGTGGTTTCTTCGGTCACGTCCATGGTTGTCGGACTGCCCGGCGGCGGCAGGCCGATGCTGACCACCGGCGTCGTGATCGTCGTCTTCTCGTTCGTGACGCCGAACGTCACGCGACTGCTGCGGTTCAGAAACGGCGCGAGCGCATAGGGGCCGCGCGCATCGTCGACGGGATCGATGTAGTACGTCGCGTCGAGCATCGTCCGCTCGGTGTCCGCGAACGGAGCGAGCTCCGTCTCGCCATAGGCGCCGGAGAGTTGCCACGAGAAATCCTCGGCGTTCGCGCCGGACGCGAGAATCGAGATTGCGACGGCGTGCACCGTCCGCAGCGCTGTGCTCGTCGAACGTTTCCGAACCATCGGAAACCCCGCTAGCGATGCTTGGTTAGCGTTGTTGCGGGGAAAAATACCGCGGAGGTCACGCGCCGTCCATGGTCTAGCCAAACCGAAGGCCCTATGGCGGCTCAGCCCCCCGTCGCGTTTGACACTCGCCGTTATTTGACGCGCGTCACAAAAATCCGCCTGGCCGGCGTTGGCCTGGCCAGCGCCGCCGTGACGCCTGTCGCGTTTCAATGCGCACGTCGGACAGCCACGAGAAAAACGATGAACAGGTTGCTACGGACGTCTCGGTTCTTGCCCGGGCTTATGGCCGCATTGTCCTGGACCGCCATCGCGACGGCGCAAACCGAAGCGAGCGCCACGTACATCGTGCAGAGCGCGTCACTCGACTCTGCCCGCACGCACGTTCGCAGCGTGGGCGCCGAGCCCGAGCGAGACCTCGATATCATCCGCGCCGTCGCCGTTCGCCTGACTCCGGCCCAGCTGGCCCGGTTGCGCGAAGCCTCAGACGTCCGCGTCTTCGACGATCGCGAAATTCGCACGAGCGGCACGCTGCTCGGCGGCGTGGGAGACCTCCTCAACGGGGTCAACTCGACGCTCGCGCGAACCCCGCTGGTCCAGACCGTGCAGACCGTCGCGAGCCCGATCGTCTCCTCGGTCGCCTGCAATCCGCTCGTGAGCTCCGTGACCTCGCCGCTCGTCGGCACTCTTCAGAGCGTTCAAGACAGCACGCGTCTCGCGTCGCTGCCGCTGGTCTACGAGACGAACTACCCGGCCATGATCGACGCGGACAAGCTGCATTGCGGCGGGATCACGGGCCGCGGCGTCACGATCGCCGTGCTCGATACGGGGCTCTGGCGTGACACCTTTCAGTTCTACGGGAATCGCGTCCTCGCGACGGTCGACGTGACCTACGGCGGCCGGGGGCCGGTGACGGGCGACCCGTACGGTCACGGCACGCACGTGACGTCGATCGCCGCGAGCGGCGCACAGGCGCTGAGCGGCGCCTATCAGGGCATTGCGCCGCAAGCGAATATCGTCGCCGTGCGCGCCTTCGACGGCACGGGCGCCGGGCGCTACGTCGACGTCATCGCGGGTCTCAACTGGATCGTCGCGAACAAGACCAAGTACAACATCCGCGTGCTGAATCTGTCGTTCGGCGCGTCACCGCAGTCGTTCTACTGGGACGACCCCCTGAACCAGGCCGTGATGGCTGCGTGGAAAGCCGGCATCGTCGTGGTCGTCGCGGCCGGCAACGAGGGCCCGGATCCGATGACGGTCAACGTGCCCGGCAACGTGCCGTACGTGATCACCGTCGGCGCGCTGACGGACAACAAGACGCCGTACAACTACGCAGACGATCGTCTCGCATCGTTCTCGTCGACGGGCCCGACGTTCGAAGGCTTCGTCAAACCGGAGCTCGTTTCGCCGGGCGGCCACATTGCGGCTTCGATGTCGAGCAGCAGCTACCTCTCGTACATCGATCCCGGTTCGGTCGACGCCCTTCGGCAGCTGTTCACGATGTCGGGCACGTCGCAGGCTGCGGCCGTGACCTCCGGCGTCGTGGCGCTGATGCTGCAAGACGAACCCTCCCTGACTCCCGATACGGTCAAGTGCCGGCTGCTCGCCAGCGCGCGGCCCGCCGTGAACGCGAACGGTAGGCTCGCGTACAGCGTGTTCCAGCAAGGCTCGGGTTTGCTGAATGCGCGCGATGCCACGAATAGCTCGGCGACGCGTTGCGCGAATCGCGGCCTCGACATCAACGCCGACCTCGCGGGTACGAGGCACTTCGGCGGCCCGGCGAATCGGGACGCGAACGGCGACTACTACGTCATGGACATGGACGGCGGGACGTGGGGCGATCCGCTCGATGCCGACGGCTACACGTGGAGCGAGGGCTATACCTGGAGCCAGGGGTACACCTGGAGCCAGGGCTATACGTGGAGCCAAGGCTACACCTGGAGCCAGGGTTACACCTGGAGTCAGGGCTACACCTGGAGTCAGGGGTACACCTGGAGCCAAGGCTACACGTGGAGCCAGAGTCTGAGTTGGTGGAACCGGCCGCCGCCGCGGACGCTGCCGGCGAGGCCCGCGTCGATAGCGACCTGGGTGCCGAACGAATAGCGGAGTGTGACGCAGGTCCGGCCGGTTTCGCGCGCGTACCGGACTATTTCGGACGCGGATCAACGCGCCGCCGGCGGCCCTTCGCGGAGACTCAACACGTGAGATCGAGCGCATCGAGCGCCCGCTGGGGCTCGTCTTTAGCACTGTTCATGATCTGTTCGTGGGCCGCCATGGCGGCCGACGCGCCTCCGCTCGTCCTCGATCACTTGACCACCGACGACGGGCTGCCGCAGGCGACCGTCATGACGACCTTGCAGGACTCGCAAGGCTTCGTCTGGCTCGGAACAGAAGACGGCCTCGTGCGCTTCGACGGTACGGCGCTGCATCGCTACGCGCGCTCACGTACGGAAACCGGGTCGTTGCCCGGCAACTACGTCTGGCACGTCGTCGAAGACGCCGACACGAACCTCTGGATCGCGATCAACGACGCCGGCGTCGCGAAGTGGGACCGGCGCACCGACACGTTCACGAGCTACCGGCACGACCCGAACGACTCGAGCTCGCTCGCGAGCGACAGGGTTCGCACGGTTCTGATCGACGCACGCGGCCTCGTGTGGATCGGCACGTTCGATGCGGGCGTCGACGTGCTCGATCCGGCCTCGGGCCGAATCGAGCACCTGGTTCACGACCCGGACGATCCCGCCTCGCTCGCCGGTCCGCGCGTTTTCGCACTCACGCTCGACCGCGCCGGCGACGTCTGGATCGGAACGGACAAGGGCTTGAGTCGCTGGCGCGCAGATACACGCACGATGACGCGCGTGGGTGCCCTCGGCGAGCAAAGAATTTTCCGCGTGCTCGAGGACCAGGCGGGCGCGTTGTGGATCGGCACGTTCAGCATGGGCCTCATCCGCCTCGATCGCGACGGCCGTATCCTCGAGACGTTTCGCAACGACGCGGGCAACGCGTCCTCGCTCGGCAGCGACGACGTGCGAGCTCTGCTCGAGGATCAGGCGGGCCGCTTCTGGGTCGGCACGGCGGAGGGGCTCGCGCTGCTGGATCGCGCGACGGGCACGTTCACTCGTTATCGTCACGACGCGAACAACAGCGCGTCGCTGCGCGATTCGTTCGTGATGTCGCTGTATCAGGACCGGGACGGGCTCGTCTGGGTCGGCACGCGCACGGGCGGGGTCAGCCGCTGGGATCCGCGCAGCTGGGAGCTCGGCGGGCACCGGCCGGCGTGGCTCGAGAATAGTCCCGTCACGGCGTTCGCGGACGCTCCGGACAACCAACTGTGGATCGCCTCGCTCGCGGCCGGGCTCGTGCGCTTCGACGCCGCCACCGGGATCGCCACGCCTCTGGATACGCTCGTCGGCCGTCAGAACGCGGTGGGCGACGCGCCCGTGACATCGCTGCGGCTCGACCGCCGCGGCGCGCTTTGGATCGGGACCATGGGCAACGGGCTGAAGGTGCTGGGGCAGGACGGTCGCATCGAGTCGATTCCAGTGCAGCCCGGCGACGCAGGCTCGCTGAGCGCCGCGCGCATCCTGTCGGTTCTCGAGTCGCGCACCGGCGCGATCTGGGTCGGCACACTCGGCGGCGGCGTGAACGTGTTGGATCCCACGACGCGCAGCGTTCGTCAGCTGCCATTCGGTTCCGGCGCTGCGGGCGCGGTCAGTGCGTCCGACGTGACGGTGATCGTCGAGGACGCGCACGGCAACGTCTGGCTCGGCACCGACGGCGGCGGGCTCAACCTCGCGCGCGCCGACGGCACCGTGCTCCGGGTGTTCCGCAACGACCCCGGCAATCCGGCGACGCTACCGGCCAACACGGTGTACGGGCTGGCGGTCGATGCGGATGGGCGCGTCTGGGCCGCGACGACCGGCGGGCTCGCGCGGGTCGTCGATTCCGCGGCGGCGCCGGAGGCGATCGAATTTCAGGTCCTGTCGAGTGCCGACGGGCTCTCGAGCGACATACTGTACGGCGTGGTGCCGGATGCGCGGGGCCGACTCTGGCTCAGCGGTAACGCTGGGCTCATGCGCCTCGATCCCGAAAACGGGGGAATCAAGACCTATCATCGCGAGCACGGCCTGCAGGGCGAGGAGTTCTCGTTCGGCGCCTACTTTCGCCTCCGCGACGGACGCGTGGTCTTCGGCGGACCTGGCGGCTTCAACATCTTCGATCCGGCCACGCTGACCGAGAGCACGCCGCCGCCGCGCGTGGCGCTGACGAACGTGGACGTGCTCGGCGTGCGGGCCGGCGGCACCACGCCGTTCTGGCTGCGCGACCGCATAGCGCTCGACTATCGCGGCACGGTCGTATCCCTCGACTTCGGCGTGCTCGATTTCACGTCGCCGGAGCACAACCGGCTCGCCTACCGCATGGCCGGCCTCAGCGACGATTGGCTCGACGTCGGCTCGCTGCGCCGCATCACGCTGACGAATCTCGATCCGGGAGATCACGTGCTCGAGGTGCGCGCGGCGAATGCCGACTCGGTGTGGAGCCCGCCGCTCAAGCTCACGATCCATCGCGACCCCGCACCGTGGGCATCCCCCTTCGCTTACGCGCTGTATGCGCTCGCGCTACTCGCGTTCGTTGCGCACCGAGTCCAGCTCCAGCGGCGCAAGCTTCGCGAGATGGTCGCGGCGCGCGAGCGCCTCGAGGCCGAAGTGCAGCTGCGCACCCGCGAGCTCGTCGAAAGCAATCGGCAGCTCGAAGAGGCGGCGCGTGCGAAGAGCGACTTCCTCGACCGCATGAGCCACGAGCTGCGCACGCCGATGAACGGCGTCGTCGGCATGACGGAGCTCTTGACGCGGACGACCCTGTCGGCGACGCAGTCGCATTTGACGAAGACAATTCGCTCGTCGGCGCAAATTCTGCTGCAGATCGTGAACGACCTGCTCGATCTCTCGAAGATCCGCGCCGGCAAGGTCTCTCTCGAGAGACTCCCCATCGATCTCGCGCAGGTGCTCGAGGAATGCACAAGCATGTTTGCCGGTGCCGCCGACAACAAGGGCATCGAGCTCATCGTCTGTCCGCCGCCGCCGACGCAGCGCGCTCTGCTCGGCGATCCGCTGCGCCTGCGTCAGGTGCTCATGAACCTCGTGGGTAACGCGGTGAAATTCACCGAGCGTGGCGAAGTTGTCGTGCGCGCGGATATCGAGTCCACCGAGAAGGATCGTGCGACCGTGCGCCTCGCCGTGACCGACACCGGCATCGGCATGGACGGCGCCGCCTTGGACAAGATCTTCGAGCCGTTCGCGCAGGCCGACGAGACGACGACGCGCCGCTTCGGTGGCACGGGCTTGGGGCTTGCGATTTGCCGCGAGCTCGCCGACCTCATGAATGGCAGCATCGCCGTCGACAGTCAGCCCGGCGTCGGTTCCACGTTTCGGTTGTCGCTGCCGGTCTCGCTGGGCGCCGTGATCGCGCCGGCGCCCCCCTCGTTGCCGAGTCGCAAAGTTCGAATCATCACGCGGCGTCCGTCGCTTGCGGAGTCCGTTGCGCGCCACGCGGCCGCGCTCGGCCTCGAGGTGCTGCCGTTCGATCCGGAAGCCGTCGACGGCGACATCGTCGTCATCGATGCGGGTACGCGCCCGACCACGCTGGGCTCGCTGCTCGCGTCGGCCGAGGCGGGGCATGCCGCGCTCGTCGTGATCGCAACCTCGGCCGACGTCGAGTCGCGCGCGCTGCAAGTGCTCCTGCCGGACAAGCAGATCGTGTTGAAGCCCGTCCACGCGACTGCGCTGCACGAGGCATTCGCCTCGGCGCTCGGCATGCAGGCCCCGGTAGTCCACGAAGCGCGTGTACGCGCGGAAAGCGGACCGGTGCAGGCCCACGTGCTGCTCGTCGAGGACGAGCCCGTGAACGCGGCGGTCGCCGAAGGCTACCTCGAAGCGCTCGGTTGCACCTCGACGTGGGTGACGAGCGGCGCGGAGGCCGTTGCCTGCGCCGCGGCCGAGCACTTCGATCTGATCCTCATGGATCTCAGCATGCCCGGCATGGACGGGTTCGCGACGACCGCTCTGATTCGGCGGCACGAGAGCCGCGCGTACACCGTCCACGGGGGGCGCGCTCGCGTTCCGATCGTCGCACTGACGGCCCACGATGCAGGGCGCTATCGCGAGAAGTGCGCTGCTGCCGATATCGACGACATATTGAGCAAGCCGTACACGCTCGAGGATTGCCGGCTCTTGCTGCGGCGGTGGGTTGCGCGGGCAGACAAGACCTCGGCGACTGCGTCGCTCGGCGGCGCCGACTCGGCGAGTGCGGCCTCGCGGGACTCGCTGACCAGCGTCGATGGGAACGCCGTTGCGGCACTGCGGCAGCTCGGCGCCGGCAAGCAAGCCGATCTCTACTCGAAGCTCGTGGGGCTGTTCGGCTCGAGCTCGACGCAGGCGCTCGACGAGCTCAGGGCGGCTGTCGAAGCCGACGATTTTCCGACCGTCGCGGCAGTGTGTCACAAGCTCGCGTCGGCGGCCGCCAATGTCGGGGCCCTCGCGTACGCGCAACGAGTCAAGGAGCTCGAGCGACACGCGCTCGCGGGTGAACGGGCGCTGGCGCGCGGCCTGTGCGAAGAGCTGTGCGCGGCGCACGTGCCGCTGCTCGAAGCGCTGCTGAGCCAACGCATGCGAGCGACTGCATGAGCCATCAAGCGCTCGAGCCGCGCGTGGCGATCATCGCCGACGATGAGGATCTCGGGCGCGTGCTGCTCGGAGAATCGGTCGCCGCGGCCGGGCTCGAGTGCCTCTCGTTCGCTGACGGCGGCGCGGCGCTCGCCGCGGCGCGCGAGAACGACGTCGCGATCGTGCTGCTCGATGTCGACATGCCCGTGCTCGACGGCAACGAAGTTTGCCGGCGCTTGCGCGCAGACCCACGCTTCCGCACGGTGCCGATCGTAATCGTCACGGGGCATCAGGATTCCGACGCCGTCCGCCGCGCGTTCGATGCCGGCGCGACGGACTTCATCTCGAAGCCCGTGAATTGGGCGTTGCTGCCGCATCGGCTCGAATACATCCTCCGGAATGCGGCCGCAGCGGAGCACATCGAGCGGCTCGCGTACTACGACACTTTGACCGGGCTGCCGAACCGGCGGCGCTGCATCGATCTGCTCGGCTCGATGTTCGATGCGGCCGAGCGGGCGCGCGACTCGGTCGCGATCGTCTACCTCGACTTGAACAACTTCAAGCGCGTCAACGACACCTTCGGCCACTCGGTCGGCGATGAGGTGCTGCTGACCGTCGCGAGCCGTTTGACGAAGACCCTGGGCGCTTTCTCCGCGCAGCATCCCGACGCGATGTTGGCCCGCTTCGGAGGCGACGAGTTCGTCATCGCCGTTCGCCACGCGCGAGCCCGCGACGTCGGACAGCAAATCGCGGCGGCTTGCAGCGACGCGTTTGCCTCACCCATCGTCTACGACTCGCTCGAGTTCTACTCGGCGCCGAGCATCGGAATCGCCGTGTACCCGGATGACGGCGCCGACGTCGGCACTGTGCTCAAGCACGCCGACACCGCGATGTACCAAGCGAAGTCCGGTGCCGCGGGCCCCATCGCCACCTATGCGCCGGCCATGAGCAACCGCCTACAGCACTGGCTGGAGCTCGAGGCCAAGTTGCGCCGCGCCGTCGACGGCGACCTGCTCACGCTGGTGTTCCAGCCGAAGTTCAGCTTGCAAGACGACCGGCTAGTCGGCGTGGAAGCGCTGCTGCGCTGGTGCGACGACGAGTACGGAGACATCCCGCCGACACGCTTCATCGAGATCGCGGAGGACAGTGGGCTGATCATCGACATGAGCGCATGGGTCGTGCGCGCCGCGTGCCGGCAGTTGCGCAAGTGGCTCGACCTCGGCTTCAAGATCCCAGTGGCGATCAACTGTTCCGGCAAGGAACTGCTGCACGGCGATCCAGCGCGCGTGATCGAGACGGAGGCCGCCGCCGCAGGCGTGCCCACGTCGCTGATCGAGGTCGAGATCACGGAGTCGCTGCTCGTGAAGGATTCCGTCACGGTCAGGAACGTGCTGCAGCGCTTCCGCCAGCTCGGCTGCCGCATCGCGCTCGACGATTTCGGGACCGGTTATTCCTCGCTGGCGTACATCACGCGTTTTCCGCCGGATCGCATCAAGATCGACAAGGCCTTCGTGCGCGACGTCGACCGCTCGGTGAGCGATGCGGCCATCGCGAATGCGATCCTGTCGCTCGCGAAGGGCCTGGGGCTCACGGTCACCGCCGAAGGGATCGAACGCCCCGGCCAGCTCGAGTGGCTGCGCGCGCGCGGGTGCAACGAGGTGCAAGGTTACTTGCTGTCGCAGCCCTTGTCCGCGGCGGAGCTCGAGCGCCGGTTCCTATCGCCGCAGGGGGCGCGAGATCGAGACGTGCCTGCGCCGGAAGCAGAGTCCGTTGCTTCCGTTGCGGCCGCCACGACCGCAGGCTCCATGCGGCGCTCCTGAGGCGGCGGACGTGGAAGTCTAAGCAGCGCTCAAGTACGCACGTGCGTGCCGTCGGGCCCGCTTGCGCTGCGTGCTGCACGTTTCCCGGTGAAAGCCCGCGCGACGAAGATCACGAACGCAAACACGCCGACGCCGAATACGAGGTCTCCTGGCACTCTCGCCCAAACCAGCGCCTGCATGACGGGTCCCTGAATCATTTCTGCGCTGCGAGCGTACGCGTAGTCGCGAGTGAAGCTCGCGTAGGTTTGCCACAAGCCTTGCGGTAGCAGCGACAAGAACACCATCATCGCCAGGCCGACGTTGAGGCACCAGAAGCTCGTCGTGAGCAAGCGCTCGCTCCAGCGGGTGACGTCTGTCAGTCCGCGCATGCAGAACAACATGAGGCCGAGCCCCAACATACCGTAGACGCCGAACAGAGCCGCGTGGCCGTGCGTCGCCGTCGTGTTGAGTCCCTGCATGTAATAGAGAGCGAGCGGCGGATTGATCAGGAAGCCGAACAGGCCCGCACCGATCAAATTCCAGACCAGAACTGCGCCGAAGAACATGAACGGCCAGCGATACGCCTTCTGCCAATCGAACAGCCCCTCGTGTTTCGCGCGGCTATAAGCTTCGAAGCCGACGACGAGCAACGGCACGACCTCGAGCGCCGAGAACACGCTGCCGAGCGCGAGCACGCCGATCGGTGTTCCACTCCAATAAAGATGATGAAACGTGCCGAGGACACCGCCGCCGAGAAAGATGATCGTCGCGACGAGCACGGACGTCGTCGCAACGGAGACGCGGACGAGCCCCATTCGCACGAGCAGCGCGGAGACGATCGCGGTTGCGAACACCTCGAACACGCCCTCGACCCACAGGTGCACGACCCACCAACGCCAGTACTCCATGATCGAGATATGCGTGTTGCGCCCGTAGAGCAGGCCCGCCCCGAACAGGAGCCCGATCGCAACGGTCGCGACTACCACGAGGAACAGGAGCGAGCGGTTGTGCCGGTCGTCGAGCGCCGGCCAGAGACCGCGCAGAACG
>Ga0190271_10000893_pt1 | contig 16011 bp, 12 predicted proteins | sample Popmic356T_FD_133747 | JGI IMG/M metagenome (GOLD analysis project Ga0190271, IMG submission 133747) | Populus adjacent soil microbial communities from riparian zone of Weber River, Utah, USA - 356 T | ecosystem: Environmental > Terrestrial > Soil > Riparian zone | place: USA: Utah | collected...
CTCGGATGTTGCTTTTACAATCGCTTCAGCAGCCTCGCGCTCGCGCAAGACCTTGCGGTTGACCTTTCCCGCAGGGGTCTTGGGAAGTTCGCTCACGAAGGCGATGTGTCGCGGAAACTCGTGCTGGCTGAGCCGCTCGCGCGTAAAGTTTTTCAGCTCGTCGACATAGCTGTCGCTGGCAGCGCGCTGGCTGACGATGAACGCCTTGGCGACCTGACCGCGGGTCGCGTCGGGCACGCCAATGATGGCAGCTTCGCGAACGTCTGGGTGCTTGAGCAGCGTGTTTTCGATCTCGACCGCGCTCATCGTCCAGCCCGCCGAGATGATCACATCGTCCGCGCGCCCCGCGTGATAAAAGTACCCATCGTCATCGATCTTCGCGAGGTCTTTGGTGGTCTCCCAGCCGTTGCGTCGCCACAGCATCAGCTCACCGGTGACGCCTGGCGCGGTCGGCGTGCCGTCTGGCTTCTGCACCTCTAGCTTGAGGCCAGGCACCGCCTTGCCCAGCGACCCTGGCTTGACGACGAAGTCGCTGGCGCCGGGGTAGTTGACCAGCACCACACCGATCTCGGTGGTGCCGTACATGCTGCACGCCGGCACGTGGAAGGTCTGGTCGATGAAGTCCAGCGTGGCCGAGTCGATAGGCTCTCCCGTGTACGAGAGCTTTTTGATGGAGAACGTAAAGTCCTGGGCCTTGTCCGAGTTCTTCATCATCCGGTAGTGGGTGGCGGCCGCCGACATGTTCGTGATCCGGTAGTCCTCTAGCGCCTTCATCAGCCGCACGGCGTCGAAGCGACCGGCGAACGTGCCGGTGGTGACGCCGAGCGCCAGCGGCGCCAGCGTGCCGTGCCACAGGCCGTGACCCCACGCGGGGGACGAGGGACAGAAGAACTCGTCGCCCGGCCGGATCCCCGTGCCGTAGAGCGCGGCAAACATCAGTGTCACCAGCGCGCGATGCGAGTGCTTCACCGCCGCTGGCAGCTCGCGTGTGGTGCCGGACGTGTACTGAAACACAGCCAGGTCATCACCGCCGGTGACCGTGTCGTAGGTGGCTGGAAAGTCGGCCAGCTCTGCGAGCAGCGTGGCGTCGGCAACGACCACCCGCACGCCTGGACACGCTCGGGCCATGTCCGCCTTCTCGGCGTTCGTGATCAGCAGCGTCGGCTTGCAGTCGTCGACACGCAGCCGAAGTCCGTCGAGTCCGAACAGCGTGAACAGGGGCACACTGATCGCACCCATCATCATCGCGCCGAACAGACTCAGATAAAAGGGCAGCGACGGCTCGAGCATGAAGGCGATCCGATCGCCGGCTTGAATCCCGTTGCGGTTCAACCAGTGCGCGAAGCGTGCAGAGCCCGCTGCGATGGTGTCAAAGCTCAGGATCTCGTCTGCACCGTCTGCGTGTGCGATGCGCACGGCGGCGCGGCCAGACCCATCGGCGTGCCGGAGGATACACTCCTCGACGATGTTGAGGCGCTCGCGGTCGCCGTCGAACAGCGCCCACAGCGCCTGCGAGCTGGCGTGTTGTTGAGCGTCTGCATAGCGCGTGTATTCGGTGAGCTTGGTCATCGACTCAACTGCTGTTCGGGTCGACGCCGCTGTTCCGCATCGTCGTTGGACATGAGGTGCTATGTCACGACGCGCGTCTGATTGTAAATGTAGAAGCCCGTTCTATATACTGAACGTTACTCAGGAGTCGTTTGCATGACGGACCGGCCAAAACAGCGTCCTCAGCGGCACCGCGCACTTGCGAGCGCCGTCGAAGCGAGCAAGGCGCCAGCCATCTCGCGGGCCGCTGCGGTCTTACGGTCGCTCGGCAAGAGCGACGTGCCGCTCGGCGTGCAAGCCATCGCACGAGACCTGGGTCTGGTACCGAGCACGTGTCTCTACTTGCTCAGGGCCCTGGTGGCCGAGGAGCTGGTCGCGTTCGACCCCGATACAAAACGCTACTCGCTGGACGCAGGCGTGCTCACGCTCGCCCAGCACTGGCTCCGACGCAACCGCTTCAACAATCTCGCCCAGCCCGTGCTGGATCGGATTGGCCAGACCTTCGATGTGACGACCCTCGGCGTGCACATCGTCGGCCTCGAACACATCGTCGTGGTGGCAGTGTCTCAGGCTGGCCACAACTTTCAGCTCAGTACCCAGATCGGCAGTCGCTTTCCGGCGCTGATCAGCGCCACGGGACGCTGCATCGCCGCCTTCGGGGAGCACTCGGAGGCCGAGCTCGAGGCGCGCTTCAAGACGCTGCGCTGGGACGACCCGCCCACGCTGGAAGAATGGAAAGCCCAGGTCAGCCAGACACGCCTGCAGGGGCTTGCCGTCGATGCAGGTCACTACATCTCCGGCGTGACGGTGGTCGCAGCCCCGGTCTGGAAGTCACGCGCCAAGCTGAGCCACGCACTGGTGGCGATCGGCATTGGCAGCGCGCTCAGTCGGACGGGGCTGCCCGCGCTCCAGGATGCTGTCCTCTCGGCCGCGCGGATCCTCTCGAATCAGCTCTGCGGCGACACGGGGGCGTAGCCGAGGATCGCCTTGGTCTCCACGTACTCGTGGAAACCGAAGTCGCCCCACTCGCGTCCGTTGCCGCTCTGCTTGTAGCCCCCGAACGGCGCGTTGAAGTCGAAGCCGCCATTGACCACCACCCAGCCCGAGCGAATCTTGCGCGCCACGCTGCGGGCCTGCTCGATGTCTGCGCCGGCGACGTAGCCGGCCAGGCCATACTCCGTGTCGTTGGCGATCTCGATGGCCTGCTCGAGGCTCTTGTAGCCAAGGATCGTGAGCACCGGCCCGAAGATCTCTTCGCGTGCGATGGTCATGTCGTTGGTCACGTCGGCAAACACCGTGGGCTTGACGTAGTAGCCCTTTTTTAGGCCCTCGGGACGACCGGTGCCGCCGGCGACCAGCTTGGCCCCCTCCGTGATGCCCTTCTGGATGAGCGCCTGGATCTTGTCGAACTGTAGCTTGGAGACCACTGGACCTATCGCGAAGCTGCCCGTGGGATCACCCACGGTCACCTTGGAGGCAGCCTCCTGGGCGATGCGGATGGCTTCTTCCATGCGCGCGCTGGGCACGAGCATGCGCGACGGCGCGCTACAGGTCTGGCCCGAGTTGCCCATCATGGAAGCGACACCGTTGGCGACGTTGCTGGCAAACGCTGCGTCGTCGAGGATGATGTTGGGGCCCTTGCCGCCCAGCTCCTGGGTGACCCGCTTGACCGTCGCCGCGGCGTTCTTGGCAATCTCGACGCCGGCGCGGGTGGAGCCGGTAAAGGAGATCATGTCGATGTCGGGATGACTGGACATCGGAACACCCACACCCGCACCGGTGCCCTGCACGAGATTAAACACGCCGGCTGGAACCTTGGCGGCGTGCAGGATCTCGGCAAAGATCTGGGCGGAGAACGGGGCGACCTCAGACGGCTTGAGCACGACCGTGCAGCCCACCGCCAGCGCCGGGAAGACCTTGACGGCGATCTGGTTCATGGGCCAGTTCCACGGCGTGATCAGGCCGCACACGCCAATGGGCTCTTTGACGATCAGCGTGGCGCCGCGCTGCTCCTCGAAGCGGAAGCTGCTCAGGTTCTCGATGACCGTGGTCAGGTGGCCGATGCCAAGACCCACCTGAAAGCCGTTGGCGAGCGAAGCCGGCGCGCCCATCTCCTCGGTGATGGCCGCCGCGAGCTCGCCCGCGCGCTTGTGGTACTCCTGCAGAATGCGCTGCAGCACGGTAAGCCGCTCTGCGCTGCTCGTCTGCGACCAGGTCGCGAACGCCTTGCGAGCGGCCTTGACGGCCCGATCCAGATCGGCTGCAGAGCCCAGCGCGATCTTGCCGGAGACCTGCTCGGTCGCGGGATTTTCAACATTGTGGGTCTGGAGCTCGATCGGATCGACCCACTCGCCATCGATATAGAACTTGAGGTATTCGCGCATGACTCGGTTCTCCGTCTCTTCAGGTGCAGGAGTAAGCGAACTACCTCAGCTCACTGCTGGCCTTCGGCGTACCACGTTCTGAACTCGTCGTAGTTAGGCGTATCTTTGTTTTCGTTGCCGCCGTGGTTGGCGACCGGGTCGATCGGCACGTGAATGACCGTGGGCTTGCCGCTGGCGAACGCCTCTTTGATCGCGGGTCCGAGGTCCGCGGCCTTTTCGATGTACATGCCCTTGCAGCCCAGGCCCTCGGCGATCTTGTCGAAGCGCACGTCCTTGCTCCAGTGCACGCCCGGCTCGGTCGTTTTGCCGTGACCGAAGGTGCGTTTGTAGACGCCCACTTCCAGGCCCCACTGATGGTCCACGCCGACCACGGTGACGATCGGCAGGTTGAGGCGTGCGGCCACCTCGAGCTCGCCGATGTGAAACAGGAACGCGGAGTCGCTGGTGGTGAACAGCACGGGCCGCTTGCCGCCGTCGGCTACGGATGCCCCGATTGCGTAGGGAAGACCAGTACCGAGGTGACCAAAGTTTTGGTTCCAGATCACATCGTGCGGTTTGCACTGCAGGTAGGTCCAGGTGAAGATCACCGTTCCCCCGCCATCCCTGACGTGGATGCCGTCCTTCGGGAAGGCCTTGGTCGCCTCCACCACCCAGCGCGCAGTGTGCATGGGGCCGTCCAGGTTCGGCGCGCTCTCGGCAAGGTCGGCCAGGCGCTGTTTGTCGGCTTCGATCCAGCGTGCGAGGTCGGGCGACGCCTTGCGCGCGCTGCCCTTCAGCGCTGCTGACAGCTGCGGCACGACCGTGCGCAAGTCGCCGACCAGGGGCACGTCGATGGGGCGGTTCACACCGATCGCCGCGGCGTCGAGCTCGACGTAGATCCACTTGCGCTTGGCGTCGTTCTCCGCCCAGTGCCGCCACTTGCCGTAGTGCGAGGGCTCGCCCAGCTCGGTGCCGATGGCGATGCAAAGATCCGACTTCTGCACCGCCTCGTTGGCGACCTTGGAGAAGCCGTACGGGAAGGTGCGATCCTCGAGACCCGCGATAAAAGCCGTGCCTCCCGAGGTCTGGATCACCGGGCACGCCATCAGCTCGGCAAGCTCCTTGACCTGCTCGCCGCCGCGCGACGTCTGTACGGCGTGGCCGACCAGCAGGATCGGGCTCTTGGCGGCCTTGATCAGCTCGGCCGCCTTGGCGACCATGTTGCCGTCGGCGCCCGGCTTGACCAGTCTGTACGCTTCCGGTGGCAGCGCCTCCGGCACGTTCAGCTCTTCCTGAATGATGTGCGAGGGGTACTCGATGTAGACCGGCCCGGGCGTGCCGGACTGACACACGCGCAGCGCGTGGCGAATGATCTCGTCGGTCTGGTCGGCGTACTCGATGCTCGCGCTGTACTTCACCGAGTTCTCGAACAACGCCGCCTGCTTGACGAACTGGATGCGGCCGCGGCGCACGCGCTGCTCGGTCACACGCGCGCGCTGGCCGCCGATGAACACGACCGGGGAGTTTTCGACCTTGGCGCACATCATGGCGCCCGCGGCGTTGGCGATGCCTGGTCCGAGCGTGGCGATGCACAAGGCCGGCGTGCCGTTCATGCGCGCCCAGCCCTCGGCCATGAAGCCTGCCGCGAGCTCGTGGTGGGGCGTCACGACGTTCCAGCCGCGCTTCTCGGCCGCAACGAACATATGAACGAAGTTCGGGTCGGGGATGCCAAAGAGCGTCTTGATGCCCTCGGCCTCGAACAGTTGCAGGATGCGTTCATAAACTTTAACGGACATGGACAAAGACCTTATCTTTCGGCGCACTAAGACGTTTGGGAGTCCGCCCGGGAGCTTCCCAAGCTCGGAAAAAAATCAAGGCTCGCGCTTCAGCAGCGCTGGCGCACTGGTGCCCATGTAGTCAGCCAGGACGCGGTGGAAGTTGGTGACCTTCTGCTCCTGGTGCGGATTGGGCAGAGCTCCGCGAAAGCCGCGTGAGCGCATGCCCCGCTGCACCGCGGCCATGTTCGAGAAGTCCTGGGACAGCACGAGGCCCCACTTCTCGGCAGTCGGCTCGGCGTAGACCCACTGGGTCTTGGGCTCGCCGGCCTCCGGATAGCGCTCGATCGCGTAGGACTCGAAGATGCACTTGTGCGGGTTGTCGTCGTAGGGGCGCGCCCGGTAGCACAACGCAAAGGTGATCCCTTGCAGGATCGCCATGTTGGGGAAGATGCTCCAGGCCAGGCCGGCCTTGGACATTTGTTCCGGCGTGATCGCGGGCCAGACGACCCCGCGCGCCGCGTCGTCGGCGCGCGCCGAGGCGAGCCAGTGCTTGATGACGGCGTCGGGCGGGGTCTCTTCGGGCAGCTCCTCGACCAGCCGCCTCGCCGCGTTGACCAGCGTCTCGGTGGTGCTGGCGTTGTTGACCGTGTTGTAGATCTCGTTCTGCAGCTCGTAGGTCGAGATGCGTGCGTCCTTACCCTTGCCCGCCCGGGTAATGGTGCTGCTCTGCTTCATCTTCAGGGTCGGATCGCGCTCGTCGAAGCCGCTCACGCCGTGCAAGCCATGCGCCGCGCTGTAAGCGTAGTACTGGCCGTACTTGAGCAGCTGCGTGTGCGTGCCCTCGACGTGGTAGGGCTCCATGAAGGCTTCGATCGCCGTCTTCCAATTGCAGTCGAAGACGACCCACTGCCGCCACTTGTAGCGCATCTTCGCAAACTCGAACGGGTCGAGGATCGACGCGGCCGGCTCGAGGTACTCGCGCAGCGAGACGCAGTTGGGATCCATGTTGATGAAGACCCAGCCGCCCCAGGTATCCACCTTGACTTCATTCAGACGCGTACACGCGTCCGTGAGTGCTCCTTTCCAGTCCGGCTCGTCGAGCTTGAACGTGCAGTTGCCGTCCAGGTCGTAGCGCCAGGAGTGGAAGCCGCAGACGAACGAATTGCGATGGCCGCGCGTGCTGTGCGCCCCGGCAGGGGTATCGACGAGGCGCCGGCCGCGATGCGAGCACACGTTGTGGTAGGCCTTGATCGTGTCGGGTGCCGCGCGCACCACCACGATCGAGTCGGCACCGATGTCGTAGGTCAGATAGTCCCCGACATTCGGGATCTCTTCGACGCGGCCGGCGTGCTGCCAGACCTTCGCCCACAGCTTGTCGGCCTCGGCCCGGGCGTACGCCTCGGAGACGTACGGCTCCACCGAAAAGGTGAGCGGCTCTGATAGCTCTTCGATGCTCACGTTGCGCGGTTCGTTCACGACGTCTTCCTCCCCTGACTTGCGGAAAGTCACTGCGGCGGACCAACCGCGGCAGGCGGGTCTCTGGCCATCACGCGCGCGCGTGTCGCTCGCTGCGCAGAACGCCTCGCCCGCCGTCTTTGCGCTGGCGCTTGTCGCGCTCCTGCCGGTACGTTCCCCTTCTGTCGGGGAGGTCGCTGTCGCCAGGCGTTCGCGTGGGCTCACACTCCATGATTACCCCTCGCACACTTCGACCTCCGTAATCAACAGTGTTGTTTAGTCAAAAATGCCTGTCAAGATGGGCGCCATGAGTAGTGAGCACGAAGTTGGCGCGGACCTGGCTGCGTGGCGCGAGTCCGGCAGCTTCGTGTTGGACCTGGACATTACGTCGGTGCTGCTCTCCGAGACGCGCTGCTTGTTGTGTGCCCCACTGACTCCAGCGATGTCGACGGCGTCGGGCGCGGCGTCGCTGGGACTGCTTGTCTCGTTGCTGGACATCGCCGCTGCCGAGCCCGCGCTGGCGGCTTGCCGGCCCGACTGGACCGCGACGCAGGACCTGACCGTGCACGCCACCAGCAGGCTCGTCGAAGGACCCGTCGTCGTCGACGCAGCGCTCGTGCGCGTGGGCAAAAAAGCCATCACGACCACGGCGAACGTCTACGACGGTCGTGGCGTGCACGACTTCGACGCCCTTTCGCGAGCCATCGATTCTTCGCTCGCGCGCCCGAGGGCGCGCTTCGACGCTGCGCGCACGGAGCCAGCGGCTGCGTCGACGCGCGCCCTCGGGCGCGCGAGCGGAGAGTCGACCGCCGGCCCCACGCTGGTGGCCAGAGGGCTGCTGACGTTCGCCAGAATCCCGGGCTCATCGGCGACCGGCATGGAGGACTACGACCCCGGCAACTGGGTGGGCCGAGTCCGTCGCCGGACCTTCGAGCGACCGCCCGAGGGTACGCTGCAGGCGCGCATGGGTCTCCAGATCGTGGACGCCGCAGCAGGCGCAGTCGAGCTCGCCCGCACGCAGTACGTGACCAACACCATCGGCACCATCTTTGGCGGTGCCCAGGCCGCGCTCCTGCAGGCCGCCGCCGAGGCCATGCGGCCAGGGCTCGAGGCCACCGACCTGCAGATTCACTACCTGTCACAGGTCAAGAGCGGACCGGCACGCACCATCGGCCGTGTCTCGCGTGACGCGGCCGACCACAGCGTCGTGACCCTCGAGCTGCGGGACGTCGGGTACCACGATCGGCTGCTCGCGCTCGCCACCGTGCTGCTGCAGCGACCGCCAGCCTGAGCGCGCTCCGCTGCCGAAGCGTTTGCGCTCAGGGCCCTGCTTTTCGCGCGAGCGAGTGCAAGCCGAGACACGGAGCATGAGCAGCTCCGCCTGCTCGTTCGTGTTACCGTCGCTCCGAACATTGGACTTGTCGAACGTGGGACGAAAGTTGGCAGGACAGAATCGCACGGAGCCACAGGCCGACCGCGCCGTCGCCCGGCGCCAGCAGGAAGTCGCGCGAAAGCGCGATGGCATCCTCAGCGCGGCCGCGCGGGCTTTTGCGCGCGGTGGCTACCATGCCACGACGATGCAGGATATCGCGCACGAGGCCGGCTACACCGCGCCCTCCCTGTACGCGTACTTCACGGGCAAAGAGCAGATCTTCGTCGAGCTCGCCGTGCTGCTGTCTCGAGAGTTCGTCGCCGTGTTCGATGCGCCCGTGCCCGCCGGCCTGGCGTTCCCTGAGCGCCTCGAGCTGCTCTTGCGTCAGCTGTTCGAGAAGGCCGACCGCTACCGGGACGCCGTGACGGTGTTCTTGGTTGCACGTTTGTCCGGGGGCGCCGCCTTCAGTCAGGGGATGACGCCCGAGTCGACGCACAGCACCGACTTTTCGAGCGTGCAGCTGCTGACCAACTGGCTGCGCAAGAATGCGAAGCGGGGCGAGCTCGGCGAGCAGCGGCCCGACGAGATGGCCGTTGCGCTCGCCGGCCTCGCCCACGCGTTCTGTATCCACTGGCTCGCCGACGGCGCCGGCACGAGCATCTCTGCCCTCGCGTCGCGTGTGACATCCACCTTCCTTTACGGCGCGATGGGCAGCGCTCCCAGCGCCAAGACGCCCCGCTCGCGCGAGCGCTGAGCGTGTGCCCGTGAGCAGCCCTACAACGGGCTCCCGGGGCAAACTGGACCGGCTCGGGGGGTCCGCGCGCGTGTTGCGGCGCACCACGATCAGCGCCCGTCAGGCCCAGTTGCGAGCAGGAATGCGACTCGCAAACGCGCGCACGCACGGCGCGCTTCGAGGCCTCGAGTTTTGGCCGCTTCAGCCAATGCTTGGCCGCGAAAGACGACACCAAATCGAGTCTTTAGAGACTACGCGTCTTAACTCGAGGAGACGCGTCGAACCTGGCACTCGAGGTTGACAACGAAACTTTATTGGTCGATAAAGTTTTGCGAACGCCAGTTCGGATCTGGCGTCGGGTAGGCAGCGCTTCCAACGCAGGCCGCCACGCGGAACGACGGCGCAACGCAGTCACGCGCGCTGCGCAGAGTCAGACCAGAGGTACAACATGAGTGTTAACAAGACGGAAGCTGTCTCCTGGGACCCCTACAACCCGGAGTTCTTCCAAAATCCGTATCCGATCTTTCGTCGCCTGCGCGAGGAAGCGCCCCTCTACGTCAACGACGAGCACGGCTTCTACGCTCTGAGCCGCTACGCCGAGGTGGAGCGCGCCCTGAAGGACACCGAGTCACTCAGCTCTGCACGCGGAACCATCCTCGAGATCATCAAGGCCAATGCCAAGATGCCGGAGTCCGTGTTCATCTTTCAGGACCCGCCGGTGCACACGGCGTTTCGCACCCTGCTGCAGCGCGTGATCACACCCAAGCGCATGAACGCGCTCGAGGCCCAGGTGCGCGACTACTGCGCACAATGTCTCGATCCGCTGGTCGGTGCGGGCCGCTTCGACTTCATCGCCGACCTGGGCGCAAAGATGCCCATGCGCGTGATCAGCATGCTGCTCGGCATTCCCGAAAAGGATCAGGAAGCAGTTCGTCAGTCGGGCGACGATCGGCTGCGCACCGAAGCCGGCAAGCCCATGAAGTTCTCGGTCGAAGAAAACGTCACGGGCAACGCCTTCAACGAATACATCGAGTGGCGCACTACCCATCCGTCCGACGACATGATGACGGAGCTGATGCACGCCGAGTTCACCGACCCCACTGGCAAGGTCCGCAAGCTGGCGCGCGACGAGCTGCTCTCGATCGTCGACGTGGTGGCCGGTGCAGGCAACGAGACCACCAACCGCTTGATCGGCTGGGCAGGCAAAGAGCTCGCCGAGCATCCCGATCAGCGGCGCGACCTGGTCAACAACCCGGCGCTCGTGCCGCAGGCGATCGAGGAGCTCTTGCGCTTCCAGACGCCTGGCCCGGCCATCGCGCGCTACGTCGCGAAGGACGTCGAGTTCTACGGGCAGACGGTTCCCAAGGGCACCGCCATGATGCTGCTGATCGGTGCCGCCAACCGTGACGAGCGGCGCTTTGCCGACGGTGACGCCTTCAACATCCATCGCGAAGCACGGCCGCATCTCGGCTTCGGGCACGGCATTCACGCGTGCATTGGTGCCATGCTGGCGCGCGTCGAAGGTCGCGTCGCACTCCAGGAGGTGCTCAAGCGTTTCCCGGATTGGCATGTCGACTACGACCACGCCGAGCTGGCGTCCACCTCGACCGTGCGCGGCTGGGAGACGCTTCCGGTGTTCGTCGGGCCCGAGTCGAAGCGCGTCACGACGTCGACGTCCAAGGCGACCCCCGCGGCGGCAACGAGCACGCAGAATGCGTCGCTGGAAGGCACGTGGAACCTGGTCGTCAAGGGACCGACCGGCCCGCAGCCCACCGTGCTCGTGCTGGAGCGCGCGGGTGACACACTCAGTGGCACGCAGTCCGGTCAGGGCAGCTCCACGTCCGTTACGGACGTCACAGTCGACGGCAGCAAAGTCTCATGGGTCAACCATGTGACTAGACCAATCAAACTTAAAGTGACATTTACAGGCGAGATCTCGGGCAATAGCATGAGCGGCAAGTGCAAGGCCGGTTTCATGGGCTCGTATCCATTCACCGCTACAAAGGAGTAGCTCATGTCGGAAACCGAAAACGTCTCGCTCGAAGGCAAGTGGAACCTGGTCATCAAGGCCCCGACCGGCAAGCAGCCGACCGTGCTCGTGATGGAGCGCTCGGGCGACACCATCACTGGCACGCAGTCCGGTTCGACCGGCAACACGACGCTCGTCACCGACGTCCAGGTCGATGGCCGCAAGGTGTCGTGGGTCAACCATGTGACCAAACCGATGAACATTAAGGTGACGTTCACGGGCGAGATCGAAGGCAACAGCATGACCGGCAAGGCCAAGATCGGCTTCATGGGCTCGTACCCGTTCACCGCCGTCAAGGAGTAAGGCCTATGGCCAAGATTCGGTTCATTTTGCACGACGGAACCGAGCGCGTCGTCGAGGGCGAAGTCGGCAACAGCATCATGCAGACCGCGCGGGACAACCTGGTTCCCGGCATCATCGGGGACTGCGGCGGCAACTGCTCCTGCGCGACTTGCCATGGGTACGTGGACCCTGACTGGATGGACAAGGTGGAGCCGCCGTCGGAGAACGAAACCATCATGCTCGACGGCACGATGCATCAGGAGAACAACAGCCGCCTGACCTGTCAGCTCAAGCTGACGCGCGAGCTGGACGGAATCGTCGTCCGACTACCCATCAGTCAGGTCTAGGATCTCGCGATCCCCACGAGCAGTATGACTTTGCCTACCATCGTTATCGTCGGCGCCGGGCAAGCCGGCCTTCAAGTGGCCGTATCCCTGCGCGAGCTGCGCTTCGAGGGCCGGGTCGTGCTGATCGGCGACGAACCGCACGCGCCGTATCAGCGCCCGCCGCTCTCGAAGGGCTACCTGCTGGGTGAAGTCAGCACGGCACAAGTCACGCTGCGGCCCAGCGCTTTTTTCTCGACGCAGCACATCGAGCTGGTCTCGGGCAAGCGCGTCGTTGCCATCGATCGAGCGCGCCGCATGGTCGGCCTCGATGACGACTCGGTCGTCGCGTACGATCACCTCGTGCTCGCGACCGGCACCCGCAACCGTCCCCTACCCGTTCCGGGCGCAGAGCTTCAGAACGTGTTTTTTCTGCGTACTCTGGACGAGGCGATGGCCTTGCAGGCGCGCATGGCCGAAGCAAAAAACGCCGTGGTGATCGGCGCCGGCTTCATCGGGCTCGAGTTTGCCGCATCGGCGGCCAAACGAGGCATGGGCGTCACCGTCCTCGATGTGGCCGACCGGCCCATGGCGCGCGCGATCTCGAAGTCGATGTCCACCGTGTGCGCGCGCGAGCACGAAAAAATGGGGGTGCGCCTGCTCTTCAGCACCCAGGTGATGCGCCTGCTTGGCGAACAGGGTCGCGTGAGCGGCGTCGAGACCGTCGACGGACGAACCCTTCCGGCCGACCTGGTCGTGATTGGCATTGGCGTCATTCCCAACAGCGAGCTCGCGGCCACCTGCGATCTGACGATCGAGGACGGCATCGTGGTCGATGAGTTCCTGCAGACCAGCGATCCACACATCAGTGCGATAGGCGACGTGGCGGCCCATCGGAGCGACTACGCCCACGGCCAGCGCGTCCGCCTGGAGTCGGTACAAAACGCAGTCGATCAGGCCCGTTGTGTCGCGGCCCGCCTCCACGGACAGCCCGCGGCGTACCAGGCTCTGCCGTGGTTCTGGAGCAACCAGGGCAGTCTGCACCTGCAGATGACCGGGCTCAGGAGCAACGACGAGCAAGAGGCTCTACGGGGCGATCCGAGCGGCACGGCGTTCTCGGTGTACCTGTTTCGCGAGGGCAGGCTCACCTGTGTGGAGTCGCTCAATCGCCCGGGCGATCACATGCTCGCACGCAAGCTGCTCACCGGCCGCGTGGCCGTGACGCCAGAGCAGGCAGCGGACACCAGCTTCGATCTCAAGTCTCTGCTCGCCGCGAAGTAGAGCGCCGCGAACAGGGAGCTACGCGCACCCCTGGACGCAGCGCGTTCGCCCTAATCGTGCACCCAAGAAAAAAAAATCCCCTGTCCGAGCGGTGCCGCGATCTGCGGCCTGACTGCCGTTTCGCACGCACCGCTCAGCAGGGGAGCTTCGTGACGAGCCGCGAGCTCAGCCCGCGTCGCCAGCCGCCACGCCCGCATCCACGGCCGGGGTCGTGCTCGAACCAGCGTCGGCAGCAGGCTTCGGCGCCGCGCCTGCGTCGGTGCCGGTAGCGCCGCCACCCTGGCCGGGAAGCGCGATCGGGTTGCCGTCGCGGTCACAAAGCATGGTGGGGATCATGCCGGCCGTGGGAGCCGGAGCACCGGGGCAGGGCCCGACGCCGTAGTCGATCATCGCGGGATTCGCCTTCGGCGCCTGCGTGCGCAGGAACGCGAGAAGGCCCTGCTTCTCGTCCTCGGTGACCGTCCAGGAGTGGAACATGCCCCAGAAAAACCCCGGGATCTGCGACTTCATCGCAGCGCCCTCGGGCTTCCTGCCCATCGTGAAGATGGTGATTAGCTCCTCGTCCGAGTAGCCCGCGATCTGTGTGGGCCCGTTCTCGATCTTGAGGACCTTGGCCTGCGCGGTGTGACAGGTGTTGCAGGCGCCGTTCGCGTTGCGCGCACCCGGGGTCGCAATCGTGACCGTGTTGATGGCGCCGCCGTTCGGCGCAACGACAGCGAGCTCCTGCTTGGAGTAGCGCGCCTGGCCAGCGGCCCACTGCGCCTCGGTGTACTTCTTGACGGTCAGCTTCGCGGCGCCGGTGCCCTCGCCCTCGAGCGTGGCCTTGATGGTCGTCGTGCCGTCCTTTTTGACGGTGATGGTGGCGCCGTCGGCGGTGTCCGAGACCACGGCGACCGAGGGGTCCGAGGAGGTAAACTTCGCGCCTTTGCCACGGAGCGAGGTGTCCTTGAGCTGCACGGGCAGCTGGGCCTCGTGGGCTCCACCCTCGATGAAAGCCGAGTACATGGGCGCGTACGTGAGCTGCAACGTGCTGGGCGGGGTCTCGCCAGTGGGCTCCTTGACGGGGTCGCCGCCGCCCGTGGGCTCCTCGGCGGGGTCGCTGCCGCAACCCATGAAGGCCGCTCCGGCGGCGAGCTGAAGACCGAGAAGCAAAAATAGTCGAGTTGAAGAAGTCATGGATCTCCTCTGAAAAGAACCGGTCAGGTTCGTGCAGCGAGCGGAGTCGAGCCACTGGCTCTTGTCCCTCTCAATCAGTTCGCACGTCGCGCCGACTCATACGCAGAATCGACCTTCGCTCCATGTGCCATGTCGCCGAGGGTCGTTTCTTGTTGAATGAAAGGAGTCGAGGGGAGCGCAACGTTGAAACTTCCGCTCTTCATACTCGAAGTCGGTCCTGCTTTGATATTGGGAAAAGACGGTCATGTCGGACGTCAAGTGGCCGCGTTCAGCAAGAATCGCCGTGCATACTGGGCGCACTACACGTTTTGTCCGCGGCTGATCGCGGCCCAGATCGCGCGTTGCCGCGCACAACGCGGGTCACGTGGTCACTTGACGAGCCCCCCTCGCTCGCCTCAAATCGGCCTCGATGAACTGGAACCGACTGCCGTTTGCCGGGCTCCTCACGCTCGCTCTGTTTATTCCCGCATGCAGCGAAGACGTGGGTGCCTGCCAGGGCGCGCTCCAGGGCCGCGACACCGTGCTCCTGAACAACACGGTCGTGTACGGCGGCCAGGCGATCATCAACAAGGCATGCACCAGCGGCTGTCACTCGTCGAAGGCGACCGGCAAAGACCGGCACGGCGTGCCCGCCGGGCTCGACTTCGACTTGATCCCGATCGACGAAGAAGACGCAGCGGGCACCAAAAAGAGTGGAGGCGCCACGATCGTGAAGCTCAAGAGCTCGCAGATCGCGGGGCTGCGTGCGCGCCAAAAAAAGATCGTCGAGCAGCGCAACCTGATCTGGCAGCAGGTCGAGGACGGTCTGATGCCGCCCAGCGGAATGTTCGACTCGGTGATGAGCAACATCTTCGCATCCAGTGAAAAAACGCCCTGCGAGGAGGGCAAAGAGTTTACCAAGATCCCGCTGCCACAGACGCGCGAGGTGCTGCGCAACTGGCTCGCCTGCGGCGCGCCTCTGGTCGAGACCAACGGCCTCAAGATCGACAAGGTCCGTGTGGCAGGAGCGGCCGGTTATCAGTACCCCACGTGCAAGCGGAAGGCCGACGCCGTGGTCACGCTCGAGAGCCTGTTCAAGACCACGTTCAGCGGCTGTGGGGGCTGTCACGACGGCGGTCCCTTCGCCAGCCCACCCCTGTTCGTGAGCGTGGACGCGCTCGCCAAGTCGCTGCGCACGAAGTCGGCCTGTTCCGGCAAGCGCTTCATCTCGCCTGGCAAGCCCGAGGACTCTTACCTGCTCGAGCTGCTCCAAGGTCCGAACCCTGACTGCGGACACGAGCAGATGCCCAAGGGAGATCCGCTGTCAGAGCGCGCGATCGCGGAGGTCTCCGCCTGGATCACGGCCGGCGCGCCGACCAGCGCGGCCGATCTGGACGAGCCGCCGGACGCCAGCGAAGAGGAGCCGATGAGCGAGGACGTCCCGCCTGTCGAGCCCTCTGACGAGGACAAAGACGCCAGCGTTGCCCCCGCGGTCGGCAAGGATGCCGGTCGTGACGCGGGCAACGAGGCGGGCAGAGACGCCGGTAAAGATGCGGGTCGCGACGCAGGTCGACAGGGCAGCTAGTCGCGATCTATCATCGAGCGGTGCCATGCGTTCTGAACGACGCGTTCTATCCGATCATCCTGATGGGCCTGGACGAACCCTTCGGCCCCGGAGAGATCGAAGCGTAC
>Ga0190271_10000895_pt1 | contig 16002 bp, 18 predicted proteins | sample Popmic356T_FD_133747 | JGI IMG/M metagenome (GOLD analysis project Ga0190271, IMG submission 133747) | Populus adjacent soil microbial communities from riparian zone of Weber River, Utah, USA - 356 T | ecosystem: Environmental > Terrestrial > Soil > Riparian zone | place: USA: Utah | collected...
AGATATAGCGCGCATCGCCGCCCTCGTTGTGCACCACGAATTTGTGCGGCGGCAGCGCGCGCAAGGCCTTGCGCGATGCATCGTCATTGGCAAAACGCGCGCGAAAGCCGGCCGACTCGAGCAGAAAGCCGGTGCGCTCGAGGAACGGCTTGCTCGGCGTCGCAAGCTGGGCTGCAGCCGGCATCGCTGTGAGGACGGAAGCCAGAACCGTGATCCAGGCTGAAGGACGCATTGCCATGTCTCTATTTACTCCACCGAAATCCGCTTCCAGTAGGCATCCTTGAGCGCGACGCGGCCGTCGCGGAAAAGGTAGCGCTCCATTCCGTCGGCATCGACCGCGGTGCCGCCGTCTTTGCGGCGCGCAGTCACGCGGAAGGTCATGAATGTCGCTTCCGGTGCGTGATGATAGGCGACCTCGTGAAACCGCATGCCATCATACATTTGCTCGCGCTCGGCAAAATAGGCGGTGAGTTGTTCCGGGCTTGCGATCTCCCGCGCGGCAGGGGCATCGGGGCCGATCGGCAGCCGCCAGACAAAATCCGCTGTAACCGCACGATAAACCGCCTCAACGTCACGCTTGAACAGCGCCTTCGAGAAGGCGCTGAGAAGCCTGTCGCGTTCGGCGGGTGGGGGTGCGGCCATGAGGACGATCCAGGTTCATTCCGTCATTGCTGCCAGACGTTGAACGCATCGCCGAAGGCCCGTTCGCCGGGGGCGCCCTTCTCCAGCGCGACGATGGCGCGGCGCTGGTTGGCGTAGACCAGCGGGATGTCGAACCAGGACCGCTCCTTGAGCAACTGCAAGTTGCGACTGCGGTCGGAATCGACGTTCGACAGGCCGATCAGGAAGAAGTTGTCGGTGACCTTCACCGCAAGCCCGGCCAGCGGCGTACCGCGGGTCTGCTCGTTCGACTTCATCAGGACGCCCGGCACGTTCGACACGCCGCCACCGGCGAAGTCGGGCGGCAGCTTGAAGGTCATCTCGACCGTGTGCGATGCCGGCAGCGAAGTGTCGTTATTGCGGCGGATGGTCAGCGCTGCCTTGAACTTGCGATCCGGGATGTCGATGTCGGCGCGTACCGCTATATCCTTCGTACCGCTCGGACCCTCGACGTTTTCCGTGCGCCAAACCACCTGGCCGACAGACTGCCTGCCCTGAGGTTCGGACGGATCCTCATCGTACAGCACGACGCGCTGCGCTACAGGGGCGACCGCCTGGCCCGGCTGGCCGACGCGATCGGTGATCTTGGGCCGATCGGCTGGCGCGTCCTTCTTCGGAACCTCGGCCTGCTTCGCACGGCCGGTGAGATCGGTGTAGACGCCGCGCAGCTGCGGCCAGTAGGCCACCACCGCGCCGATGATGATCAGGATGATGCCGACGGCGATCGCGCGCTTCACCGGGAAGATGCCAGACTTCAGCACCGGGCGCTTGCGCTCGCGCGGCGGTTCGGTCCGCGGCACCTGCGGCCGGTTCTGATAGCGCTCGGCTTCCGTGGGCGACTCGTCGAACGAATAGGGTTTTTCCGGCGTCCGCCCCTGCGCCTGGTAATCGCTCTCGCCGGAGCGATCCTCCATGCTCGGCTCGAGCCGGTCGAACTCCGGCGACGGCGATGGCACGTTGGCGTAGGTGCGGCGCGCCGAGCGGTTGGCCTGGGCTGCAGCCTCGCCGAGATCGTCGGCGTCCGCCATGACATCGCGGAAGCCGCGCACACCTTCGCCGTTGCCGCCCTGCGGTGGCCGTGGCCGGTCGTTGTTGCCCCGGTCGCGCTCGCCACGATCGCGGTCACGCCGCTGCGCGAGACCCGGCCGGGCGGGATCGCGGCCCTCCCGCGGTTCCCGCGCGGGCGGACGCGCTTCCGTTGCCGGACGCTGACGCGAGCCGGGCAGGCTCTCGCGCTCCGGTCGCGCGTCGCCGCCGCGGGCGATGTCACGCGCCGCCGAGGTGCGTTCGTTGCGCCGGTCGCGCTCGGCGATGGCCGGCGCGTCGGGATTGATCGAGGTCTGGCTGGTGCGCAGCAAATCGCCGCGGCCGCCGGTCCGTGGTGCTTCGCCGCGGGATGCTGCCCGGCTGCGCTGTGCCCATTCCTGCTCGACCTTGCGGATTGCCTCTTCCAGCGTCAGCCGTTCGCGCGTGATGTCGGTTTCGTTCAACGGCGGCTGCACGCCGCGCAACTGCGCTATCAGCGCCGAGCGCGCGCGATCGTACAGCGCCCGGCGCTGCTCGCCGGTGGCGCTCGCATCCAGCCCCGCGACGGCGCGGGCGATCAGCGGGTAATAGTCAGCCATTCCGCTCCACTGTAGCGAACTTTATCAATTTATGCCTCAAACGGATTCTGAACGAGAATAGTATCCTCGCGTTCAGGGCTGGTGGAAAGCAACGCAATCGGGCAGCCAACCAATTCTTCCACCCTTCGGACATATTTGATGGCCTGCGCCGGTAAATCCGCCCAGGAGCGGGCGTTCGCCGTCGGCTCCTTCCAGCCCTCGATGGTCTCGTAAACCGGTTCCACGCGGGATTGAGCGCCTTCGCCGGCCGGCAGATGGTCGATCTCCTTGCCATCGAGCTTATAACCGACGCAAACGTCGATCTGGTCGAAGCCGTCGAGAATGTCGAGCTTGGTCAATGCCAGGCCGTTGATGCCCGAGGTACGGGCGGTCTGCCGTACCAGCACGCTGTCGAACCAGCCGCACCTGCGCTTGCGGCCGGTGTTGGTGCCGAACTCGCGGCCCCGTTCGCCGATCCGGTTACCGATCTCGTTGTCCTGTTCGGTCGGAAACGGCCCGAGCCCGACGCGGGTGGTATATGCCTTGCAAATCCCGAGCACGTAGCCAACCGACCCTGGCCCCATCCCCGAGCCGGTCGCCGCCTGCGCCGCAACCGTGTTGGACGAGGTGACATAGGGGTATGTGCCGTGGTCGACATCGAGCAACGCACCCTGCGCACCCTCGAACAGGATGCGCTTGCCCTCGCGCCGCTTGGTATCGAGCAGGCTCCACACCGTCTCGGCATAGGGCAGGACCTTGGGCGCGAGCGCGGCGAGATCGTTGTAGATCTTGGCTGCGTCGATCTCCGGCAGGTTCATGCCGCGGCGGAGCGCATTGTGGTGCGCCAGCAGACGGTCGATCTTGCGCGGCAGACTTGAAAGGTCGGCAAGGTCCATCAGCCGGATCGCACGCCGTCCGACCTTGTCCTCATAGGCCGGGCCGATGCCGCGCCGTGTGGTGCCGATCGCCGTGCCGGTGTTCGAAGACTCGCGCTGTGAGTCGAGTTCGCGGTGCAGTTCGAGGATCAGCGTGACGTTCTCGGCGACGCGCAGATTGGTCGGCGACACCGCCACGCCCTGCGACGTCAGCCGCGCCACCTCGTCGAGGAACGCCTGCGCGTCGAACACGACGCCGTTGCCGATCACGGAAAGCTTGGATGGGCGCAGCACGCCGGATGGCAACAGCGCCAGCTTGTAGGTGGCACCGTCGATGACGAGGGTATGGCCGGCATTGTGGCCGCCCTGGAAGCGGACGACGATGTCGGCCTGCTCCGACAGCCAGTCCACAATCTTGCCTTTTCCCTCGTCGCCCCATTGGGCGCCGACGACCACCACGTTCGCCATGTTTTAAGACAGTCCCTTATGGCCCGTAGATGCAGGAGCGACACCGCCCGGCGGCGGGACCTTCTCCCAGCAAGGCTTTGGCTTCCGGATAAAGGATGACGCCTTCATGCGCAAGTTAAAGAGGGGTCATTTGCGCGCTTTTGAAGGCAGCAAGCCATTGATTTCCACGAGCAAAACTTAACGGGTGCACGGCCGGAAAGGGCGAAGCCCCTCAAGGTGCGCTGACGGACGCGTGGGCAAAGCGGCCGCGATAGGCGGCCGGGGACGTGCCGATCCTGGGGCGGAAATGATGGCGCATCGTCTCCAGCGATCCGAACCCGCACGCTTCGGCAATATCCGACAGCGACGCTCGCCGCCGCGTCTCCAGCAACTCCTGCGCAAGCCTGACGCGCTCGGCGATCAGCCACTCGCCCCGCGAGAACCCCGTCGCCGCATCGAACCGCCGCTGAAACGTGCGCCGGTGCCTCCGCCGCATACGCCTATGCCGACACGAAGGCTGATCCGCAGGCGCGCCAGTCGCCATCGGAGCGGGTAAGAAAGGAGGTTTGTCGCCAGTGGCTTATGACGGAGCCATCGCCGCGCTGCAGATCCCACGACGCAGTTGCAATCGCCAAGTTGTCGTTCAGGCGTTGCACGTCGAGAGCCGCATAACGGCATGCGGTGCAATTCTGCGCGCGGTGTAGTCGAGCGCAGCCTGGTAGTAGGCTTCGACGTCCTGCTGCGTCGAAAGCCGTGCAGTGCACCGTCGCGCGTGAGCGCGACGCCTAGCGTGACGAAGAGCGCCCGACCGCCTTGCCGTCGAAGCTTGTAAACGCCGCGACAAAGGCGTCGAAATAGCGGGCGATGTCGTTGCTGCCTTCGGCCATGCGCGTGCCTCTCCGACGATCAGACGACAGCCGGTTTTTAACGGCGGCCGACACCCTGTCCACCCGAAATCCGGCTACCAGGTTTCGCCGAACGGCCTGACCTCGACCAGGAACGACCACGCCGAACGATCCTGATGCGCGACATGAAAGCACTCGTCGGCGATCGCGGCGGGCTTGATGTAGAAATCGTCCGGCCTTCCCGGGAAACGCTCGCGTTGGCGCGGCGAATCGATCACCGCGTCGATGACCACATAGGCAACATGCACGCCCTTCGGCCCGAGGTCGCGCGCCATCGCCTCGGCCAGAATGCGCTGCGCCGCCTTGGTCGGCGCGAACCCGGCGAAATTCGGACGGCCGCGCAGGGCCGAGGTATTGCCGGTGACGATGCCGGCCCGCGCGGTCATGCCGGGCGCAAGCCTCCGGGCGAGATGGAGCAGGCCCATGGTATTGACCTGGAAGTTGCGGTTCAGCACCTCGGGATCAATCTCGAGAAAGCCGCCGAAGGCGCCGCCGACGGCGTTGTGAACCAGAACATCGACTGTGCCGAGTTTTGCCTCAATGGCGGAGATCGCAGTTTCCACGCGCGCGGCATCGGCGACGTCGCAGGCGAAAGCGTGCGCCTCCGGCAACTCCTGCGCCAGCGTATCCAGCCGCGCCGCGTTGCGCGCCAGCATCGCCACCTGATAGCCGCCCGACACGAAGCGCCGCACCAGCGCGCTGCCGGTTCCGGGTCCGACGCCTGAAATCACGCACACCGGTTTGGCCATGATGTCGCCCCTTGTTGGGTGATTACGAAACCTCGCACGCATAAATATGATGATCATCATGATAAAACTGTCAACCGCCATGACGGAACGCAAGGCTGACCGGCGCCGGCGCAAGCGTCACGACAACCCGGTCGTCCGATGCTAGAAGCGGCGCCTCGCGCGGAAAAGAACAACCGATGTCGTCGTCGCCCGATCAAACCCAGCGCCTGCCGTTGCTCGGCTGGCTTGCGAACCAGCCGTATCTGCTGCTCAGCCTGACTTCGCTGTTCTGGGCGGGCAACGTCGTGCTCGGCCGCTTCGTCGCCGGCCACGTGCCGCCAATCGCACTGGCGACGCTGCGATGGGGCGGCGCATTCCTGGTGATCCTGCCGTTCGCCTGGCCGCACTTGAAGCGCGAGTGGCCGGTGATCCGCGCGAACCTGCCCATGCTGATCCTGCTCGCCGTCACGGGTATCGGCGCCTACAACACCATTGCCTATATCGGCCTTCAGTACACCTCGGCGCTGAACGCGCTGCTGATCCAGTCGGCGGGGCCGCTGTTCGTCGCGTTCTGGTCGCTGGTTCTGTTCCGCACGCGTTTGACCATCGCCCAGGCGCTCGGCATCGTCATCTCGCTCGGCGGAGTTCTGACCATCATCGCGCGAGGCGATCTCGAGGCGCTGAGCAGCGTCGACTTCAACAAGGGCGACCTGATCTTCGGCGGCGCGCTGATGATCTTCTGCATCTACTCGGCACTGATGCCGCACCGCCCGAGCCTGCATCCGCTGGCGTTTCTCGCCTTCACCACCGGCGTCGGCGCGCTGGTCAACGTTCCGTTCGTGATCTGGGAAGCGGCGGGCGGCTACACCCTGTCGCTCGATACCGAAACGCTGCTGACACTCGCCTACGTCATCGTGTTTCCCTCGGTGCTCGCCTATCTCTGCTATAACCGGGGCATCGAACTGATCGGCGCCAACCGATCCGCGCCGTTCTACCACCTCATTCCGGTGTTCGGCTCGGTGCTCGCCATCGGCTTCCTCGGCGAGGAGCCGAAGCTGTTTCATCTCATCGGCTACGCTCTGGTACTGCTCGGCGTATTCATCGCTGCGCGAAAATAATCGGCAGGTTTGCATCAAGCCATGCTTCGCGCCGGCCGACTGGCAAGCTTTCGCACAAGGGACTATAGCGTTCCGTTGGCAAAAGATCATCAAGAACGCGCAACGCAAAGGGACCCATCGACATGACATCGCCGGCCGCCACCCGTTCATCGTTTGCAGCGCTTGCCGCGGCAGCGCTCGTGCTGTTCTCCACGGCCGCGCATGCGCAAACCTATCCGAGCCGCAACATCACGCTGGTGCTGCCGTTCGCCGCCGGCAGCGGCACCGACACGACCACACGCCTGATCGCCAATGAAGTGAGCAAGTCGATCGGCCAGCAGCTGGTGGTCGACAACAAGCCCGGCGCCAACGGCATGCTGGCGGCAACCCATGTCGCCCGCGCAGCCCCGGACGTCTACACGCTATTCGTCACCACCAACACGACGCATTCGGCAAATCCGAGCTTGATGAAGCAGCTCACCTACGATCCAGTGAAGGACTTCACGCCGATCGCGCGCACCGGCAACCTGCCCTTCATGCTGGTGATCAATCCCGACATTCCGGCCAAGAGCGTGCAAGAACTCACCGCCTACGCCAAGGCCAACCCGGGCAAGCTCACCTATGCGAGCGGCTCGTCGGCGGCCATCGTCATGGGTGCAACGTACTCGAGGCGCGCCGGCCTCGACCTGCTGCATGTACCCTACAAGAGCTCACCGCCGGCCCTGACCGACGTGATCGGCGGGCGCGTCAGCATGATGTTCATCGACATTCCGACCGGCCTGCCGCTGGTCGCGGCCGGCAAGCTGCGCGGTCTCGCAGTGACCACCAGGGACCGCTCGACACTACTGCCCGAGACGCCGTCGATGCAGGAAGCCGGTGTGCCGGACTTTGACATCACCTCATGGCAGGGCTGGTTCGGTCCGGCCAACATGCCGAAGGAGGTGGTGGCCAAACTGAACGCTGAGGTCCGCAAGGTGATCGAGAACCCGGACATCAGGAAGCAGCTCGGCGAGCGCGGTATGGATGCGTTCTCCGGCACGCCGGAGCAGTTGTCGAAGTTCGTCGACGAGCAGCTTGTGCTGTGGACACGGCTAATCAAGGATGCCGGCATCGAGGCGGAGTGACGTAGCAAGCGCGGCTTGTTGGGCTGATCGTCCTGCAAAAGCAGGACGGCTACGGCTGGTGGCGGCCGCTACATCAGCTTTTCGATCGCGGTACGCTCTTCACCGAACGGATCGTTCTCCTGAGCCGATCCGCGCGTGCCGAAGATCATGGTCGGACGCTTCTCGCCATCATACTGCGACCACGGGGCGATCGAGGGATGTGCCGGATCGCCGTTGTTGGCAAAGCTCAGCCACGCATCCATCATCTCGCGCGACAGCCGCTCCACGTCCGCACCGGTACCGGCGAACTTGTCCTGGGTCGGCGCATGCAGCGTGCCGAACACGAATGGCATCTCCAGCGCGTGACAGGAGCCAAGCGCGCCACGCCGCGCGGGTGAGGCGTGGGTGAACAGGTAGAGCCAGGCCTTGCCGCCGGCCGCACGCTGGTCCCTCGCCCAGCGCACCGAATTGACACGAAAGCGCACATCGCTGCCGACCGCATCGAGGATATCGAGATTGTCGTCATGCAATTGCCTGACCTTGCGCGAGGCGCGGTAGACCTCGATCAGGTTCTTCGCTTCGCCTTCGTTCGCATTCGGCAACGCCGCAAGGACGTCCTTGAGCAACTGCGCGTCGTCGATCGGCTCGCGCCGCATAGCCGCGGCGAACAGCTTGACCTCGTCGCGGTTGGTGCCGATGACAATGTCGACCTCCTTCGCGGCCCCTGCGGCAACCGCCTTCAGCGGCGTTGCCGGCAACGTCGCCGCGTCAACGACCGGCCCGAAGCGCAATTCGCTGAACAGTCCGGCGCCGATGCGGCTCTGCGCCTGGACGATTTTCTCCGGCGCGATCGTCAGCAGGTCCTTCGCGCGCGTACGGTCGAGGCCCAGCAACTCCAGTATCGCGTCACCGATGCGATCGGCGACATCCGGGTTGGCCGCACGGCCGACGCCGCTCTGCTGGATGGCGCGGCGAAACAGGCCGCGCGCCGCCGGCATCGTCACGAGGCAGCCCACCGAGGCGGAGCCGGCACTCTCGCCGAAGATCGTCACCTGCGCCGGGTCGCCGCCGAACGCAGCGATGTTGTCGCGCACCCAGCGGAGCGCCATCACCTGATCGAGCAGCGCCTGGTTTCCATGCGCGCCGATCTCCGGCAACCTCAGGAAGCCGAGCGCTCCGAGCCGGTAGTTGATCGTCACCACCACGACGTCACCGCGCACGGCGAGCGGGCCGCCGTCATAGAGTTGCTCGTAGCCGGCGCCGTGCGTGAACCCGCCGCCATGGATCCAGAACATCACCGGACGCTTGCTGCCGTCACAGGCGGGCGTGAACACGTTGAGGTTCAGGCAGTCTTCATCCTGCGGACCGGACGCCGCGAAGCCCGAGATCACATGCGAGGTCTGCGGCGCGGCGAAGCCGATTTTCGTCGCCTCTTTCACCCCGCTCCAGGCCGGCGCCGGCATCGGCGGCGCGAACCGTTTCGCCGTCGCATAAGGGATGCCGAGGAAAGCGATGTGGCCTTGCCGGGCAACGCCGCTGAGCCGGCCGTTGCCGGTCGTCACGGCGTCCAAAGTGGTTGCGCTGTCCATCGCCCTCTCCCGGTGTTGTCGTTCAACCCATTTTCCGACCGGACTTTTGCACGGTCAAGGCGTTCGCCGTCACCTAGCTCCACGTCTTCTTCAGCACGCGCAGCCAGTTCCGGTAACAGACCTTCTCGATCAGCGCCTCGCCGTATTGCCGTGCGCGCATCTCAGCGATCAGATTCGGCAGGCCCGCGGCTGTACCGATATTCTTCGGGATCATCGCCCCGTCGAAGTCCGAGCCGAGCCCGACGCGGTCCTCACCGACATGGCGCATCAGGTAGTCGATGTGATCAACCACCTGCGACAACGGCGTATCGCTGTCGCGCTTGCCGTCGGGGCGGAGAAAATTGACCGCATAGTTCACGCCGACCATGCCGTCGGTGTCCTTGATCGCGGCGAGTTGCCTGTCGGTAAGATTGCGCGAATGCTCGCAGATCGTGTGCGCGTTCGAATGCGTCGCGACCAGCGGAGCATCGGAAATCGCAGCGACGTCCCAAAAACCCTTCTCGTTAAGATGCGACAGGTCGACCATGATCTTCAGCTGGTTACAGGCGCCGATCAGCGCCTTGCCGGCGCCTGTCAGCCCCGGTCCGGTATCCGGTGAAGACGGAAAATTGAACGGCACACCGTGCCCGAAGATGTTGGAACGGCTCCACACAGGCCCCAGCGAGCGCAAGCCCGCCTGATGCAGAACCTCCAGCGTCTGGAAATTTTCGTCGATGGCCTCGGCGCCCTCGATATGCAGCACCGGCGCCAGCACGCCCTTGTCGATGCAATCTTCGATGTCTTCAGCCGTCCGGCACACACGCACCTTGCCGCCGGATTCGCGCTCGATGCGGAACAGCAGCGCCGCCATCGCCAACGTCGCCTGCTGCGCCGCGCTGATGTCCGGCGGTGGAGGCGTCGGCACCTTCTCGCCGGCCGCTGCGCGAGCGTCGTCCGATGGGGGTGGTGTCTCGCCGGCCGGCCGCTGGCGCTGCGGCGACGGCACGAAGATCGCGAACATGCCGCCGGCAAGCCCGCCTTCAACCGCGCGTGGAAGATCGAGCTGCCCCTTGCCGTCACCCTCCACGAACGCCTTTGCGGCGTTCTCCTGCTTGTAGAGCCGCAGCAGCACGTCGTTGTGGCCGTCGAAGATCGGAACCGGTCGCGATGTCATGGGAAGTTGCCTGTTACTTTTTCGCCGCCACTTGCGCCGCGAGCAGTTGCGCGGTCGCCTGCGAGTCGACGAGTGGATAGGTGTCGAAGTGCGCCGGGATGATGTCCGCCCACTCGTTCAGGATGCGGTGCAGGTCGTTGTTGCTCTCGACGTCGAACACCGCCACCGCACCACGGCCGACCCGCGGATAGATGTGCTTGCAGACTTTCCTGTCGCGATAGGCCGCGATCCACGGCCAGAACGACTGCCGGTTGGCAGCGACATCGGACGGCCGCTCGGGGCGCGGCGTGGAGACGACGAGAAACAGCATGTGCGGTCCTTACTTCTTCGTCCGGTAATCGCCAAACGCAGTGTCGCGCTTGTCCAGTTGGTCGCGTACGCTGGAGCCGTCGCGCCGGAAGTTCTTCCGGTAAGCAAGCGATGATTCCGTGGTGAAAGCCAATGCCTGAATCTCCGTGCCGGCGCGCATCGCAGCCCGCGCACCCATGATCTCCATCGCCCGATGCACCGAGCGCTTGTTCAGTTGCTGCAAGTCCGTCGGAATCTTTGCGGCGCGCCCGGCGAAATCCAGCGTCGCCCGTTCGAGGTCGGCAAGCGGAAACGCGCGTGTCGCATAGCCCCATTCCGCTGCCTCGGTGCCGGACATTGCATCGCCCGTGAGCATCAATTCCATTGCCCGGCGCATGCCGACCATCCAGGGATGGTATTGCATGTCGGGCGGGCTCATCAGCCGCACCGGCGGATAGCCGATCTGCGCATCCTCAGCGACGAACACCACGTCGCACGCGGTCGCAAGCTCCGAGCCGCCAGCAAGGCAATAGCCGTGCACTTGTGCGATCACGGGTTTAGCGAGATCCCAGATGGTGAACCAGCCGTCCACCACATGGCGCGACCACTGCCCGGCGCCGCCGGAGGTGTGATAGGGCTGGCCCTGGCGGTTGTCGGCCGACAGATCGTAGCCCGCAGAGAAGCACGGACCTGCACCGCGCACGATCATGATCGAAATCTCCGGATCGCGATCGGCCTCCTGCAGCGCCTCGAGGATTTCCTTGCGCAGAAGATTGCTCAGCGCGTTGCGCTTCTCGGGGCGATTGAGCGTGATCCGCCGTACGCGCGGCAGCGGGTCATCGATCAGGACGTGCACCGGCATGACGCTCTCCCTTCATTTTTCTTGTTCTGGACACTCCATCGCATCAGACTTGATGACGATACCGGCCGCAACCGTCATTTTTTGACCGGCGCGCCGCGCGCAGCGCAAATGCGAGCTATTTCCGCCGTTTCACGATGCCGGAGCAACTGGACTTGCATGGCGCTTTCGTAGCAAAATCGGCCGTCGAAAAACGACAACGACAAACGCTCTGGATAGGGAAGACGCCGATGAAGGCCGCCGTTCTGTATGAAGCCAACAAGCCGCTGGTGATCGAAGAGGTCAGCGTCAACAAGCCGGGGCCGCGCGAGGTTCTGATCCGCACCAAGGTGGCGGGCCTTTGCCACTCGGACCTTCACTTCATGGAAGGCCTCTATCCGTGGCCGCTGCCGACCATTCCCGGCCATGAATCGTCGGGCGTCGTCGAGCAGGTCGGCTCCGACGTCACCTATGTGAAACCCGGCGACCATGTCGTCACCTGCCTCTCTGTGTTCTGCGGCACCTGCGACATGTGCACCACCGGCCGACCGGTGCTGTGCACCGGCACTGACGTCAAGCTGATGCCGGGCGTCGCCAACCGCTTCAGCTGGGGAAGGTCGGAGAAGCTGAATCAGTTCATCAACCTGTCCTCATTCGCCGAGCAGATGCTCGTGCACGAGAACGCCGTCTGCAAGATCCGCAAGGACATGCCGCTCGATCTCGCGGCGCTGATAGGCTGCGGCGTCATCACCGGCTTCGGCGCGGTGGTGAACACCGCCAAGGTCCGTCCCGGCGAGACGGTTGCGGTGATCGGCTGCGGCGGCGTCGGCATGGCAGCAATCAATGGCGCGGCGATCGCAGGCGCCGGGCGCATCATTGCAGTGGACACCAATCCGGTGAAGCTGCAGCTTGCGACCAAGCTCGGCGCCACCGACCTGGTCAATCCGAACGACGGCGATCCGGTGAAGCAGGTCAAGGACAAGACCGGCGGCATCGGTGTCGACCATTCGTTCGAGGTGCTAGGCGCGAAGATCACCGCCGAGCAGGCGTTCGGCATGCTTGGGCCGGGCGGCACGGCAACGATCGTCGGCATGATCCCGTTCGGCACCAAGATCGAGCTGCACGGCGCCGACTTCCTGCGCGAGAAGCGCATCCAGGGCTCGTCGATGGGCTCGAACCACTTCCGTCAGGACATGCCGCGCCTGATCGACTTCTATCTTGCCGGCAAGCTGCACCTCGACGACTGGGTCTCCGCACGCATCAAGCTGTCGGAAATCAACGAGGGTTTTGCCAACATGAAGGCCGGCAAGACCGTTCGCAGCATCATCGAGTTTAACTGACGCGAAGCCTCATGGCCGGGCATAGCCGTTCGAAGAACGGCGTCGCTTCACTCGCCTATGCCCCGGCCATCCATCGTCCGCGCAAGCGGACAATCAAAATGTCTTGCGAAGAAGATGGATTGCCGGGTCAAGCCCGGCAATGACGGAACAAGTCAATTCGGCACGAACCCGTCGCGGCCGACGCCGACGCGCGCGGTTTCGAACGTGCCGTCGGGCTTCGTCACGGCCGTGATGGCCACTGCGACGCCCGGCTTCACCTCATCTTTTTGCCCAGCGCTGAACATCGCGATCGTCGCCGTCGGCGGCACGACGATCTTCTTCTCGCCGTCCTTGTACTTCAGCAGCAGCGTCTGCCCGTCGGGGCTCGCAATAGCTTCAGCGACGTTGGCGTTGGTCATGGTGCCATTCGGCACGACGTCCCAGTTGCGAAAGCCCTCGCCCAGCCCCCGCGCACTCTCCGGGAAAATGTTGATGGAGACCGCCTTCTGGCTGCCGTCTGGCTGCGGCGAGGCGCCGACGCCGATGAAGGTGCCAACCTTGATGTCGGAGATCTGCGCCTTGGTGTAGGCCGTCACCTGCCAGTTGTCGGCAAGGTTGATCTTCACGCTCGACCCGTCCCGCGCCTTCACCAGCAGCACATTGCCGTCGAGGCCTTCGATGGTGCCGCGAAAGCGGCGGTTCTGCGCTGGCTGGGCCATTGCCTGCGCGCAGATCAAGACAAGCGAAAGAATGAGAACCGGCAGGGATCGGACCAGCGCGCGCATCAGCGTCTCCTGTTGAGAAGCAACCTCATGGGTCGTCAACCCCGCGAGCGGACCGGAATTCCATTGCGGCCGGCCGGTTACGCGTCTTCCGCCCCTTACAAGCCGGACGATGATCAAGTACGCGCGAGGTCCGCCTCGACCAGCGCCCGCAACTCGGTGGTGACGGTGGGGCGCTTGCCGAACCACAGAGAAAAGCCGCGCACCGCCTGGTGCAGCAGCATGCCGAGGCCATCGGCGGTCTGCAGGCCGCGCGCCACGGCGGCCTGCAGAAGCGGCGTGTGCAAGGGAATGAAAACGACGTCGCTGACGATCGCCGTCGAAGGCAGCGGCTTCAGGTCGATCTCGAGCGGCGGCTGCCCCTTCATTCCGAGCGAGGTCGTGTTCACGAGCAGCGATGCGCGCGGCAGCAGCTGCGTGACGCGATCCCAGGGGGCCGGCCTGACACTCGGACCGAAATGTCGCGCCAGCTGTTCCGCACGCGGCAATGTGCGGTTGGCGAGATGGATGGTCTTGAAGCCGCGCTCGATCAGGCCGAACAGCACGGCGCGCGCCGCTCCCCCTGCCCCGAGCACCAGCGCCTCGTCCGCCCTGTCCCACCCCGGCGCGGACGCATCGAGGCTGGCGACGAAGCCCTCGACGTCGGTGTTGGTCGCCCGCAGCCGGCCGCCGTCGAACCACAGCGTGTTCGCCGCACCCACGGCTCGCGCGCGGTCATCGGCATCGGCGACCTTGAGCGCCATCTCCTTGTGCGGAAGCGTGACGTTCGCGCCGGTATAGCCGCGCTCGGCAAGCCGCGCGACGAAGCCTTCGAAATCCTCGGGCTTCACCGCCTCGATGCGATAGTCGCCGTCGATGCCGAACGATTTCAGCCAGTACTTGTGGATGATCGGCGAGCGCGAATGCGCCGCCGGCCAGCCGATCAGGCATGAGGCACGTGCCGTCATCGGCGGTTATGCACCTGTGTCCGCCTTCAGGCCCGCAGCCTCGATCCCGGCAACGGTGCAGAGTTCGTCATTATCGGAGGTGTCGCCGGACACGCCGACCGAGCCGATGATCTTGCCCGCCGCGTCGCGCACCAGCGCACCACCCGGCATCGGCGCGAACTTGCCTCCCGAGATTTCGATCAGCGCCGACGCGAATTGCGGCATGTCGGCGGAACGCTGCGCGAGCGGACGGCCGCCGAGGTTCATGCCGAGGCAGCCATAAGCCTTTGCGCGGGCGATATCCGGACGGAACAGCCCGCCGCCGTCCTCGCCCGAATAGGCCACCAGCACCCCGCGCGCGTCCAGCACGGCAACGCCGATCGGCCGCAGATTGAGTGCACGGCCCTTCTTCAGGGCCGCGTCGATGATCGTCGTAGCCTGGGCAAGCGCGAGTGACATGGAAACTCCTTCCAGCATACGGAACCCATGCGTCAAATCACGCAAGGCGCAGCGCTGTCAACGACGCCGCTGCCACAAACTGGCACTGTTCTCTGCGACAAACCCGGCGCAAGATGTCGTGAATCCGGGAGGATCAGCCATGGCGACTGCCGCAGCGACCGTATCCAGCTCGACCGAACTTGAGCTCCTGCACGACCTCAATCACAACTATGTGCGTTCGGTGCAGGATTCCGACGTCGCCTGGTTCGACGCCAATCTGTCCGACGATTTCCTCAACAGCAATCCAGACGGCACGCTGGTGGATCGCGCCGGCTTCCTTGCGCAAATCGCGAAGAAGTCGCCGCTCACGAACCTGCGCGAGCAGGATGTGCGGATCGTGATCCGCGGAGATTTCGCCTTCATTCACGCACGGACGGCGTACACCAAGCCCGACGGCATGGAAGGCGGCGGCCGCTACACCGACATCTGGTGGAAGCGCAACGGCCGCTGGCTCTGCGTCACGGCGCATGTGACGCGGGCGTGAGACTGCCGGCCGCTGCATCGGGATGCTGAGAAAACTCGATATTGGCCACATGAATGCCGCGGCAGTGGTTCATCGACGCGCGTTCCGATCAAGCATTGCCGCGGCTTGCCGGACTTCATACGCCGGAGGAAGATCGATGGTACTTCCGCGAACGTGTGTTCGAGGCGTGCGAACTGTGGGGTGCATTCGACCGTGCCGGCATGATTGGCATTGTCGCCTTCCGGGCAGACTGGATCGATCAATTGTACGTCCTGCCGACGGCGCAACGCCGTACCGTTGGTTCCCAGCTGTTGCAGGTTGCACAAAACTCGTTCTCCCGCCTGCAACTCTGGACCTTCCAGTGCAATTTGCCGGCTCGCGCCTTCTACGAATCGAGAGGATTTGTCCTGGTGGAAGAAACGGACGGCTCCGGAAACGAAGAAAAGGAGCCAGATGCCCTCTACCTTTGGTCGCGCGGCTAGCCCGCGGTCGATTCGCCCTGCCCGGCAGACTTGAGCGCTTCGTCGACCGTATTCTTGAAGCGCGCCCTCGGCGGATGCACGCCGCTGGCCCACAGCACCTGCCGCAGCGTGTGCGTCGTGCCCGTCAGCAACACACGAACGCCCGCGCGGCTGGCCTTTGCCACCACCGCCTCGATCGCATGCGCGGCGGTGGAATCCAGAAACGGAACATCGGAAAAATCAAGCACCATCGTCTTCGGACGGTC
>Ga0190271_10000896_pt1 | contig 15996 bp, 29 predicted proteins | sample Popmic356T_FD_133747 | JGI IMG/M metagenome (GOLD analysis project Ga0190271, IMG submission 133747) | Populus adjacent soil microbial communities from riparian zone of Weber River, Utah, USA - 356 T | ecosystem: Environmental > Terrestrial > Soil > Riparian zone | place: USA: Utah | collected...
TGCCGTTCGTGGAGCCGCCGCCACTCGGACGGATCTCGTCCACGCGGTTTCGCTCCTTGCCTTCGTACAGTTCGTTCTGTACGACGGCTGTGCACTCGAGGCCGATCACGTCCGGCTCGAGGAGCATCGGCCCGGACTGTGGCGTAATGTCCACGTCGTCGTCCCAGTCGATGTCCATGTCGTCCTCGAGCACGTCGAGGGCCTCGAATACGTCCTTCAGCCTGAAGAGGGCACGCGGCGACAGCGACGTGATCATCCAGAGGCGTTGCCCCTCATAGTCGTCGCCGGCGATCTTCATCTCCCAGTTGAGGTAGTTGTGCTCGGAGGACTTTGACTCCCGCACCTCCACCTTTTCGATGATGACCTCATACAGGCCTTCAGGTACGGCCTCGAAGCCACCCTCGACCTCAGCAAAATTGATTGACATACGACCCATCTGTTACTACCTCCTTGGTAGTGTTGTCACTTCGGTTATGTGTGCCGGAGGCAGGTCGTCGGTTCAACAGAACGCCCGACCTTGGGACCGGAGTATGCCCGATGGGCATCCGTTGACCTCCGGCACGATTCCCCAGCCCATGCGCCGGGAAGATTCATACTCCATCATGGATGTAGCGACGCACTTGGATGAGGCGCCTGTAGCTGTACGGCAGGAAGAGTGGGCCCGACTCGTTGCCGTGTGAAATGACGTAGGCCCTGCCGTACCTACGCCCAACACAGATGGCAACGTGCGTTGGGATGTACCCGTAGGTGGCGTAGAACACCAGGTCGCCTTCCATCATCTCGCCAACCGTGATTCGACGTCCGTGGCGAATCTGGGTCCCTGTGAATCCAGCACGCCACCTGTACCCGTTGACCACATCAGGCTTGTTGTACCCGAGGTGCAGGCCATTCCAGAGGCACCAAGTTGTGAACGCTGAGCAGTCAGCGTACGCTGGGAACTCGCCTTGAGCTGCGTTCCTGCGTGCATCGATTCCACGCCAACGTCGTGACCCCTGCGTGTAATGCACGCGGGAACGATTGCGATACGCGAGGAGTGCAGCGTTGACTGCTCGCCGGCGTGCGCGTTGACGCTGCTCACTCGTCAGTTTCGCCATCTGGCTTCACCTCCTCAGGCACGCCAATCTTGGAATCGTTCCCTTCCTCCTCAGGAACGTTATCTGCCTCCTCAGGCAAAGGCAGTTTGGGATCGTCGGTCATGACGCTCCGAGAATAGCCTCGCGGGCCTGTGCGCGTGTGCGTACGCCGTTGAGCTCGATCCCGTTGGCCTTTGCGTATTCGCGCATGTCCTTGAGTGTCATCTCACCTAGGTCATGCTCGAGTTCGGTATCGCCCGTGTGGACATCGTCCTCGGAGTCGTCATCTCCGTCCTCGTCTTCCTTGCCAGGCAGGCGAGTGTTGTCGTCACTCGGCACCTCGTCTTCGACTCGAGAGTCTTTGGACGTGCCCCTGGCCCGGACGGCCTCGAGCGCTGCTTCGTCACCGTACCCGAGGGCATCGAGGAGTGTCGTGACTGTCGGGTCGATGACTTCCTCCGGAGCATCGACACCCCAGCGGGTGCGGGCCTTGGTGCGGAACTTCCGATCACCGTGGAGGATGATCGTGCGCCGCAGGTCACCATCCTCGTCTGTGAACTGGGCCAGGTACCCGGCGACTGACGTGAGGCCAGCGACCTCTTCGGCCATCGCACCGGCAAGATCAGGAACACGGACCTTGCCTTCACGTGGAATCTCTGTCTCCTTTGCGTGCGCAACGAAGAACACATGGAGCGGCAGGTCCCTGAACTCGCGCAGGAGGCGCCTCATTTGCGTGCCGGCCGTACCGTAGTCGCCGACCTCGATCAGGTCTGGGTTGCGACGTGAGGGTCCTTCCTTGCGCAAGATCTCGAGGAGGGCGAATTTGTGTGTCTCCGAGATCGAGTCGATCCCGAGTGACTTGTACTTGCTGAAGTCGTACTCCTCACCCTCGAACTCGATCACGTCACCGTTCGCCAGGGCCTCGAAGGCCTCGTTGTAATCCTCCCATGCCCTGATCGGGATGGTGTCAATGTCCAGGCAAGCGAGCGACTCCGTGCCACCCTCGAAGTCGAGAATCAGCATCGGGTAAGTACGCTCGTCATCTTGAGCCGTTCCCAGGAAGACGGTCTTGCCGGCACCTGCAGGTGCGAACAGGAGCACCTTGGCATAGCGTCGCTCACTTGGCTTACGAATTTCCATCTGTGTAGATCGCCTCCTCAGGCGTACTGGTATGTCCGCATCCCGTTGTCACGCAACAGGGCGGGGAGATTGCGCGTTGCCTCGATTGCCTCTGGCAACACTGTCGTGATGTTCACGTGGTCAGCCCAGTGCAGGTAGCGCTCGAGGACGAGGGCTTTCCTGTCTGCTTGCTCCTGGGCGTCGTCAGGCAAAGTACTGAGTTTGTCTGCGACGGGGTGGAACACGCATTGAGGTTTGTCCTTCCAGGCCCACCCACGTCCGAACGGGCGCGACGTGATCATGGAGATGTCCGGGCCACGTGAAGTCATGAGGACCTGAGGTGCGGCGTGGCACTCCATCGGTTGCCCGGGCCCCTTCTCATAGAACCCGCACCCGAGTGCAGTCGTGCCGTTCCTTCGGTTCGGCGTGAGGTACGGGCACGCATCGTCCTTGTACTGGTCGTAGGTCTTGATCGTTGCCTCGGTCCCGGACACGTTGATCACACGCTCATAGAAGCGTCCCAGGCCTTTGCCGGCGACACGCTTCGGCAGCATGTCGAACTCGTCAGGCGTGAAGTCGAGAGTGAACGGCAGGCAGCAAGCAGTGCATCCGTGTGTGCACTCGAAGTACCTGAGCAGGGCAGGCGAGACATAGAACTCGGACGGGATCTCACGAACCCGCTTGCCGTTGTACGTCACCTCCTCACGTGACACGAGCTGCAGACGCTCGAGCAACTTGCCGAGTGAGTCGACGTGACCTGGTACGGTGCGAGTCATGACTTCGGATGTCCGAACATCGAGATCAGCGTGGCACGTGCCTCGGTGACGGACCCTGTCTTCTTGCTCAGGGTGATCGCCATGGAGTACAACTTCGCCATCGTCCAGTTGGTCGGAGCGTGGATCATCGTTCTGACTTCCTGTCTGGTGCTTGCATATATCGGGATTCGATGATCCCCTCAACGTCGCTGCCGTCTTCCATCGCTTGGCAGATTGGCGCGACGCTGCAGGACGGGCACCACCAGGTCGAGAGGTTCGGGTACGCCTTGTCTTGGTTCTCGAACACGTCGACCATGTCCATGTACTCCTGGTAGAGGCGTGCCTCGAAGGACATGATCTCGTGCTCGTTCCGGCGAGGCTCGAACCTGCGGAAGTACGGGTCCCATCCTTTGGCAAGCAGCGACGCGTAACACTCAGCGTACTTCTCGTCCTGGACCTTGCCCTTGACCATGTGCCCGTGTTCGATCATTGCCTCACGGTAATCCTTGGCAAGACACAGTTGATCCTTCGCCGTGGACAGGTTGCCCCTGACGCCCACACGTGGGTCCTTCGGGATCTGCTTGACCAAGTAGTTGAAGACCGTACCGCGTGGGACAATGCCAGTCAGCCTCCACATGATGTACCCGTACCCGGTCGACTGGTCATCGAAGTCGAGGCCGCGATCGTTCGGAGCGGACGCCGTTGTCTTGTGATCGACCACCCAGAGGGATTTATGGCGCTTGACACGGCGCACGATCAGGTCGAGACGTCCCGACAGGTACGGTCGTCCTTCAAGTGCCTTGCCTGTCTCCGGATGCACGATCGGGACCAGAATGCGTCCTTCGTCAATGAACGGCCAGACGTCCTTGTCGTAGGGTGGGTTGATCTTCTTGCCGAAGGTCTTGGGCGTGATGATGTTGCCGCTGAGGTCCTTGCCTTCGATTGCAAGGACCTCCCAGGGATCGTTGTACATCTGATCCTCGTGGAAAGTGGCGTAGTTCTCCATCATCGTGAGACCCATCTCGAGGAGGTCGTGCAACTCGTCCTTGACTGCATCTGAGTAGAGACGTCCGAGGTGCTTCTGTTGCGACTTGTCCATCGCGTCGTGCCAGAGGTCCAATGCGTCGTACACGTCACTCAGCGGATGACCTGCGTGGAACACCTCGAGTGCAGCGTGGATGCCAGTACCGAACTCAAGCGCCCACATGGGAGCCTTCGGTGTCCAGTTGTCGATTGTCTCGAGGATCCACCGGCGCCGGCACGTGCGGAATTGCGCGCGTTCGGTGACCGAGATGTCACGTGCGTTGCGCGTGCGATCGAGGGGTGTCTCAGCAGTCTTGGTCACATCCGCCACTCACCCTTCGTTCCCATTCCTTCGTCACAGTCGCCTCGAGGCCTCTTCAGGTGATCAATTGACCCACAGGCAGCCATCTCGTGCTGTTCGTACTCGTCCAGGTCGATGCGCACGCGATCGCAGATCTCATTCATGCGATCGAGAGCCTCGAGTTCTTCAGCGTGCCAGATCCCCCAGGCGATCCCGCCGGCGACAACGCCAGCAGCGAACGCCAGGAAACGAGTCATCGTGTGGCCTGGTAAACGAGACCCATGCCCAGTGCGTCGCGCACGTGGGGCATTCCCTTGGTGGAGATCTTCCCGTTACCAGATGCTACCTTCGCTGCTGGATGGTTCTTCCAGTCGACAGGACGTATCCAAGTCGCATCTGGAAACAAGCGACGCAGGCCGGCATCGAGGTCCTCAAGGTGCTGATTGTCGCGAGTCATAGGACCCTGTTCGATCACCGTGTCTGTCACGTTCGCAATCGACGCGATGTACTCGAGCGTGTCATGTGCGTTGGACTTCAATTCGGTTGCCAACGCTGCGAGGCCTACTTCCGTGAGGAGGACGACACCAGTTGTCTCCCCAGGATCGATACTCAGTAACACCTGCGACTCCTGACCTGGGTTCGTGTGCGCAAACGACGTTACACAAGGGTGATCAATACTTCAATCGTGCCTGGCGTTGGATTGCGTCTCTTCGACGCTCCGCTTCCTTCCGTTCGGCCTGGGTCATCCTCCGGATCGTGAGATCACCACTGGCGACCTGTTCGCGGATGAGGGCGAGACGTTCCTGTCGCTGGCGTTCACGACGCTGCTTCTGTGTCTCCCGGATGCGATCGCTGTTGCCGGACCTGACCTTCTTCTCGCCTGCCGTGTTACGAGGCATGACGTCCGATGATCGTGCCGTCTTCGGTGATCAGATGCAGCGTGTCCTGGATGATCGTCGTGGCCCGAAGAGGTGCGTGGGAAGTCGTTCCGTCTTCATCTGAGTAGACCTCGGACCCCTCGACTGTCGTGATGCGGCAGTGGGGTGTGAGGTCAACGATCAAGAAGGGCAACCTGTCCTTGCTGAGTCCTGCGTTCTCATTGATCATGGAAATTCTCGTCTTGTAGTAGGGATGACGCTGTGGGTTCGTTCCTCGCCAGGTCATGACTTGGTTGGGATCAACCTCCGTAGGTCTTCCCACTCGTTGTATGACACGACCTCTGTCCACTTTGGCGTTCCTCGTGGCACGTATGGGAAATGATCGAGCGTCTTGAGGACCTTCTTGATTTGGCGCTCGTGTTTGCCTGCCTCGCCTTCATGGAAGAAGAAGCGCTCGACGTACTCAAGGTCTGAGAAGGTTTTCGCGTGTTCCCGGAGACGAGCCTCAACGAGGTCCTCACCTGCGGCGATGCCGAACAGGACGAGCTTGTCTGCTGTTGCCACGTACAGGTACCCATCACCGTGGCGAGCGTCACGTCGCTCCTTGACTGGGGGTGGTACCCAGGCCTTGCCTGAGTTGAACATTTCACGTATCTCAGCGATACGGAGACCAAATCCGAACATACGGTCATGGATCTCACAATAGGAGACCTTGGGTTTCCTGGAGTCATTACATCCAATGGCACATGGCAAGTGAGGTGCACTTTTTGTAACAGAATCCTGCCACCATGGTCCTCCTGGTTTGCCTTGTTCTGTGTCCCAATCTTGACACGCTTGGCATGCTGTTTTTCCGGGACGTGCGAGTCCTTCACACACGCCATGGTATGACTTCGCACATCTCCTCATGTCCGCCCCAGTGACTTCAGGAGCTCAACCAGATCGGCCTGGGAGACCTCAGCGATCGATCGCATCTTGCCCTCGAGGATCTCTTCCACGAGGTCGTCAATCGTGCCCTCGCACCTCGGGATGATCAGGACGGGGCGATGGGCGAGGCCTATCCGGCGCACACGCCGCAGTGACTGGATGATCGAGTCGCTGTTGAGCGAGCGATCAGCGTAGTACACCGTCTTCGTCTTTGTGAACGTGTGACCGAACTTGCCGACCTCGAACTGGAGGATCAGAACGTCGAGGTCACCTTGCTTGAATCGATCGAGCGTCTCGTCCCGCGCATCCTTCGCCTTCTCGGACGTGACACCGTGGACGAACTCGACACTCAGGTCCTTGAACTTGGACGAGAGGCGCTTCTGCATCGACTCGCCGGTGGGGATGTAGCTCACCCAGACGAGCAACGGTGTCTCGATCTCCTCGTTCTCGATCAGCGTCACGAGCGCGTCCTCCTTGACGGACGAGGACTTCTTGCTCAGGTTCGCCATGTTCGAGGTCACCTGCTGGAGGCGTGTCATCTGAGCCAAGCGAATCGTTGCCGAGACCTTCTCTTCTTCCTCGAGGTCGATCACCCACTGATCGAGCATCGTGCCGTGGGCCTTGGCCTGGTCCTCGTTCAACTCGAGCGCCAACGGACGGTAAATGTACTCAGGCAGGTCAGGCAGGACCTCCGACTGGTCGCGGACGAACATGAAGTCCTTAAGGTCCGTCGTCACATCGACGCCGGGACGATCACCCTCGATCGACCAACCCCACCCGCTGCGATCCACGATGCAGAAGTGTTCGGCGAAGCGCCAATATGAGCGGAAGGCTCGCGGGAAGACCATCCGGACCTGGGGGTAGAGGTCGTCCCTGTACTTGGCCGTCGGAGACCCACTGAGCAACCAGACGTTGTGTGAGTACTTGGACAACTCGCCGACCACATCGACCTTGACGGCCTTGCGATTCTTGAACAGGATCGACTCGTCCACGATGATCAGGTCCCAGTCGATCTCGGAGTAGGAGCGACGTGCGCGCACGATACGCTCACGCACCGGGACTTGCTTGCCCTTCTTCGGATCCCGTTTGTACGGACCGTCCTTGATCCACTGCTTGACCTTGCGGGCGTTCGTCACGTTGAAAGTGTCTGTCACCTCGCCATCCTCGAGGATCTCGATCTGATCTGTCTCGAGGTACGTCTCGCCATCTTCGTCACGCAGGACCGTTTCATAAAGCGTCTCGAAGTTGGTGATCGTGATGTTGCCTGCTGGGTCCTTGTCAGCAGCAGTCGTCCGGACGATCTCGTGGTCGCGATCGCTCCACGTCTCGATCTCACGCTTCCAGTTCCTGGCGAGCGTCAACGGCGCGAGGACGAGGATCTTGTTGAGGTCGAGCACGTCCATCGCGACAGCAGACACTGGCGTCTTGCCGAGGCCCGGGCTGAGGACAAGGAGTGCACCACGGTGTGGGTTGCACACGATGTACTCGACAGCGGTACGCTGGAAGGGGTACAGGTCGCCCCAGCGGGGATGCGCGTGCGCGCGTGATTCGAGGTCGGGATGTGCTGAGAAGCCTGGGAACCCCCACTCCTCGAAGTACAGGTCACGGACGCCTTCGGGTGCGCCATCGAGGATGTCCTCGCCGTACCAGGACACGAGTGCATGAACGTTGAGTGAGGTCGGCGGGACACGCCAGGCCTTGGCCTTCCTGTCCCAGGACCCTCCGAGTTGCTCCTTGACTTCAGTCGAGGGGTACTTCGCCGGACGGACGAGGATGTCCTTACCGTCAACTTCAAGTGGGGGTGTCGTGGTCGTGATCACTGGGACTCCTTGTACGGGGTTGAACATCACCACTGATGTTAACGGTGCTTACGTGCAACGTCAATGAGGCGTGTGTGAGAAGCTACTGAGGACGACCTCAATCTCACGACCTCGGGCTGGTGCTCGACCTCGGTTGAGCCAAAGGTTCAAGAACGGCCATGTCGTGTCACTGGGTGGCGGCGGCACGTTCGCAGTGGTCCACCTGTGGTCGTTCCTCTTCCTGTCCCTGAACCCAAAGCGGATCTCGTCCGGCATCCAGTTGATCCAGCAGTCGTATGGCGGGCCTGCGATCGCAACTCGCTTGTTGCGTGTGGCCAATTCCTCCGCCACTGGTTGGACGGAGTACTCAACGTCTGTTGTCTGAGGCACACCCCACTTGGCCACTTCGATGTCCACTTCGCCAGCACCTGTCTCCTTCGCCCACCAGTCATAGGTGAAGAGGCCCAGGACCGCTTCAGGGTCGAGGTCCTGGCAGGGGCTCGTGATTTTCCAGCGGTACACACCGAACCCGAGGGCCTTCTCATGGTGCACCTCAGCACACTTCCATCCGTTCTCGTTGACGATGCGCAGATGGAGTTTGCCATCGATGACTTCTACTGCTCGGGTTGAATCTGACCATGCGTTGGGCCCAGGAGCAGTACCGATGCTATCCGGACGGACGATCCAGGTTCGCCCTGACCATGAGATTGTGCGTGCCATGTACGTGATGATAGTGGGGGACGTCAACGAGGGCAGGACGTGCAACCTACACACGTCCCACCCTCGTTTGATTGGTGCGTCTGGTCCTTACGCCTGACGGGCCGGGACCAGACGACGGATTGCGCCACCGAGTGCGATCAGTGCGACGGCGGCCAGCGTCATCCACAGCACGCCGAACCCGGTGAAGGGAAGCGATCCGGCGGCAGCCCCTGTGCTGGCAAGGGGTAGTGCTGAGTGAACGTTGTACATCGGTACATCTCCTTTGGTTCTCCAGTCGGAATTGACTGGCGGCAGCACACGTGATGTGCTCCCGTCAGGCATTACCAAGTTGCTTTGCGTCCAGTGGCAACCTCCATGAAGGCACGAGCCTGGACTGCTTGTAGGTACAGGTCGAATGGCATCTCAACTATCAGCAACAGTGCGTACAGTTGGTGACGCCACCCGCGAGTGTGAACTGTGACTGCGCGTTCCGTGGCGAAGACAACCGTCACTCCCAACCACAGCGGCTGCATCGTGAACATCCCAAGCGCTATGGTCAGGCCTGTCGTCCCAAGGTAGGCGAGAGTTGCCACCACCGAGATCAGCGACAATGCTTGACGTCCCCAGTAGGCAGCAGTGATTTTCGTGAACCCGTAGTCGCGCAGGTTCTCGAAGGCGCCTCGTTTCCATCGCAGGCGTTGCTTGGCAAGGTCAGCCCAGGTCTCCATCACCTCAGTCGTCAACGTGCAGTCCTTGGGCGCGAGGATCTTCCACCCCAGGTGCATCAGGGCGAGTGTCAACTCGTTGTCCTCAGTCAGCACGTTGGTGTCGTAGACCTGACCACCACCGTGAGGCAGGTCACCAGCGCGACGTGCCAGGACTACATGGCGCAACGTCACGACACGGAACACTGCTGCCGTACCTGTCAGGACGAGAGCCTTGCCCTTGAGTCGGCGCACGTCCCGCGCGTAACGAGCGTACTCGTTGCGTTGCATCGTGCCGACGAACCCGCCACCTGGACCTCCACGGAACGTTCCTGAGATGCCACCGAGCATTGGATCTGCATCGAAGCAGCGTTTGGCAGCGTCCATGAAGCCTGGATCGATCGTGCCGTCTGCGTCCATGACGAAGACGTAATCGGTGTCCTCGAGTGAAGGCAGCAGGTGAGCGAGCAACTGGTTCAGCCCACCTGCCTTCTTCGTGGTGTTGTCAACTGTCTCGAACACCTCGGCACCATGACCGATCGCGACGTGAGGAGTCAGGTCGGTGCAGTTGTCAGCGACGACGATTACCTGGTCGACCTGATCTCGAACTGAGTCGATCGCGGCGCCGATGGATGCCTCCTCGTTGTGCGCCGGGATGATTGCTGTGGTGTGAGACATGGGACTCCTTGTAGGGGTTGAACGAGGGTGGGCGTTAACCCACCCCCGTCAGGTGATCAGTAGTCGCCGTTTGGGCCGACTCGTGAGTCGTTAATGATGCGCCAGAAGAACCTGTAGGGTGTCTCACGCACCATGACTGATGTGTCCCAGGTCGTGCCAGCGTAGTCCCTGTAGAAGATATCCACGAGGAGCTTGGTCCTGGACGGGCGCCACGGAAAATAGCAATGCCCACTGCCTGGGACGACGTTCGAGTACTCGCGGTGAACGGCGAGGCCGGCGATGCGGCAGGCCTCTCGCTTCGTGAGGTACTCGCTTGCTTGGGCAGGAGCAGCGACGACGAGCATCGCTGCCACTGCGAGTATGAGAGTGAGTAGTTTGGTCATGATTGGTACCGGAGACGTAGTGCGAGGAGACGGGGGCACACCCAGTTCGGATGCGTACACCCCTGGGCAAGGTTGCGCATGTCGGAGACAGGCATCCCAGCTTCGAGGTGTCCCCTGACGTGTGGTGCGAGGGATGCCATGTGCTCGGCATCCTCGCACCTACACTCAGCCCGGCGTGTTTGCGCCAGGACCTCAGCGCTGACTACTCGTCGCTGGCCACCACCTCCTCCTTGGGCTGCTCCGTCTTCGCCGACGCGGCCTTCTTCGACGCGCCCGACTTCCGCGAGCGCGAGGTCGAGGACTTGCTGGTCGACTTGGTAGGGCGCGATCCGCCCGCCTCGATCGAGTAGGCGACCTTCGCTCGCGTCGAGCCGTTGTCGGTGAACGTGTAGCGCGTCACCACGCCGATGGCCTCGAGCGCGAACATCGCTGCCTGGACATCCTGCGGGTACTTCGCGCCCGCGTCCTTGCACAACTGCTCGAACGGGACCGGGTCCTTGCTGCCCTGTAGGGCTTTGACCATCTTGGCGACCTGGTCGAACTTCTTGCCAGTGTCCGGCTTCGTCGCCTTGACGAACTTCTCATCCTTGGTAGCCACTTTGGGCTCCTTCCTGTCCGGATCTTGTCCGGGACTCCTTGTTGGGATTGAATGTGGGACGACGCAGGTCGGGCACCAGGCTGGGCCTTGACCGCTCATACGTCGAGCGTAATCTGAGGCTGTCCTGGTCGCCACGGTTTGTTCCCTGGCGTCCCACTGTCGGCGATATGTGGCCGACAGGTACGACAGTAACGGCCGGGAAACGGATCTGTCAACCACCTCCCGCAGAAGCGTAGATATTGGCAAGGATGAACACCACGAACACAATCACGAGGACGAGCCCGGCACGCATGATCCAGTCCCACGCGTCGGTGTGGTGGTGGTGCTCCTGCCGGCGAGCAACGGAGCGCTCGAGGCTCTGACGACAAGAACGTTCCCAGGTATGGACACTCGGACTCCCGTACCTGAAGTAGCAGACGTAGTCATTCATTTGCCGAGCCGTCTGCTCGAGCGTGCCTCCACCTGCCTTCATCTCGGTGAGGTACTTGCCGACACCCTCGCTCATCTGCTTGTACTCGTCCATCACTCCTCTTCCTCGCTGATCCACTCGTAGATGTCTGCGTCCGTGACCTCGAGCGCTGTGTCCCACTCGAGGCGACCGTTGACCATGACGATGAGCAGATCACCTGGTGAGACTCTGGTGACCTCGCAGTCCTTCCACTCCTCCTCGTCAATCGCTGGACGCTCATCCTCCTGAAGTTGTGCGCGAATGAACAGCACGGTGCCGATCAACGCGCTCGCTCCACCGACGATCAGGCCTCCCGTCGTCGTGCCGGTCGCCAGGTACCCGAAGAGGTACCCGACGCCGAACACGGTCACGGCGATGATGATGGTGAAGTAGACGAGGATGAAGAGGAGTGCGCTGAGCACGATCCGCTTGCGCATCACCTCACCTCCCGAGGAACGAGTTGTCCCGCTCCATCTTCGACGTGTACGCAGCGTGCTCCTGCTCTCGCTCCTGGCGAGCGAAGGCCCGCTTGTGGAGCAGACGCTGGGCCTCAGCGATGACCGACTCGAGACCTGCGTCGCTCATCTGCTCGAGGTCACCGAGCTCGATCGTCGGGACACCGGCGACTGCGTCGAGGCTGCCAAGACGCTTGATCTCCTGCTGTGTTGCCTCCTCAGCCTCCTCCTCGGTCCTCGGGTTCGACTGCTTGACCTGATGCTGTGACCCGGTCATGAGGCCGAGGCACGTTGGGCCGATGCCGCGTGCGATTGACTCCGGGTCCGTCAGTTCCTTGCCACACCGGCCACATTCGCTTTGCTCGGCAAAGTCAGCGTGGTCCGTGGGCGCGTCGAGGTCACCGGAGATCCAGCGTGCGGCAGCGGCAGCGGCAGCTTCACGCGCGGGGTCGACGTTGCGATCGCTGTACCAGCGTCCGCCACCCGGGTAGAACGTGCCGACCTTGTCGTTCCAGTCGCCTTGGTTCGGGACCTCGACGAACACGTGCGACGCTTGGGCGTACTCACACGGCTCCCAGTTCTTGCCGTTGGGACGGAACGTGCGATCGCGGTTGTCCTTGAAGGCCTTGAAGAGGATGGTGATGTGCTCACCAGTCGACTTTGAGGTGACGGTCACCTTCACGCGACCTGCGGCGAGCATACGGCCGGCACGCGTGTCAGGACGAGGGGTGATGTGATTGGGAAACATCGTGACTCCTTGTGGTGGGGTTGCCATCACTGATCAGGTTACATGGGACTGTCGGTACCGTCAAGCGGGTGAAATTCGTCTCGGCATTCTGGAGGCTGACAAGTGCCCACCCGTCGTCGGGACGTGCCTCGAGCGCGCTCCTGGCACGCTCGAGACGATCATGTGCCTGGGTGAGGGTCATGCAAACAGGCGCGCAGTCGTCGCGCCGCGACGCTTGCCGCCAGATGAGTGACGCCGACGCGTGCCGGTGCTACGGGCCCGCTTCGTGTCAAGGTTGGTGACGGTGTAGAGCTTCCCGTCGACCATGCGTGTGCCAGCGGGACGGCCGAGTGCCTGGGTCTGCATCGTGACTCCTTGTACGGGGTTGAACATCACTGACAAGTATAACATCCCAATTCCCGTCTGCACATGACGAAGGACCCAGGCCCAACGTCTTGAGGGAACAAGGAGTCACAAGTCCCTGGACGTCAGTTTGGTTCCTCAACCCCTTGAGGAAACCTGGGTCCTTCGTCTGCACAGTCGGCCGCAGGTGAACGGCGCGCGTTGTCGATATTACACGAGGTTGATCAGTCGCCACATACGGGCCACTGCTCGTCGCCGTGGGCGTACATCCACCTCACGGCGACTACTGCTTGATAGTGCCACGAGTGCAGATGTGGGTCTCCTGTCCCACCTGCAGACCACCAAGTCGAGAGCAAGAATTGGAACGCACCGTGGTACAGGCCTGTCGGGTTGTGTGCCGCTGGATTCATATGCGACTCACAGGACGACGTTGAGCGTGCCCAAGCCTGAGACCATGCCGGCAACTTGTTGAACCTGATCCTCCACACCTGAGCATACTGCTCACGCCAGGCACGCAGTCGCTTGATCAGACGATGTCCAGCCCGGGCCTTGTCGATCGTGGCGACGCAGGTGGCGTAGTGGCGTACGCGTCGTCCTTCGGCGCGCGTGTACGCGTCGAGACGAGTCAAGACAGCCCTGATCCGTTTCCTCGCGACGACAGATGGATGTGAGTGCTTGCATCCTGCTTTCGCCCAATGGGCCTCTGGTAGGTCCGTACTTGACGTGCTGGTAGTGGTGGACAGAGCCATAAAAACAGCGCCCACAAGGAGCGCTGCGAGTACGTGATGTAAACGCATCCGGACACCGTACAAGATTGGGTGTGCCCGGATGTGCGGTCAAGGGTGGGTCAGGGCTTCAGTTCGCTACTCCCCCCGAGAAGGTCGCGTGGTACATCGACTCGCAGATGTCAGCGATCATGCATCGCTGATATGGAACGGCGTCCTCCCAGACAATGCGATCGAGGACGTGCGACACGTGAACTGTCTTGTCGAAGAAGTTCTCATGCTTCGCCTCGAGCAACCAGGTGCCGAGATCGCCGGTATTGCGATTCCACGTGACGCGGAACCACCACTCGTCGCACGTGTGCTCCCAGTGCAGAAGCATCAGGCGAAGGATGTGCCGTGCCTCCTTGCTCGGGTCCATCAGCGGGCACCTCGCTCATTGCCGAGGTCGGTCGGGTCCGTCACGTCCTCGAACTTCAACGCGTGATCGGGCGCTGGTTCTTCTGCTGTCTCTCGAGTGACGAGTCGCCACTCAATGCCTACGACAGTGACGTGCTTGTCCGTGTCATTAAGTGTCCGTAGTTCTGCTTGGACGTTGATCGTGTCGCCTGGCTCGAGATTGATTGGATGAACACGTGTGAACTTCATGACTTAACCTTTCCTCGCTTTACTCGCTTGACGTACCAGGAGCCGATCGATCGTGGGATGTGGCCCCCATCCTTCAGGACCTCATACACGTCACCACGGTCGTTGTGGTTGAGACGGTCCTTCAGCTCGGTTGCTGTCTTCTTCGTTCTCATAGCTCGATGTTGTCGAGCGCTTCCTGCAGCGCGTTTCGCTCTTCCTCTTCCTTGTCGAGGACGTCCTGGTAGGCATCCATGTCAAGGTGTCCCGTGATGACCTCCTCGAACAGTTCGCGCAGGTCGGTCGGTGTGAGAGCCTCGAGCTGTGCTGAGATATCCGTGTCACCGTGCCAGTCAACGACCTCCCAGTGGCGCTCGACAAATCGTTTTGTACGCGAATCGGACGGCTTGGGAGGTGCTGTGATCACGTCCCTGTCCATCACCTGCTGGGCCGTGAGCGCGACTCGCTCCGTGTCGTACGCGTCACCGAGGGCACCGGTCAACTGGTACACCATCGTGCCCACATCGTTGTGGAGGTTGTCGTACATGTCTTCCCCGCTGCCATCGAAGTCGCCAACGTGCAACAGGAGTGTCGGTTGCTTGTCTTCCCTCCAGCGTTCTGCGATGCGTGACGCGAGTCGGTGCTTCGTCGTGATCGAGTCGTAACCGCCAGACGAGGATGTCCGGATTGAGTAGGGACGCGCGATCGAAGACAGGACAGGCAACATTCCTGCTGCCTCACACCACATCTCGATGTGCTGTGGCTGCCCTTCCTGGCGATCGCGTGCGTACCCACGAGCCGAGTCGAGCAGTTCCTCCTTGAACTCGTCTGGGTCTGAGTAGAACCCAACCTGAGACGCGCGCAACTTGTCGTCGCGGATCGCGGCGAACGGGATCAATGGCGTGCCTCCTCGCTTCTCTGGGTGGAGCATTGACGCGCGACGCGCACGTGTGAGCATCTCGGCAAGTCGCACGTACGACGCTTCCGTCTTCGGAAAGTCGTGTGCGGCGACGAGCCTGTAGAAGATCTGCCTCACCGTCAGCGGCAGTTCGTCACGGTACTCAGTAATCACGCGCGCCGCGCATGACAACCAGTACTGCTTGTCTGCTTGTGGGCTGTAGGGGACGTATCCGTAGGTGCTCATGCTCAGTACCCGAAGTCGTTGACGAGGTCTTGTGCCTCGTCTTGGATGCGCGAAACGAACTCGTCGTCCGACTCGTCGTCCATCTGCTCGTCGGGGTTGAAGTCCTCGAGGTTGCTTGCGTACTCCTCGAGCGCTTCGATCCGCTCACGCATGTCCTCGGCAGCGGGAGACGACTCCTGGAGGGCCTCAGGCATGTTCGCGATCGACTCTTCGTACTCCTCCTTGACCTCCGTGGCGACGTCCGCGACCGACTGTAGGTCCATCTGCAAGTCATCGATCGTGTTTGCCTCCGTCTTGAAGAGGTCCTGGGCGTCGTACACGGCGCCCATCTTGGACGAGGTCAGGTCGCTGCGACGAGGTGAGTGCTGGTGGCACCAGATCATGATGGGACCGAAGCGAGGCTCGGCCCACTTGTAGGACTCCTTGGGCTGCACCTCGTTCCCGCACGCGCGACACTTGCGCGACTTGGTTGACTTCCGGGCTGACTTGACGTAATGAACCTTCATGGTGACTCCTTTACATGCTCTCGATATCGAGGATGTGCTCCTCGAGCTCGCGAGCGCGATTGACGTTTCCGAA
>Ga0190271_10000897_pt1 | contig 15995 bp, 22 predicted proteins | sample Popmic356T_FD_133747 | JGI IMG/M metagenome (GOLD analysis project Ga0190271, IMG submission 133747) | Populus adjacent soil microbial communities from riparian zone of Weber River, Utah, USA - 356 T | ecosystem: Environmental > Terrestrial > Soil > Riparian zone | place: USA: Utah | collected...
AGCCGTGAGCAGCAGATCGCTGTGGCTTCGGGCATGGGCTTGAGCCACTGGCCCCACTGTGGATCCAGGGGCTGACGAAAGATCTTCAAGAAAGTTCCCGAATGGGGTAGCGTTCTGCCAGGAACTAGCGTAGGTTCATTGGCATGAGCACCACCTACCGCCAGCAAGTCCAAGCCCTTGGCAGGGACTACGATGCCGCCGTCAACGCTGCCTGCGACAACGCAGACGAGATGGGCCTGAACGAAGAGGACGACGCCTACTGGGCGGAAGTGCTCGGCCAGGTGACGGCATGAACGCCCTGCCCCTCGACATCCGCACCACGACCGACGACGCCGAGGAACTTGGCCTGAGCGTCGAGACCCTTGCCGAGTGCTTCGCCCGCATCAAGGCGGACCACCCCACCATGACGATGGGCCGCATCCACTACGAGACCAGCCGGTTCAACGCCGAGCGTGCCTACTACCGGTTCGGCGACCGACCCGACCGCAGCCTCAACCTCGGCGAGGTCTTCGCAGCCTGGACCCACGCACGGCTCGAAGAGATCGACGCCCACTGGTCCTCTGAGATGGACCGCCTGCTCGCCGCCTTCGTCCCCAAGGACCCGGAGGCCAGCACGATGACCTACGAGGAGTGGAGCAAGGCCATGAAGGGCCTGGAGATCTCCTGCGGCCTCCGCCGCACGAACGTCACCAAAGCGAGCTACGGCATGACCTACACCGAGTTCAACGCCTAGAACTCCCCACTAGCGTCCTCCACGAGAATGGGGTACGCTCTACACCACCGGCCAACCAGGGCCACCCAACCACAAGGAGAGCACGATGCCGAGAGTCACCCACGTCAAGCGAGCGCAGCAGCGGTACGCCACCAAGCCGGTCATCGACCCGGCGACCGGTGAGCAGAAGCAGGTGCCCGTCATCTCCAAGCGCACCGGTGAGCAGAAGCTGACCAAGCGTGGTCGCCCGGTCTTCCTGAAGATCACGGAGCGGGACCTCGACAACCCCCTGCCCATGCCCAAGTGCGACTTCCCCGGCTGCAAGCACGAGGACCGCTCCATCCAGGTGGGCGAGTCGTACAAGTGGATCGAGCCCAGCGGCCAGCGTGTCCGCAACCGCCACGCCGACTGCCCCACGTGGAACGTGTGGGACTACTCGTCCAGCCTGGGGGCACGCATCGCCCAGATCCAGAGCGACGACCCCGAGGGCTTCGAGACTGTCGACGACGCCCAGTCCTGGGCCGCCAGCAAGGCCGAGGAGATCCGTGGCCTGGCCGAGGAGAAGCGGGAGTCCGCCTCCAACATCGAAGATGGCTTCGGCCACAGCACCTACCAGTCCGACGAGCTCAACGAGATCGCCGACAGCCTCGACGGCTGGGCCGACGACCTGGAGAACGTGGAGATCCCCGAGCAGGGCGACGTCGAAGACATCGACTGCGACGACTGCGACGGCACCGGCGAGGTCGACGACGAGACCTCCGACGTCGAGGAAGCCCAGAAGCCCTGCCCCACCTGCGAGGGCTCCGGCCAGGTCACCCCGGAGGACCCCTCCGAGGACCAGCTTGCCGGCTGGGAGCAGGAAGCCATCGACGCCATCCGCAACGTCCTCGACGAGGCACCCTGCTGATGGGCCTGCTGTACATCGACATCGAGACTCGGTCACGCACCGACCTCAAGAAGCTCGGGGTCTACCGGTACACGGAAGACCCCGACTTCTGCATCCTCATGGCAGCCTGGTCGACAGGTAGCTCGCCGCAGATCGCTCTGGGCCACGACGAGATCCTGGCCATCCCTGGCCTGCTCGACCCGGACGTCCTCAAGGTGGCGCACAACGCACAGTTCGAGCGTGTGTGCCTGGGTGTGCTCGTGGAGTCCCTGAGGGACCCAGGGCAGTGGCTCGACACGATGGCGCTGGCTGCTGAGTACGGCTTCCCCGTGAGCCTCGAGGCCGTAGCGAAGGCCCTTGGAGTGACCGAGAAGGACAGCGCAGGCACCAAGCTGGTGAAGCTGTTCACGGTCCCCAACCGGGACGGCTCCTGGAACGACGCCACCACCCACCCACTGGAGTGGCTCGACTTCATCGCCTACTGCGAGCAAGACGTCGGCACCATGATGGAGGTTCACGGGAAGCTCGGCGACTGGCCCTCCGACACCGAGCGCAGGGTCTGGATCGCCGACCAGCGCATCAACGACCTGGGCATGCGCATCGACATCGAGCTGTGCCGACTCGCAGCTTGGGCTGTGGCCGAGAACAAGGACGCCGACAAGGAGGAGTTCACCGAGCTCACCGGCGTGGAGAACCCTGGGTCGGTGCAGCAGGTGATGGCGTGGGCAGCGGAGCAGGGCCTCGAGCTTCCCAACCTCCAGGCCCAGACCATCCAGGACGCCATCGACGACCCTGAGACCGACCCAGCCCACGTCCGGGTGCTCGAGCTCAGACAGGACCTCGCCCTGGCGGCAGGCGGCAAGTTCGCTGCTGCGCTCGAGGTGGTGTCGCCCGACGACCGCATCCGTGGAGGCTTCCGGTTCTTCGGTGCCCACACAGGGCGATGGACTGGCCAGCGTGTGCAGCCACAGAACCTGCCCCGAGCCACCGTGGACGACCCGGAGGCAGCCATCCTCGATCTGAAGATGGGCCTGGGTGCCGACCCCCACACCCTCAAGGCGCTCGTCCGCTCGATGTTCATCGGACCACTCAGCGTCGTCGACTACGCCTCCATCGAGGCTCGGGTGGTGGCCTGGCTGGCGAACGAGGAGTGGGCTCTGGAGGCCTTCCGGGAGGGCCGAGACATATACGTCGAGACCGCTGCTCGTATGTCCACGCCGAGCACCCCGCTCACCCGCTTCCAGGGGAAGGTGGCTGTGCTCGCCCTCGGCTACAACGGCGGAGTCAACAGCTTGCGGAACATGGGAGCCGAGGGCGACAACGACACCCTCCAACGTCTGGTCACCGTCTGGCGGAAGGCCAACCCTCGCATCGTGAAGCTCTGGGAGACGATGCAGGAGGCAGTCGAAGGTGGCGGCAAGGTCGGCCCTCACGTCAAGATCACCCGCCGAGGCGACAGCATGAAGATGCATCTCCCTTCAGGGAGGGCCATCCACTACCACGGGGTCAAGTGGGAACGCTACGTGGTGATCGACGACAAGACAGGCCGCAAGATCATGAAGGAGGGCTGGCGCTACAGCGACCCCAAGCGGGGTGGCGCACGCATTGGCACCTACGGTGGTCGCCTGGTGGAGAACGCCACGCAGGCCATCGCCCGTGACGTGCTCGCCGAGGCCCTCGTGCGGCTGGACGAGCGAGGCTACCCAGTCACCGGCCATGTGCACGACGAGGTCATCGTGGAGAGCCTCGAGCTCGATCACATCACCAATCTGATGACCGAGGTTCCCAGGTGGGCTCGAGGCCTGCCCCTCGACGGCGAGGGCTTCGTCTGTGACCGATACAGGAAGGGCTGACATGACCGACTGGCGCCTGCCCGAGAACAAGCGTAAGGCGTTCCTGGCCTTCTACCGCTTCCCCCTCGAGCACCGGTCCCACCCCGGATGCGTGTACGCACTCTTGCCGGCGATCGCCGAGGCCTTCGACATGGACGACGACCAGAAGGCCTGGCTGGTGTGGCTGAACGGCAACACCCAGAACGTCGTCACGTCCCTGCTCCTGCTCGAGGCTGCACCACACCCCCACCAATGGCAGCTTGCGGTCGACTACTGGAACGAGAACTTCAAGAAGCTCGAGTGGGACACCGACCGGCGCCACCAGAAGAGCAAGTTCGGGGAGGCCACCGAGGCCTGGTGGGACATCTACGGACCCCTCGCCTCCCACCGGTGGTTCGAGGTCGGCATGATGGGCTGGGACGCCACGTGGGACTACGCCTTCGGCCAGCCGTACCTGGGCAGGCTCTCGGCCTGGTCGATGATCGAGTACGCTCGCATCCTCTTCGGCGACATCGTGCCCGACTCGGACACCTGGATGCTCGAGGACAAGTCCGGGTCAAAGAGCCACCGCAACGGCATCGCTGTGGTGGAAGGCTGGGTGGGTGCCACCTACTGGGACGAGGGTGTGCCTGACATGCTCGGCATCGTCGACCGTCTCAACGACTTCGCCGACCAGTTGCTGGCCGAAGTGGACCACCCGGACGCAGGCAGGCTCTCCATGGAGTCGGCCCTGTGCACATTCAAGAGCTGGCACAAGCCCAACCGCCGATACCCCAACGTGTACTCCGACATGATGTACAACCGCATCAAGAAGGCGGAAGCTCGCTTCGGCCGCACGTTCGATCTGCTGTGGGATGCTCGGAGAGCACACCTGCCCCCTCACCTGCGCCTCGAGGACACGCCGACCGACCCTGGGCTGTGCCCCACCAAGCAGAACTGGTTCCTCGAGACAGGCGAGGTGATACTGATCCCCGAGCTTGGTGGATCTGGATTCGACGAGGCCGTGGCCGTTGGTGCCTTCGGCGAGAGAAAGGACCCGAAGTGGAGCTGACCATCTGCGAGAAGTGGACCCAGTATGTCCAGCTACCCAAGGAGAAGTGGTTCCTGGACTACGTGGTCCGGTCGCCCAGGGACGCTGGGGTGCACCTGACGGCAGGGTGGCACTGCTACCAGCTCATCAAGAAGCTCGGCGTCGAGATCAACTCGGCTGTGGAGTTCTTCGGCGGCATGGGTGCCCAGTCCATGATGATCCAGGACCTGTTCGCCCCGCAGAACCATGTGGTGATGGACTACAGCCACGAGGCCGTCAACCACATCAAGGCCCAGGTGTATGGCGTCTACGCTCACCAGGCCGACTCGTACGACCCCATGTGGGCCCACAAGGCCGATCTGGTCGGGCTGGACTTCGGCGACCTCACCGTGTGGAAGACCCGAGTGGGTGAGGCCCACCGTGACCTGCTCGACCGGGTGTTCGAGGATGAGCCGAAGGCGGTGGTGCTGACGGACATCGCCTGCCGGTACCTCCACCTCCACCGGGAGCGGTACGAGAGCCTCCTCGGGCTGGGCACCTGCGCCTCGTATGATCGCTACCTGGAGGCCCTCGCCAAGCGGTTCAGGCAGCTCTACGGCTACGACGTCGTGAAGGGCTACAGCCACCGCTGGTCCACCGTGATGGTGCTGATGCCCAAGGGCACCACCTACAAGCCGATGGAGAGGTTCGAGCCCACCCCGGACAGCCCGGTTGGCCTTCAGGTGATCCAGTGACTCCGGTCGAGCTTCGTGGCGGCATCTGGTGGAAGCGTGAGGACCTGTACCGCATCGAGCCGTCCGGCGTGAACGGGTCCAAGCTGCGAGCTTGCCAGCATCTGATGAGCCTTGCCGGCGACGACATCATGTCGGTCGTGTCGGCCAGCTCGGTGCTGTCGCCCCAGGCAGCCATGGCAGGGGTGGTGGCGCAGGAGCTTGGCCTGGAGTGCGAGATCATCGTCGGGGCCACCACGCCGGACAAGGCCGTCAAGCACAAGAGCGTGGCCATCGCCGTGGAGGCTGGGGCCACCGTCCGGTGCGTCCCCGTTGCATACAACACCTACCTCCAGAAGCAGGCTCTAGAAGCCGCTCTCCAGCCCGGAGTGTGGCGTCTGCCCTACGGCATAACGACACCGGCCGAAGCGCCTCTCGGGGACGTCGAGGCCTTCCTCCGGGTGGGAGGGGAGCAGGTGGCGAACCTGCCCGACGAGGTGGAGACCCTCGTGGTGCCGTTCGGCAGCGCCAACACCGCCTGTGGGGTACTCTATGGGCTGCATGACCACCGCCCAGCCAACCTCAGCAAGATCATCCTGATGGAGATCGGCCCGAGCCGACGTGAGTGGGCGAGAGAGCGACTCGAGAGCGTCGGGAGAGCGCCAGAGAGCCTGCCTGGAGTCGAGATCGAGTACGTCACCCTCCACGAGGTGTGGGCCTCGTACGGCGACAAGATGCCGGAGACCATGGAGGAGATCGTCTTCCACCCCACCTACGAGGGCAAGATGATCCGGTGGCTGAACCTGGTGCAGCCGGAGTGGTGGATGCGCCGGGACGGCACGACTTGCTTCTGGATCGTGGGAGGGCCGATCGGATGAACCCTGAAGAGATCCCGCCTGTTTCCGAGCTGGGCGGAGCGATCGGTCGCTCAGCATCCTTCGCCTGCAAGCAAGGTCAACACGACCTGTGCAAGGATGAAGACTGCCTCTGCCGATGCCATGGAAGGGTCCTGGGAGATGGATGACTTCCTGGACTTCGTCGTGGAGCGCCACCGCATCTGGGAGCAGCGGCAGGCAGGCGCACCCCAGCCCTGGACCGACGACCTGGTCCTCGCCACCCGCAAGTTCACCAACGTGTTCCGTGTCCTCGACCCCGGCACCCAGTTCGTCCTGACCGACCTCATCGACCCGGACCTGGATCCACGGGACCAGCTTGTGCGTCTGTTCCTGTACCGCCACACCGGTCGGGTGGAAGCCTGGGAGTGGCTGAACCTGACGTGTGGGTACCCGACGCTGGCCAACCTCGAGGAGGTCCGAGCCGGGTTCAAGGACTACCGGGGGTCCGGCAAGCAGAAGGCCGAGAAGAAGCTGCTCCCACACCACACTCGGGTGACCCGTGGTGGTCCGTGGATGGAGTACCAGCGGTCCGTGTTCACCAACGCCTACCTCGTGTTCCCACAGAGCCAGGTACGTGGCACCGACAAGCTGGACAGCATCATCGACCTCATGCTGCGAGCCTTCACTCCCGGCTCCCCTGAGGACGTCATGCCAGCTTGGAACCGAGCCACGACCCAAGCTCAGCGCTTCGCAGCTCTCCGGTCGCCGAAGGGTGTGGGGGACTTCATGGCGATGCAGGTGCTGACGGACTGGGGGTACCAGTGCGGCGAGGACCGGGAAGACGAGTTCCTCATGCCCGGACCCGGCTCCATCAAGGGAGCCAAGGCCCTGAACCCGACGGCCAAGCCCATGGACGTCGTCCACCAGGTCGTCAAGGAAGTCAGAGGCCTAGCGGACTGCCCCCGAATGGGGTATCGTGTACCCAGCCTCATGGACATCGGTTCCAACCTGCTCTGCGAGTGGAGCAAGTACGTGAGGTTCCGAGGGCAAGCGATGCCCACCAAGCTCTACACACCAGCCCACCCCGGACCACAGGAACCTCCTGTGCTGCCCGACTACTACAGCGAGGACATCCTATGAACCTGACACTCGTCTTCTACAAGACCCGCAGCCTGCTCCGCAGCGAGCGGTTCGCCTGGTACATCAAGGCGGCCAACGGGCAGAAGCTCGCCAGGGCCGAGGGCTTCACCCACCGCATGGCGTGTGAGCACAACGCCGACATCGTCACCCGGTTCCCGACCCGGAGCGAGATCACCGTGGAGCGTCGCTGGTGACCCCGATTCAAGAGCTTGAGCTCAAGCTGTCCCAGCCACCCCGAGCTTCCGTTCTGGAGATCAAGGTGGCCTTCGAGGGCAGCCCGAAGACCTACACCTACGTCGCCCTCGAGGCCGTGGGTGGGTGGTACCTGACCAACATGAGCTCCAACCCGGCGATGAGCTGGGAAGGCCTCATCGACTGGTTCAAGGCCAAGGACGCCGACGTGGTGTCCATCCGACGAGCAACCGAATGGGAGACTCTGCTGTGAACCGCAACTACGTGTACACGAACGTCAACGGAGCCCTGTGTGACCTGATGTTCCAGCTCCTCCGGGAGGGCGATGAGTTCGACTCCCGAGCCGGCAAGACGAAGGAGCTCACCTTCGTGGGCATCACCCTCGAGAAGCCGTGGCAGCGAGAGATCGTCGTGCCGTACCGCAAGGCCAACATCGCCGCCCAGATCGCCGAGACCATGTGGGTCCTGTCCGGCCGCAACGACGTGGCTGGGCTGCTCCACTACCTGCCCCGAGCCGCCGACTTCAGCGACGACGGTCTCACCTGGAGGGCAGGGTACGGACCCCGGCTCCGCAACTTCCGGGGAGCTGACCAGATCGACTACGTCGTGGAGACCCTGAAGGCCAACCCCAGCAGCCGACAGGCGGTCTGCTCCATCTGGGACCCGACGGTCGACTCGACCCCTGGCAAGGACATCGCCTGCAACAACTGGCTGTCGTTCTCGTCCCGCCACGGGGTGCTTGACCTGATGGTCGGCATCCGCTCCAACGACGCCATCTGGGGCTGGTCGGGCATCAACGCCTTCGAGTGGTCGGCCCTGCTCGAGATCGTCGCCCACATGGCAGGCCTCGAGGTGGGCGACCTGCACTTCGCCGTCACCAGCTTCCACCTGTATGAGCAGCACTGGGACAAGGCTGAGCAGCTGTCGCAGGTGGAGGGCAACTACCTGTACAGCGACTCGCCTCGGTTCGACTCCCTCGAGGACAACATGAAGGGGTTCGACCGGCTGGCCGAGGCCTGGTTCAACCTCGAGCGTCGCATCCGCACCGGCCAGGACATCGGCTCGGAAGTGGAGACCTTCCCGGAGCCGATGCTCCAGTCGTGGCTCCGTGTCCTCCAGTGGTACTGGAGTGGCGACGTCGGCTTCCTCTACCAGCTCCAGAACACCCGGCTGGCGCAGGCCTGCCTGGTGGGCATGAAGCCTGCCGGGGAGCCTCAGCCCTACCTCGCCGACCTGGGGCAGCTCGACATGGGCTTCCCCAAGCCGGACATGCTCGCCCACATCAACAAGCTCCATGCCGAGAAGCACGCAGCCTACGGCGACAGCTGGATGAAGCGTGGAGAGATCGGCATCCTGGGCAACATCGCCCGCAAGGTCGATCGCATCGGCATTGGGCTGGCCACACGGGACGAGGCCCAGGCCGACACCGCCCAGGACCTCCTGGTGTACCTCGCCAAGTACCGGTGCTGGCTCGAGACTGGGACCGGCGACCCGGACGAGGTGGCCGAGGTCCTCAACAACCTGACCGGCGCACACCGTGAGCTGGACTTCGATGCCAAGCTGGACGAGCTGTTCTCGATGGCGCAGACGTCTCGCCCCTCGGCTGACCGTGCCAAGGTCGTCGACGAGATGCTCGAGGCCTCCTACGGCTACGCACTGTCGCTCTGGTGACCAGCTCCGTCTACATCATCGGGGCACCCGGCTCCGGCAAGTCGACGGAGATGGCTCAGCTCCTGAGGGGGTGGGGCATCGGGCCATACGTCCGGTTCACCCAGCGTGAGATGTTCGGGCACTATATGAGCTCCGAGAAGGGCTTGGGAGCGTATCTGGGCCACCTTCGTCCCGAGTACCCAGGCACGGACGCTCTGTCCCTCTCCGTAGCTCCTCAGGCGGTCTCCTGGCTCCAGGACACGGTCCCCCTACTGGGGCTGGATTGGATCTACGGAGAGGGTGCCCGTCTCAGCCACATGGGCTTCCTGAACGAGCTTGCCGCCTGCACCGACCTCACGGTGATCTACCTCCAGGTGGATCCAGAGGAGGCCGCACGCAGGCGGGAGGCTCGAGGGGGCAAGCTGCTGAGCGACCAGTACTGCAAGATCGCCACCACCAAGGCTCAGAACGTGGCGAGGGCCTGCCGGGAGGCTGGGATCAAGGTTCTCGAAAGAAGTTCAAGTTTGGGGTAGCGTTCCTGGACGGGATGGGGTAGGTTGGTTGTCATGAGCAACGAGGCCAACGGGGCCGACAACCAGAACCAGGAGACCACCAAGATGAACATCGCACCACTGCTTCCCGGCGAAGAGGACTTCTCAGTCATCCTCAACGACCCGAACTTCGTCCCGCTGGACCGCACAGCTTCGATCTACGACCGCAACCCGGTCGCCGAGATGGCTAAGGCCGACGCCCCCAAGGGCACCGGCGGACCCGGCAAGGGCACCGGCAACACGAACGGTGCCAGCGAGAAGCAGATCGCCTTCCTGAAGTCGCTGTGTGCCGAGCGTCCCTCCTGGGCCGAGAAGGTCGGCTACAACGACCTGACGATCGCAGGCCTCAGCAAGAGGGCTGCCAGCCAGGCGATCGACGACGCCTTGCTGGTTCCGAAGGAGTCCGTCACCGCTCCGGTCGCCCAGTCCGGCAACCCGGCTACCGACAAGCAGATCGCCTTCGTGCGGACCCTGCTCGCCGAGCGCACCGGCAACCCCGAGGCCGAGGCCATCCGCAACCGGCTCAACGAGGCTCGGCTGGTCGCCCCCATGACCGCAGCCCTGGTCTCCGAGTGCATCACAGCCCTTCTCGAGATCCCCAAGACTCCTGCCGCCGAGGTCGAGGCCGGTGTCTACGTGCTCGCCAACGGCAACCTGGCTCGGGTCTACCTCGGCCAGCAGTCCGGCGGCATGCTCCTCAAGGAGGTCGTCGACGGCGATCTCGAGTACCGGGGCAAGGCCGAGCGGTTCCTCGCCGGCAGCCGCAAGGCCACCATCGAAGAGGTTGGCAACTGGGGCCGGACCACCGGCACCTGCCTGGTCTGCTCCCGCCGACTGGACGACCCCGAGTCGGTGGACCGTGGCATCGGCCCGGTCTGCTACGCCCGGATGACCGAGGCCCACGACCACTGAGCCGCAACCGCCTGGATGGTCGCAGGCAGGGTCCGACTCCCTGCCCAGGCACGCAGTACCAACCACAACCCAGAAGGAGCACTGCAACCATGGCAACACCCACCACCATCCGTGACCTGCGGGAGAGCAAGAACCTCTCCGAGGACAAGGTCGCCGAGGCCGCTGGCCTCACGTACAGCAAGTTCGTGCGCATCCAGGCCGGGGAGGGCAAGACCACCCCGGAGGAGATCGCCCACGTCATGAAGGTCCTGAAGGGCATGGAGCCTGGCACCCGCAAGCTCGCTGGTCGTCCCTTCAAGGATCCGGCACGGCAGGCTGCGGTCCTCGCCGCTCGGGCCAACGGCGAGTCGGTCGCTGCGGCGATCGGCATCCCGGCTCCGGCTGCCAAGGCCACCCCGGCCAAGGCTGCGGCGAAGGCCACGAAGGCTCCGGCCAAGGCCAGCAACAAGCTCGCTGGTGCCCTCGGCAAGAAGGCCTCGACCCGGAAGGCTCCGGCCAAGGCCAAGGCGTGAGGCCCACCAACGAGACCCGTACTCGGGCTGTCCTGGATCGTGTGCTCACCGAGCGCAGGGCTCAGGAGGCCCGGTACGGGGAGGCCAACGAGCTACTGCTCGACGGAACCGGATACGACACTCGCTGGTTGCTCCCCCTCACGAAGGCTTCGGCTGAGAACATCCAGCAAGACCTCCGGTCCGACTACGAGGCCTTCGAGCAGGAGACCGGGAACCCCACCTGGATGCACCTGGTCCGGGAGGAGATCGCCGAGGCCTTCCAGGAGTCCGACCCGGACCGGCTGGCCGAGGAGCTCATCCAGGTCGCAGCCCTCTGCGTGTCCTGGGTGGAGAGGCTGGACATCTGCCTCCACATCATCTGCGAGGAGTGCGGCGACGACGAGGGACCCCACCAGGTCGACGGTCGCAACCTGTGCTCCGATTGCCTGAACGCCGAGGTGCCTGGGTGGCACTGTGGCAAGGTCGGATGCAAGGTCGTGGGAACACACGAACATGCCGGGGGAGTAGCCTCACCTTCGTGAAGGACCGACCCTGGTACCTCATCACCGACGACGAGCTCGCAGCCCTGCTCCAGCAGCAGGGCTGCACTCGTGTTCAGGAGCTTGTGGAGAGCCGGGACACGCCACGAGGCTTCGATGCCGTCGAGAAAGCCCTCTCTCGTCCCCCAGGGCCGTCCGGACCCGAGCTACGCCGAGACGCCTAGCAAGCTGCGAGAGGGGCCTTCAGGACGGTCTGACGGACGTCGAAGGACACGTCCGCCCCCGGCTGGGTGGGGGACCGGGGGCGGACGCTCGCTGTCGGGTGCGATCTAGGGCTTGCCGCTGGTGTCGAAGGCAGGCGACTCGCCGGGGATGACGTTGCGGTTCTGGCCCCACCGGATGAAGAAGACCACGACGCCCATGATGACGCCTACGGCTGCGCCCAGGACGATGCCGCCGAGGGTCGACCACTCGGGGAACTGCACCGTCTGCTCTCCCCCGTTGGCGAGGTCGGCTGCCCACTCCTGGACGTCGCCCAGCCAGCCGAGGATGGCGAGGCCGGTGGTGACGATCACGGACCACAGGATGGTCCAGACGGCTGACTTCAGTGCGTTCTTCATGTCACTCCTTGGTTGATTGGTCTGATGCGAGCAGGGACTTCTCGAGGGCCACGCCGACCGCCTTGCAGTCTTCGTCGAGCAGCGTCTCCCGGTACACACGCAGCGAGGTCGCTGAGCTTGGCTCGCCGTTGGTCACCGAGATCTCCCGGACGAACTGCTGGATGTCCGGAGGGAGCCGATCGAAGCTGGGAGCCTGCGTCAGGTCTCCACGACCAGACCCAGCCAGAGCAGCGTCGATCGTGCCACGAAGCGCCTCCTTGGTGAGGTTGCGCTCCTCACAGGTCGCCACAGTGCGCTGCACGAGGATCGCCCGGTCGCCCTCGATGCGAGCTTCCGCTTCGCTCTTGGCGTCCTCGACCCTCTGGGTGTTCAGGTGGAAGCTCAGCGCCATGGTGCCCATGACGAGCAGGTAGACAGGGACGACCGTCTTGACGATGAGCTTGGCCACCGGAGTGAGCTCGGGCTTGGACAGGCGCATGATCACCGGGTCGTCCACCAGATCGCTGTGATGATGACGGCGATGTAGAGCAGCACGATGATGTTGGCATGGACCACCAGCGCACGCAGGATCGGGTGGCGGTGGTGAGGCCGGTGATAGTGGTTCATCACTGCTTCTCCTCTTCCTGGAGGAGCCGCTTGGCCTGCGTGTTGAAAGCCAGGATGCCAGGCGCTCCCAGAAACCCGGCTGCGAAGATGAGAGCTTCCACTCTGATCTCGGTCCTGATGAAGATCTCGTTGACGACGATGGCGACCGCCAGTGCCCAGAGGAACGAGTCCCTCTTGAGCGTGGGCCACCTGCGTCGAACTTCCGGTCCCGCCTTCATGCATGCTACAGCTTGATCCCGGCCAGGGGACCGTCGACGAGGTGGAAGCCGGTGAACCAGCCGTTGGCCTTGCCGTCGACCAGGATCGTGGTCGGCTTCTCGGCCGAGCCGATCTTGGCGAGGCCGGTAGCTCCGTTCAGGTAGTCGGCGATCACCATCGACTCCGGACCCTGGTGGACGCCGAAGCCGCCGGAGCAGGCATAGATGTGCACACCCTCCACGAGTGGCTTCTCGCTGACGTCTGCATACCGCCGATAGTTGGCGGCAGGGTCTCGGTTGTCCTTGAAGTAGATGTAGAACACAGGTGCTGCCATGTCGTCTTCGTCCTCCGGTGGGGTCGGCTTGGGTGGTGCAGGCTCAGGTGTCGAAGCCGCAGCCACGGCGATGCGCAGCGTTCGGCCCGAGAGGGAGTGGGTGTCGATCTTGCGAGTGGGTGCCCACTCGGCGTGGCGGCACAGGTTGATGGCTGGCTTGCCGTTCAGGAGGGCTCGATGGAGATTGACGGCGTGCTCTGTCTGGGCAGGGGTCCACGGCTCCGCAGAGGTGCCGACGTTCTCACGCTCTACCCCGTACACCGAGCTGTTACCCGCCAGTCCGCTCCATCCTCCGAGACCGGCGTGATTGGCCCTTCCAGCGGCGATGACGTAGCAGGTGAGGTCACGGCCCACGAGGACGTGGCAGAGCGGTCCAGGGAGATCTGAGCGCCCGTTGATGCAGATGCCCAGCGAGGGTGCGTTGCCACGCAGGGGTCCGGCCGTGTGATGGTCGACCGAGCCTCGAGGGTTGAACGTCTCGGAGCCTCGGGTCTTCCACCCGGCAACCTCCACGACCTTCAGCCCTGCCGCCCTCAGGCGGTTGGCGATCCCGGTATCACGAGGCATCGTCGAACAGCTCCCGCCACTCCGCCTCGGCCGAGGGGTCTCCGTCGGGGAACAGGGGGCGAAGCTCGGCGGTCTCGTCGTCGTCTGCATCCTCGTTGAAGTCGAGCTCGCAGCCGTCGAGGGTGTCGTCATCTTCGGGCATGGGAGCCATCATAGCCCTCTCTCGTCGATGAGCTGGCCCAGGTGGGGCAAGTCACGGACGGTCGGCCACTTCGCCGGGTCGTTGCCGACCATGAGGAGAACGTCGTTGGTGCCACGGGGGACCGCCAGCTTGACACCAGGCGAGACCTCGAGGACCATCGCCACCGGGATGCCGGGGAAGGTGGTGACCGGCTCCCAGTCCTCGTCAGCGGTCTCGGTGTCCAGCTTGCCTCGAGCTGCTTCCCGAGCAGCCTCCTTCGTCTGGCTGACCATGACGCCTCGGAGGGCAGCGACGGTCGCCCGGTTCTCTTCCCTGGCGGTGCTGGCTCGGGACATGATTGTGGACAGGGCCTTGGGTGCCATGGTGCTCCTAGATGCGTGCGAAGGTGACGTAGAAGAACGTGACCGAGGTGGATGCCAAGCTGGCGAGAGCGCCTGCGTTCACGGTCAGGATACGGACTCGAGCTGTGCCGTCGGTAGCCACCTGGTCGACGATGGCGCAAGCTGCGATGTTGGGTGCGCCGGTGATGGGCGAACGAGGCTGGACGAACACCCCTGCCGGAGCTTGCCCGTTGCGGAGGCCGTGGCTGAAGACGATGTAGCCGTTGGCATCGGTGGTGGCCGTGATGTGCCCAGCAGAGACGAAGCCGTGGAGCATCTGGGAGTACCCACCGTCGGCGGTGGCCTCCTTGAACACCCGGATCTGTGGGCCGGTGGGTGTGGGCAGGGTCTCAAGCCGTGGTCCTTCGACGGCGGTCCGGAGGATGGGTGCGGTCACCACCGAAGCCTTGTGCAGGTGGCACTCCGAGATGTAGAACCGTTGGCCTGCCGCTGAGGGCAGGAAGGCGATCTGGGCCTTGATCCTGGCAGCGGTGGGCTCCTTGATCTCGAAAGCGCTGATCATGCGGGTCCAGGCGAACGACCCACTGGGGCCGAAGCCTCCCCCGAAGTTCGTGGCGAGGAAGTTGCCGTCCTTGTCGTAGATCGCCAACACCATGACGTACAGCTGTGGCGTGATGCCTGTGGTGTTGGACCTGCGCTGCTTGATCCAGCAGTCCAGCAGCCAGTACTCACCCTGACGGACGGCAGGCATGTCCTCGACGAGATCGGAGGAAGGGGTGCGGGCGAAGCACGTTCCAGCAGCTAGCGATGCGATCTCCATGGAGGTCGTCCGCCCAGGCCGGACGTAGGTGGCGTCGCCAGGCGCCAGCAGGAAGTCGTCCCAACGGTTGGTAAGCGTGTTGCCACTGATGATGCCGTGGTCTACGGACGTGCTGTTGTGCGTGTCTATCACGCTGAAGACCAGTGCGCCGTTCAGGTAGCACCGGATAGATGAACCGTCGGTCTCCACCCGGACTCGGTCACCCGGCTCGAAGGTTTCGCTGGCTCGAACTCCCATATTGGTGACCGCACCAGCCACGATCTTGTCTAGCCAGATGGCATTGAAGGCCACGCTGGACCAGAACCGCCAGTAGGAGTTGGTGGCTGCGTAACGGAACACCACCCCAGAGCCGTCCGCTGTGCTGGTCGTGGAGGCGATCGTCGTCTCCATCACGATGTTGCCCCGGTTCGCATAGGCGCCAGGCAGGGACGTGGTGGCGGCATTCAGCGAGCCGGTGAGGCTGCCGACGTGGGTGTCGAGCTTGAGCTGGTTGCTGGTGACGCTCCAGCCGCCAGATCGCTCCGTCCAGGTGAAGGCCGAGCCGGTGCTGAGGTTGGTGTCGTTCGCTCGGTTGAAGTCGTCCAGCAGTGTGTCCGCTGGGTCCATCAGGGCGATGGCTGCGTTGGTGGGGGCCATCATGATGGCGTTGTCGACATAGTAGATGTCGCCGATGAGTGCGTTGGCGAACTTCACCACCAGCCTCGCCTTGTTGCTCAGGGGGTTGACTGGGCCGAAGTCGGCGACGTCGATGCTGGTCCACTCGGTGGCGTTCAGGTCGTACTTGAAGGGGCCGATGGACTCCTTCTCGAAGGTGGTGCCGGTCGAGTCGAACCACTGGATGCTGGCGTAGGCGTACTTGGTCTCCGACCCAGCTTGCCCAGCTCGCACCCAGAGGGCGGCCAGCGACTCGAGGTCAGCGTCACGC
>Ga0190271_10000898_pt1 | contig 15992 bp, 14 predicted proteins | sample Popmic356T_FD_133747 | JGI IMG/M metagenome (GOLD analysis project Ga0190271, IMG submission 133747) | Populus adjacent soil microbial communities from riparian zone of Weber River, Utah, USA - 356 T | ecosystem: Environmental > Terrestrial > Soil > Riparian zone | place: USA: Utah | collected...
GCCGCCTGCCGCCGCGATTGCGCCGACCATCTGGGTAGTCGTCGTCTTGCCGTTGGTGCCCGTGACGAGCACCCACGGGATGTCCTCGCGGCGCACGCGCCACGCGAACTCCATCTCGGACCAGATGGGCAGGCCAGCTGCCTCGCACGCACGGATCGCCTCGCTGTGGGGAGCGAAGGCGGCCGACGCCATGACGAGGTCAAACTCGGAGAGGTCGAGTTCCGCGACGCTCAGGTGGTCGGCCGCGCCGTTGGCATCGACGGTCACCGCGGTGGCGCCAAGTTCGCTACACGCGGCAACGGTGCTCGTTCCCGCGACGCCGACGCCGAGCACGAGTACTCGCAGCCCTGCGATCATGAGAATTGCGCGACGAACTCTTGATAGAAGATCGCCATGCCGAGGCCCGCCGCGAGGCCAGCGATGATCCAGAAGCGCACCACGATGGTCACCTCGCCCCACCCGAGCATCTCGAAGTGATGATGCAGCGGGGCCATCTTGAATACGCGTTTACCGCCGCTGATCTTGAAGTAACCGATCTGGATCACCGAGCTCGCGACGATGATGACGAAGAGGCCGCCGATGATCACGCCGAGAAGCTCGGTGCGCGTGAGGAGCGTGATGCCCGCGATGGCGCCGCCGAGCGCGAGCGAGCCGGTGTCGCCCATGAAGATCTTTGCTGGGCTTGCGTTATACCAGAGGAAGCCGAGCGTGGCGCCGGCGATTGCCGCGCACAGGATCGCAAGGTCTCGCGGATCGCGCACCTCGTAGCACTGCGCCTCGTTCGCGGTGAATCCGCACTTCTGATTGAGCTGCCACAGGCAAACGAGCACGTACGCGCCGAAGAAGATGACGGCCGCCCCGGTCGCGAGCCCGTCGAGACCGTCCGTGAGGTTCACCGCGTTCGACCATGCGGTGATGAGGAAGTTCGCCCAGATGACGAAGAGGATCAGCCCCACGGCAGGCCCGAAGACTGCGAAGTCGAGTGCGGTGTCCCTCAGGAATGAGACCGCGGTGGACGCCGGGGTCACGCCTGCTTCATCGGGGAACTGCAGCGCGAGCACGCCGAACGTGATGCCGACCAAGGCCTGGCCAAGGATCTTGTAGCGAGCGCGCAGGCCGAGCGACCGCTCGCGAGAGATCTTGATGTAGTCGTCCAGAAAGCCGACGAGTCCAAGGCCGACCATGAGGAAGAGCACAAGCGGCGCCGATGGGCCCGGGGCGCGGTCGGTAGTCAGCTCCGCGAGCACCCAGCCGATGAGCGTGGCGACGATGATCACGACGCCGCCCATCGTGGGCGTGCCGCGCTTCACGTGGTGAGACTCTGGCCCGTCCTGGCGGATGAACTGGCCGTATTGACGCTTGGTGAGGAAGCGGATGAACAGCGGCGTGGCGAACAGCGAGATCAGCAGCGCGACACCGCCGGCAAACACAACCGCTCTCATGCGCCCTCCCTCACCAACTCATCAGCGAGCTCGTAGAGCCCGGTTCCGTGCGACGCCTTCACGAGCACGGTATCCCCCGCCGTGAGACGGTCCGCGAGGTACGCGCGGGCCTCGCCAATCGTAGCCACGAACGCGGCCTCGTCGCCCCACGAGCCCTCGCGCACGGCCGCGTCGAACGCTGGCTTCGCGCCCTCGCCAACCACGAGCAGGTAGTCGATGCCGAGCCGCACCGCGTGGTGCCCGAGCTCCCAGTGCGCTTCGCGCGATGCCTCCCCCATCTCGAGCATCTCGCCGATGACGGCGAAGGAGCGGCCACCCTGTGCCACGTCGACGAGCGCCCTGAACGCCGCCCGCATCGACTCTGGGCTCGCGTTGTAGCTGTCGTCGATCACGGTGACGCCGTCTGGGCGCTCGGTGAGCGCCATCCGGTGGGCACTGAGGGCGGTCGCGTTTGCGACACGTGGTACAGCCTCGTCCATGGTCATGCCGCACTCGATCGCCACCGCGATCGAGGCGAGGGCGTTCGCCACGTGGTGCTCGCCCACGAGGGTGAGCGTCACCCGCTCGCCCGACGCCCCGCTCACGGTTGGCACAAAGCTCGCCCTGCCGTGGTCGAGGGTGAGGTCGTCGGCCCGCACGTCTGCGGCGGAGCCAAGACCAAACATGACCACGCGCGGAGCAAGCGGCGCCATCGCGGCCACCGCGGCGTCGTCCGCGTTGAGGATCGCGACACCTCCGGGCACCAGTCCCCGCACGATCTCCGCCTTTGCGAGGGCGATGCCATCCGCAGAGTCGTAGCCGCCCGCGTGCGCGGTGCCGACCATGAGGACCACGGCGATGTCCGGGGGCGCGATCGACGTCAGATACGCGATGTGGCCGGGGCCGCTCGCACCCATCTCAAGCACGAGGTGCCGCGTGTCGGAGTCCGCCGCAAGCACCGTGAGCGGCATGCCGATCTCGTTGTTGTAGCTGCCTACGGGCGCGACGGCGGAGGGAAGGGTCTGCGCGAGCACGTCCTTCGTCGTCGTCTTGCCGTTGGATCCGGTAATCCCAATGACGGTGATGTCGCCCTCGGTCCGCAAGAGCGCGAGGTAGGCGCGCGCGAGGCTCCCGAGCGCGGCCTCGACGTCGTCGACGAGCACGTGGGGGGCGGCGACAGGCTGGGAGACGAGGCACAGGGTGGCGCCGGCATCGATCGCGGTGCCAACAAAGTCGTGGCCGTCAACCCGCTCGCCAACGAAGGCTACGTATAGCGAACCGGGTGCGGCCTCGCGAGAGTCCTTGACGACGCTTGTGACAATCGCGTCGACGTCCGCCGCGAGCGCACCGCCAACCGCATTGGCGACCCATTGCGCCGTCAGGGGCCTCATGCGCGCTCGCTCACGATGCGCTCGTGGGCAGCGAGGTAGGCGTGCCTATCGTTGTAGCGGTAGAAAACCCCTGCTATTTCCTGGGTTGGCTCGTGGCCCTTGCCCGTCACGATCACCGTGTCCCCGGGCCGACCGAGCCGCAGCGCGTACTCCACAGCGGCGACGCGCGGTTCCACCTCGTGGACGTCCGCGAGGTCCGGCCGCACGCGCTCGATGCCCTCTCGAATCGCCGCCCGGATCGCGGCGGGTTCTTCCGAGCGCGGGTTCTCGTCGGTGAGCACGATGACATCGGCAAGGCGCGCGGCGATCTCCCCCATCACGGGCCGCTTTCCGCGGTCGCGGTCGCCGTCAGAGCCGAAGATGAGGATGAGGCGTCCCGGAGTGATGGGCCGCACCCCGCTGAGCGCGAGCTCGAGAGCGTCTGGAGTGTGCGCGTAGTCGACGATCGCGAGCGGGTCCTCGGCGGAGCGCTCGATGACACGTTCCATGCGACCGGGCACGCCGTGCGCCGCCGCGACGCCAGCGATTGCGTTCTCGAGCGGCACCCCCGCGGCATGCGCCGCGGCGATCGCGACCATCGCGTTCGAGACGTTGACGAGTCCTGGCAGGGGGCTCTGCGCGGAATGCTCCGCGCCATCGGGGTCGCGGAACGTGAAGGTCGAGCCGACCCCGTCCAAGCCAATGTCCGCGGAGGTGACGGTCCAATCCGCGGCGAGCGCAGCGTCGGGCCTGCCGTCAATGAGCAGCGTCGAGACCGTCTCCACGGGAATCTCGACGCGCGCTGCTAGGGCGCGGCCCCACTCATCGTCGATGTTGATGATGCCGCGGCGCGAACGGCCGGGCTCGAAGAGCCGCGCCTTGGCGTCGAGGTAGCCCTCCATGGTGTGGTGAAAGTCGAGGTGGTCCCACTGGAGGTTCGTGAACACGGCAACCGAGAAGTCGACGCCGCTGATGCGATCGAGCGCCGCGGCATGCGAGCTGACCTCCGTGACCGCGGCCGTGACGCCCTCCTCGAGCATGCGCGCGATGATTCCGTGCAGAACTGGCGCCTCGACGGTTGTGCGCGGCGACTCGATGGTCTCGTCGAGCACGCGCAGCTCGACAGTGCCGAGAATGCCCCTGCGCTCGTGGGCCTGCGCGAGAGCGCTATCGATGAAGTAGCTCGTGGTGGTTTTGCCATTCGTCCCCGTGACGCCGACGAGCGTGAGGCGGCGCGTTGGGTCGCCGTAGACGACCGCGGCGGCCTCGCCGATCGCGTGCCGCGGCCGGTCAGCGATGAGCACGGGGACTGAAACGCCCTCGTCGGCGAGCACTCGCGCGCCGTCCTCATCCGTGAGGACAGCGACGGCTCCCGCGGCGACGGCCTGCGCCGCGAAGTGTGCGCCGTGCACCTGAAGCCCCGGTAAAGCGCCAAAGAGGTCGCCTGCCGCCACGTCTCGCGAGTCCACGGTGACGCCTGTGACGGTGACTCCTGCACCATCGGTTCCCGCAGCGTCGGGCGGGCTTACTGTTGCGCCCGCCCTCGCAGCGACATCGCCTAGCGATAGCGCCTCAACCCTTGTGGGACGCAGTGACATTGCCTGCATCGTCACTTCCAGGTCATGGGGTAGAGGTGCGGGTCCTCTTCCGACGGCGGAACGCGAAGTTCCTGGAGCGCGAAGGTCGCGACGTCCTTGAAGACCGGCGCGGCAACCTCGCCTCCCCAGATGGAGCTCTTGGGGTCGTAGAGAATCACCGTCACGACGATACGCGGGTCGTCGGCGGGCGCCACGCCAACGAACGACGCGACGATGCACTCGAACTTGCCGGTGTTGGGGCACGCGGCCTGCGCGGTGCCGGTCTTGCCCGCCACGCGGTAGCCATCGATCGCCGCGAGCCCGCCCGTGCCCTCGGTGGTCACGGCCTCGAGCATCGTCATCACCTTGCGCGCTGTCTCCTCGGAGACGACGCGCTTTGGCTTCTCTGTCTCACGAGGCGTGAAGTTGCCGTCGGCGTCGATGAAGCCCTTGACGATCGACGGCTGCACCTGAACTCCGCCGTTGGCGATCGTCTGGAAGACCTGGGCACTCTGGATGGCGGTGACGGAGAGCGCCTGGCCGAACAGCACCGCGTACTTCTGGCGGCCGTCCCAGTCCTTGTAGTTGGCGAGGATGCCGGAGGATTCCGCGGGGAGACCGACTCCCGTCTTCTTACCGAACCCAAAGGCCGTGAGGTACTTGTAGCGCTGCTCTGTCGTGAGGCGCTCGCCGATCTGCACTGTGCCCGTGTTTGAGGACTCCGCGAGCACGCCAGCGACCGTGAGCTTGAGGCTCCCGTGCTCGTGCGAGTCCTTGAACGTCTGGTTGTTCTCCGTCGTGTACTTGTACGGCGCCTTGATCCTCGTGGTGGGCGTGACGAGGCCCTCCTCGATCGCGGCGGCCATCGTGATGACCTTGGCCGTCGAGCCCGGCTCGAAGACCGTCTCGACCGCGCGCGAGCGGCGGTCCATGTCTGCGCTTGCCCCTGGGTCATTGGGGTCAACGCTGTGGGAGTCGACGAGCGCGTAGATCACGCCCGTCTTGGCATCGGAGACGACGACAGTTGCGCGCGACGCACCCGAACTCGACAGCGCCTCGGCAACGCGTTCCTGGGCGTACCACTGGATGTCGCGGTCGAAGGTGGTGACGACGGTGGAGCCGGGCACTGGGGCGGTCTCCTCATGCACTCCCGTGGGAATGAGCGTGCCGTTGCCGCCGCTTTCGTACGTGATGGAGCCCGGGGTGCCCGTGAGAACGTCCTGGTAGGCGAGCTCAATGCCCGCGAGACCAGAGGTTCCGGGGCCGTCGTCCGAACCGCCGACGAAGCCGATGATGTTTCCCGCAATCGCGCCGTTCGGGTAGATGCGCTCGCTCACGGGCTCGGGCTGCACGCCGCTGATGCTCTCCGCGTTGACGAGGTCCCACACCTCTGGAGTGATCTCCTTCGCGATGTACACCCACGTCGAGTCGCCGACGAGCTTCGCCGCGAGCTCCGCCTCGTCGAGGCCGAGGATCGGCGCGAGAATTGTCGCGGCGCCGATCGGGCCCTCTGCGGTCACGGTGCCGCCTTCTACGCGCTTCCACGTCGCGAGCATCTGCTGATTGACGCCGACGTTGTAGCGGTCGACCGTCGTTGCGAGGACCACGCCGTTGCGGTCCACGATGTCTGCACGAGGGGTCGTCACCTCCTTGGTGACGAGACGCTCCGCGAGAGCCTGCTGCGAGAGCTCGTCCGCGCGCACCCCCTGGATGAATACGAGCCGCGCCGCAAAGACGAGCAGCAAGACGAGGATGAATAGCGAGATCACTCGCTGACGCACCGCCGGGTCGCCCACGCGAGCGCGCGGTGCAGCAGCCATTACTTACTCCCCGACTCGATGACGACCTTGTCCGCCAAGGATAGGAACCCAAACCGCTCTGCGGGCTGCATTCCGAGTGCCCGCGCGTCGCTCCCGAGTTGCTCGGGCGCCGACCTCTGCTCTAGTTGAGTGATGAGCGTTGCGCGCTGCTCATGGAGAGTCGCGGTCTCGATCTTGAGGTCGCGACGCTCGTACGCCCCGCTCGCCATCGAGGTGTTGAGGAGCAGCACCGCGGCGAGCGACGAGACGACGATGATCGCGCACAGCCACGCGAAGGGAACGAGCGAGCGCGCCTGTTCCGGCGCGGCGACGGCGCGCAGGTGAGGGCGAGCGGTCGACGCTTGGGCGGCTTGGGCGCGGCGGTTGGGTGCCGTACGGGTGCCGGGTGCAGAGCGCGTGTTTGGAGCGGTTCGGGTGCTCGGTGCCGTTCGTGTCCCTGGTGTGCGCGGCTCCGCCGAGGGTGCAGTGCGAGCGCGCGGTGTCGAGGTGCGGGCCGAGGTGCGGGCAGCAGGTGGGATGGGGCGCGGGTGGCGCGCTGGCGCGGCGCTCATGCGACCCTCCGGAGCCTGGAAGCTGGGGTGACGCGCGTGCGCTCGGCCGCGCGCAAGCGGACGGGCTTGGAGCGCGGGTTGAGCTCCGCCTCCGCTTCGGACGCCTTTTCAGCTCCACGGGTGACGAGCCGGAGGTAGGGCTTGTCCTCGTCGGGAACGATCGGCAGGCCGACGGGGGCGGTGCTCTCGGAGCCCGCGGCGAACGCCCTCTTGACGATGCGGTCCTCGAGCGAGTGGTACGACATGACGACGATGCGGCCGCCTACGGCCGTCGCCTCAATCGCGCGCGGCATTGTGGTTTCGAGGACCTCGAGCTCGCGGTTCACCGCGATGCGCAGGCCCTGGAAGGTGCGCTTTGCAGGGTTCGAGCCCGGCGTGCGGGTCGCCGCGGGGATGCATGCGCGCACGAGGTCGACGAGCTCCGCGCTCCGCGTGATCGGGGCCGTGTCGCGCCGACGAACGATGGACTCTGCGATGCGCGCGGCGAAGCGCTCCTCGCCGTAGTCGCGCAGCACTCGAGTGATCTCGGCCTCGTCGGCGTCGCGCAGGAAGTCGGCGGCGGACATCGGGTCATTGGGGTTCATCCGCATGTCGAGGGGCGCATCCTGCGCGTACGAGAAGCCGCGGTCCGCCTCGTCGATTTGCAGCGACGAAACACCGAGGTCAAGGAGGATGCCGTCGGCAGCGTCGGCCCCCACCGCCGCGAGGGCGCCCGCCATGTCGTCGTACTCGGCGTGGTGAGCGCGGAACCTGTCGCCAAAGGGCGCGAGCCGCTCGCTCGCGAGCGCGATCGCCTGCGGGTCGCGGTCGATGCCTACGACGGTCGCCTCTGGGCAGCGCGTGAGGATCGCCTCCGTGTGCCCGCCCATGCCAAGCGTGCCGTCGATAGCGATGGCGCCGGAGTGCGAGAGGGCGGGAGCGAGGAGTTCGATGCAGCGGTCGAGCATGACCGGCGTGTGCCGAGCTGCTGTGCTCATCGTTCCTCCTCCCTCGGTGTTGTGCATCCCGGTCTCCCTCCGGCTCTCTGTTGGGGGGAAGTCCGACAGAGGCGCACGGGAGGAGGCCGCGATCCACATCACATGTCTTGAAAAACCTCGGCCGCCGTGGCGGCGTAGTCGTCTTCGCCTCTTTCGAGGTACTCGTTCCATGCCGCCTGGTCCCAGATCTCGACGCGAGAGCCGAGTCCGACGACCGCAACCTCCCTGTCGATGCCCGCGTAGTTGCGGAGCGGTGCCCCAAGGAGCACGCGGCCCTGCTTGTCCGGAATCTCGTCGCTCGCGAACCCGAGGAAGTTGCGCAGGTAGTCGCGGGCGTTCTTGTTCTCCAGCGGAGCGCGTCGCAGCCTGTCGTGAATGGCGTTGAACTCGTCGATCGGGAACACGAAGATGCAGCGGTCAAGGCCGCGGGTCATCACGAGGCCGGACGACAGCCGTCCGCGGAACTTCGCGGGGAGGATCAAGCGGCCCTTCTCGTCGAGCTTGGGCGTGAACGTGCCGAGAAAGACCCCTGTAGGTCCAAGTCCGTGCTCAGCCACCACGGATCCCCTTTCAGCGCCACGACTCGCCAGATGTCCCCACTTTACTCCACTTCCCTCCACTTTGTTGCCGATTTCCCAACGATTCCTCCCCCTCGCGCGTTTTCATGGCCGACGGCGGGGGTTGGCTCTCCGCGCCTCAGTACTAGGACTTGGGTCTCGTCGCATAGGCTCGACCAGGACAGCAAAGGAGCGTCATGACGAACTCGGTCCCATCCACCGAAGACCTTGCTCACGTAGCCGACCTCACGGGGCGTGTGCACGCCTCGATCGCCACCGTGCTTGCGGGTCTCGACGGCGCGATCACCGCGACGCTTGCAACGGTGCTGGCCGAGGGTCACGTGCTCCTCGAGGACGTTCCCGGGGTAGGCAAGACGACTCTCGCCCGCGCGTTTGCGGCGAGCGTCGGCGGCTCAGTTGGGCGCATCCAGTTCACCCCAGACCTGCTCCCGAGCGACGTCACCGGCGTGTCAATCTTCCGCAGCGACGACCACCGCTTCGAGTTCCGCCCGGGTCCGGTGTTCGCGAACGTCGTCATCGCCGATGAGATCAACAGGGCATCGCCAAAGACGCAGGCAGCACTCCTCGAGTCGATGCAGGAGCGATCCGTGACGGTCGATGGCCTCACGCGCCCGCTGCCCAAGCCGTTCGTGGTGGTCGCCACGCAGAACCCCATCGAGATGGAGGGCACCTATCCCCTCCCCGAGGCGCAGCGTGACCGCTTCATGACCCAGGTGTCCGTGGGCTACCCGAGCGCGCGGGACGAGATGGCAATGCTCGCCGCGCACGATGGCGCGGACCCGCTCTCGCTTGTGCGGCCCGTCGCGACCCTCGAGGATCTCGCGCGCGCGATCGAGGTGGCACGCAGGATCTATGTCGCCCCCGCGATCAAGCAGTACATCGTCGACATCGTGACAGCCACCCGCTCGGAGAGCGCCCTGCGCCTCGGCGCCTCGCCGCGCGCCGCGCTGCAGCTACTCGCCGCATCGAAGTCGCGAGCGGCCATGGCGGGGCGCAACCATGTGCTCCCCGACGACATCAAGTCGCTCGCGGTGCCCGTGCTCGCCCACCGCCTCATCTCGAGCACAGAGTCTCGCCTTGCGGGTCGATCCACGCAACAGATCATGCGCGAGACGGTCACCCGTACCGCGGTGCCGACGGACGCAAGAGATGCGCCCGCTCCGCGCGAGCGCGCAGTGGAGCACAGCACGGTCTCTTCGTGAACGGAGGAGATGGCCGCCGCACCTCGACAGCCTTCAGCGCTCGCGGGGTTGGCCTCGGCACGGCCGGAGTCGTCTTCGGTGGCCTCGGGGTCGGGCTCGCGACGCCGATCCTCGTGTACTGCGGCGTCTTCATGCTCGCGGTGTTCGCGGTCTCGTGCGTGTGGATGCTGCTCTCCGTCAACACCTTCGTCACGCGGTTCCCCTACGCGCGCCGCGAGGTGATCCCACACCCGCTCACCGCTGGCGTGCCGGGCACCGTGACCGTCACGATTCAGTCCGACGGCTCGCGGTCAACCCGCTGGCGCAGGGCGATCACCCAGTCCCTCGACATCCGCGAACAGGCAGCGGCGGAGCTGACCGGGGGCATGGGCACCAAGGCTTCCGTGGTGCGCACAACGACGTCGCTCACGCTCACATACTCGCTGCTGCCTGCCAAGCGCGGCCGCTGGCCGCTCGGGCCGGCCCTCGTGCACACCGCGGATCCCTTCGGCGTGCTGTGGGCCGACACCGCGGTTGGCGACGCGGAGATGATCCCCGTGTGGCCCACGGTCGTCGATCTCAGCGGCACGGCGGGAGCCCTCATGGGCCACGCCGACCGCATCGTGCTCGGCGCGCGCACCCCATCGCCGGACGATGCGTCGCTCCGCGACTACCGCGAGGGCGACGACATGCGCAGGGTTCACTGGGCGTCGTCCGCTCGGCGCGGCACGATGCTCGTGCGCTCGGACGAGCGCGCGGGCCGCCGCCCCGCAACCGTGCTGGTGGACCTTCCACGCGATCCGCACGCCCTCGAGTGGGCGATCTCCGCGGCCGCATCCATCGCGCTGTCTGTGCTCAACTCCGGGCACCCCGTTCGGCTCCTCGGCGCGGGCATCAATCCAGACACCGTGCGCCACCTCGGCGAGCACGGCACGGCCGCCGGCCGCGCCTCGCTCCTCAACCAGACGGTTGACCTCGTGGCGCCGCCGAGCGCGGCCGCCGCGACGAACATGATCGCGAGGGCGGCCCGCCAGGCGAGCCACGACGCGTCTCACGGCGAGGTCATCGTTGCCATCGTCGATCCCCTCGACCGCGAGGCGCTCGACGCGCTCGTCCCCATCGGCGACACGGGCCGCGCGTGGGCCTTGGTCCGCACCACCGCGACAACCACAGATGCCGCCCGCGACACCGCGAGGGCGCTGCGGCGCTCCGGCTGGCGCGTGACCACTGTCACCACGACGAGCGACCTCACGGCGGTGTGGGCGGCGCTGCTGACCGCGGGAGACATCGAATGAACTCCCCGCGCACCCCGTGGAGCGTCACGGCGCTCATGGCGCTTGGCACCTTCATGTCGATGTTCGCGCTCACGACCCTCATCGAGGGGAGCGGCTGGCTTCGCACGGTAGCGCTCGTGCTCCTCATCAGCACGGCCGCAGATCTCGGCGTGCGGGCCGTCTCGCGTTCACGAGTTCTTCCCACCCTCGCGGCGCTCGCCGGCGCGGTGATCGTCATGGTGCCGCTCTTCGCCGTCGACGAGCTCGGAGGTGGGCACCTGCTGCCAACGCCATCGGCACTCGGCGACCTCTGGCAGGCCTTCATCAATGGCGCCGAATACGCCGCGAGCACGCCCGCGCCAGCTACCGCGACCACGGAGCTCGTAGCGCTCCTCACCGGGTTCGCCGTTGCCATCTTCATCGTCGCCGACCACCTCGCCGCGTCGTGGCGCGCGGTCGCGGTGTCCGGCGTGATCCTCATGCTGCCGTGGACGCCCGCGATCTTCCTTCAGTACCAGGTGCCCATGTGGGCGCTATTCGCCGCGGCGGGGTGCTGGATGCTCGCGATGGGAGTGGCACGCTCCCCTGCCGTCACGCATCGCTCTGCGCCCGCGACCGGTGCAGCGATCGCGACGACGGCCGCTCTTGTCGCCACGGTGCTCGTGGCGCCGGCTGCGCTCGGCGGCAACGGCTGGGGTGCGATCCCCCGCTTCAACGCTCCCCCTGCGCTGGACACCTCGACTCGCCTCAACCTCGCGCTCGACCTGCGCAACTCGCTCACCGTGAACTCGACGCAGACGGTCATGACGTACGTGTCCACGGGCGCCCATCCCGACACGCTGCGCCTCTACACGCTCCGCGAGTTCGATGGCACGACCTGGACACGCGAGAAGGAAGACCCAACGGACCTCCAATCCGCGGGAGAGGGAGTTCTCTGGCCCGAGGAGGTCGAGGACTGGGCGGATAAGAGCCCCGTCATCCTGTCGATTGACCTCTCCGGTCTCGCTGAGCGCAACCTGCCGCTCCCCACCGTGCCGCGTTCCGTCGATGTCGACGGCTCGTGGCAGTACTCACCGTCCCGCGACGAAGTGTCGACGGACGGTGAAGGCACCCAGGGCCTGCAGTACTCGACCGTCGCTGCCCTCGACTACTTCACGGAAGAGAGCCTGCAGGCCACCCAGGCGGCCATAGATGCTGGTAACAGCTCGGTTGGCGCCGCCTACACGGAGGTGCCAACATCCGTTGACCTGCAGCGGCTGGAGTCGCTCGGCGACGAGATCACCGAAGAATCGACGACCCAATACGAGGAGGCCGTCGCAATCCAGGACTACCTGCGCAATGCGTCCGTCTTCACGTACGACACGTCCGTGTCCCCGGCAACCGGCGGCGACGCCGTCTCGACCTTCCTCGATGACAAGCGCGGCTATTGCGTGCAGTTCGCGACGACGATGGTCATGCTCTCGCGCGCTCAGGGCATCCCCGCTCGCCTCGCGGTTGGCTTCCTCGGCGGGCACCTCACCGACGATGGCGTGTGGTCGATTCGCGGCGGCGACGCGCACGCGTGGCCCGAGCTGTACTTCCCCGGCCAGGGCTGGGTGCGGTTCGAGCCGACGCCCGCGGTGCAGACCGGCTCCGCCCCCGGCTACACGGTCCAGCGTGCCGACGACGGCAACGCGCCGATCCCCTCCAACGCGCCTGTGCCAACGTCCGTCCCGAGCACAGGGCCACAGACGAGCATGCCCAACCCCACGACAACACCCACAGACCAAGCGTCCGACGCTGGGGTCCCGTGGGTAGCCCTCGTGGGCGCCGTGATCCTTGCGCTAGGCATCGGCTTTGGGGTGTGGGCGATGCGTCGCCGTTCGGCAGCGCTCGCCGCCGCACACGGCCCTGAGGCCGCGTGGGAATCCCTGCGCACCCAACTCCCGGAGCCGATGCGTTGGTCGCCAACGCTCACACCCATCGAGGCCGCGGAGCGGCTCACCCACGACATGGACGCGGCATCCGCACCGCTCACCGTCGAGGGTGCGACCGCGCTCGGGGCGCTCCGGGATGCCGTCAGCGACTACCGCTACGCGCCGCCAACAGACAGCGTGGATCCGGAGCAGGAAGAGTGGCTACGCGCGCAGGTGACTGCGGTCGTGACCGAGGCTCAAGCGACGACTAAAAATCGCCCTGGTCGCGTCGACGCTCGAAGCGCTCCTCGACACGATTCATGAAGCCCTGACGCTTCGCCTTGCGCTGATCGCCCGCAGCCGCGGCACCCGGCTTCGCTGACGTTGCGGTCGCGGACTTCGCCGGCGCGAGCATTCCCCACAGCGCGGACGCGAGCATGAGGGCGAATCCAAGGATTCCAACCACCGTGAGCTGAGCGATCACGCCGCCAATAAGCACGCCAAGACCAGCGACTATGCCGATGAAGGCAAACGTCCAACGACCGCGCGGCTTGGAGGTCTTCGCCATCACGGACGTGAGCTTGGGGTCGGTTCCGAGGTCGCGTTCCATCTGCTCAAGCACGCGCTGCTCGTATTCGGACAATGGCATGGCGACCTCCCTTCGCGATAGGTGTTCTCAGTCTAGGTTGTCGAGGCGGCGTGTGGCCACCCCTCCCGACTATGGTCAACGGGTGGCCGCCCCTCGCCGTTCCCCTCGCGCCCCCGCGATCGCTCCCGGCGTACCGCGCGGCGTGCCGATTGCGATCTCCACGGGCGTCGCGGAACTCAGGGACGAGGCCGACGGCTCGGTCACCGTCTACGTCAACGGCGTGCCGTCGTCGAGCATGCGGCCGGACCTCTCCCTCGACTTTGAATACATGCGCCACGAGGCCGCCGCGATCGCCGCATGGGACGCGGGCCTCGAGCGTCACGGATGGCTCGCGCTGCACATCGGTGCCGGGGCGTGCACACTGCCGCGCCACCTCGCCGCAGTTCACCCAGAGTCCCGGCACATCGCGGTTGACGTTGACACCGAGCTTGCAGAGCTTGCCCGACGCTGGTGGGACCTGCCGCGGGCGCCTCGCCTTCGCGTTCGGGCACAGGACGGGCTGGCAGCCCTCGCCGAGCGGGCGGACGAGAGCCTCGACCTCATCGTGCGGGATGCGTTTGCCGGGGACGACGTGCCGCCGCACCTCGCGGACGCCGCGTGGTGGGCTCACGCCGCGCGAGTGCTGCGCTCTGGAGGCATGGCCGTCGCCAACGTGGCCGTCACCCCCTCGTCGCCACGCGCGGCGGCCGATATAGCGTCGGGCAGGAAGGCCTTTGGCGGCGTGCTCGCGATCGGCGAGCAGGCGGTTCTCAAGCGCAAGCGACGCGGAAACGTTGTTCTCGCCGCGACCGCAAAGCCCAATGCAGAGGTGACCCTTGCGCTCAGGCGCTATGCAGCGTCGGCCCCCCTGCCCACGGGCGTTGACCAGAACTGGTCGTAGCAGACCATCCCGGGGAAACGACAATGGCCGCCTCCCCTTACGGGGAAGCGGCCATCGAATGCCGAGAACGCTGCGTCTAGGACGCGCCGTTCAAAGACTTAGAGGGGGCGGACCGACTCGGCCTGAGGACCCTTGGGACCCTGCGTCACCTCGAACTCGACGCGCTGCGCCTCTTCGAGGCTCTTGTAGCCGTCTGAGTCGATCGCGGAAAAGTGAACGAAGACGTCGGCGCCGCCGCCGTCCTGCGCGATGAAGCCGTAGCCCTTTTCAGCGTTAAACCACTTCACAGAACCCTGTGCCATGAACTTTCCTTACTCTGTACTTGTACTGCCCGGGACGGGAAGCGGGCGCAGATTGCACCCGCTCGTTTCAGCAATGCCGCGCCCCAGATCAAGCCAGACCGGTTCTTGCACACTACGTTCAACCGGTACAAGCATGGCACACATTACGAGCTAGGGGGCTGATCCCACCGCTCTTGTGCCAAGAACTTCTCAAATTCGGCACCCAATTCATCGGCCGTCGGCAGTTCTCCGTCGATGGGCATGCCCCGGTCGCGGGACTCAACGAACGCGTCATATTGCTGCTCGAGCACTCCCACGAGGGCCTGGATCTCGTCAGAGTCCGCCATCTGACGGTCGATTTCTTCTTGTGCGCGTTCGGCGGCTTCGTCGAGGTCGTCGGGGCTCAGCTCGAGCCCAGATATGTCGCCCAGTGCGGTGAGCGCTCGCTGTGCTGCCTGCGGATACGCGGACTGCGCGAGGTAGTGCGGAACGTGCACAGCAACGTTGATCGCCGCGAGGTCCCACTGGCCAAAGCGGTACTCCATGAGGTTCTGCGCGGAGGCGGGCACCGTGACGGTGCCGAACAGGCTGGGCGTGTCCGGCATCAGGTCCTGGCGAGTGCCGTGGATCGTCGCAGAGATGGGCCGCGTGTGGGGCGAGGCCATGGGGATCCCGTGCGTGCCGAGCGTGAGGCCCACGCCGAGGCGCTCGACGATGTCGCGAACAGAGCGGATGTAGCGCTCCCACTTCACGTCGGGCTCAAAGCCGTGCAGCAACAGGAAGGGCGTGCCGGCGGAGTCGTGCACCATGTCGAGGTCGAGGTAGGGCTCGTCGTACGCGGTCCACTCGTTGACGGCGAACGTCATCTCCGGACGGCGCGAGCGGTAGTCGAGGAGGGCGTCGATGTCGAAGGACGCAATGTTCACGGAATCGAGCCCGCGCAAGTGCTCGGCAACGATCGCCCCCGCCTTGCCCGCGTCCATGAAGCCGCGCAGCGAGTGCACGAGAACGGCACCCTCTGAGGGTGCGCCGTCCGCCCACGCGGCGACTCCCTCGGGGTTCCAGGAAACCAATGACTTGCCCATCACACCTCCATGTCCAGTGTTGCACGGCACGCAGACGCGCCCCGCAGTTCTCGCCGCGCGCGAAATATGGTGCACACACCGCCTCGCAGCCTGCGATAATTGCTGACTGCCCTGCCGGTGTAACGCAGGGCGGGCGAGGGGTATGCCAATGCAGGAAGATCGTGGCGTCACGGCGCAGCACTCGGGAGTAGAAACCGAGCAGCGCGTCGTCGATGTGTTGTACGCGCGGCTCGACACGCTTCGCGACGAGGCCGGTGAACGGCTCCTCGACGTGCGCCGATCCGGCCCGTCGGGTTCTCCGCAGAACCGCTCGGAGCGCGACGCCTTCGCGACGCTCTACGAGGACCGCATCGCCCAGCTAGACGCCGTCGAGGACCGCTTGTGCTTTGGCCGCCTTGACTTGCTCGCCGGAGAACGGCTCTACGTTGGCCGCATCGGCCTCTCCGACGCCGA
>Ga0190271_10000899_pt1 | contig 15989 bp, 23 predicted proteins | sample Popmic356T_FD_133747 | JGI IMG/M metagenome (GOLD analysis project Ga0190271, IMG submission 133747) | Populus adjacent soil microbial communities from riparian zone of Weber River, Utah, USA - 356 T | ecosystem: Environmental > Terrestrial > Soil > Riparian zone | place: USA: Utah | collected...
CACCAGATACACGGTGCCGAACGTCGACCCACAAGGAGGGGCCGTGAACAAATCCGAGATGGCGGACAAACTCGCCGACAGGGCGGATATCTCCAAAGGCAAGGCCACGGAGATCATCGACCACATCTTCTCCACGAAATCTGGCGAGGGAATCATCGCCCAGGAGCTCGATGCGGGCCGCAAAGTGAACATCACCGGGTTCGGCAATTTCGCCACCAAGCATCGCTCTGCCCGTCAGGGCAGAAACCCGGCCACCGGAGAGACCATCACGATCGCAGCGAAGAGGTATGCCCACTTCTCCGCCTCGAAGGGCCTGAAGGACCGAGTCGCCGAGTAAGCGCCCTCAACCGGGATTCAAGGGGCCCCGTCATCAGACGGGGCCCATTACTTTTGCTCAGTGATGAGCCTCGACTTCTGGCGCCCACCGGTTGCCATCGCCCATAGGGGCAGCCGTCTCCTCTGGCCAGAGAACACGATGGAGGCCTTCGCGGGTGCTGTAGGGCTCGGCTATCGCCATCTGGAGACGGATTTGAGGGTCACAGGCGACGGTGTCCTGGTCTGTCTCCATGACCCCACGGTGGACCGCACCACCGACGGATCAGGTCCGGTGACAGAGTTCAGCTTCGACGAGCTTTCGACTCTTGACGCCGGCTATCGGCACGTGGGAGTCGAGGGTCGAACCTTCCGGGACCGGGGGATCCGGGTACCCACCCTCGAAGAGGCCGTGCTCGCCTACCCGGAGGTCTCCTTCGTCGTCGATTTGAAGATGGAAAACCTCGTGAAGCCCCTGCACGAGTTGATCGAGCGTCTCGGGCTGCACGAGCGGCTGATTGTTGGCTCGTTCTCCGATCGGCGGCTTCGGGAGTTCCGGGATGTGTCGGTCGACCGGGTCGCCACGTCCACGGGTGCAACCCTGGCCAGGTCCTGGCTCGTGGCATCGAGAGTCGGGCGGGGAGTCGTGGGCGAGGCGTCGGCCCTTCAGCTTCCCCGTCATTCCAGAGGGCTTCGTGTCATCGATCGAAAGTTGATCGAATCGGCGCACGCCCACGGCCTCCAGGTGCACGTATGGACGGTCAACAACCGATCTGAGATGGCCGAGCTGCTCGATCTCGGAGTCGACGGGATCATCACCGACCGACCGGACGTGCTCAAGGAGTTGTTGGAGGATCGGGGGGAATGGCGTTGACATGGAGAAGGGTGGTGCCGCAGGGTGGCAGGTACCATCGCAACTCATGATCAGAGTGGCCGCCGTCCTCCTGTTCGCGGTTGAGGTGGGGTCAGGCTTCGGCATTGCCTCGGCCTCGGTCGTCTCGATGACCGAGGAGTCCATGATCATCGAAATTCGAGTCGAGGTGGAGACCTCAGCCGATTCGGTAGTCGTCCATCTAGCCCTGCCAGACGAGGACCCGATCACTCTGCCGATGCTCGAGCGCGACGACGGGGCTTACGGAGTAACCACCGAGGTCAAGCCGGCCAACTACATCGTGATGTTCGAAGCGATCGGCGACCCCGGTGCCGAGTCGGACCAGGTCTCTCTCACCGACCTCGGAGTCGACTTGACTTCGACGTCGGGCACGACCACGACCACCGAGAGCGAGGAGGTGAGCGCCGGCACCCAGCAGTGGCTATGGCTTGGCGTGGCCCTCGGGGCAGCCTCGCTGTCGGCTCTGGCCTTCTGGGTCCTCGGTGGGCGTGACCGGGATGAAGCGTCAGACGAGCTGGAAGAAGAAGCGCAGGCGGATCAGCCCGAATCGGCCCCACCCGAATGGGAGCCGTCCCACGTTCCCTGAGCGGGCCGACGAACAGGTGATACGTGATGCCCTGCCGTCCGACGCCGCTGGTGTGGCGCGGGTCAACGTCGCCAGCTGGCGGCAGGCTTACCCGGGCCTCATCGACCAGGCATTCCTCGACTCGTTGGATATCGAAGGCCGGACCGAGACCTGGAACCGGATCCTTCGTCAGACCCGGGGACGCGTCCTGGTGGTCGAGGACGATGGCGTGGTGGATGGTTTCTGTGCGGTCGGCCCCTCCATCGAGGAGGACTGGGGCGAGGTTTATGCCATCTACCTCGACCCTGAGCGTTGGGGCAAGGGGGTGGGCCGTGATCTTCTCGCCGCCGGAGAGAGGGCCTTGTTCGACGACGGCTACTGGCATGCCTTGCTTTGGGTTCTCGACGGGAACACCCGGGCCCGAGCCTTCTACGAACGCCAGGGATGGGCGCTGGGCAAACCGATCCGCATCGAGAACATCGGGGGCGCCGACGTCAACGAGGTTCGATACGAGAAGTCTCTAGGCCCGGCCTGACGAGATCCAAGTCACTGGGAACCGTCACTTTCAGATTGTCGGGCTCCCCGGGGACGCTCTCGATGTCGACGTCAGCGAAGCGTCGGGCGATCGCTGCGGTGTCCTGGGCTTCAAACCCGTCGACCGCGGCGGCGGCGTAGGCAGCCAGGAGTGGCTCGGCCCGGAACACCTGGGGTGTTTGGGCGACGACGGCGTTTTCGACCGGAACGAGGTCAGATTGCCCGACGATCGGGCCTGACGCCGGCACGACCGGGACGGCCCCGCCGACCCGGGCAGCAGTCTCGAAAAGGGTCTCGATCAAATCGGCCGTCACCATCGGGCGCGCGCCGTCGTGGATGCCGACGAGTCGGGCGGGTTCGCCGATGGCTTCGAGTCCGGCCAGTTCGGACGCGGTCCGGCTCGGGCCTCCCGCGACCAGGTCGGCGCCCGGGACCAGGGGGGTCAGGACCGGCATTTGGTCGGTTCGGCATACGAGGATGCAGCGATCGACATGGTCGATGACGGCAGCCAGGGTGTGGGCTACCAACGGACTGCCCGCCACCATCGTCAGCATCTTGTCCTCTCCGAATCGGACACTGCTCCCGGCGGCGACAACGATCATCACTCGATCGATCACGGCTCGAGGGTACTTTTCGCCGGTGATCGACCTTCAGACCATGCGCCAGATGGCGGCGGCTCAGCCGGTGGTCGTTGTGGATCACAGCGGCGAGCCGATGGACCGTCTGGGGCTCCCCGACGCGCTTCCCGTTCCGGGCCTGCTGGTCTCAACGGTGAAGGAGGCGGTCAAACAAGTCCACGCGGGAAGGCTTATCGCAGATCTCGACCGTGATTCTCTTTGGGCTGTGGCCGGGTTCGTCCTCGACATCACCGTTCTTGACGCCCTCGGGGAGGGCGCGTATTCCGCCGCGGACCTGATTAGGGCGGTGACCGCGGCGGGCTTCGACTGGAAACCAACCATCTTGTAGGGCGCCCCGGCGCGATATACGTTCGAGTCATGGTGGGGATGGGGAGATCTCCGGGCCGGCTCGGCGTGCTGGCGGTGGCTTCGCCGGATCCGGTGCTGTCGTTGCTTTCGGCCCTCGGCCTGGCTCAGGTGACAGGCAGCGCCCTTGTCATCGACATGTGCCGCGATCTGGCGCTTCAAAGTGGACGGACCCTCTCGGACCTCGCCGCGGATGGCCCTTCCTTGTCCGAGCTCGGCCCGGGCCGGTCCGGGGTGGCCCTGTTGTCGTCCGGTCCGATCGAGCCAGTCGACGCGTTGCCCCTCATCGACACCCTGGCCCAGGGGTGGCCGGCGGTAGTGATCCGATGCGCAAGCGGTGGATGGTCCGGTCCCACCGTCCCGGTCCGGCCTCTCCTTCCGGGTCTTCTCAGATCGGTCGAGGAAAGCCCGGCCGTATGGCAGCCGACGGCAGCAGGAACAAGACCGAGCGGCCCGGGACCGGTGCTCCCCCGACTCAGCGGACCTCTGGCGAGGCGCCTCCTATCGGGCAAGACGGCGACCAGGGCCCGTTGGGTGCGTGCCTGGGAGCGGGTTTGGGATATGCCATGGGCGTGATGGACAAGGTCATCGGCGACATCGCAATCGGAGCGGTTCCGCTACGCCGTTCCGAGGTGACCGCCGAGGCGCAGCGTCTCCTCTCTGTCGCCTCTCCGCACCACGCAGCTCGGCTGGCTGGGAGCATCGCCGATCGGGTGTTGGGCCTCGGGCCCCTGGAGCCGCTGCTGGCGGACCCGAAGGTGACCGACATCCTGGTCAACGGGCCCGATGACATCTGGGTGGACCGCGGTGGTGTATTGGCCCGGGTCGATGGACGGTTCGCCGGAGAAGCCGACCTTTATGCAGCGGTGGAGCGGGTCATTGCCCCCCTGGGGTTGAGAGTCGATAGGTCGTCGCCAATGGTGGACGGGCGTCTTGTCGACGGGAGCCGGATCCACGTCGTGGTACCGCCGGCCGCCGTCGATGGACCCATCGTCGCCATCCGACGCTTTACCCAGGCGGTGAGTTCGCTCGGAGAGCTGGTGATGGTGGGAACGGCGACGCGGGAGCAGGTCGAGCTGCTCTCGAAGGCCGTTGCTGAACGACAGACCGTGATCGTGTCCGGAGGAACCGGCGCAGGCAAGACCACGCTCCTCGATCTCCTCGCCGGTCTGATCCCAGCCGAAGAGAGAGTCGTGACCATCGAAGATGCCGCCGAGCTCCGCATCCCGGGCCACCGGGTGCGTCTCGAGGCCCATCCACCAAACGCGGAGGGGATCGGGGAGATCACCATCCGCCACCTGATCCGATCAGCACTCCGACTTCGCCCGGACCGCATCATCGTCGGAGAGGTGAGGGGCCCTGAAGCTCTCGACCTCATTTGGGCGCTCAACACCGGTCATCGCGGTTCGATGTCGACCCTGCACGCCAACAGCCCGGAGGAGGCGCTGTGGAGGCTGGAGACTCTCGCCCTGTCCGCCGGAGACACGTCCGAGCTCGCGGTCCAACGCCAGCTCCACGCCGCGATCGACCTCGTTGTGCAGATGGAGCGGGCCGATGGGAGCCGTGTCATCACCGACATCGCATACGTCGGGCATGACGGCATCGAGGGCAGTCTTTGACCTGGGCACTCATCGCCGTCGCTGTGGGTGCGGGGGTCGATTGGCGGCGTCTATCGCTTCTCTCGCTGGCCGTCGTGGCCCCGATCCCGATGGCCCTTGTTGTAGCTATCCATTGGTGGCGGGCGCGTCCTGGCCTTTCCATGCGGGCGACTCGGTTCTGCGAGGCGGTGTCGGGCGAACTCCGCGCCGGTGCCTCGCTCCGTACATCGGTGGAGACGGCCGCCGCTTCGGTGGAAGCAGCAGAGCTTGTCCGCTGCTGCCGGATGGGCGCACCGATGGATCAGGTCGCCCGAGTGGCGCAGGACGAGTTCAGCGAGATCGGTCCCGAGCTCGGGACGCTGCTGGCTCGGGTCGACGGGCTCGGCGTTTCGCCAGCGGCCCTGTTCGACGAGATCGGCGCCCTGGCCCTGGCCCAGGTGGAGGTCGCCCATGAGGTTTCTGTCGCATCGGCACCAGCAAGGGCGACGGGCGCAGTGTTGCTCGTGGCTCCCATCCTCGGCCTTGTCTGGGCCCTGACGCAGGGCGGTCTCGAAAGTCTCCTGCGTCATCCGGCTCAGAGAGCCGCCGCCGTAGTGGGCATGGCCCTCGTGGTCGCCGGCGTCACGCTGTCGGTGCTCATCGTGCGGAGAGCACGATGAAAGCCATTGTGTCTGGCTCCATCGGGCTGGCGTTGGCCGGCTTGCCTGGCGCTGTCCTCGGCATTTGCGTGTCTGCCGGTTTCGCCTTTTGGCATCGACTCAGGAAAAGACCAACTCTCCTTCGACCGGTCTTGATCGTCCTCCTCATCGAGCTGCGTTCGGGCCGCTCGGTGCTCGGGGCGCTCCAAACAGTCGCAGCAGCGTTTCCCGGTCAAACCGAGATGACGCTGGCGGCCCGGGTAGCCACCATCTCCGGCCTGAGTCAGGCCGCCCTGCTCATGACTGGCGAGATGAAGGGAGTCCTCTCCCAATTGGCCCGGGCCCAGAAGTCGGGCGCCGCCTTGGGGGACACAGTTCGGTCCATGATCGAAGCAGACATCGCCGCAGAGAAGGCGATTCGTGTTGCCCGATCCCGCTCGATGCCGGTGCGACTGCTGCTTCCGATCACCCTGTTACTCCTGCCAGGCCTCGTTCTCCTTCTCTATGCGCCCTCCATGCTCCGGCTCTTCGAGGACCTGTCGGGGCCGCTGACATGAGATCCGCACTTCTCCCCGCACCGGTCGGAAACCGGACGACAAGGAGAGGAAATGGCACGGATGTTGACTTGGCTTGCGACGCGCGACGAGCGCGGGCAGGGAACGGTCGAGTATTTCTTGGTGATCCTCGCCGCCACCGCACTGGCTGTCATCGCCCTGAAATGGCTGCAGTCGGGGAGTGGCGGAGGCCTGTTAGGGAGCCTGTTCGGAAAAGTCATCGATTGGGTGGCGGGAAGATTCTGAGGGACGAGCGCGGCTCGGTGACGGTCGAGCTGTTCCTCGTCCTCCCTATTGCCATTCTCGTCCTGGTGGCATCGATCCAACTGATCGGCGTGGCCAGGGCGAGGATCGAGCTTCAGGGTGCGGTGCGCGAGGGGGCTCGTGTGGCTGCCACGACACCTGACCCTGCTCGGGCGGTCGAGTCGGTCCTGGCGGCATTGAGCCCAGAGATGCGTGAGATTGCCAGGGTCTCGGTGGAGCGTCCGACCAGGGTCGGCGCCGTGGCCACCGTCACCGTCTCGATGCGGCATGTGCTCGGCCCCCCGTTCCCGGGAAGTCTGGGAGTCGATCTGTCGGCCCGGGCGACGATGCGAACCGAGAGATGAGGGGCGAACGGGGCGCAGGGACGATCCTGATGTTTGGGCTTTGCGCCCTGATCGCCATTATCGGAATTGGCACGACGGCATTGGGCGTCCTGTTCGACGCACGTGAGAAGGCGGCCACCGCCGCCGAGGCCGCCGCCCTCGCCGCCGCAGTCGCGACCTATCCACCGGCCGGTTCGGAGGCTCCCGACGATCTCGCCGCCGAATTCGCGTCCCGAAACGGGACGCGGCTGGTGAGCTGCTGGTGCCCCGTCGACCCCACGCTTAAATCTCGCGTCGTCGCGGTCACGGTGGCGATGAGAGCGAATGTGCCACTGTTCGGCGAGGTTCTCGTGGGCAAGACTGCTCGGGCCGAGTTCGAACCGCGGGCCTGGCTTGGCCGATGAATCGCATATTTCGTTAGGTTCGTCCTTGCGTGTCCACCAACCTGCAAAAGGTGAATCTCTTCATCGAGACTCTCGAAGCTCGTGACTGGGAGGGCTGGGCCGCCCTGCTTCATCCGGACGTCGTGTACGAGATCCCCCAGTCGAGGGAGCGGATCAGGGGGCGTGACCGCTACCTCCGTTTCAATCAGGAGTATCCCGGTGACTGGCATCTCCGAATCAAGGTCGCCATCGCCGACAACGAACACGGCGTCGCGTGGTTCGGTTGGGAGTTACCAGGCACCGAGCCTGCCGACGGGATGGCCTTCTTCGCCTTTTCAGATGGGCTGATCACCTCGGTCACCGACTTTTGGCCGGAGCCCTATGAGCCGCCGCCAGGACGCGAACACCTCGTCGAGCGTTGGTGACGATGGCAGCTGGGGCCACCAGGGCGACTGTCGCCCTCGAGAAGGCCGCCGCCGCTTACCGGGTGCATCGGTACGACGTCTCGGAGAAAGTGGGCGAGGGCTATGGGGAGGCGGTGGCGGCGGCGATCGGGATGGGCTCGGCCAGAGTCTTCAAGACTCTCGTCGCTGTGGTGGACGGTCAGCCGGTGATTGCTGTGATCCCGGTTGATCGACGGCTCTCCACGAAGAGGCTGGCCGGCGCCATTGGCGGCAAGCATGGCTCGCTGGCTCCACCGTCGGTGGCCGAGCGAGAGACCGGCTACGTCACCGGTGGGATCAGCCCCTTCGGGCAGCGGAAGCGGCATCGCCTGGTTCTCGATTCTTCGGCGCTGGAGCACCAGACGATTGCCGTGTCTGGAGGACAGCGCGGGCTCCAGCTAGAGCTGTCGCCCCAAACCATCCTCGACCTCACAGACGCGTCAATTGCAGTCATCGTCGACGTCTGAGGGCGGGATCTAGGCTCCGGCGCGTGGCCACACGTCTCGAAGTCCTGCGAATGCTGGCCGAGCTGGCCAAACTCACGGCACTGGACGAGGGCAGCCCTCAGGCGTTCCGCGTCCGGGCTTATGAGAACGCGCTACATGGGATCGAGGGATATCAGGGCGAGCTGACCGGTCTCAGCAAGAAGGAGCTCACCGAGATCAAGGGAGTGGGTGGCTCGACGGCAGACAAGATCCTCGAGTTCATGTCCACCGGCTCGGTAGCCAAGCTGGTCGCCCTCCGGGAGAGATACCCGCCAGCGTTCGTCGAGCTCACCAAGATCCCCGGTCTCGGTCCCAAGACGCTGAAGGTGGTCCGGGCCGAGCTCGGCGTAGAGGACATCGAGGGCCTGCGGACTGCCATCGCCGCCGAGCAATTGCGTGACCTCCCCGGTCTGGGCAAGACCTCCGAGGAGAAGATCGGCAAAGCGATCGAGCGTTTGGGTCTCCATGGAAAGGACCGGCGGACTCCGTTGGTCGAGGCACTGCCACTGGCCCGGTCACTCGCTGCGCGGATCGCCACCGTCGAAGGCGTAGATGCAGCCATGCCGGGTGGGAGCATCCGCAGATTCTCGGACACCGTCGGGGACATCGACATCGTTGTCGCAACCACCGACCCCACAGCCGTGTCAGAGTTCGTCGTCGGCCTGCCCGAGGCGGTCGAAATGATCGGGTCCGGCGGGACCAAGACCTCGTTTCTGACCCGAGAGGGCATGCAGGTCGATGTCCGCACCGTAGAGCCCGGTCAGCTGGGCTCTGCTCTGCTCTATTTCACAGGGTCCAAATCTCACAACATCGCTCTGCGCCAGCGAGCCATCGATCGAGGGTGGCTGCTCAGCGAGTACGGGCTCTTCGAGGATGGGAAGCTGATCGCTGCCGAGACCGAAGATGACATTTACAAGGCTCTTGAGATGGAGTCGGTTCCCCCGCCGCTACGTGAGGGCACCGGCGAAGTCGAGGCCGCCTCCGCGGGCACACTGCCCCAGCTGATCGAGCTGTCCCAGATCAAGGGAGATCTCCACTACCACTCAGATCGGTCGGGGGATGGCCGCTCGACGCTCGAGGAGATGATCGAAGCGGCGATCGCGCGGGGCTATGAGTACGTGGCGTTCACCGACCACGGTGAAGACCTGTCAATCAATGGGTCGTCGCGGGAGGTGATGCTCGAGCATCGCGATCGCATCCGTGATCTTCAGAAAAAGTACCCCGACATTCGCCTCTTCTTCGGCTGTGAGCTCAACATCGGGCCTGACGGCGATCTCGACTACGACGCCGACTTTCGTCTCGAGTTCGACTACTGCGTCGCCTCGATTCATTCCCATTTCGACCTGTCGCAAGATCGTCAGACCGCGAGGATCCTTGGCGCCCTCCACGATCCGGCGGTGAATGCCATCGGCCATCTCAGCGGCCGCTACGTGGGACGCCGTCCGGGTGTGGAGCTGGACATCGACGTGATACTCGAAGGGCTCGAAGTGACCGGAGTGGCCCTCGAGATCAATGGAGCACTCGATCGGCTCGACGCCACCTCCGAGGTTGCGCGTCGGGCAATGGCACGTGGTGTCGATTTCGTGATCGACACCGACTCGCATCACACCAGCGACCTGATCCGTATGGGTTACGGAGTCACCTACGCACAAAGAGGATGGGTTACGACCGAGCGCGTGGTCAACGCCAAGCCCTTGAAGGATTTTCTCGAGTGGGTCACCCGGAGACGATGACGGGTAGCTTCCCGGCGATGGCCAAGGAATACAAGGTAACCCGGAACGTGAATCGGCTCATGTCGTGGGCCGCCCGGCGGGGTATGGGGAAGACAGAGCTGATGACCACCACTGGACGAAAGAGCGGAGAGAGGCGGGAAGTCCCGGTCAGCCCACTCGTGCTCGATGGGGCCGAATACGTGGTCTCGCCCTATGGCGAGGTGGCATGGGTTCACAATGTCCGGGCCAATCCCGTGGTCACTCTGCGTCACGGATCCAACGAGCGTCGGGTCCGCCTCGAGGAGATGACCGGCCCGACGGCCGCATCGGCTGCCGCCGCCTACTACGAGAGGGAGAGCTTCGCTCGTCCCTACATGGATGTGCCGGAGAATCCCGCCACGGCAGACTTCGCAGCGAAGTCTGAGCTTTTCCCTGTATTCAAGGTCAACTCCTGAGCCAGGTTCACCGACGATCCTTGTAATCCATCGCACGGGGGTGGAAGCTGTGGTCCTTGGCGATGCCCTTCAGACAGACCGACCAGGTGGCCACCTTCGTCCTGGACACCTGCGTGCTCCTCGCCGATCCCCAGTCCCCACTGAGATTCGATGAACACGACGTCGTCCTGCCCCTCGTCGTGGTCGAGGAGCTGGATCGTAAGAAGACCCGAATGGATGAAGTTGGGAGCAATGCCAGAGCGGCCATCCGGTTGCTCGAAGAGCTGGGGGCATCCCGGACCGGCGGACTGCGGGAGGCGGTCGCGCTCCCCGGTGGCGGCACGCTCAGGATCGAGCTCAACGGGGTGGTCTCCGAGCGTCTGCCGGCGGTGTTCGATCCCCTTACGCCGGATCACCGCATCCTCGCCACTTGCCTGAACCTGCACGAGCAGTCGCCGGCGGTGCTGGTCACCAAGGACGCATCCTTGCGCATCAAGGGGGCACAGCTCGGAGTCCCGGTTCAGGACTACCGAGCCGACACGGTGCCGGTGGAACAGCTCCAGTCGGGTCTCGTCGAGCATCCCACCGATGGGGCCACCATCGATCGGCTGTTCGACGAGGGAAAGATCACGCTCGATGAGATCGACGCGATGGTCAATCAGTTCGTTCTGCTCCGTTCCGGCGCGTCGCGCTCGGCCCTGGCCCGCGTGATCCAGGCGGAACCGACGGTCGTGGTGGAGCGTGTCCCCACCCATGTGCGGGCGTTCGGTGTGGAGCCGAAAAACGTCCGGCAGACCGTGGCGTTGCATCAGCTGCTCGATCCGGATATCCCTGCCGTTTCGATCATGGGCATGGCTGGCACCGGGAAGACCTTTCTCGCCCTGGCTGCTGCCCTCGAACAGGTCATCGAGCAGGGGAGATACCGCAGGGTCTCGGTCTATCGCCCTCTGGTCGCAGTGGGCCGCCAGGAGGTCGGCTACTTACCCGGAGATCTGAACGAGAAGCTGGCGCCATGGATGGCGGCGGTGCATGACAACTTGTTTGCCCTCTTCTCCGACGCAGGAGCCGACGGCGCCAAGCACGCGATCGAGGAGCTGATCGATCGCGGCGTGTTGGAGATGGCGGCGGTGACCTATCTTCGGGGTCGCTCCATCACGGGCGAGTTCGTCATTATCGACGAAGCGCAGAACCTGGAGCTACCCACCCTCAAAGTGATCCTGACCCGGATGTCGCGTGACTCCAAGGTGGTCTTCTGCGGTGACCTGACCCAGGTCGACAACCCCTACATCTCGCCGTTCGGGGGGATGGCTGCCCTCATCGAGAAGTTCAAGGGCTCCTCGCTGTTCGGACATGTCACGCTGGAGAAGACGGTGCGCTCCCCGCTGGCCGAGATGGCCGCAACAGTCCTCTGACCAATGTCGCCCAAGTCCCTCCGGCGCCGGGGCAGGGCTTTGGTCAAGACGATTCCCTATCGCGGCATGGGGAGGTGGTGCCCGGTATGCAGACGGTCATCCCGACGTTTCCGCCCCTACGGGAATCCGCCCCGTCCCGAAGCCCAATGCATCCACTGTCGATCGCTGGAGCGGGATCGGTTTGTCTGGCTTCTGTTGAACAACGATACCGACCTCTTCGACGGTCGGGCCAAGAGTGTTCTCCATTTCGCGCCGGAGCGCTGCCTCGAGCCTCTGCTCCGTCAGCGTCTGGGTGCCGGGTATCGAACCGCGGATCTCGAAAGAGATGACGTCGAACTGCGGCTGGATGTGACAGACATCCAGCTCCCGGATCACTCGTGCGACGTCATCATCTGCAGCCATGTCCTCGAGCACGTTCCCGACGACCGACGGGCGATGCAGGAGTTCCATCGCATCCTCGCCCCCGGCGGCTGGGCATTGATCGTCGTTCCCATAAAGGGGGACGTCACATTCGAAGATCCCACCGTTGTCGATCCCGATGAGAGGCTTCGTGTCTTCGGACAGCGAGATCACGTCAGGAGGTACGGCCCTGACATCGCCGATCGTCTTCGGAGCGCCGGATTCGAAGTCGAGACCCACCGCGTTTCGGGCGCCTACTCCGAGGGGGAAATCGCGCGCATGGGTCTGCGGCCGCCGTCCCGGCCGGTGTTCACCATCAGCGCGAGTGCGTGAGGTGCCCCAGTGGGGTGATGTGATCGGTCACTAACCCGGCAACGGCGTCGGGCATGTCGGGAAACAATGGGGCTATCGAGCAATGGGAGGTGGCACAAAGTGCCATTCACGAATCTAGGACGTCATCGCGCCCCGGGCTGGATGACGTCGACGACGAGCCGGCGAACGCCGGTGCGTCTAACGCTATTGGGTGTGATGACCGCCCTGGGGGTAATGGTCCTCGCCACCGGCTGGGCGGGTGCCGACGATCACATATCGGACAACGGTGTTGTGCCGGTATTTGTGGCCGGTAACCCCACCTGTGTGGGCTTGGGTTATGACTTCGGGTACAAGGTCGATCCGCCCAACTCCGGCACCTACAGCATCGACGGGATCAACACGGTCACCGTGACCACCGATGGTGTCTACTTCGACTGGGAGTCGACGCTGGGGATGGATGCGTGATCGCCAAGGGTGGGCCCAATGCCAACGTCATGTCTACGACCCGCCGGCAGAGGAGTTCGCAGATGGGCATTTGAGCTCGCCGGTCAACCGAACAACGGTCAGCCTTCGGTCTCAGTCACATCGAACTCTGTTTCGACTATGAGCTAGATGTCGAAAAGGACGCGAATACCACGTTCACCCGAACGTTCGGTTGGACCATCGACAAGTCGGTCGACCCCGACACCTGGGACCTGTTCACCGGTGACTCGGGTAGTTCCGAGTACACGGTTGCGGTGACCAAGGACAACGGGACTGACAGTGCCTGGGCAGTCAACGGGACCATCACCATTGAGAACAACACACCGCTCAACGCGACGATCGTGTCGGTGACCGATGTGATCAGCGGGTTCGGTGCAGTCACAGCCGACTGCGGGGTGACCTTCCCTCACGTACTGGCCGCAGGTGGGACGCTGGAGTGTGACTATTCCACTGCATTGCCCAACGGCACCAGCCGGACCAACACCGCCACAGTGACGACGAGCGGAGCGGTGGGTTGGGGGCTCGGACGATGCCGCCGTGACCTTCGGTACTCCGACCACGTTTGTCAACGACACGATCAACGTCGAGGATGAGTTCGAGGACGAAGATCCAGTCGACCTCGGTGAGTTCAACGACACGGGATCGACCACCTACACGCGCACATTCACATGTGACGACGACGAGGGCACTCACGAGAACACGGCCACCATCGTGGAGACGGGACTCGGATGATGCCAGGGTGACTGTCACCTGTCACGAGCTGGAGGTGACAAAGGATGCCGCCACCTCGTTGACTCGGACCTGGACCTGGACCATCCTCAAGGAAGGGGACGCGACCGAGCTGACCCTATCTGAAGGCCAGTTGCATACGGTGAACTACGACGTGACGGTGGACGCCAGCTCGGCCGATTCGGCCTGGGCGGTTACGGAAGACATCGCGGTGTATAACCCCGCGCCGATCGACGCCACCATCAACACGATGGCTGACATCGTGTCGCCAGACATAGCCGCGCAGGTGGTCTGTGAGGTCGATGACGAAGACGTCGTCTTCCCCTACACGCTGCCGGCTGGCGAGACGTTGAACTGCACCTACTCGGCCGATCTGCCCGATGGCGCCGACCGAACCAACACGGCCACGGCAGCGTTGCAGAACTACGACTACGCCTTCAGTGATGACGAGCCGCCGGTCATCGAGCGCCGATGTGACCTGCGCAGGCGGGTGCACCCTGACGCCGGGATACTGGAAGACGCATTCCATCAACGGACCGGCGCCGTACGACGACACCTGGGCCCAGATAGGGGAGGGCACGGCGTTCTTCACAAGTGGGAAGACCTATTACCAAGCGCTGTGGACCGCGCCGGGTGGGAACGCCTACTACATCCTGGCCCATGCCTACATCGCGGCTGAGTTGAACATACTCAACGGGGCCTCGGTGCCGACAAACGTACAGACCGCGTTCGATTCGGCAACGGCGTTGTTCGGGACATACACGCCGGCGCAGATCGCGGCCCTGAGAGGTAACAGCCCGATAAGGGCGCAGTTCACCTCGCTGGCCGGGATCCTCGACGGATACAACAACGGGCTGACCGGCCCCGGGCACTGCTCCGAGCAGAACGTCTGAACCGGACGAGTCCAAGAGAGGAGGAACGGGCGGTGGGCAACCACCGCCCGTTCCTTTCGCTCAGACCTACTTCCCGACCCGTTCCCGACGCGCTGCCAGGAGCTCAGCCGCCCGCTCGATGTCGATCGTCTCGGGGGAGTCGCCCTGACGCAGCGAGGCATTGACCTCGCCGTCGGTGACGTAGGGGCCGTAGCGCCCGTTTCGTACCGTCACCGGCTTCCCGCTAACCGGGTCGGGGCCGAGCTCCTTCAACGGCCCGGCCGACTGCTGACCCCTCCGGCGCGGCGGCTCCGCGAGTAGGGCAAGAGCCTCATCGACGGTGAGGGTGAACAGCTGCTCCTCGCTCTCCAGACTCCGCCGATCGGACCCTCGCTGGATGTAGGGCCCGTATCGGCCGTTGAGGGCAACGATGTCCACACCCTCGGGGTCGGGGCCGACGGTGCGGGGCAGGGCGAGGAGTTGAAGCGCTGTGTCCATGGAAAGCTCGTCCATGGTCATATTCTTGAACAGGGATGCCCGCTTGGGCTTGGTCTTGCTTCCCTCCTCGACCTCACCAAGCTGGATGTATGGCCCGAAACGGCCGGTCTTGCCATACACGGTGAGCCCCGACTCGGGGTCGGTCCCGAAGATCTTGTCGCCGACGTTCTGATCTAGGACAAGCTCCATGGCCTTCTCCACAGTGAGTTCGTCAGGCGCCAGGTCGTCGGGGATGGAAGCCCGCTCCTCTCCGATCTCCACATAGGGGCCGTAGCGCCCGATCCTGGCCACGACGTCGGTGCCGTCCTCGTTGACGCCGATGGGAATCGAGCCCACGGCACGAGGGTCGATCTCATCGAGACGGCTCGCCACCTTGTGCTTGAGCCCGTCGTCGCCGAAGTAGAAGTGGGTGAGCCACGGGACCGACTCCTCCTCCCCAGCGGCGATCCGGTCGAGGTCGTTCTCCATCGATGCTGTGAAGCTGTAATCGACGAGCTGGGGGAAGTGCTTCTCGAGCAGCCCGACGACGCCAAAGGCGACGAAGCTCGGTACTAGAGCCGTGCCCTTTTTCCAGACATATCCGCGGTCCTGGATCGTGGTCATGATCGAGGCATAGGTCGAGGGCCGACCCACTCCCAGCTCTTCGAGACGTTGGACCAACGACGCCTCGGTGTACCGGGCCGGGGGACGTGTCTCGTGCCCGGTGGGCTCCAGACGCTGCACCGCCAGTGCGTCGCCCGGGGCCAGCTTGGGCAGGACCTTCTCCTTGTCGTCAGGGTCGGACTCCGGGTCGTCCGAGCCCTGCACATAGACGCGGAGGAAGCCCGGGAACGTGATGGTTCTACCGCTGGTGCTGAACACGGCCTCGCGTCCATCGGTCGCCTGCGCCCCGAGACGAGCCGACACGGTGAAGCCCACGGCGTCGGCCATCTGCGATGCGATCGTCCGCTTCCAGATGAGGTCGTAGAGCCGTCCCTCGTCCGGGCCGACTAGAGCCGCCACCTGCTCCGGTGTCTGGAAATGGTCGTCTCCCGAGGGCCGGATGGCCTCGTGCGCCTCCTGGGCGCCCTTCACCTTGGAGGCGAAGGTCCGTGGCTTTGGCGACAGGTACTCCTGCCCATAGAGCTTGGTGATCTGAGACCGGGCTGAGGCCACGGCGGAATC
>Ga0190271_10000900_pt1 | contig 15973 bp, 19 predicted proteins | sample Popmic356T_FD_133747 | JGI IMG/M metagenome (GOLD analysis project Ga0190271, IMG submission 133747) | Populus adjacent soil microbial communities from riparian zone of Weber River, Utah, USA - 356 T | ecosystem: Environmental > Terrestrial > Soil > Riparian zone | place: USA: Utah | collected...
CGGATGCTGGCGCTGACCGACCACGAGCTGCGCCAGACCGACACCGCCGACCACGCGATCGAGCTGCTCGACCGCAGCGAGATCGAGGAGATCGTCGTGCTCGGTCGCCGCGGGCCCGTCCAGGCGGCCTTCACCAACCCGGAGATCAAGGAGCTGGGCGAGCTCGAGGACGCCGACGTCATCGTCGACCCGGCCGACGTCGAGCTCGACCCGGCCAGCGCCGCCTACCTCGAATCCGACGAGGTCGACAAGACCACCCGCGTCAACGTCGAGACGCTCCGGGAGTTCTCGCAGCGCACCCCCGAGGGCAAGCGCAAGCGCGTCGTTCTGCGCTTCCTCGTCTCCCCGGTCGAGATCCAGGGCGACGGCAAGGTCGAGAAGATCGTCATCGGTCGCAACGAGCTGGTCGAGGAGGGCGGCGCCCTGCGCGCCAAGGACACCGGCGAGCGCGAGGAGCTGGAGTGCGGCCTGGTGCTGCGCTCGGTCGGCTACACCGGCATCCCGATCGAGGGCGTCCCCTTCGACGAGAAGCGCGGCCTGATCCTCAACGAGGGCGGCCGCGTGCTCGACTCCCACGACGCCGGCCACAAGGTCGGCCACTACACCGCGGGTTGGATCAAGCGCGGTCCCTCGGGCGTGATCGGCACCAACAAGAAAGACGCCCTGGAGACGGTCCAGCACCTGCTCGCCGACGTCGAGGCGCAGACGCTGCTCGATCCCGAGAAGCCGGAGCCGGTCGCGGTCGAGGAGCTGCTGCGCGAGCGCAACGTCCGTTACGTCAGCTTCGAGGACTGGCAGGCGATCGACCAGGCCGAGATCGGCCGCGGCGAGCCGCACGGCCGTCCCCGGGTCAAGTTCGTCCGCGTCGAGGAGATGCTGCGGACCCTCGGCGAGAAGGTCTCGGGCTAGCTCCCGTGGCCGCCGACCTCGTCGAGCTGAAGGAGATGATCGAGGCGGCGCTGCCCGGTGCCGCCGTCGAGGTCAGCGACGAAACGGGCAACGGCGACCACCTGCGGGCGGTCGTCGTCGCCGCCCAGTTCGACGGCCTCTCGCGGATCGACCAGCACCGCCTCGTCAAGGCCGCCGTCAAGGAGCGCTTCGACGACGGCACGATCCACGCCCTCTCGGTGAAGACCGAAGTCTCCACCAGTTCGTAGACAAAAAGTTACAATGCGCGCACCATGCGTCGCATCTTCTTCCCTAGCGTTCGCCGCATGAAGTGGGGACGCACCGACTGGCCCGATTCGCGCATCGACGACTCCTTCCAGCGAGTCGAAGGGGAGTTGCGCGCGCTCCGCGGCGAGGTGGGCGCCCTGCACCGCACGCTCGTCCACGCGGTCGTCGGCATGATGGCGGCGATGCTGACCGGCTTCGCGGGCCTGGCTGGCCTGATCGTCACCCAGCTCTGACCCCGCCGCCGGGCCGAGCGGCCACGCTCCCTACAATGCCCCCATGGCCGACCCAGAGTTGAAGTCCAAAGTCGAAGAGCTGATCGGGGCCAACCCGGTCCTCCTCTTCATGAAAGGGACCCCCGACGCGCCGCGCTGCGGCTTCTCGATGCGGGTGGTCCAGGTCCTCGACCAGATGGACGTCGAGTACGGCGCGATCGACGTGCTGCCGGCGCTGCAGCCGCTGCGCGAAGTCACCGCCGAGATCTCCGACTGGCAGACCTTCCCGCAGCTCTACGTCAACGGCCAGCTGGTCGGTGGCGCCGACATCGTCGAGGAGATGTTCGACTCCGGCGAACTGGCCGAGGCCCTCGGCGTCGAGCAGCCCGAATCGGCGCAGGCCCCGCAGCCGGCTCCCCCGGCGCAGTCCCCCCCGCTGCAGATCGAATAGCCGCCGCTTAGACGGCGGCGGGAGCTGCGTCGGCGTCGTCTTTGACCTGGAAAGACGAGCCGCAACCGCAGGCGGCGACGACGTTCGGGTTGTTGACCTGGAAGCCCGCGCCCTGCAGACCTTCCACGTAGTCGACCTCTGAACCGAAGCAGAACTGCATGCTGACCTTGTCGACGACGACGGCGACGCCCTCGGCCTCGAAGACGTGATCGTCCTCCTTCGGCTTGTCGAAGGCCAGCGCGTACTGGAAGCCGGAGCAACCGCCACCGCGGACGGCGACGCGCAGCGCCTGCTCGCCCCCGTCGGGCTGACCCCCCAACAACTCGCCGATCTTCTCGACGGCCTTGTCGGAAAGGGTGATCGCTGCGGTCTGCATCTCGCTCACTTCACAAAGTGTAGCTAGGTGTAGCGGCGGCAGTGGATCAGTTTGAAATGCGAAGCCGATCCAGAAAGCCGTTTAGGGCTGCGATCACCCATTTGTCCGATATTCCGCCGTCCGGTTGACGCGGTGTGCGACCATTGGGATATGCGCGATCACCCTTTTGGTATTCCAGAGTTCTATTCGTATACGCTGCCGCATCGTGGCGCGAAGGGTGAGCAAGAAGCAGGCCGATCTCGAACTCCAGCGCGAGCGCATGCATCGCCGCTACGATCTGGCGAAATGGACGGTTCCTCCGCTTATTTGGATCGTCTCGACCTACGTTCCCCTGAAGGCGATAGCTGGCCACAAGACCACGTTGTCAGTCACGCTGTCCATCACGCTCGTCATCTCGTTTGTAACGAGCGCGGCCTTGGTGACTATGTATATGCGAGCCCGTAAAGCCGAAAAGCGGGTAAGTGAAATGCAGGAAACGATCAAGCAGTTGGAAGGATTAGCAAGAGAGGCGGTGACGGCATGAGCATTGCGCTCGCTGTACTTGCATTTTCAGCGGTTCTCTTTGCATGGTTCTGTCTATTCAAGGTGATCCCCGACTCGCTCATGGCGATGTTCCGATTCCGGCTGGGGAAACAGCGGGATGAGCTTGCAGTCGAAATTCACAACGGCGCCTTTTCCAACCGTGAGCCAGCAGAACAGGTTGTGCAGGACATTGACGGCTTCATTGAGCTGGCCCCACAGATCAGTCCCTTGCACATCGGACTGATGCGCGTGTCAGAAGTCGGAATCCCTGAGCCTGAGGGCGAGCACATTCGCCTAGGCGAGCTTCTGCCTGAAGAGCGAGAGAGGCTTGAAGCCCGCATGCGGAAGATCCAGCAGCTGTTGGCCGACCATGCTCTGCTTGAGACGCCAAGCGGCTGGCTCACCTTGCTGATCGCAGTCCCGGTCGCGCTGGTAGTGGTCCTGTTTCGGCGCTTAAGCGACCGTGCATACGCCGGAACCTTGGTCGGCGGGCTGAGGCGTCGTTTCTCAGAGGGTGCCTCAGAACTGGCTTGTCGCGAGCACCTGGTCTAGTCCAGCAGCGCCGCGATCTCTTCCAGCGACCAGATGTGATCGGCGACCCCGCCGCCATCGCCGGGGTGCGCGGGTACATCTCCTTGAGGCTCGCGTGAGGGCGGGCGAAGTTGTAAGCATGAAGTGGGGCGAAACCGCATGAGCCAGGTTCTCGACTTTCCGACTGAACCCGTTGGTCAGCCGCGTGAAGCGCCGCATCCCCATCCTCATGATCAAGTTCTGCCGCTCGACGTAGCTGGTTGAGATCCGGTCCGGATCGGGGTTGCCCTTGATCGGCAGCTTCTTCGCCCACGTGCAGACCGGCGGGCTGTATTTGCCCTTCTGGTTCGACTCGGCCGCGTAGGTCTTGTGATCTGCGCCCAATCGACCTGACCGCCGAACGCCGGCCCCACCGTCGATTCGTAGATCTGGTGCCCGTCCGTCGAAGCTGGATGCGCCCGGCCATCCGGCTCGCCAGATCGCGCATGAAGAAATCGGCATCCTCTGAGGTCCGCTCCCCGGGCAGTGGGGCAGTTTGAAATCGAAGGAGGCATCAGGCGTTAAGCCTCGCCCCTGCCTGCCGTCGTCCTCAGCGGAGGCCGAGATCTCCCTCCCAGAGGCCTAAGAGAAACAAGATCACCACGACAAGGCAGCAAAGGAGATAGACGCCAAGGCCAACCCCGAGGACGATGAGGAAGTATCGAAGGTGGCGTAAGGATTTGCGCTGTCTCCACATAGCCAAATGCATACCCGCTGGCGCAAGTTCGTTACGACGAACGGCGGGCTACCGACTCGCCGAAAGCCATTAGCCCAGCAGGGCCGCAATCATCTCCCAAGACCAGACGTGATCGGCGACGCTGGCGCCATCGCCGGGGTGCGCGTGTACTACTTGACCCACTGCCGTAGCGGCGGCAGTGGGTCCGTTTGAGATCATCGGCTGGTTCCCGAGGGAAGGAGTCTCGTTATGGGACAAATACTGAGGGAGCCGGCCAACCCAACGCGGGATAACCACGCTGACAGGAGCCTGGGCGAGTGGGGCGCGACGTGGATAGCGGCAAGGCATGGCGATCAGTCTGATTTGGGCAGTGCTGGGGGCCTGATCCCCCAGCAACTGCGACCACTCTGCAGCGCCACGTTGCAGCCAGAGAACGGGACCGGACAGACCAAAGCATTCGGGTACTTCTCCAGTCTTTGCAGCGAAATACCTGGTTTACTCGTCCAAATGGGCAGAGTTCACGTCTTTGGAGACGAGGCCGGTGACTTGGTTTTCAGGCCGGCCGGAAATGGCGTCAGCAAGCACTTCATCATCGGCACGGCGTCGATGGAGGACTGCTCGATTGCCGAGGATTTGGCGGCGCTGCGTCGCGAATTCGCCTGGACTGGACTCCATCTCGACCAGTTTCACGCCACCGAAGACAAACAGCGAGTACGGGACCGCGTCTTTGAAATCATCGCTGACCACGATTTGCGCTTCGACGCAACGATTTACGAGAAGCGCAAGGCCCGCCCCTACACCTACGCCGACCCGCTCTACTTCTACAAGCTGGCCTGGTACCTCCACTTCAAACACGTCGCGCCCGAGATTGCCGACGCAAAAGACGAACTCTTGGTGGTGGCTTCTTCGCTCCAGATCAAACGAAAACGGAAGACCACGAAAGCAGCGATCCATCAGGCAGTGATGGAGGTGGTGAACCAGGTGTCCCCCACCGTTGCCTGCCATTGCGCCTTCTCACCCGCGCAGACCGATCCCTGCCTCCAGGTCGCTGATTACATGACCTGGGCAATTCAGAGGAAGCACGAGTCCGGCGATACCCGATCCTACGACTTGATCAAGCACAAGATCGAGTCAAACTACAACTTCTTCAAGTGGGGTGACAAGTCGTTCTTCTAAAGCAAAGAGAGGCCCCTAGCCAGCTAGCCATTGGCAGAGCCCCACGGACCCTTTCGCCAGCACGGGCACCTCTCAGGACAGAAATATAGAGACTCGTCAGGACGGAATGAGGTATTTCCTAGTCCTGTCGCGCCACGACCTCTTCCGGCGACCAAATGTATCGGCGACTCCGGCCGCCACTCACAGGTGCGCGAATAGCGCTCCTTCGCCTGCATCGGAAGGTCCCGCCTTTCGGTGCCAGACGCCCGGTGTTCCACTGCCGCGGGCGCCATTCGTCGTTGATGCGGCGAAGCTAGCGCGGATCAGGGCGATTACGCGCTATTTCAAGCTGATCAGGTCAGCTAGGCTCGCTTCGCATGAGGAACGTCTGGAATTACCGTCGCCTTCGCGCGATCTTCAGGCAAAGCGACGGCTTTATGGGCCATCCCGAAGGGTTCGACGGCTGGGCCGATGTCAGGTGGTGCATTAAGCTGGATGAGTTGGGCGGCGACGGTTGGGAGCTGGTGTCCGAGGAGTCGTCGACGGTGGCGATCCAGACGCGGGCTCGGCCTGGATCGAATTCTCTGGGACGCTGAAGCGACCCGGAGAGCCGCTCCCCTAGATCAGTCCAGCAACGCCGCGATCTCTTCCAGCGGCCAGATGTGATCAGTCACTCGGCGCAGTGACCGGTGGCGCCTCAAACCCGGCCAGCCACGAGGAGAAGTGCTTGGCCTGCTCGCCGGATGCGCTGAGGCGATTGGCCGCTTTCGCCTGGGCCTCCTCGATCTCGAGGCGGGCTCGTTCCTGGATCTCGAGGACCTCGTCGATCGCCTGGTCGTCGAGGACAAGCCTGGTCCGGGTCAGGTGGAAGCGATCGCTGGACCCGACCATCTTCGCCTTGACCGAAGAGGTGAAGTCGTCGACGCCCGCTTGGAAGAAGTCGCAGACGAGGTCCGTCTTGACGGCCGGGTGAAGCTCTTCCCAGTCCTCGGTGATGACGATGTGAAGCGTCGTCGCCCGATAGAAGTGCTCGACAGCGCCGCGGACCGGCCGTTCGTCGACCAGCTCAGCGCACTTGAGCTCCAACAGGCGCTTGCAGTGGTGGCTGACGTTGGGGATCTTCTTCCTGTCGAAGTCGAGCACCTCGGCAATCTCCTTCGGGCTGGCCGTGCGTTCGGTCAGGATCCGATGAATCCGGGCTCGCATCGGATGGGACATGGCGGCCTGAAGGTTTTCCCGTGCCTGCTCGCGCTCGGCCCTGGTCGTTGTCATATCCCCACTCCCCTTAAGTCTGCTGAGCGTTTGACACGCGCTTCTCGTTGAAGCATTTCAATCCAAAATAGCGACCTTTTTCCTGTGCGAGCTTTAAACGCTGAAACTGGCTTAAGCAAAATGGCGGTCCCCCCATCAGCCATCGACAGGGGAAGGGGGTGATGAGCCAGTGAAGATCAGCGCCGTAGTGCCCTTGATCCCGCTTGAGGCCATCGGCAAGGGCAACTAGCCCTCCGTGGTCTGCGACGGCGCGGGTCGGCCTGGGATTCGGCCCGCCCGTCGCACATCCCCTTCTGCGAGAATCGACGGCCTTGACGCCGCTCGCCCAGACTGCCGTCGTCTGCGACAGCACCGCGTACCTCCCCGCCGAGCTGCTGGCGGAGCGGGGAATCGAGACGATCAGCCTCTACGTCTCGGTCGACGGGCACCAGGAGCGCGAGACGGAGATCGAGGACTACGCCGGCTTCTTCCAGAGGCTGCGCGCCTCCGAGAAAGGCGCCACCACCTCGCAGCCCTCGATCGGCGACTTCATCTCCGTCTACGAGCCGCTGCTGGCGGCCGGCAGGGAGGTAGTCTCGATCCATATCTCGGCCGGGATCTCCGGGACCTTCGAGGCCGCCAACCAGGCGCGCGAGCGGCTGGTCGAGGAAGGCAAGGGCGGCGAGCGGATCCGGGTCGTGGATTCGCGCTCGGCCGCTGGCGGCATGGGGCTCTGCGCGCTCGGCGCCTCGACTGCGGCTGCCGGGGGTGCGGATGCCGACGCCACCGTCGCCCAGGCCGAGGAGACGCGACAGGCGCTGAAAATGTGGTTCGCGATCGACACGCTCGAGTACCTGCGCCGCGGCGGCCGCATCGGCGGCGCCCGCGCCTGGATCGGCAGCGCCCTGAAGATCAAGCCGATCCTCACCCTCGAAGAGGAGATCACCCCGGTGGAGCGGGTCCGCACCCGCAGCCGCTCCCTGGAGCGCCTGCGCGACTACGCCCGCCAGCGCAAGGAGTCCGGCGCCTACGGCTGGGTCGTCCAGCACATCCAGGACCAGGAGACCGCCGACAAACTGATCGAAGACTGCTACGAGATCTTCAACTGCGACCCCGTCTTCACCTCGGAAATCGGCGCCGTCCTCGGCGCCCACGTCGGGCCGGGCCTGCTCGGCGTCGGCTCCGTCCCGACCGAGCTCGTCGTTCCTTAGCCGGCCGCTTGTTCAGCGTTTACGACGGCGGAGCATGGCGCGGGCGCCGACCAGGAAGCCCACCGCGGCGGCGGCGTAGATCAGCTCCTGTTTGTGCTCGCGCACCTGGCGGCGCCAGTCGGTCAGCTCGGTGACGCGCTCGCGCAGCGCTTCGACAGAGGTGCCGAGCTGCTCGCGCTGGGTGTCGATGTCGCGGCGGATCTCCGCGGCCGAGCGACCGGGGGCGCCGGGGGTTGCCGGGCGACCGGGGGTGGCGCTCATTTTCCGCTCCCTTCGACGACGCTCCGCTCGACCCCGTCGGCGGTCTTCTCCGCTTCGCGTTCGAGCATTTCCTTGGTCAGCTTGGCCTCTTCGATCGCCTGCTCGGGCATCGGCGGGGAGCCGGCCTTGACGGCGCGGTAGGCGACGAGCCCGGCCAGCGCCGCGATCAGCAGGAAGAGGGCGGCCTCGATGAAGAAGCCGGGCCAGGCCTTGCCGTCGAAAAGCTCTTCGTTGAGCAGCCAGGCGAACCCCTCCATGATCAGGATCAGGGCCAGGAAGGCGAAGACGCCGGCGGCGACGCCGACGACCGAGCCGCGCAGCAGCTTGCCGACTTTCTCGGTGACCTCGGCCTTGGCGAGTTCGAACTCCTCGCGGATCAGGCTCGAAGTGCCGTGCGAGACGTCGAAGACGAGGTCAGCCACGGATTTGTCCTGCCCGGGCGGCGGGGACGGCGGTGGCGGGACCGGGGGCGGCGGGGGCGTCTGGGCGGGCGGGGTCTGCTCAGGCATGGGTCTCTCCTAGTCGGGCGGGTCCTCGTCGAAGACGCGGCGCCAGACGAGCGCCGCCAGCCGCGCCGCGGCGATGCTGGCGAGGGCGCTGCTGCCGGCGAGCACCCCGCTCCAGAGAAGTCGTTTCACGATCTCGTTGTCCATACCCAGGATGCGACCTTATCTATCGCCGCTCGAGGCCGTCGCAGATAGTCGTCACGACAAGCTCCTTTGCCTGCGCGAAGCTGGTCTCGGAGGCGGGGATGACCTCGAAGATCCAACCCGAGAGCAGCTGCTCGATCGCCCCGTAGAACGACATCGAGGCGAACATCGGGTCGATGTCGTCGCGAAAGGCGCCAACCGCCTGGCCGTCGGCGACGATCTTGGCGATCGACTGGTAGGCGCGGCGGATCTCGGTCAGATGGGTGCGCCCGAACGAGTTGGCGGCCCGGGTCACCTCGACGATGATCACCTTCATCAGCTCCGGGTCGTGGACGTAGGAGTCGACGATGAACGTCGCGACCGCGGCGAGCTTGGCGCGGGGCGCGTCGCCGGTCCGGTCGGTCTCCTCGATCGCCGCCAGCAGCAGCGACCAGCGCTCGACGAAGAGCTCGTTGAGGACCTCGTCCTTGGATTTGAAGTAGTGGTAGACGAGCCCGTAGGCGACCCCGGCCTCGTCGGCGATGTCGGAGACGCGGGTGGCGTGGAAGCCCTGGCGGGCGAAGACGCGGATCGCCGCGTCGAGGATCTGCCGGCGCTTGTCGACCGGCGGCGCTTTCGCCATCAGGCCCGGGCCTCCGTCAGCTGCGGCCAGGCGTAAGCCTGGGGGCGCCGGTTGGCGAGCGAGGGCAGCTCGGCGCGGACGCGGTCCTGCTCCGCCAGGTCGAGGTCGGCGGCGACGAAGCACTCCTCGTCGGGGGCGAGCGCCAGCACGGTCCCCCAGGGGTCGACGATCGCCGAGTGGCCGAAGGACTCGAAGTGCGGGTCGGCCCGTCCCACCTGGTTCGGGGCGAGGACGAAGACCTGGTCCTCGATCGCCCGCGCCCGCAGCAGCACCTCCCAGTGGTCGCGGCCGGTGGCCAGCGTGAAGGCCGACGGCACGGCGATCAGACGGGCGCCGCGCAGGGCGAGGATCCGGAACAGCTCCGGGAAGCGCAGGTCGTAACAGACGGTCATGCCGAGAGTGAGGTCGCCGAGCGGCGCGGTGACCGGCTCCTCGCCGGGCTGCTCGTGCGCGGACTCGCGATAGGAGACGCCGCCGGCGTCGACGTCGAACATGTGGACCTTGCGGTAGCTGGCGACGTCCTCCCCGTCGGGCCCGATCAGGACCGAGGTGTTCCAGGCCTTCTCCTCGCCGCGCTCGGCGATGCTGCCGGCGAGCAGGTGGATGCCGAGCTCACGCGCCCACCCGCGGGCGGCGCTGAGGCTGGGGCCGTCGAGCGGCTCGGCGCCGGCCAACAGCTCCTCGCCGGCAGCGAGCAGGTTCCACTTCTCGGGCAGCGCCACCAGCTCGGCGCCGTCGGCCGCGGCGGCACGCACCAGGCGCTCGGCCGTGGCGAGATTCCGGGCCTTCTCGCCGGTCGAGTTGATCTGTACGGCGGCTGCGCGCAAGGGTCTTCGGGGTCGAACGATTGGCTGATTGACCAGTCAATCGGCTTCCCCAGTATAGGCCCGGAGCGGCGACCGAACGGGCTACAGACCCATCATGCGGGAGACGATCCTGTCGAAGAGCGGCGTCGGGATCAGCGGTTTCAGCCGGGCCTGGACCTGGGCGTCGATGCCGACCAGGTAGCGACTGCGGGGCCGCGGCGAGGTGAGCGCGTGCTCGATCTTCGCCGCCACCTTCTCGGGCGGGATGCCGCGCTCGGAGAGTTCCCGCGCGACCTCGCGCAGCCGCTCCATCGCCTGCCCGTAGAGCGCCTCCTGCCGCGGCCCGGCGCGTTCCTGCACCGCTTCGGCCGTGCTGGTGCCGCGCTCCCAGATCGGCGTCGCGATCGAGCCCGGCTCGACGATCGAGACGCGCAGGCCCCAGGGCCGCAGCTCCTGGCGGAAGACGTCGCCGACCGCCTCGATCCCGAACTTGGCCGCGTGGTAGGGGCCGTTGAGCGGGAAGGCGATGCGGCCGCCGATCGAGGCGATGAAGACGACCCGGCCGTGGGCGCGACGAATCGCCGGCAGCAGCGCCTGGGTCACCGCCACCTGGGCGATCAGGTTGACCTCGATCTGACGGCGGAAGTCCTCGACCGGGATCGTCTCCAGCGGCGCCGGGATAGCGACGCCGGCGTTGTTGACGAGGCCGTCGAGGCCGCCCTCCCCCTCCGCTTCGACGCGCGCGGCGGCGACGGCGACCTGGTCGGGGTCGGTGACGTCGAGGAGCAGCGGGACGATCCGCTCGGAGCCGGCGACGCGCAGCGACTCGGCGTCCTCCTCGCGCCGCACGCCGGCGAAGACGCGCCAGCCGGCGGCGTCGAGCCGCAGCGCCGTCGCCCGCCCAATGCCCGTGGAAGAACCGGTTACGAGCGCGGATCGCATCGGCCCAGGCTACTGCGGGCGTAACCTCTCCGTGTGGTGTCCGAGCTACGCAACGACGACGCCGAGCGCAAGCAGGTGACGGTGCTGTTCGCCGACGTCGACGGCTCGATGGACCTGGCCGAGCGGCAGGACCCGGAGGAGTGGCGCAAGATCATGCAGCGCTTCTTCTCGATCCTCTCCGAGGCGGTGGCCGGCTTCGAGGGCACCGTCGACAAGTTCACCGGCGACGGGATCATGGCGATCTTCGGGGCGCCGGTCGCCCACGAGGATCACGCCCAGCGGGCCTGTTACGCGGCGCTGCGGATGCTCGACGACGTCGCCGAGTACGCCGCCGAGCTGCGCCGCGAGCAGGGGCTCAACTTCTCGACCCGGATCGGGATCAACTCCGGCGAGGTGGTCGCCGGGGCGATCGGGGCGGGCGGCGAGAGCGAGTACACGGCGATCGGCCACACGGTCGGGCTGGCGCAGCGGATGGAGGCGCTGGCCGAGCCCGGCAAGGCCTACCTGACCGAGCACACGGCCGACCTCGCCGGCGGCTTCCTCGACCTCAGCGACCTCGGTCGCTTCGAGATCAAGGGCGCCAGCCAGCCGGTCCACGTCTTCGAGCTGGCCGGGGTCGGGCGGGCGCGCTCGCGCCTCGACCTCTCCCGCGAGCGGGGCTTCAGCGGCTTCGTCGGCCGCGGCGAGGAGATGGCGGCGCTGCGGGAGGCGCTGGCCCGGGCCGAACGGGGCGAGGGCGGCATGGTCGGGATCGCCGCCGATCCCGGCATCGGCAAGAGCCGCCTCTGCCACGAGTTCGCGCAGCGCTGTCGCGACGAGGGCCTGGAGGTCTTCGAGGCCCAGGCGCAGGCGCACGGGACCGCCGTCCCCTACATGCCGGTGCTGCAGATGCTGCGCGCCTTCTTCGGGATCGGCGAGCGCGAGCCCGAGCAGGCGGCGCGCGAGAAGATCGCCGGGCGGGCGCTGCTGCTGGACGCGGGCTTCGCCGAGGACCTGCCGCTGATGTTCGACTTCCTCGGCGTGCCGGACCCGGACCGGCCGCTGCCGCAGATCAGCGCCGAGGCGCGACAGCGGGCGCTGGCCGACGTCGTCTGCCGGCTCGCCAACGCGCCGAGCCGGCGCAAGACGCTGGTCCTGGTGGTCGAGGACCTGCACTGGATCGACGAGGGCAGCGAGGCGATGCTGGCCGAGCTGACCGGCGCGATCGAGGGCACCAACACGCTCGCCGTCGTCAACTTCCGGCCCGAGTACCGGCCGGCATGGTCCGCCGCCCCCACCTACCGGGAGCTGCCGCTCGCTCCGCTCAGCGGCGAGAACACGCGCGAGCTGCTGCGCGACCTGGCCGGCGAGGATCCCTCGCTGGACGGGCTCGACGAGCCGATCCACGAGCGCACCCAGGGCAACCCGTTCTTCATCGAGGAGATCGTCCGCGAGCTGGCCGAGTCCGGCTACCTCGATGGCGAGCGCGGTGGCTACCGGCTGGCCCGCCCGATCGAGGGCGCCGGGGTGCCGGCGACCGTGCAGGCGGTCCTGGCGGCGCGCATCGACCGGCTCGACCCCGAGGCCAAGCTGCTGCTGCAGGTCGCCTCGGTGGTCGGGCGCGAGGTCAGCCAGCCGGCGCTGCGGATGACCGCGGAGATCGACTCGGAGCGGATCGACGCGGTCCTCTGCGAGCTGGTCGAGGCGGGCTTCGTCTACGAAGCCGAGCTCTATCCCGAGCGGCTACTGGCCTTCCGCCACCCGCTGACCCGCGAGGTCGCCTACGGAACCCAGCTGGGCGAGCGCCGCGCCGCCACCCACGCGGCGGCGGCGCGGGCGACGATCGCGCTCGAGGCCGACCGCCACGACGAGCTGGCCGGCCTGATCGCCCACCACCTCGAGGAGGGACGGGAGACCCGCGAGGCGGCGCGCTGGTACGCCCGCGCCGCCTACTGGGCCGGCCACAGCCGGCCCCAGGACGCGCTGCGGCTCTGGCAGCGGGTCACCGCCCTCGCCGAGGAGCTGGAGGACGACGAGGAGAAGACCGCCCTGGCGCTGGCCTCGCGAATGCTGCAGCTCGAATACGCCTGGCGCCTCGGCATGGACCGCTCCGAGCTGGCGCACCTCGAGGAGGAAGCGGCCGAGATCGCAACCGGGGTCGGCGACCTGCGCTCGCTGGCGATGCTGAAGATGCTCACCTCGGTCCGGCCCGGCGCCGCCGAGCACACCGACGAGTGGGTCCTCGCCGCCGACGAAGCGGTGGCGCTGGCCGACGAGTCGGGCGAGGACGGGCTGCGCGCCTCGCTCCGGGGCGCCGCCGCCTACGCGCTGATGTGCGCCGGGGACCTCGACCGCCTGGAAGCAACGGTCGACGAGATGCTGGCGATCCTCGACGGCGACCCCGACCTCGGCGCCGGCGTGATCGTCGCCAGCCCGATTGCCTGGGCGCTCAACGCGAAATCGATGGCGCTGCGCGAGCGGGGCCGTCTGGAGGAGGCGGCGCGGCTCCTGGAGGAGTCGCTCCGCGAAGCGCGCGAGCGCGAGGACCCCGAGTCGGAAAGCTGGGCGCTGGGGACCAAGGCGCAGGTCCTCGCCGACGGCGGCGAAGCGGAGGCGGCGGTCGCGGTGGCGCTGCGCAACTGCGAGCAGACCGACCGGCTTGGCGACGTCTTCTCGCGGACGATGGCGCTCAACACCCTCACCTACGCCCGCCTCGAGGCCGGTGAGTTCGCCGAGGCGCTGGAGGCGATCGAGCTGGCCGACCGCAGCTACCGCGAAGCGATGGGCACGGGTGGCGAGATCGAGGCCTGGCGCGGTTGCCTGCGGGCGCGTGCCCTGCTCGGCCTCGGCCGCACCGACGAGGCGCTGTCGCAGGCCGAGTGGGCGCTGGAGACCGCAGTGCGCCGCGGCATGAGGTGGTCGCAGCCCTTCTGCCTCCTCGCCCTCGCGCAGGCTCGCTCTGCCCGTGGCGAAGCCGGTGTCGCGGAGCTCCTCGACGAAGCGAGCGCGATCGCCACGCGCCAGGGCTACGTGGTGCTGACGAATCGGATCGAGGCCGAGCGCGAGCCCCTCCTCCGTTCCGCTGTGAGTTAGCTCCCTATGGCGCGGTTAAGTCACAGCGGAAGCTAGCCGCGCTGGGCGCGGTGGCGCTCGAGCTCGGCGACCATCAGCTTCGTGTGCAGGGCGCCGATCAGGTCCTTGAGGGGCTGGGCGCCGGTTTCGAGCATCTCGACGACGCGCTCGGGCGGGACCTCGCCGGCGAGGCGCTCCATCACCACCGCGACCTCCTGGCGGACCAGGTCTTCGATCGCCTTCTTGTAGCGCAGGGTGTCGTAGACGGTGAAGCCGATCTGCTCGTCGTAGCCGCCGGCGCGGAAGCGGCTGATCGCCTCGATGATCGTCACGTCCGAGGGCGAGTAGCCGCGGCTGTTGGGACTCAGCACCTCGAGCTCCTCGAGCCGGTCGAGCACCTCCTTGGGGACGCCGTAGCGCTCGCGGACCTGGGCGGCGCTGGTCCGCGAGCGCTCGCCGGCGAGGGCGCGGTCGAGGATCTGGTCCTCGAGCTCGAGCATCGCCGCGGCGCGGTCGGGGCCCTCGTCGAGGAGCGCGCGGATCGCCTTCAACGGCATGAAGCGCTCCTCCTGGAGGCGCTTGATGAGGCGGATCCGGTCGACGAACTCGGGCGGGTAATAGGCCATGTTGCGGCTGGTCTTCACCGGCTCCGGGAGCAGGCCCTCGCGCAGGTAGTGCTTGATCGTCGGGGCGGGGACCCCGGAGGCCTCGGCCAGCTCGCCCATCCGCAGCAGCTGCTTCTCGGCCTCGGTGGCGCTCACGCGCGGAACTCCCCAGCGGCGTCGGCGCTGGGACCGGCCGCCGCCCCGGACTCGAGCATCGCCGCGATCTCCTCGTCGCCGTAGCCGGCCTCGCGCAGCACCTCCTCGGTGTGCTCGCCGAAGGCCGGCGCCGGCCGGGTCGGGTCGGCGGGGGTGCGGCTCAGCTTCACCGGGTGGCCGAGCTGGCGCACGGTGCCGAGCTGCGGCTGCTCGATCTCGACGACCATCTCGCGAGCGCGCACCAGCTCCGAGTCGAGCGCCTCGTCGAGGTCGTAGACCGGCTCGATGCAGCAGTCGTGCTCGTCGTTGAAGGCGAGCCACTCGGCGCGGGTACGGGAACGGAAGATCTCAGCCACCTGTCGCCAGGCGTCGGACCCGGGCGCCTCGAACTGGGACTCGACCAGGTCGGGGCGGCCGACCCCGTTGCAGAAGGCGGCCCAGAACTTCGGCTCCAGGGCGCCGCAGCTGACCCAGCCGTCGGCGGCCTCGTAGGGGAGGTAACAGGCCAAGCCACCGGCCAGCTGCTGCTCGCCGCGGCGCGGCACCTCGCCGTCGCAGAAGTAGCGGCCGGCGACCATCGCCAGCCAGGAGAGGGCGCCGTCGGCCATCGAGACGTCGACCATCTGGCCCTCGCCGGAGCGGCGGCGCTCGTGCAGCGCCGCCATCACCCCGAAGGCCGCCATCAGGGCGCCGCCGCCGAGGTCGGCGATCTGGCCCCCCGACTGAACCGGCGGCCCGTCCTTGCTGCCGGTCAGCCCGAGCAGGCCGACCAGGCCGAGGTAGTTCATGTCGTGGCCGGCGCGCTGCGCGTAGGGGCCGTCCTGGCCGTAGCCGGTGATCGCGCAGAAGACGATCGCGGGATTCGCCTCGCGCATCCGCTCGTAGCCGACGCCGAGCCGGTCGAGGACGCCGGGACGGAAGCCGTCGAGGACGACGTCGTGGGACTCGACCAGGCGCAGCAGGGCCTCGCGGCCGGCCTCGGACTTGAGGTCGAGCCGGACCGAGCGCTTGCCGCGGTTGAGCGAGAGGTAGAGCGAGGAGCGGGTGCCGAGCGCCTGCTGCTCGTCGCTGCCGTAGTACGGCGGCGCCCAGCGGATGTAGTCGCCGATCCCGGTGTCCTCGACCTTCAGCACCTCGGCGCCGAGGTCGGCGAGCAGCAACGAGCAGAAGCCGCCGGGCAGCAGGCGGGTCAGGTCGAGGACCTTGACGTCGGAGAGCGGCAGGCCGCTGCCGTGCCCGTCGCCGCTCATGCGAGCTCCACCTCGACCGGGAAGTTGACC
>Ga0190271_10000901_pt1 | contig 15972 bp, 31 predicted proteins | sample Popmic356T_FD_133747 | JGI IMG/M metagenome (GOLD analysis project Ga0190271, IMG submission 133747) | Populus adjacent soil microbial communities from riparian zone of Weber River, Utah, USA - 356 T | ecosystem: Environmental > Terrestrial > Soil > Riparian zone | place: USA: Utah | collected...
ACCTTGGTCTTGTACTCCTCGCTCCACTCGCTCACGGCGCGGCCCCCCAGTCGATGGTGTACTCGAAGCCGAGCTCCTCGTCATGACCGATCCGCTCGTTCATGACCTGCTCGGCGAGCTCGCGCGTTTCGGCAGTGACGGTGACCAGGTAGTGGAAGACCGGCGGTGAGCTGAAGAGCGCCTCCGCCGCGGCCTCGGCCGCCTCCTTGGTGACGTACGGGACGTGATCGTCATTGGGGAACGCATCCCGCTGGGTGGCCTCGTGGTGCTCGTAGACGGTGCCCTCCTCGTTGATGAACCACCGCGTCTTGGTCACCATGGCGATCTCCTCGTCGGTGGCGTACCGCTCGACGTCGTGGCCCTCCATCCGGAACTTTTCCCCGTCGACCGGGGTGGTTCCGTACAGGGCGGTGCCGGATGTGAACGACGATGCGCCGAACCCGCCGGTCACGAGGAACACCCGGTTCGCGATGTCCCGGTACTTGGGGTCGAAGCGCTCCTCACGGATGATCACGTAGCGGTCGGTCAGGTCGGTGTTGAGGGCGTTACCCACGGCGGTACTCCATCTTGAGAAGGACGATGTCGAGGGTGTCGGCATCGCGTTGCATGGTGGTCAGGAACCGTCGGGCCTCGGCGAAGTCGCCGGTCTCGATGGCGTCGTTGACGTCCTTGGCGTCGCGCTCCAGATCGCGCAGCGCCTCGGCGAGCTGGTCGGTCAACCGCTTGGCCATCAGAGGTCACCTCCCCATGCGAAGGGCAGGAAGCCCTTGCTGCTGAGCCATCCGTCGAGCGCCTCGACGTACTCGGTCACCTCGACGGCGTGGGCCATCCACTCCTGGCTGCCCTTGGTCTCGACCTTCATCTGGGCGATGGTCAGGCGGAGCAGCCGCAGGGTCTCGTTGGGGTCCATCAGAGCGCCCACCGCTCGGCGTCCCAGCCCCAGCGCGAGTAGCCCGTCATGGCGGCGACCCACCCGGAGACGGAGTCGTTGACGTCCTCACCCGGTGCGGGCTCGCTGACCGCCTCGAAGGTCTCCTCCTCGTCGACATCCAGCGCCGACCAGCAGTGGTCGTCAGTGGACGGGAACGACGGGTCGCCCGCCGCCGGGTGCGGCCAGCCGAGCTGCTGCGGGATGAAGCCCATCCCGTCGCAGGCGACCGTGTCCAGCGTCGCGCGCACTCGGCGCTTGTCGTCCTCGACGACGGTGCCGTAGAGCAGCGCGGTGGCGTCGTACTTGTAGTTGGACGCGTCGGTGTAGCGGTAGTGGACGCGGGTGTACGGCATCAGAGCCTGCTCTCGATCTCGTTGAGCATGTCGCCCGCCATGGCGTTCTCCGCGGGCTCGGGCAGGGTGTCCGGGTCGATGGTCTCGAACTCGCCCTGAATCTCGATGAGTTCGCCCATGCTGATCCGCTCCATCTCCAGTTCGTGCCGGAGTTCGGCGACCCGTTCCTTGGTCATCCGCGGCCACGCCTGCGGGCGTCCGTCGGTGCCCGCGAGGCGCACGGCGTCCGCGGGGCTGGTGACGTCGCAGAACGCGTTGCCGCTGTCGTCATGCACGTACGGCACGCCGGGGTCGTTGCTCTCGTGGATGGGCCGCTTGCAGTGCTGGCAGGTCATCGGGTGTCCTTTCGTCGTTGGAAGATCAGTGTATCACACCGATCACTTGGGGAAGTTCACCGTCACCGGTGCGATGGCCGCGTCGGTCAGCGCCGCGAGGTTAGCTGCGAGGTGCACCCCGCACGGACCGCAGTACCGCGCAGCGGTCTTCGGTGCGTCCTCCTCGTCCTGCCAGATGGTGGTGACGAGCGACTTGCCGTGCGGCGCGGTGTTGCGGATGGCGGTGATCGCGACCGCGGTGCAGTCCTTGGTCGAGCACTTCATGACGTCGCCTCCGCCGCCTCGTAGATGTCCTCGGTGCACTGCTCGATGTTCCACTCGTGCTCGAAGTCCGGGTTGTTGTAGCCCAACTTGGTCACGAACACCAGGCCGCACGAGTCGATGATGCACTCGCGCAACTTGCTGGCCGGGTAGATGTCGTAGCCCATGGACTCCGCCATCGCGCGACGTCCCTCGTCGGGCAGGAAGTAGATCTTGTGGCAGCCGTCCCACGCGATGGGCCAGCCCGCCTCCTCCAGTTTGGCGATCTTGTCCGCCGTGGTCAGTTCGGTCGTCTCGGTTGCCATGTCAGTACTCCCAGATCTCGGGGTCGCCGGTGTAGGTGTCGAGCCCGGTGGCGTAGCGCAGCCACGCACAGACGAGGTCGATGTGGTGCTGCTGCAGGACGATGTCGATGTTGAGGTCGGCCGTCGGCAGACGCCACGACAGGGTGCGGACCATCCCGACGGGCAGCGACCAGTCGTCCTCGTAGCCGGACAGGTCGTGGTCGCGGTTGCCCATGTCGATGATGCCGTCGGCGATGTCGCGCTCGAAGATGTACTCGCCGACCTCGAAGCCGCCGGAGTCCTCCGCCCGCAGGTAGAACGACTCGCCCGGCACGCGCTGCGCGATCATGACCCGGTACTCGCGGGTCTCGGGGTAGGCGTTGCCGCTGTACCAGCCGGTGACGTCCATGCCGAAGTTCGGCAGGGTGCTCATGCGGGCCTCACCCGGTTCACCGTGATGACGTCCATGTCCTTGACGTCCTTGTCGCCGTCCGGGTAGTCCTGCATCCACTGCTCGGCCTCGGAGAAGTCGTCGATGGGGCCGTGCAGGGTGACGTTGGACCAGTCCTCGTAGTCGACCTTCTTGCCGTCGGTGTCGGAGTTGTAGGTGATCCGCACGAAGAAGGCCATGCCGAACTCGGCGGAGGTCTTGACGAAGCCGTCCTCGTCACGGGGCAGCGGGTTGGTGGGTGTCGTCGTTTCGTCCATGGGAACAGTCTCTCACACAATCTCGTCAGTTGCAACTCTCCACAGGGATGTCCACACCTGTGGATGGCCGCCTCTGCACAAACGTCAGTGGGTGTGGTTCATCTGGTAGCGGATCGGCATCTCCTCGTCGACGACGTCATTGCCGTCGTCGTCGACCTTGGTGACCACGACCTGGTGGAACGCGTTGATCAGGTCCAGTGCGATGATCTCGGCGACGTCCGGGTTGTCGATGGTGACGATGTTGTTGGGCAGGCAGTCCGGCTTGTCGGCTGGCTCGCGCCATCCGGCGAAGCAGTCCGGTCCGCCGGTGCGGATGGCAGTGCTGAGGGTGACGACTCCGCGGTCGCCGACCATCGTCCTCAGCTCGGCGATGGGCATGGTGGTGTGGATGATCATGGTTCAGTTCTCCTCGTAGACGCGGTGCTTGGTGTTGCCGTAGGGGTCATAGACGTGGTCGGGGTCGAACTCTGGGTCGAGCGCCGCAGCCTCGTGCATCGCCTGGGCCTCCCACTTGTCGTGCTGGGCCTCCCAGTTCCACGGGGTGCCCATCGTCTCGGCGAACGCATCGCGTGCCATCGTGATGTCCAAGCCGCCCACCTCGTCGGCGATGTCCTCGAACCCGGCGTCACGCAGCGCGGAGCCGATGTCGCCGCGCTCCTCGTTCTCCACGTCCTCGACATCGACGTAGAGGTCACTCATCAGTCCCCCCGACATCCACCCGCGGCTCGGGGTTCCACTCCTCGGCCTCCCACGACCAGCCGGAGGTCTCCTGTGCCCGGTCCACGGCCTCGTGCTCGTTGTCGGCCTCGACCACCATCGAGGTCCCGGTGACGACCCAGCGCTTCATGTCCTTGTCCTTTCGTCGTGAGTCTTCAGACTACCACATGGTGCCAGCATCTCCATCGCCTGGATCCCTCCTTCTGCACAAACGTCAGTGACGAATCCCCCGCCAGGCGAGCCACCTGGGAACCAGGCGGCCCGCCCTTCAGCGGTTGTCGAGGCGGACCCGCAGGTTCGCGTCCTCGGGGCGCTCGGTGGCGGTGTAGCCCTTGGCGATCTTGGAGTCGAACTGCGCCTGCGCCAGTGAGATTGCGATCGCCATGGACGGGTGCACGCTCGGCTTGATCGCGCCAGCTCCGAGGTCGGGTCGCCGCCCGTAGCGGATCGTCATCTGCCACTGCCCCGAGTCGAGCAGGTCCACACGGACCTCGTAGTACTTGTCGTGAATGTCCGCGATCCACGTTGCGTAGCGCGACCACACCGGGGGCATGTCGCGGAAGTCCTGTGTCTCACTCATCGTCTCTCTCCTTGCCTGTCTGTCGTCGTTGTGTCGTTGGGTGGGTGCCCCGGCCGGAGGGGGACGAAAGGACAGTAACGACCCCTCGCGTCCTGCGGTGACTAATCCGCAGTGGCCGGGACACCCGGTTCGTGGGGCTAGACCCTGCGGTCCAGCCGGGTCATTTCCTTGATCGCGGCCTTGCCGACGAGGTCGGCCACCTGCACCGCCGTCTTGCGGCGGCAGTCCACCACCGGGGCACCGTAGGAGGTCATCGAGTCGGTGAACCGCAGGAAGATCACGGCGACCCCCTTGCGCTTGGCCAGCGGCATGAACGTCTGCGCGTACTGCTTGTGCGTGTCCACGACGAACTGCCCGTCGCTGGCCACGAACAGCAGCCGAGCACCGCGCCCGTCGAGCAGGTCCAGTTCCCGGTCCAGCGCCAGCGCCGCCTTCTTCCAGCACTCGCTGCCGTCGCGGGGCAGGAACAGCCGCACGTCGGTCTCGCGCACCCCTGCCGGGGTGACGCCGTGCACCTTGGACCCGAAGTGCACGCTGGCCACCTTCGCGTCGATGTGCGCGCCTGCCGTGGAGACCACCCACTGCGTGCTCGCCAGCGGCTGCATCGCCGCGCCCATGCTGCCCGAGATATCGACAGCGAAGCCGATGGTCAGGGGCGTGGAGTCCACGCGGACCCGGCGCTTGCTGGCCCACATCGCCACGTCGGAGTCGCGGCTCATCGAGCGGTTCGCCGCATCCTGCACCGCCACGCGCCCGCGCAGCCTGCCGGGAGGAACCATCGAGGCGACCTTCGCGACAGCCTTGTCGCGGAAGTCGATCCGCTCCAACGTCTTCGCCAGCGTGCGTGCTGCACGCCGCTCGTCAGCAGTCGGCTCGCGCCGCGAGACAAGGTGCGTGAAGCCGTCAGGGGAGTAGCCGTGCGCACCGGGGGGAGCGAACGCCTCGGCGTGCGGCTTCTCGCCCTCGGCCTTGCGTGCGGCGTCAGCCTCACGCTCGGCAGTGGCCCGAGTCTCGCGCTCGTCGGCGCGCTTCTCCACGACCTCACCGTCCATGCCGACAGCAGCAGCGCGGACCCCGGCCATGATGCCCTCACCGAAGCCGGGGGCACCCTCGCCCTCGCTCGGCTCGCCCTTGCCCTCGCCGGGGTCGCCGGGCAGCGCCATGATGATCATCGAGCCGCCGACCATATCGGAGGCGTCCTCGGGGTCCTCGTCCAGCGCTTCCAGCCACGCCGTGGCGACCTTGACCATGCCCGCGTAGTCGTCGTCGCGCAGGCGCAGGAAGCGCTGCCACAGCGGCTCCAACGCGTCCAGCGTCTCGTCGCCCAGCACCGCGGCAATGTCGTCGCGGAAGCCCTTGACCTCGTCGGGCGCGAGGATGCCCGCGTCGACCCGAGCGAGCAGCAGCCCCGCCGCGCTCGCCGCGCCGTACTTCGTGTCGGGGATCGTGAAGTCGCGGGCCACAATCTCCATCGCGCAGCCTCGCAGGAAGACCTTGTCGCTGCGGTGCTTTCGCACGGCCAGCCCCTCGATGCGGGGTTCCTCCAACGTGGTGATCACGTCGATCATCTTGCGGGTCGCGCCGTAGTCGTTCATCAGTTCCTCGACCTCAAAGATCGAGTGCTCGGCGTGGCTCGCCTCGTGGCACAGCGCGCCGATGACCTCGGGGTGCGAGAGCCGCCAGAGGTCGTCTTTCAGGTCGACCTTGTCGATCGGTCCGAGGTCGATGATCGCGGAGTTCAGGTGGACCTCGGCCAGCGCCGGGACGAAGCACGCGGGCGCGCCGTGCCCCGCGTCCTCGCCCACCACGGCGGTGATATCGGTGCGGCTGGCGCGGTTGTTGACCAGCGGCCCGACCTGCGCGGCCACCGGGTAGAGGTCGGGGTCAGACGTGGCGAACGTCGCCGTGCTGCCGTAGATGATGTGTGCGCCCATGAGGCTCACGTCCTTTCGTCGTTGTCTGCGGGGGAGTCACCCTCGCGTTGTCTCAGTCTAGCACACGATTGCGGCTGGGTGTGCCAGTTGCCTCGTCCCTGGTCGCCGCCCTCTGCACAAACGTCAGTGAGGTTTCGTCAGTGCGGTCGAGCTCGGTAGCTGCCTGGGGGTCGATGCGGATGGTGCTGCCCCGCCCCTTGCGGGGCGGGGCGGTGCCGCTCAGAGGGAGAGCGGCTTGTACTTCTTGCCCAGCGTGCGGGAGAGCATTTCGGCCACCACCGGGCGGTCGTCCTCGGGCGCGGAGCCGATGAGGTTGCGGATCGCGAAGCGGTCACCGCGGCTCGTCCACTGCGCGCTGGCGCGCAGCAGTTCGCGCATCTGCGGTGCCCACGAGATTTCGCCGGTGGCGCGGCGCTTGTCAAGGTTCTCAGCCGCCGTGACCAGCACGTCGGGGCAGCCCATTTCGCGAGCCACCTTGTAGTCGGTGGTGACCTCGACGTGCACCGCGAAGCGCGAGAGCAGCGCCTCGGACAGGCGCACACCGGGGGCGTGCGGGTTGGTCGCGCCAATGACGATGAAGCCCGGTCCGGTCTCGACAGTGCCCCGGTCGGGGTTGGCCGTGATCGGCAGGCTCAGCCGCCCGTCCATGACGGAGAACAGGGTGGTGAGCACCTTGGGTGCGACCACGCCAATCTCGTCCACGAACAGCGGGACCCTGCGGTCCATCGCCTCGACCAGCGCGCCGTCGCCCCAGCCGTAGGTGCCGCCGCCGCGAGTCGTGTACCCGCCGATGAAGTCGGAGACCTCGGTTTCCTCGGTGCCCAGCATGGTGACGAAGTCGGTGCCGAACGCGGAGTCGACCAGTGCCGTCTTCCCGGTCCCCGGCTCGCCGTAGAAAAAGACGTGCTCGCCGTACAGGCGCGAGTCCTGCAACACCTGAACGTCATCGACGCCGTCGATCTTGCGGACCTTGTACCGCTCGCCGTTGGGGCGCGTCACGTACCCGCCCTTGACCTCGGGGTAGGCCGTGGTGAACGGGGCCGCGACTGCCGCCACCGGCTCGGGTGCGGGTGCGGGCACGGTGACCGGCTCAGGCTCGGGCGTGGTGGGACGGCAGGTGCCAGCGGCGTGGGTGTGCGCGTCCAGCCAGCCGTTGTCATCCTTGGACGTGGCACCCAGCCAGCCGTTGACGAACGCCTCGGCGTTGGGGTCCACCGCCGCGCTGGCGGGGTCGGTGTCGATCGCGTCCAGCACGCGCTGGTAGCGCAGCCCGACGTTGCGGTGCAGCGTCCCGCCCGCGGCCTCGCTGACCTCGTCGGGGGTGACCTCCATGAGCAGCGGCCCGACGCTCAGGCTCATCTTCTCGTCGCCCACCGCGAGCAGGTTGATGTACCCGCTCACCCACGGTGCGAGGTCTCCGACCACGGTGTGCCGCCACCGGGTGCGCGACGTGTCGGTCAGGGTGCGGCGGAAGACCGCCTTCTCCGCGAACACGATCATCTGCTGGCGGCTGGTGCCGTCCACGTTCGCGACCTGCAACATCAGTGCCGTTGCCTTGCTCATTGGGTGTCCCTTCGTCGTTGTTGCTTGTCTCCCTAGAGACTAGCACACTGTCCTGTCAGCACCTAATCGGGGTTCGCCCTCGGCGTGCCGCTCGGTGTGTTGGTGTGTCCAGCGAGGTCAACCATACACGAGCGGCGGGCTAACGTCAGTGGGTTTCATCAGTGACGTTATCGCAGGTCAGCGAACTACACCGGTGTCACTCAGCCCACTGGGGAAGGTCCAGCGCGCGGCCAGCGTTGACCCCCTGTCTGCACAAACGTCAGTGCGTTAGGTGCACACGATGCGGTGTTCTGGGATACACTTGCAGCACCGCACAGGAGTCGAACAGGACGGCTGGGCGAGCATCCACGCAAGGCCCAGCGACGAAAGGACCACCCCCATGGTGACAAGGTCAGACCCCGAGAAGCACCGCGAGCAGGTTCGCGCCGCGAACCGTGCCCGGTACAAGGCGATCCAGATTCTCATCAACGAGAACCAGGGCAGGTTCGACGTGCTCTACGCAGAGTGCGCCGCCGACGAAGGCGTCACGCCCAAGCCTCGTGGCCGCATCGACGTGGTCTCGATGCAGCGCCAGATCGCAGAGCTTCAGGGCAGGCTCGCCCAGATCACCCAGCCCTCCGACAGCTCTGCGTAAACGTCAGTGGCGGTGCCGCCGCGACGCAGCAAGGCCCGCACCTCACGGTGCGGGCCTTGCTCGTGCGGTGGGTCAGCGTGCGGCGCGGGCGATCTCCTCAGCCAGCGCGGTCAGGTGCTCGGCGAGGTGCCGCTGCCGGTACAGCGCGGCCATCGCGGCTGTCACGCCGGGCTTGTCGGACACCACCCCGCACTCGCGGCAGGTCACCTTGTAGTGGGCCACGTTGATCTCGCCGATGTCCCACTTGCCGGTGCCCTTGACCTCGGTCAGTGGCTGGATCGCGCCCATCACTCGTCCGCCTCGGGGTCGTAGGCGGGGTTGACCAGCCCGGCGCGGGTCAGCGTCTCGTCCACGTCCTCATCGAAGAACGTCCACAGGTCGGCACCCTTCGGGCCACCGATGAACACGGCCTCGCCGCGCTTCATGAGGGCGGTCATCGCCTCGGGTGCGGTGCAGGTGAGCGCGCCCTTGCCCTCGCGGTCGCGCAGGCTGTCCAGCAGCGACAGGTCGTGCATCCCGAGCCGCCCGGTGGCGGTGGTGTAGCGGGTGATCGCGTCGAGCGCGGTGGACAGCAGCGCGACGTGCTCCGCGTTCTCGTCCTTGGGGGCGTCGGGCAGCACCTCGTCGTAGGAGGCAGCCTGCCGCGTCATGAACGCGAGGATGGGGCGCAGCGCGGCCTTGAGGGCGGCGTCGGTCAGGTCGTCCTCGATGCCGTCCCGGTCGCGGGCCTGCGCGCTCTGGATCGCGTTCATGAGGCGGTCCGCGGCGCGGATCGGCTTCTGCCAGTACGGCCAGCCGTCGGAGTGGGAGTTGGTCCACGCGACCAACTTGGCCAGCACCTTGACCGCGTAGGCGAGGTTCGGGCGCTCGGTGTCGTCACCGAACTGGTCCACGGCCCGCTCGACCTCGTGCTCGTTCATCCACATGGTGTGTCCCTTCGTCGTTGTCTAGGTACAACCTACCACACCAGCCAGTCAGTTGAGGCGAAAACGCCTGGGCCACACCCCACCTCGCTCTGCACAAACGTCAGTGCGGTTCACCCCCGCAGGGGGTCAGCTCTCAGCTGCGCTTCCACTCGGGGTCGATCTCGCCGTAGCGCGGTTGGAGCATCACGCGGGTGCGGTCGGCCAGTTCCTGCGCGACGCGGTGCGCGACGCGGGTGACGTGCAGCGGGTTGCCGCACGGCTGCTCGACCACCTCGGTCACGCTCGACATCACCTGCCCGCTCGTGTCGACCACCTCGGTCGTCATCGTGACCCTGACGTTCCCGATCGCACTCATGCCGCCACCTCGGGCTTCCATCCGCAGTCGGGGTCAAGCACGGCGACACCCTCGCCGTCGTAGCACTTGAGGTTGCCCGAGTTGTGGATCCACGGGTCGGAGTCCTCGTCCAGCGGGTCGGCGCAGTTCAGGCACAGTGGGCGCGGGGGCCACCAGACCCCCTGCTCGGTCTCGTCGGTCCACGGGATCTCGGTGACGAGGTAGTCGATCTTGTTGACGATGTGGTAGCCGGGCACGGCGTACGCGCCGTTGGCGTAGTCGTCCTCCATGATCGTCCAGACGTGCCGCAGTGGGATGTGCAGCGTCTGCGCGTGCCGCCAGATGAGGTCTCCCCCACTGGGTTCGGAGTCCGGGGTGGGGACCGGGATGTACGTGGTCATCCACTCGTCTTCGGTGAGCGTGGTCATCGCTCGTCCTTTCGTCGTTGGTGATGCACTGTGAACAGTGTATCACATGGTCCTAGCCTCGATGAGGTCGGCGGTCGCGGCTGCCGCACCATCACGGGCGGCGCGGGCCTTGACCCACTCGCCCTCCCAGCGCCACGGCTTCTCCAGCAGGTCGATGATGTTCTCCACGTCAGGAGCGCCGTCCTCGGACTGCTCCAGATAGCGCAGCAGGGTGGCGAGGTTGCGGTGGCTGAAGTACCACGCGGGGCCGAGGTCGAGGTTCTGGTCGTCGTCAAGCATGTGGCCACTCTAGGGTCGGGTGCCGACAGAACTGGCGGGTCGCCAGCTCTGCACAAACGTCAGTGGGTAGGGGTGCGAGCGCGCCGCCCCGCCCAGTGGTTCCTGGTCGGGGCGGCTCGTGCTCAGGACAGCGCGGCGATGATGCGGCGCAGCGGTTCGACGCTGTAGTCGTCCTCGCCTGCCGGGCCGTCGAGTGCCTGCGCGAGCAAGTCCTCGGCGTCGTCGCGGGCGGGCTTGCGCTCGGCCGCGGCGATGATGTCGTCGATGTGCGGCACCACCACCGCGTCCAGATACCCAGCCTTGATCAGCGCCGCGGTGACCTTGTGCGCGTGGAGGTCGGGGAACATCCGTTCCTCGGTCCGCAAGCGGGTCAGGACATCCTCGATGAGGTCGGTGACCTCGGTGCGGCCCACCGCCTGCGAGGCGTCCCAGACAGCCGCGTAGTGCGGCTGTCTGGGGCGCTCGCCCTTCACGAGTCCGACTCGCCGTAGAGCAGCGTGCGGTAGTTGGTGACCCGGCTGCACGCCGCGAAGTCGGTGGGGGACAGGATCGCCTGCACCGCCTTCTTGTCCAGCCCGTGGCGGCTGCGGTGCGGGTAGCGCACGACCACCTTGCCGGTGGAGTCCACGCCCTCGGTGGCGAGGCCCAGAGCGGCCTTGACGGCGTCCTCGTGCTTTGCGAGGTCCACCTGCATCGCCTTGATGCGGGCGCGCAGCGCCTCACCCTGATCGACGTGCGCGAGCACGCTGGTCACGTCGACCTTCCCGCCGTCCGGCGCGGGGGCCGGAGCCGGTGCGGTGGCCGGTGCGGCAGGCTCAGGAGCCGGAGCCGGTGCGGTGGCGATGTCCCCGCTGGCCATAGCGGCGACCACCTCGTCGCGCATGGCGTCCCAGTCGATCACCAGCCCGCGCTTGATGTCGGCCTCGGCGCGCTTGCGCTCGATGTCGGGGGTGGAGAACCCACCCTGCACGAACACGGCGTGGGCAGCGAGCATGTTGGCGCGCTCGTCGGTGACGACGCTGGCGTCGTCGGTCTCGGTGGTTGTCATTGCGTCTCTCCTTGAGGGGGTTTCGATCTTGCTTAGAGCCTAAGCATACACGAGGGAATCCCAAAACACCAACGCTGGGAGGAGGATGTCGAGGAGATGGCGGAGGACCTCCTCCTTCTGCGCAAACGTCAGTGACGTTGCCAGCTGGCCTGGTCCCTGGGGAGCTCGAACTGGGCTGGGACACACCGAAGGGCCGGACCTCTCGGCCCGGCCCTTCATGCCCTGCGGTCCTACACCGAGGAGATGTAGAACTCGGTCTTCGGCGTGTCGACCTGCGGCGGCATCGGCTGGTCGTGCTGGGCCGCGGCCTGCACCATCATCTCCTTGGCGCTGGGGATGCTGTTCAGCACCTGCGTGGCCACGCCCTCGGGCACGCCCGTGAGGAGGATCGTGCGCTGCGCCGCGAGGTGCGAGGTGAGGGCCTGCGACAGCGCCCGGTCGAGGTCGGCGTCGACCTCGGCGTTGATCGTGGACAGCGCCTCGGCCAGCGCGCTCACCTCGAACGAGGTGCTGCCCACGCCGTGCCGGTACGGCATGTTCTGCACGCGGAAGCCGTCCGCCTCGGCGTCGGCCTTGATCTTCGCGCACGCTGCCGCGAACTTGTCGGACGCGGCGGCGAGACGCTTGTGGTACTTGTCGGCGTCGGCCTTCTTGGACTCGAACTCCGCGATTGCGGCCTCGCGGCGGGTGCGCTTGACGTCGGCGGCGAACGCGCGCATCTCGGCGGTCAGCGCGGCGAAGTCGTTGTCCACCAACGCGGTCAGCGCCTTGCGCTCGGCGGCGTTCAGTTGCGCGATCGGCTTCTCGCCCTTGGTGATCTGCCCGTGCGCGGCGGCGACCTCGTCGTTGGTGGCGGCGACCGGAGCGGCTGGTGCCACCTCGTGGGTGTGCGGCACGTAGCGGTCGGGGCTGGAGTACATCTTGTACGCGTACTCGGTGATGTGGTGCTTGACGAGGAACGCGAAGACCTCCTCCTCGCTCGGCTTGCCTGCGGCGAGGTCGACGCACAGGTGCGCGATCGTGTGCTCCTCGATGAGGTGCGGCTTGAGGATCTTCTGGTGCATGGTCACGCCGTGCTGGTGCATCATGTGCGACATCTGCTCCTTGCGGAGCATCGGGTCGAAGGCAGGCTGCACGGTCGGGGGTGCGGTGGTCTCGGTCACGGGGTGTCCATTCGTCGTTGGGGGATGACGTAGTCAGCCTATCACACCGAGCCGTCGAGGAGGTGGGGAGGTGAGGAGGTGCTCCAGGCGCAACGAGCTCTGCACAAACGTCAGTGACGAATGTGCGCCGGACGCACGAGACCCGCCAGACCCCCTGCGGTCTGACGGGCTCGTGGGCTCTGGGTCAGCGGCGGACCAGCAGTTCGCTCTCGCCGCGGCGGGTGAGGTAGCCGAAGACCTTGTCCTTGGGGATGAGGACTTGGGTGATCGCGGCGTTGGCCCCGAAGCGGGTGGCGAAGAACTTGGCCACCTTCTCGTCGGTGGTGTGGCTCCAGCCGCCGTCGTCGATCTCGCCGCGCCATGCGGGGATGGGGTCGGGCAGCGCATCGAACTCTGCGCGCTCGTCCTCACTGCCCAGCCACAGGCTCGTGCTCGCGAACAGCGCGGTCCAGTCGTCCATGCACTGCGGGATGTTCTCGGAGTCCACCCAGATGTCAGCAGCGAGGTCGCGGTCGTCCTGCGACTGCCCGAGCGGCAGCGCCCCACCGTCCTCGTCGCGCCCGGTGACGTAGTCGATGAACGCCTCCAGCCGGTACGGACGCTCGTGGAGGAAGACGACGTGGTGCCAGTCCTCCTTCTCGATCGCTGCGTCCAGCAGCCTGCGCTTCTGCACCAGCGCCCGGTTGGACAGTCCCGGCAGGGACAGCGGCACCGAGTAGACCAGCGGGTGCTTGAGCATCCGGCCCCACGTCGGGTCGACCTCGACGCACGCCTCCAGTTCCTCGCACAGTTCCTCGGCAGCCAGCGCCGCGAGGTCGCTCATCGCCTCGTCCATCGCCGTGCTCACCGCTGCACCGGGGGGTGCTCGATCATCCAGACGCCCGCGTTCAGCGTGGCCAGCGCCCACTGCACGCGCATGTCGATGGGGATGTGGTGGTCGGTCAGGTGGGTGCGTGCGGTGCGCACCGCGCCCTCGGCGATCTTCTCGTCGGTCAGCACCTCGACCTGCGGCAGGAGGCTCACGGAGCCACCGCCGCACGCATCACGATGCCGGTGATCTGGAAGTCGTAGCCCCAGACCTCGCTGACGCCGTCGTGCACGACCGGGACAGCCATGCCGTCCTCGACCCGTGCGAGCACGCCGTCGAAGCCGGGACGCGGCTCGTCGGTGGTCCGGTTCCTCACGAGGATGGTGCGGTCGCCGCTGCGCCACGTCCGTGCGGTGATCACGTCGCCGGGCTGGTAGTCGTCCATCAGGGGTGTCCTTTCGTCGTTCGTCGTTTGACTAGTGACAGCCTATCACAGGGGTGCCGCTCGGTGCTGGGAGCGGGGGACGTCCTCTGCACAAACGTCAGTGCGCCGCGCCGGACATGACGAAACCCCCGCCGGGAGCCCTCCTGGGGGGAAGGTGGGCTCAACCAGCGGGGGTTCGCCGTAGTCGGGGCAACCCTTACGAGGAATCCCCAACCACTGACCTGACACTACCGCGGCACTGAGGCGGTGTCAGGAGTTTCGTGATCTTCGAGGTCGACGTCGCAGCTGTGATCGTCGGTGACGACTTCGATGACGGGTTCGTAGCCGTTGGCCACCCAGTCCTTGACGTCGCTCCACGCAGCCTCCGCGAGCATCTTGTCGGTGACCTCCACGTCGTCGGGGAAGCGCTCGTCGGGGAAGATGTCGATCTGGATGACCGCGTAGGGCCGGTGCTGGCTCATGAGCGCGCCATCCCCACCAGCGGCCAGTCCGCCGGAGCGTGACCGCCCTTGCTGATCCACTCGTCGAGCGCCGTGATGTTGTCGATGATGTGGTCGGCTGTGCGCAGGATGGGGGTGTCGGTGAGGTCGTTCTCGGCGAGTGCCTCGTACGCCTTGATCTGCTCGCGGATGTCGCGCAGCACCACGGTGGGGTCCATCAGGCACGCACCGCGTGACGTGCGGCGTGGCCGTACTCGTCCTTGTAGTTCCAGAAGATGAAGTTCGACACCGCGCCCAGCGCGGCGATGACGAACAGGCCGATCAGCGACAGCCCGTTGAAGAACGGCAGCGCGGCGATGATCGCCCAGAGGACGATCGCTGCGGGGACCAGCGGGGCGATGGTGATGACTCGGAAGCCGAGCGGGGTGAGTCTCATGGTCACTCTCCGTCGAGGTCGTACTGCGGGCGGGTGGGGTTGAGCGCGTTCCAGACGGCCTTGGCGTCGGTCTCGGACAAGCGCAACTTCGTTGCGATGTAGGAGAACTCGGTCGGGTGCGGGTCCATCCGCGCCGCGACGCCGAAGTCGGGCAGGGCGACGAAGTCGGTCCCGTAGACGATGTTGTAGCGGGTGCCGCGGGCGTCCACGGTGAGTGACTGGGCGAGGGGCGTGCTGGGCATTGCGTGTCCGTTCGTCGTTGGGGTGCTAGGTAGAGCGTATCACAGAGTCCAGTCGAGCCGGCAAGCCTGAAGGCGGGCTTGAGGGCCGAGCTCTGCACAAACGTCAGTGACGAAACCAGGACCAGGGCACCTCATGCCAGCTGGGTGGTGACAGCACGACGCCCCACCAGCGAGACTGGTGGGGCGCGTGTCTTTGCAGGTGGTCAGGCGGGCACCACCTCGGCGGTCTTCTCGGTCTGGGCGAGGATCGCCTTGGCGGTCTTGAGCACCTTGTCCGCGGTGGCGGCGACGGCGGCGGAGTTGCCGTCGGACCAGCCCGCGACGTACGGCAGGGAGTAGGCGTCGGTGGTCATCCCGTGCGCGGTGGCCACGAGGTAGGCGACGCTCTCGGCCTCCACCTCGGCGATGCCACGGTGGGCGCGGGCCTCGGGCTTGAGGGAGTCCTCGTCGCAGTGCAGCAGCATGTGGGCCACCTCGTGGGCGAGGGTCTTGACGGTCTGCGCCTCGGTCATGCAGGACGTGACGTTGATGCGCTTCTCGCGAGGGTCGGTGTAGCCGTTCTCGCCGTGGTCGCTGGGACCGAACCGCACGGTGTAGCCGTGGTCGAGGGCGACGCCGGACAGGGACTCCAGCAGTCCCTCGGGGGCCATGCCCTCCAGCAGCACCGGGCGGATCTCCTCGGGCATCGGGTCGCCCTCGGTCTGGGAGACGTCGAAGACCGGGACCAGCCGGAAGCCGGAGACGTAGGTCTTCTCCTCGCCGGTCGCCGTCTCGCGCTTGCGGGTCATCGGGGCGAAGATCCACAGGCACTTCTCGCCCTTGCGGACCTGACGCCCCAGTTCCTCCCACTTGCGGTAGGACGCCACGCGGACCGCGTCGGGCATCTGGGAGAGGATCAGCAGGGTGTTGTTCAGGGAGTACTGACGGAACCTCGCGGCGAAGTCGAGGTAGGCCGTCCAGCCCTCGGAGGTGACCAGCGCCTCGGTCTGTGCCACCAGCACCTCGTGCATCTGCTCCAGCCGGTGGGCGCGTGCTTCGTCTTGTGCCTTGCTCATGGGGGTGTCCCTTACGTCGTTGTGGTCGCTTACGAGATAAGCGTACCACACCCTTGAGTCGGTGCAAC
>Ga0190271_10000902_pt1 | contig 15967 bp, 16 predicted proteins | sample Popmic356T_FD_133747 | JGI IMG/M metagenome (GOLD analysis project Ga0190271, IMG submission 133747) | Populus adjacent soil microbial communities from riparian zone of Weber River, Utah, USA - 356 T | ecosystem: Environmental > Terrestrial > Soil > Riparian zone | place: USA: Utah | collected...
CCGCTCTACATGGCCTGCGCCAACGACCGGCTGGTGCGCCGTCTTCTCGGCGAAGTCTTTGAACGGCCCGACCTCCTTACCGATCCAAGATTCGACTCGCGTAAGACCCGCACGGCCAACCGCGAGGAACTCCGCTCCGTCATCTCTGGCATCTTCAAGACCAACACACAGGAGCACTGGATCGCGAAGATGAAGAAGGTCAACGTTCCCGTCGGTTACCTTCGCACCGTCGAGCAGGGCTTCAATTCGCCGGAGGCGCGCGACCGTAAACGCGTGAGCAAGATTCCGCATCCGACCGCTGGCTTCGTTCCGAACGTGGAGTCGCCGATCCGCATGACCGGCACGCCGATCGTCGATCCGGTTGCTGCGCCATTGCTCGGTCAGCACACGAAGGACGTGTTGCGTGCAACGCTCGGCTATGACGATAGGCGCCTCGCGACGCTGACCGAGGCGGGGGCTTTCGGAAAGGTTGCAAGCGGCAAGTAAGCACGGCGCCATGGAGTTCCGGGCGCAATCCGCGCTATTGTTGCGAGGATCACTAGGACGGAAGGGTAGAACGCGGCTTGGTCTCATTCGGTAAACTCCTGCTGGTCGTCCTCGCAGGTCCTCGTTGCCTTCCCTTATTTTCTGATAACCGCGCAAACAATTGTGCCGGGCATGCTGCAAGTGAATCTGCATCCCGTCTACGGTTTTTCGTTGCTCGTCCTGCTACCGCTTGTTCAGGGCTTGCTCGGCGGGTTTGCGATCGAAATCACCGAGATCACCCCGAACAAGGTTCTCACCTTCAAGGTGACAGCGCAGCCCGACCATCCGGAAATCGTCGGGCACTTCAGTCTGGACAAAGGTCAGCTTTATCTCGAAGCCAATGCCGATGGCACGACCACGGTCATTGCCACGAGCTGGTACCGGATATTCGTCAGGCCGGCGCAGTATTTCGACTGGTGGGCCAGCGACATCGTGCGCAATGTGCACTTCCGCGTTCTTCATCACATCCGCGATCTGGCCGAAGCAGACAGGCGTAGAGCCGCCGGGAGCCGTTCATGACGTGACGGAGGAGAAATCGCGTGACCTTTCTGTTCCACCACATCCACTTGCGCAGCCCGGATCCCGTCGCAACCGGCGAGTTCTATCGCAGGATGTTCGGCGCCGAAGTCGACCTGTCGACATATCCGCCAGGATCGCCATACGCGGGTCAGCCGAAAGTCGCCATGATGCTCGGCGGGCAGCGGGTGCTGATCCATCCGGTGCATCCAAGACAACCGACCGGCGCGGCACCGCAGGCTCCCAATTTCGGACTGGAGCATATTGGTCTGACCGTCGCCGATCTCGATGCCGCCACTGCGGAGCTCGAACGCAAGGGCGCCCAGTTCTGGCGCAGGCCCGAAAAGACCGCGACCGGAAACCGCAATGCCTTCGTTAAAGGCCCGCAGGGTGTGCTCGTGGAAGTCATCCAGCTCGGCGGGGAGGGATAGCGCGCATCCCGGGCCGCCGCGAGCAGCAATCGGGTTGCCTGCTCCATGGCCGATCTCCTAGATTGCCTTCGTACGCATTCCTGTTCGTCCGTGCGGAGCAATCGATGAATCTCGCAAGCTGGCTCGAACGCGCAGGGCTCAGTCATGGCGCCTTGCCGGCGATCGCCCTCGGCGCGCACGTGGTGCGCAGCTATGGCGAACTTGCGCAGCGCGCGGCGCGGCTCGCGGGCGCGCTGGAGACGCGGTTTGGTCTCGCGCCGGGCGACCGTGTCGCGATCTTTGCCAAGAACTCACCCGACTACATCGAGGTTCTCAATGCGATCTGGCATGCGGGGCTCGCCGCGGTGCCGGTGAATGCCAAGCTGCACGGACGCGAACTGGCGTACATTCTCGAGCAATCGGGCGCGCGCATGTGTTTCGTCTCCGACGACCTCGGAGCGGCGGCAGCTGCGCACGCGCCGTCGACGCTGCAGCAACTCATGGTCATCGGCTCTGCCGGGTACGAACAGTTGTTCGCGGCCGATTCAATCCCAGTCGCGCCGCGCGAGGGCGACGATCTCGCCTGGCTGTTCTACACGTCCGGCACCACCGGCCGGCCCAAGGGCGCGATGATCACGCACCGTATGCTCAACTGGGTGGCGCATGCCTATCTGGGCGATGTCGATCACACCGTCGCCGGCGACGCGGTGCTGCATGCCGCACCCATGAGCCACGGGTCGGGCATGTACATCATGCCGCATGTGGCCCGGCTCGGGATCAACGTGATTTCTGAATCCGGCGCCTTCGAACCGGATGAAATCTTTGCGCTGTTCAGGCGCTGGCCGCGGACGTCGATGTTTGCGGCGCCCACCATGATCAAGCGGTTGACCGAAAGTACGGCCGACTGCGACCCCGAAAACATACGCACGATCATCTGGGGCGGCGCGCCGATGTATGTTGAGGACGCCATCAAGGCGCTCGATCGCTTCGGGCCGCGGCTGGCCCAAATCTATGGGCAGGGCGAGGCGCCGATGACGATCACGACGCTGACCAAGCAGGAGATCGCCGACCGCGGGCATCCGCGCTGGGCCGAGCGGCTCGCCTCCGCCGGGCGGCCGTACTCCTGCGTCGAAGCGATGGTGGCCGATGCCGACGGCAATCCGTTGCCGGTCGGCGAGACCGGCGAAATCTGCGCGCGGGGCGACGTGGTGATGCCGGGCTACTGGCAGAATCCGGACGCGACGGCGAAAGCGATCAAGGACGGCTGGCTCTTCACCGGTGACGTCGGCGCCTTCGATTCCGAGGGTTACCTAACGCTAAAGGACCGCTCCAAGGACGTGATCATCTCCGGCGGCTCCAACATCTATCCGCGCGAGGTCGAGGAGGTGCTGCTCAAGCACAATCGCGTGCGCGAGGTGAGTGTGATTGGCCGGCCCGATCCGGAGTGGGGCGAGGTGGTGGTCGCCTACGTGGTCGGCGAAACCACCGCGCAGGATCTCGACCGGCTTTGCCTCGATGAGATCGCCCGCTTCAAGCGGCCGAAGGACTACGTGTTCGTGGATCAATTGCCGAAGAACAACTACGGCAAGATCCTCAAGACCGAGTTGCGCGAGGCAGACGCGAAGCGGGGTTAGACTATCGTCCCGTTGCGACCCGCTTCGTCGCCGACTTCTTCGAGCCGAACCGGAACGTCAAGCCGCAGGTTCTGTCGCCGCCACGAAACCCTGCCAGGAACTCATGTACTTGATGAAAGCCGGGCTCAACCCCTCGTCCCGGAGATGCTCCGCCGTCACCGGCAGCGGCGGCGACCGGTAGGCCGGATCGCGGCGCACGCGCTCGGGGAAGTCGTGGCGCAGGATCGCCGCACGGCCGACCAGCACATAATCGCAGCCTGCCTCCAGCACACTGGCCGCCTGTTGGGCGCTCATCACCTTGCCGGCCGCGCCGAGCCGCACATTGCCGCGCGGCAAATCGGTGAAATAGCTCATCAGCGTGCGGCCCTGAAACGGTTCCTCGATCGGCTCCTTGGCGACGTCCCAGAGCGACATGTCGAGATAGTCGATCTTGCCCTGGTGCAGCACCTCAGCCGCGACATCGCGGATTTCCGCGAGCTTCAGGCCGAAGCGCTCGGGCGACAGGCGCAGACCGACCTGGAAATCTGGGCGGCACTGGGTGCGGATGCCGTCGATGATCTCGAAGACGATGCGGGCGCGGTTCTCGAGGCTGCCGCCGTAGTGGTCGTCGCGCTGGTTGACCTCGGCCGATAGAAACTGCGCAAGCACGTAGCCGTGCGCACCGTGCAACTCGATGCCGTCGAAGCCGGCCGCCTCCGCACGCCTGGCTGCCGCGATGAAGTCGTCGCGCAGACGCTCGACCTCGGCGAGACCGAGTGCGCGAGCGCCGCTCTTCGCATCGGCGGAAGGGGCAACCGGCGCGCCGACGAGATCCTTCGGCGAGCGGTTGCCGGCATGATGCAGTTGCACCGACGAGACCGAGCCGTTCGCCTTGATGTCGCGGGCAAGCCGCGCAATCCCGGCGATGTGCTGGTCACCGAAGATGCCGAGCTGGCCGGCAAAGCCCTGGCCGATGGCCTGGACATGCGCGGCGCAGGTCATCGTGAGGCCGAACCCACCCTTCGCGCGCATCGTCAGCCAGTGGAATTCCTCGTCGGACAGCCGTCCGTCGGCGTGGCTTTGCAGGTTTGTCAGCGGCGCCAGCATGAAGCGGTTCTTCATCGCCGGACCATGGGCAAGCGAAAGCGGTTCAAAAAGCTTCCTGGCAAAGGACATGCGGATTTCCGGGTGGTGATGCAGATGGCTTGCCGCGAGATTTCGCCCAGGATGACCCGTACCGCAATGGCGCTGCTGCAAGTCTGTCCTGCTGGCCGGCGGCGACAAAGAACGGGTGATGGCGCTTGAAAAGTCGCGCCTTGCGCCTAGGCGCGCTTCTTCTTTGGATTCGAACGCTTGACGATGCGCTTTTTCTTTTTCTTCGGCGGCTCGGCCGCGGCGACCGGCTTGCTCTCCCGCGGCGTCGAGGCGAACGAACTCAGCGCGTCATATTTCTGACTGAGCGCCTCCAACTCCGTTCTGAGCCGCTTGATCTCGGAATCCTGTCTCACGACGCGCCCCTGCAGGAGCTGGAAGTCGTCCACCAGCAGCTGTTGGGTCATCTCGACCTGATTCAGCGATGCGGAGGCGTCAGCCGCCGCCGCTGGCAGCGCGGGCTTTGCCACGGCCGGACTGGCGGGCCTGACCGCTTGCGCCTGTTCAGTCTCGCCATTGAAAAATCGCCAGCTCGCCAGTCCGAAGACAAGCGCGATGCCAAGGCTCACCGCAATCAATATGTGTCGTCCAGTCAGCAAAAGCGCACCGTTCGTTAACCAAAACTGTGACTGCGTTCCTAAACTTTCAATCTTCTACGGGAATTGCAAGCAACGCACGGTTGATACGCAGTTCGGGGCAACCGGGCAACCGTGCCCTGATTGATCGTGAATCGTGGCAATTCTGAAGCCGAAAGGCCTTTATTCCCTAAGAGTTGACGCCAACGGCGGCTGTTATTTTGACCTCAAAGCGGCTAGAAGTCCGCTGGTTCCCTCAAGTCAGCAGAGTCTTCGACATCATGCCCATTCGCCGGAGAGAATTCGTCCAGCTCGCCGCCTTCGCTTGCGCGGCGACGGCCATCGCCCCGCTCCATTCCGCCAGTGCTCAAACATCAGGAAGACCGATGACCACGCCGTCCGGCTTGCAAGTGCTCGATACGACGCCGGGGACCGGCGCATCGCCGAAGACCGGCGATATCTGCGTCATGCATTACACTGGCTGGCTCTACGCGAACGGCCAAAAGGGACAGAAGTTCGACTCCTCGGTCGATCGGGGCAAGCCGTTCGAATTCCCGATCGGCGTTGGGCGCGTGATCAAGGGCTGGGACGAAGGCGTTTCGACGATGAAGGTCGGCGGCAAGCGCACGCTGATCATTCCAGCGGCCCTGGGCTACGGCGCGAGCGGCGCCGGTGGCGTCATTCCGCCGAATGCGACGCTGATGTTCGATGTGGAACTGCTCGAGATCAAACCGAAGTAAGTTTCGGCCGCCGCTATCGTCGCCTCCGGAAAACAGGCATGCTGGCCCGCATCAGGGTCGTGCGTGCAAAAGTGTACGCGCACCCGGATCGGGGAGCCGATTGTCTGTCGTAAAGCGTAACAACGTGCAGGTCCGCGGGACCGGCAAGCGCGCGATGCTTTTCGCGCATGGGTTCGGCTGCGACCAGAACATGTGGCGGTTCGTCTCGCCGGCGTTCGAGAGAGATTTCACCACCGTATTGTTCGACCACGTCGGGGCGGGCCGCTCCGACCTGTCCGCCTATGATCCCGAAAAATACGCGAAGCTAACCGGCTACGCCGACGACATCATCGAGATCGGTCTTGACCTCGGTCTGCGAGAGGCAGTGTTCGTCGGGCATTCGGTCGCGGCCATGATGGGCGTGCTTGCCTCGATCAAGGCTCCGAGTTTGTTCGGGAGCCTGATCCTCGTTGGCCCGTCGGCCCGCTACATCGATGACATCAACTACTTTGGCGGCTTCAACGCCAAGCAAATCGCCGAATTGCTCGAGTTCCTGGAAGACAATCATCTCGGCTGGTCGGCGGCGATGGCGCCGGCGATCATGGGAAATGCGGACAGGCCCGAACTCGCCGAAGAATTGACCAACAGCTTCTGCCGCACCGATCCCGACATTGCCAAGGCGTTCGCGCGCGTCACCTTCATGTCCGACAACCGGGCGGATCTGCCGAAGGTCGGAGTGCGGACGCTGATCCTGCAGTGCAGTGAAGACATCATCGCCTCGGAGCGGGTTGGCGCATTCGTGCAGCAGAACATTCCGGGCAGCGAACTCATCCAGCTCAAGGCGACCGGCCATTGCCCGAACCTCAGTGCACCCGCTGAAGTGATCGCAGCGATACGCGCCTTCGTCTGAGAGGCACCATGAGCGACGATAAGGGCGCCGCCACGGAAGACCTCGAGGATCTGTATGAAAACGCCCCGTGCGGCTACATGTCCGTGGGGGCGGACGGCCGGATTTTCAAGGCAAATGCGACGCTCTCTGGCTGGATGGCCGTAGAACCAGGCTCGCTGCACGGCAGGAAGCTGAGCGACCTGCTCAACATCGCCGGGCGCATATTCTACGAAACCCATGTTGCGCCGCTGCTCCGCATGCAGGGCTTCTTCAATGAATTTGCCCTCGATATGGTGACGGAGACGGGCGAGCGGCTGCCAGTGATCGCCAATGCGGTCGAGCGGCGCGATGCCGAAGGCGGCTTGCTGTTTACGCGCTTCACCATTTTCAAGGCAACCGACCGGCGGCTCTATGAACGCGAGCTGTTGAAGGCGCGCGCGGCGGCCGAACAGTCGAAGAGGGAGGTCGAGGAATTGCACGCCGCCGCCCAGGCAGTGTTGAAGACCGAACGCGAGGTGTCTGAACTGCGCGAGCAGTTCATCGCGGTGCTAGGGCACGATTTGCGCAATCCTCTGGCTTCGTTGTCCGCCGGCGCCCGGTTGATGCGCAATGCAAAGTCGCCGGAAGCGGCCGCGAAGCTGGAAGACATGATGCAGAAAAGCGTCGGTCGCATGGCGAGGATGATCGACGATGTCATGGATTTCACCCGCGGACGTCTGGGCGGGGGCATCGCGCTCGGGGCGAAATCGGTGACGGAGCTTGAGCCGGTTCTGACGCAGGTGGTGGCCGAGCTGTCATCGGATCACCCTGAGCGAACCATCGAGACGACGTTCAAACTGAATACAGCTGTATTTTGCGACGCTGGGCGCATCGCTCAGATGTTCTCCAATCTGCTGCAATGCGCTGACCTACGGCGACCCGGTTCGCCCGGTCAGGGTGCATGCCGCCACTTATGCCAGTTCCTTCGAGTTGTTCATCGACAATGCCGGCGAGAAAATCTCCGACGAGGCGATGGCGCATCTGTTTCAACCGTTCTACCGGGGCAACATCCGCCCCTCCAAGCAAGGCCTCGGGCTCGGACTGTACATCGCGTCCGAGATCGCGAAGGCACATGACGGTTCGCTTGACGTGACTTCAACCGATGCGGAGACGCGATTTACGTTTGTGATGCCGGTCGGGGTGTAGCTCACGCCGCGTTGCGCTTGTGTGCGCGACGCTACATACTGGACGCGGATACGATTTTTACCGCGCCACGGGAATTGGTGTCGCCTCTGCCACGAACTGTGGGACATGTCATGTTCCGGGCGATGGTGATTGCCGACCGGGATTCCCTTTTCGCGTGGAAGCACAGACGACCGGCGTGTCGCCGGCGAGAGACGAGGCCTCATGACCCATCCATCATCGCGCGCAGACGAGATCGCCCGAAGGGTCGAAGCGTTTGTACGCAGCACGATCGTTCGCTATGAGCACGATCCGCGACGCTCGAGCCACGGGCCGAGCGACGAACTCGTTACCGAGATGCGCGTCAAGGCGCGCACGGCCGGCGTGCTGACGCCGCACATCTTGCCGGACGGCGGCCACCTGACCCAACGCGAGACCGCGCACGTGTTGAAGAAGACCGGTCTGTCGCCGCTCGGGCCGCTGGCTTGCAACACCGCGGCGCCCGACGAAGGCAACATGTATCTCCTCGGCAAGGTCGGCAGCGCGGAGCAGAAGAAGCGGTTTCTCGAACCTTTGGTGCTGGGCCATGCGCGCTCGGCATTCTTCATGACCGAACCGGCAGAAGAGGGCGGCGCCGGCTCCGATCCCTCGATGATGCAGTCCACCGCAGTGCGAAGCGGCAACCATTGGGTGGTCAATGGCCGCAAGGCCTTCATTACCGGCGCGGCCGGGGCCAGGGTTGGGATCGTCATGGCGAAGTCGGCCGAGGGGGCGTGCCTGTTCCTCGTCGATCTGCCCAATCCTGCGATCCGGATCGAACGCGTGCTCGACACCATCGACTCATCGATGCCGGGTGGCCACGCGATTGTGAAGATCGACAATCTTCGTGTACCAGCTGATCAGATGCTCGGCGAAGCCGGCGAGGGCTTCAAGTATGCGCAGGTGCGCCTCAGCCCGGCGCGGCTCTCGCATTGCATGCGCTGGCACGGTGCGGCGACGCGGGCGCAGGAGATCGCCACCAACTATGTCTGCAAACGCCAGGCGTTCGGCAAGTTGCTGATCGATCACGAGGGAGTAGGCTTCCAGCTTGCCGATAACCTTATTGATCTCAAACAGGCGGAATTGATGATCGACTGGTGCGCGGACGTGCTCGATACCGGTTCGCTCGGTACCGCCGAAAGCTCGATGGCCAAGGTCGCCGTCTCCGACGCGCTGTTTCGCGTGGCCGATCGCTGCGTCCAGGTGATGGGCGGCACCGGCGTGACGCAGGACACCGTGGTCGAGCAGGTGTTTCGCGAGGTTCGCGCGTTCCGCATCTACGACGGACCGACCGAAGTCCACAAATGGTCGCTGGCGCGGAAAATCAAGCGCGACTTTACACACGGGACGAGTTGATTCCGGGCTTGTTCGGCCCGCCTGCGCCAGTGGTACGCTATCGTTCGATTCGGAAGAAATTCGGCAGCAAGAGTTGCCAAATGGTAACAATCGGACATTTGCCGTTGTTTACCGGCCGATATGCCGAGTTTTTTTGCTTTCCGCGTCTCGCGGAGCGCCGTTAACCATTTATTAGCCAGCCGATTAGGGTATTGTTCCCCTGGGTGGTGGGCTGCCACGGGACGAGGCGTCACGAGGTCGGCTTTGTTGTATCGCGATCGTACAGCGTATCTCGTTTTCGCGCTTGCGTCCCTCTCGGTGGCGGCGTTGCCGACGGCCGCGCGCTCGCAGGAGGTCGGCACCGCCGCGGCCGTCAATCCATCCGCTCAGGCACGCGGGCAGGGCGGTTCCCGCACCATTCTCATCGGTCAGTCGATCACCCATCGCGAACGGATTCAGACGACGTCGGCCGGATCGGTGCAGCTGCTGTTTGTCGACAAGACGTCGATCACCATCGGCCCGAACAGCGACCTCGCCATCGACGAATACGTTTTCGATCCGAAGGCTAACACTGGCAAACTGGCCGCCACGCTGACAAAGGGCGTGATGCGCTTCGTCGGGGGGCAGATCAGCCACAACGGCAACGCGCAGATTACCACGCCAACTGCGCTCGTCGGCATCCGCGGCGGCGTCGGTATCATCGGCGCCTACCAGGTCTTCATCGGCTACGGGCAGGGCCCGTCACCTCCGGCTCATCGAGTGTGATTCTCGACGCGGGCGAGTTCACGCAGACCCAGCAAGGCGCGCCGCCGACAAATCCGGGTCCTCCGCCGCCTGGGCTGATCGGCCAGCTTCTTGCAAACTTCCAAAGCCAGATCGGACAGGGCGGTGGCGCACCTGCCTCCAGCGGTGGCGTAAATCAGGCGCGTGCTGCGGCGACCGGATCGCCAACCGGTCCGGTGGTTACGCAAACGTTCGTCAATCCTGCGCCGAACCAGGGCCAGCAACCGGTCCAGCAGACGGTCAATGGCGTGACCCAAGCGGTGTCGCAATCCACCACTCAGTTTGCGGTGCTCTCAATTCCACCGCCCACACCATCTCAGTCGCCTCCACCGCCCGCGCCGCAAGTGGTCACGGCGCCACCGCCACCGCCACCGCCACTGCCACCGGCGCCGGCCAGCCCGCCCGTGTTCAACGGACCTGCGTTCACCTTCACCATGAGCAACTGCTGCGGTGGGGCAGGTGCATCAGCGAACGCACCGTATCTTCCCGCATCGTTCGCGACCGGCAGCAACATTTTCGTTTCGCAAGGCATCGGCTACCAGCAGCAGCCGACTGGGCAAAACTCCGGCTCTGTGCCCTTCATGCAATGGGGCATCGGCATTAGCGGCAGCGGCGCCAGCCAGACATCGTGGCTGTCGGTGGCGACCGGCGAGTTCGTTCAAGGCAAAAACGGCGTCACGCTGACCGGTGACTTCGGCGCAACGCGTCGCGGCGCCGGCAACCAGGCGATGGGCCGGGCCAGCGGTTTCTTGTCGTCAACCCCGGGCAGCTTGGTTATCGATGAGCAGAACCTGCCGCTCAGCGCGACCGTCAATCAGCAGGAATTCGTTGCCGCCACGGGGCAGTATCGCAACGCGCAGGCTCAGTTTGCACTGGCCGGCACCAACACAGCACTGACCAGCTACGCCTACAACCAACAGCTTGCGCGGACGCAGGCTCCCGCCGGGCTCGGCCAATACCGGCCGGAGCAGGTGCTGAGCGCCTGGACCGGCGGTTTGATGCAGACGGTTTCGGGGTCGTCTATTGGCTCGCCGTTCGCCACGCTCGGTGTCGGTCAGATCATCCTCGATCCGTCGCAGAGTCGCGTGCAGACGACGTTCGACGTGGTGAATGCCACGCCGGGTTTGTTCGACAGCTTTCTGTTCGGCAGCTTTCAGCTGGGCTCAGTCAATCCCTCGAAGCCGGCGCAGAGCGCCTACGTCGATTCGAACAACTTTGCTGCGCGCCAAGCCATTTCCGTCAACCCGAACGGGACACAGACCCAGCTCTCAACGGTCAACCTGCAGAAGCTGACGAACTCCACCAGCGTTATGGTGAACGTGCCGCTCGATGTTGCCAGGCAGTTGCTTCCGACAACAACGGTCTGTGAATGCGACTACACCAAGTGGGGGTTCTGGTCGACCAATACCCAGCGCTCGAGTTTGCTGGGGGGTACGCGCAACGATCGCGGACACATGATGCCGTGGGTTGCCGGACAGTTGCCGAACAAGGTTGAGGTTCCGCGAACCGGTACTGCGACCTACGGTGGACACGTCATCGCCAATGTGCAGAACGGCAGCAACCAGTACATTGCTTCCGGCAATCTGTTGAACACGATCAACTTCGGTACGCGCACCGGCACGTCACAGGTCACCAATTTCGACAACTCCAACTACTCCGGGCCGCTTGTGGTCGGCCCGATTACGGCCGGTTCCGACCCGCGCTACTTCAGTGCCGGGCTCATCGGTGGCAACCGCTTCATGCTGATGAACGGCAGTTTCTTCCGCGGCGCGCAGAGCCCGGTCGGGGAGATGGGCGGCAATGTGCTTGTCAGTGGCTCGAATTATCTGGCCAGCGGCATCTTTGCCGGGAAGATGAAGTAAGCGGTATCGCCGCTCCCGACTTTTCGTGGTGTGAAATCGTTCAGCGCGGATCGCACGCCGGCGGGGCCGAACAGGCTTCCTTAACGGTAGCAGCGGGCATACGCTCGACGCCGGCAGCTGCAAGTAGCGGACTGTCATCAGATCACGCCCAAGATCCTCTCAACAACCGGGACGGGGCGCTACACGGAGGAAGACCCCATGAAGCGGAGAACGCTACTCGCCGGGCTAGGTGCAACAGCCGCGGCCGGCGCGCTTGGCATGCCATCGATCCTCAGGGCGCAGCAGCCCGTCACACTCAACGGCGCCGTGCAGTTCAATGACGATCATGCGTTCAACAAGGGATTGCTGAAGTTCGAAGAGCTGGTGAAGAAGTACTACGGCAAGCCGATCAACTTCACCCTGCACAGGAATTCCTCGCTCGGGCTCGAAAAGCAGTATTTCGAGTACATGTCGCAGGGCAAGGCCGTGGACTACGGCATCGTCTCGCCCGCGCACATGAGTACGTTCGCCAAGGCAGCACCCTTCATCGACGCGCCATTCGTGTTCAAGGACATTGCGCATATGAACAAGGTGGTAGAGGCCAATCTTCTGAAACCGATCGCCGATGAGGTCGAGCAGAAGGCGGAAGTCATGCTGATCGGCAATGCCGGCGGCGGTGTCCGCAACATCTTCTCCAACAAGCCGTTCAAGAACCTTGCGGAGATCAGGGGGCTGAAGGTGCGGGTGCAGGGCGCGCCGATCTGGTCGCGGACATTCTCCGCCATCGGCATGAGCCCTACGGTGATTGCCTACAACGAAGTCTACAACGCGATTCAGAATGGTGTGATCAACGCCGGCGAGAACGAGGCGGCGGGTGTGGAGGCGATGAAGTTCTACGAGGTTGCGCCAAGTCTGGTGCTGACCCAACACGCAGTATCGATCCGGCCGATCTGCTTCTCGGCCAAGACGTTCAAGACTCTGGAGAAGCCCTTGCAGGACGCCATCGTCAAGGCCGGCAAGGAAGCTGGCGACTTTGCCCGCGCACTGGAAAGCAGCGAGGAGTCGGTCAAGCTCGACACGCTGGAGAAGGCCGGCAAGCTGAAGCGCATCGTATTCGAGGAACGCGATGCCATGAAGAAGCTGACCGATCCGGTGATGGCGGCTTACGCAAAGGAGATCGGCGCCGAGGACATCTACTCCAAGATTAACGTGGCTTGATCGAGAGAGCGCGCGTGACAGCGCTCGGTAGGGATGACCGGGGCTTGACCCGGCCATCCCGACAAGGCGGGCAGTGCGCTCCCGAGCGAGGTCGCCGGTCACGCCCGGCGACGACGGAAAAACGCCACGACGTTGTTTGTCGAGGGTAGGGGGAATGACGGATACCGCGCAGCATTTGCCGAGTCTCTGGCGGCGGCTGACAGCGGCGTATGCCAGGTTGCTGGAGATGCTGCTTGCCTGGTGCGTGGGCATCTTGATCTTTCCGGTCACGCTGCAGATCATCTCGCGTTACACCGACCTGATCCCGTCCTACATCTGGACCGAGGAGATGGCCCGCTTCATGTTCATCTGGACGATCATGATTGGCGCGATGGTGGGGATCCGGGAAGCGCAGCACTTCGAAGTCGATGTCTGGCCGATCCTCTCGCGCCGCGCGGACGCCGCGGTACGTATCGTCGCCCGCATCGGCGTGCTGGCGCTGGCGGTAATCTTTGTCCTGGCTGGCCTCGAGTTCACGCGCTTTGCCTGGAATCGCACGTCCGAACTCGCCGACCTGCCGCTGTGGCTGATTCACGTGGCCTGGCCGGTGACAGGCTTCACATGGATCATCTTTGCCGGCGAACAGATCGTCGATGAATTTCGTATCCTGTTCGGAGGCAGTACGGAATGAGCGGCGCCGTCCTTTCCGCCGGACAGGCGGCTGCCGTGTTGTTCGGCACTTTCATCGCCCTGATCATCCTGCGGATACCGGTGGCATTCGCGCTTGGCCTCGCCTGCCTGCCGATCCTGCTGATCGAGCCGCGATTGTCGATCATGATGCTCGCGCAGGAAACGTTCAACGCCTACAACTCGTTCATCCTGCTGGCGGTCCCGTTCTTCCTGCTGACTGCGAACCTGATGAGTGTCGGCGGAATCACTGACCGGCTGGTCGGGCTGTCGCGCGCGCTGGTCGGGCACTGGCCAGGCTCGTTGGCGCAGATCAACGTCGTGCTCAGCGTGTTCTTCGCAGGCATCTCCGGCTCGTCGACCGCGGATGCGGCAAGTCAGTCCAAGATCTTCATCGATGCGCAGACAAAGGAAGGCTACGACCTCTCATTCTCTATCGCCATCACGGCGGTCTCGGCGGTGTTGGCCGTCATCATCCCGCCGTCGATCCTGATGATCGTCTGGGGCGGCCTGATCTCCACCTCGATCGGTGCCATGTATCTGGCGGGCATCGTGCCGGGCCTCTTGATTGCCGGCGCGCAGATGGCAACCGTACACGTCTATGCGGTGCGGCGCGGCTATCCGACCTATCCGAGGTCGAGCTGGGTCGAGATGCGCTGCGCGGTCTGGCACTCGCTGCCGGCGCTGATGACACCGTTCATCATTGTCGGCGGAATCCTGCTGGGATGGTTCACTGCGACCGAGTCCGCCTGTGTAGCCGTGCTTTATTCGATCTTGCTATCGAGCATCGTTTATCGGGAAACAGGCTGGAAGGAACTCTACAAGGCCTTGCTCGATACCGGCCGCATTTCCGGGGTGGCGCTGTTCTGCGTAGGCACTGCGAGTGCGTTCGGCTGGTTGCTCGCCTACTACCGGATACCGAACGAGTTGCTGGCCAACGTCTCGACCTGGGGAATGGGACCGATTGCGGCCGGCTTCTTTATCGCCCTCTGCTTTCTGGTCGTCGGCTGTTTTCTCGATGCTATCCCGGCGATCATCATCGTCGGTACCGTGCTCGAACCGCTGGCGCGATCGGTCGATCTTCATCCCGTGCAGTTCGCCATCATCTCGATCGTATCGCTGGCGTTCGGCCTCGTGACGCCGCCTTACGGTTTGTGCCTGATGATCGCCTGCTCAATCGCCGGCGTGCGGCTGCGCTACGCGTTGAAGGACACGCTGATCATGCTCGTGCCGATGCTCATCGTGCTGGCCGCGCTCATCGTCTGGCCGGATGTGTCGCTTTTCCTTCCGCGCCTGATCGTGCCTAACATGATGCGATAGCGCGAATTCGGGTCGTGCGAATTCTGCCGACAAAGCAGCGGCTGGTCGTGCATTCGGCAATGCGAGAGGGGGGATCTCTGCCGCACTGCGGCGGGCGCGCGGCGCGAAAATGGCGAACGCGGAGGGAACAGGTTCCGTCCACAGTGGTTGTGGCTCGCGTAAAGCATTCAAGGGAGGCTCGCATGATCAGACTCATCCTCGCAGGCGCCGTTGCCATCATCTGCTCGACGGCCATTGCCCAGACGCCGGCTCCGAAGGCCGATACCAAGGCGCCGGCGGCAAAGGCCGCCGCCCCAGCGGCAGCGCCGGCAATAACGACGGCGATGCCGGGCCAGACCTGCAAGGCTCAGGCCGGTGACAAGAAACTCGCTGGCGCCGCCATGACCAGTTTCATGAAAAAGTGCCAGGCCGACGCATCGAAAGCCTGTGATGCCGATAGCAAGACGCAAAACCTGAAAGGCGCGGCCAAGACCTCGCACATGAAGAAGTGCGTGAACGACGCCGTGGGCACCTGAGCATCGCAATTTCAGGCGGGTGTCGCGCTCGCGGCGCCCGCCGGCCGTTCAGAATTGACGCGCATGCAGAGCGGCCTTGGCCTTGCGCGATACCAGAAACATGACAATCGCCAGCGACAGCAGACCGGCAATCATCATGCCGAGCTTAAGTGGCGTCCAGCCGTCTTCGACCAGTGCGGCACGACCGGTCGCGCCGAGATACACCTGGAGCACGCTGATCGGCAGAGTGCAGATGAAGGTGGCGATGGTGTACGGCCATAGCCCGATGCGGGTCAGCCCGAACGCGTAGTTGGCGACCGGACCGGGGATCGGTGAGGCAAATCTCAGCAGCGCGACAATACGCCAGCCTTCGCTATCGATGGCCTGGGCGATTGCCCGTAGCAGGGGCTTGCCGTCGAAGCGGCGGCGCAGCCGCTCTGCCAGCATGTAGCGCGCGGCCAGAAACGCGAGCACCGCGCCGATGGTGCCGCTCGGCTGAATGATGAAAATCGACCAGGGGCCGAACACCGCGCCCGCGCCGACGTTCAACAGAACGCGCGGAATGCCGAAGCTTGCGACGATGAAGACGGCAGCGAGAGCGAGGCTCGTCGCAGGCGTCAGTTCGCCCCAGGTCCGGAACCAGTGGAGGATGTAGTCTGTGGCGCCATCTAGCATTGTGCGTCGCTTAACTCAAAGGCGGTTCTGGTGCAA